>Ga0209042_1000137_pt1 | contig 90992 bp, 81 predicted proteins | sample SaaInlV_200m_DNA_6_FD_184649 | JGI IMG/M metagenome (GOLD analysis project Ga0209042, IMG submission 184649) | Marine microbial communities from expanding oxygen minimum zones in the Saanich Inlet - SI037_S2LV_200m_DNA (SPAdes) (version 2) | ecosystem: Environmental > Aquatic > Marine >... | reverse complement strand
CTTGCCCTATAAGTCAAACCGTTTGGCTAACATCATTGTAGCATTGATTATGACTCTCGTTCAGGCCGCAACACTCTTTACTGATGATAACACACTGCATTACATATTTTTTAGCATTATAGAAGTCGGCACTACTTCATTCATTCTATATACTGCGTGGAAATGGGATGAATCAGAGTGAATAATTTGATTATCAATAATCAACCCACATTCATGGGGTTTTTTGTTTGTGGAATGATGGGTAGATAAAAGTTTTAATTAGGTCTCCCCTCTTTTTCCCCAGCCCATTTTTCTTCTGAGTGTTTGGAAGTAATTCGAATCTTCAAAATCAATCATTCGAATTTCAAATGGAGCTCTTTGAATATATATTTTATCTTTGGGTTTAAGATATTCACTCACCTGGCCATCCACAGCAAATGCTATTTTTTCAACTTCCTCATCCGGGAAACTCAGCTCTAAACTACGGTCATCGGGCAATACGATTGGCCGTAAAGACAATGTATGTGGACTAATGGGTGAAACGACGATTGCTTTTAACTTTGGCATAACAATAGGACCGCCAACTGACAATGAATAAGCAGTGGATCCCGTGGGAGTAGCAATGATAAGTCCATCTGCTTTATAATCAGATACAAAATGATCGTTAGATAATAAACGCATGGTTATAATTCGCTGAGAGCGGCCACGGTCAATTACAAAATCATTAAGTGCATAAAACACGGTTGGTCCATTCCCATTAATAATTTCAGCTTTCAACACCATACGACGTTGAAGACTATACTGGCCAGAAATGACCATTTTTAGTCTGTCAAACATTTTGTTCACAGTCACTTCTGCCATAAAACCCAGTTTACCTAAATGTATGCCCAAAATCGGTGTTTTCCGATGTGCAACGGCTCGAGCTGCGGATAGCATGGTGCCATCCCCGCCCAAGGCGAGTAAAAAATCAGTTTGGTAAAAATCTTCAGCTGAATCAATGGTTTGATACTCATAATCAAACCCATCTGGTAATTGGTCTAGGATTCGAGTTGTTAAAAACGGTTTCAAGTTATTTTCGGCAGCCCAGATCATAATGGGGTCCAGTAGTTCCCAAAATCGAGGTTTATCTGTATTCCCCCATATACCAAACGATTTAGGTTTTCGTACTTTGTTAGACATTAGCTTTCAAAATCCTTCGTCGATATGTTGCCTTCTGTATCTTTCATCAATACTTGTATACGCTGTTCGGCTGAATCAAGGTGGCTTCGTAATGTTTCTGTTAGTTTAACCCCTTCTTCAAATAAGGATAGACTTTTCTCTAATGACTCATTTTCATTCTCCAGATACCCAACTATTTCTTCCAATCGCTTTAATGCGGCTTCAAAATCTATTTTTTTCTGTTTAGTCATTATACAATTTACTCATTCACTATTTGGAAGCGTTTTCTTTTTTTCAGCTGCGATGCTCCCGGACCCTGTCTTCAATACAAATGGAGCACCGACATTCAAATCATCTGCCTGACGGACGATGGACCCATCCTCCGAGAAAGCAATACTGTATCCCCGATGGAGAATGTCCAAAGGATTTAGGACCGTTAACTCTTTTTCGAATCCTTTAAGCTTTGTATGTTTCATCGACAGAAATTGGTGCATAGAATAATCTAATTGATGCATGATGATATCCAATCGCTCACGGCTCCGCATAATCAGTGTTCGTGGATGCTGCAAAGATTGGCGGTCAATTAAATGATCCAATTTTTGCCATAATTGGTTCAATTGGTTTTCAATTATAAGGTGCAGTTTGTTTTTTTGATTTTGGATCATTTGGGCAAGTTCTGAAATACTGATTGATGCTAATTCCGCCGCTGCAGATGGTGTAGGTGCTCTTAGATCTGCTACCAAATCACTGATGGTTACGTCCGTTTCATGACCCACAGCAGACATAATCGGAATGGAACAATCCCCAATTGCTCGAACCAAAGCTTCTTCATTAAACGCCCATAAATCTTCTAATGAACCGCCACCTCTCCCAATAATAATTAAATCAATGTTTCCCATTGATTCTAAGTCAAGGATTCCGGCGATAATATCACTCGCCGCCCCATCGCCTTGGACCAATGCCGGACGAAGAACAATCTCTACTTGAGGTGCTCTTCGTTTTAAAATATTATGCATATCCCTAAGTGCCGCACCTGTTGGCGAAGTAACAATTCCAATTTTTTGTGGGTATGCGGGTATAGGGAGTTTCTTTTCTTTATCAAAGAGTCCTTCTGCCATTAATTGTTTTTTTAATGCTTCAAAGGCCAGATAAAGTGTGCCAATCCCGGCAGGCTCCATCAATTGAACCATGAGTTGATACTGTCCGCGCGGTTCATAGACTGTTATTTTGCCTTGAATCATTATTTCCATACCATCCTCGGGTTTAAAATGGATGGACTGATTAAACCCACGGAACATGACACACCGTAGTTCAGCACCTGCATCTTTTACCGTAAAATACATATGACCAGAAGAATGGTGTTTAAAGTTGGAGATTTCTCCCCGAACCCATACGCGGGAGAATTGAGATTCGATCTGCCCTTTTATTTGGGCTGTTATTTCAGATACTGTGAGAGTGGTACGATTACCACTCATGGTAGGTCAGGCGATCCGGCCTGTTCCCAGCAATACTGCCATAAGGATGCCAGACGGATAACGGCCCTACCTAAACGATCTTTTAATAAATCTTCTGTTTCACTGTATAGGACATCCAAATATTGTTTTTCGAAACTGAGAATTTTATATGTGTTGAGTTCTTTTGCCTGCTTTTTTGTCAACAAGCTTCTGGCCTTTGTATCTGCATCCAATAGTTGGTGATGCACTTTAAAAGATTCTTTTACAATTTTCATTGCATAAGTCCAAGGATCCTCTACTTTTTCTATCTTTCCTATCGGTTTAATTCTTTGAATATATTCATTGACCAAGCGTTCTTCCCATCGAAAATGGATACCATCATTCCCGGTGAATTGGCCATTATAATTGATGGCTGTATGAAGTGGCATATGAAGGTCGGATATATAGTGACCCAAAACACCCATATTATAAACCGCATCTTCAAATCGGTTATTTTTCATTAATTCGATAATGCGATCGCATGTTTCCTGAATGGCCCAAGGTGCAATCCCATATTTTTTTATTTTATCCTTTCCATATTTGGATAAAAGTTTTTCATAGTCTTTGGGAATTTTAGTGAATGGAAAATCATCATAATAATCTGCATCAATAAAATGACGATGAAATTCTTCTTTATCAATAGCCTTGTTATAATCTGGGGCTGCCGCATACCATTTGAGTGGTTCAGAATTACGCTTAAGGAATTGACCAAAAGGACCGCTCAGCTGGCGGGAAGCGCTATAATTAATTCGACGATGTCCATCATATCCCCATGCCCCGACAAAACTTGTCAGGACAAGGGATATAATTAAAAGCCATTTAAAATCGGCCCGTTTCATTTTAAACGAGTCTTATACTTTTTTCTTTTTATGACGATTAGCGCGCAAGCGTTTTTTCCGCTTGTGAGTATTCATTTTGCGCCGTTTACGTTTTTTACCGCAGGGCATATTACCTCTTTATTTTGTCAGATTTTCATTTACATGTGAACGCATATATTTTGCCGGTTTAAAAGTCGGCACATGGCGTTCCGGAAGAAAAATGGTTTCACCCGTTCCAGGATTTCTCGCTTTTTTTGGCATGCGATGTTTTACGCCAAAAGTACCAAATCCTCTTAATTCTACACGATCGTTTTTTCCCAGAGAATCAATGATTGTAGCCATGACACCATTCATCACGGCTTCAGTTTCCACTTTAGTCAGTCCTGTGGCATTGGAAACAATATCAACAATATCTTGTTTGGTCATTATAATTACTCCATTCGCCAGCGATATGCTGGTAATTCATCAAACCAGCTGCTGACCGTTTGCCCCAAATTCCCAGATAACCAATCCAGCAGTGAGGGGCGTTTCTTCTGTGGATGAATTGTTTTTGGTTTTCCTGAAATATGGCCCATTACTCCAGCGATATCGATGGCATCATCAAATGTACCGATTAGATCTATAAGGCCTAAAGTTTTAGATTGTAACCCTGTATAAACTCGGCCGTCTGCCAGAGGAATAATATCATCTTTTTGCATGGATCTGCCATCGGATACCGCAGCCACAAATTGGTCATACATATCCATCACCATATCATTTAAATGCGTTCGATCTGCAGGAGTAACCTCCCTTGAATAAGACCCCACATCTTTTAATTCCCCACTTTTTACTGTTTCAAATTCAATGCCAACTTTGTCCAATAATTCTGTCATAACCGGGTAGTTCATGATGACGCCAATACTGCCAACAATTGTGCCTTTATTGGCCATAATTGTATCTCCCGCAACTGCGATATAATAGCCGCCGGATGCGGCAACGGTTCCCATGCTAGAAACTACTGGTTTATCTTCTCGAACCCGTTTGATTTTTTCGTAAATCTCCTGGGTCGGAGCTACCAACCCGCCGGGGGAATCAATTCGAACAACAATGGCCGAAACATCAGTTCTTTTCCTATACTTCTCCAATTGTTTTACAATGGCTTCAGCAGAAATAATCGGACCGGTAATATACACAATACCTACTTTTTCCCCGGATCCTTCCTTAGAAAACCCGACGGATGAGGCACCCATCTTAAATGCGATGACCAAAGTAAAAAAACTACCCAATCCCCACCAAAGCCATCTCTGGTTTGATATAGGTCTTTTTATCCCTGCTTGATCCATAATGTCAACTTTTGTCCTGGGAAAATATGTTGTCCATATTTAATGCCATTCCATTTTCTAATGTTAGATGCTTGTGTACCATAATCTTCAGCAATATGGCCCAATGTATCCCCTTTCCTCACCTTGTATGTAACCTTGTTAAATCCGGGCATTTTCGAAATAGGAATTGAGGCCATGTTTACACCGGGAATTGGAATAGTCAATTTTTGACCAATTCGAATCATACTTCGATTTCGTACTTTATTCACTGCAGCTAAATCATGAACAGAAATTCTATATTTTTTAGCAATGGTCCACAGACTTTCCCCATTTCGGACTTTATGCGTTACAAATTGAGGAGCGAATCTTTCATTCTCAGGTAGTGCATTATAATTAGCCATAAAAATATCTTTTTTCCCCTTGGGGATTTTTAAGGCATACCCTTTGGTTGGTGTAGCCGATTGCCTCAATTCGGAATTCAAATTCCGTAAATTTTTATATGTTGTTTCTGCGGAACGAGCCAACACAGTTAAATCGGCACTTTTTTCAATCGAAACTATATCATAGTCATATGAAGGATTTTTCTTTTCTTTATTATAGAATCCATATTTTTCCCGATTTTCAGCAATAATAGTCGCTGCTAAAAAATAGGGTACATAGTTTCGAGTTTCTCTTGGGAGTGAATGAAGCTGCCAAAAATCAGATGTTTGGTGAATTCGCGTGGCCCGTCTCACTCTACCTTCTCCAGCATTATAGGCTGATAACGCTAAATACCAATTATCAAATTCATCATATAAATCGGTTAAATATGCACACGCAGCACGGGTAGCTTTTTCCGGATCCCGCCTTTCATCTACATACCAATTTCTTTCGAGCCCATATAGCTTTCCAGTAGAATAAATAAATTGCCACATACCGTTTGCGGCAGCTTTGGAATATGCTTTGGGATTTAATCCTGATTCAATCATGGCAAGATAGACCAACTCAGGCGGTAAATTGCATTCACTGATTATTTGATTTATCATTGGGCCATAAATTTCCAAACGATCCAACCAAATTTCAAATTGTCGTCTACCCTTCGTTTGGAAATATTTAATAACTTGATCTACTTTTTTATTTCGAACCAGGGGAATGTGGCCATCCCGATCATCCACGACGGTAAATTTTGTGGCACCCATTTCCACTTCTAGTGGTTCAGTGATAGATGTTATATCCATCCGAAGATGCTCAGCGGTTATAACACCATCTATTTTATCCAATGTGGTAAAACTATGTGTATATAGATTGATTAAGCCATCTTCAAACCGATCAAATTCCTCTCGGTCTTCGTCATTCATATCCCCATATTGATCCGCTTCAGTCAATAAATCAAAAATGCTATTTAAGTTATAAACCACCTCCAGAGAGTCGGCCATCACATCTGCGATAAGTGCATCAGATAATAATACTTTCACATCCCGTAAAAGTTGAGGTAAACGGTTTTGATTCGTTTCAATACCATTTCCGTTTTCGAAAGATTCACTCGCCGACCTGATAGATTTATTTTCCTGAGAAAACCCAAGTGTCAAGCTGACCGATAATAAAATGATGATTCTTGTAAATGTCTTTTTCATGAATATTTAGGGCTAATTTTGCTGGCGAAATTAGTCGACGAGGTCCGCCTCAGTCAAGCCTTTTCCCATCAATCTTATGTTATTATTTAAAATTGGAGCCTCAAATAACAACAAACAAAATCCTGTCGCTCCTTTCTCTCTAACTTGGTGTATCATTTCGGTGTTTCCTTTTGAGTGGACATACGATACAATGATTCTTATTACACGAATAAGTTCTTTTTCAAAAAAGCTTGTATCCGAAATATAGATGAATTTCGATGGTATTTGAACGGGTTCCAGATAAGGCATATTATTCTGCATTTTTCCACTGATTTTTCAAAGCTACCACTTCTTGTCGTACATCAGCCACAAATTGTTGCCGATCTTCAAAATGAATATTTTCAGTCCTAATTGGTTTACCAATTCTTAATTCTAACTCTTGGGGATTTAATAATAATCCGTTTTTTCCAAGAACATCTCGTGTGCCACATAAAGCAATTGGTACCACGGGTATACCCAATTGAATTGCCATTACCAGTCCGCCTTTTTTAAAGGGTTTAATATCTCCATTTAATGATCGTGTTCCTTCTGGGAAAATCAAAATTGAGCGTGGGTTTTTTGTCATAGATGCTTTAGCGTTTTCAAGAGATTTCAGGGCTTTCGAATGATTACGTCTATCGACAAATATATGCCCGCCAGCGGTCATCACCCATCCTAATATGGGTATCTTTTTTAATTCGATTTTGGCTATAGATACTAAATGGTATTTTAATGCACCAAACGCAAGTGGTATATCCATTGCTGATTCGTGGTTTGCTGCAAAAATGTACTGACCATTTGGGTCTAATTTTTCAAGGCCAATTGTTCGATAGAGAATTCCTCCGATAAATAGTACAATCTTGGACCAGGTTTGTGCAACCCAACTAACCATTTTACCTCTCCGTTCGAACACTGATCCAATTAACCCTATACAACCAAAAATAATTGTCAAAATAACGACATTTAGAACAAACCAAACCGTACGCAACTTAATCAAGAGCCGGTGCATTCATATATGGTTGAAGTGATTTGGGAATGGAAATAGATCCATCCTCGTTTTGATACGTTTCCAATAAGGCAACCAGTAGGCGCGGGGTCGCCACGCCACTGCCATTAAGTGTATGAACAAAATCTACTTTTTTATCCGAGGTTTTTCGATAACGAATATTGCCACGGCGAGCTTGAAAATCTTCAAAATTACTACAGGAAGATACCTCCAGCCACTTCTGTTCACCCGGTGCCCATAATTCAATATCATAACATTTAGCTGCAGAAAAACTTAAATCGCCGGAACATAATTCTATAACGCGATATCTCAACCCCAGAGATTGCAGAACCGTTTCAGCATGGGTAACCAATGTTTCTAATTCTGAATATGAATTTTCCGGTGTCACAAATTTCACCAATTCAACCTTATTGAATTGATGAAGCCGCAAAAAGCCACGGGTATCCTTCCCATATGATCCTGCTTCTCGGCGAAAACAAGCCGAATATGCCGTATAATTAATCGGCAATTTATCTGCCGTCATAATTTCATCCCTGTGGATGTTTGTCACTGGAACTTCTGCAGTTGGAATCAACCATAAATCATCTTTTTCTGAGGGATACATATCTTCAGCAAATTTAGGTAATTGTCCCGTGGTTATGGCAGATTCTGGTCGAACAACAAAGGGGGGGAATATTTCCGTATAACCATGCTGTTCAGTATGAATATCTAACATGAAATTAATGAGGGCACGTTCCAGTTTTGCCCCTTTGCCAGTGTACAGTGGGAATCCAGAACCTGAGATTTTCGCACCCCTTTCAAAATCAAAAAGTCCAAGGGCCTCTCCCAACTCTAAATGATTTTTTAGTTTGAAATCGGTTTGACGTTCTTCTCCCCATTCTCGAACCAAAGGATTATCTTTTTCATCAGTTCCTATAGGAACTGATTCATGAGGCAGATTAGGGAGACTTAATAAATGGCGATCCAATTCAAGTTTGGATGCTTGTGTTTTTTCTTCTAATTCTTTTATCTGCTGAGAAACTTTTCGCATTGATTGAATGGCATCATTCGAATCAATTCCATTTCGTTTTGCTTGAGCAATTTCATCGGATACCGTATTTCGCAAAGCTCTCAAATCATTCGCTTCACCCAATTGTTTCCTATATAAGGTATCAATTTTAAGTACTTCACTCATATCAACCGTTTCACCCTTCGAAGCCAATTGTTTTTCAACAGCACCTGGGTTATTACGAATGATTTCAATGGGTAACATCTAATTTTCCTCTTTGCACATAGGGAGTAATTTTGAATTAATATCTTTTAAATTGGATAATATTTTATCTTTTCCCGATACCAACTTATCACCGTTTCCCCATGCTATTCCAATATCCGTATCATCCCAATGAATACCATATTCATCTTCCGGGTGATAGATTTCAGTACATTTATATTGAAAAATAGCTGAATCAGATATTACAAAATATCCATGTGCAAATCCGGGAGGAATGTAAAAACGTGTATGATCTTCATCATCCAGAACCGCTGATTCATACTGGCCAAATGTGGGGGAATTCTGTCGAATATCTACGGCAACATCCAATACTTTCCCTTTGCTTACCCAAACCAGTTTACCTTGAGGATATTTTAGCTGATAATGTAATCCGCGGAGCACCCCTTTGGCTGATTTTGCTTGATTCTCCTGTACAAAGGATGTGGGTAATCCGTGAGATAGAAAATCAGTTGTTTTAAAGGATTCGAAAAAGTAACCTCGCTGATCTAAATGAACTTTGGGTTGAATTTTTATTACACCGAAGATTGACGTATTTATGACTTTCATTGATGCAATTTTCGACCAACGTTGTCAAAGGTGAATCCACAAGACTCCAATCCTTGAATGCTTAATATATTTTTTGTATCCAGGATAACTGGAAAACGCATTAAATCTTTTAATTCATTTAAGTCCAACCCTCGGAATTCATTCCATTCGGTGAGGATGATACATCCATCTGCACTTTTAACAGCATCCTGCCAAGAGTCAAAGTACTTAATATTTGGAAAGTGGTTTTTAAAATTGTCCATTGCAATGGGATCATAGGCATGGACACTTGCACCTAATTCAACTAGTTTAGATACAATTACTCTGGAAGCAGCTTCTCGCACATCATCTGTTTGGGGTTTAAATGCCAATCCTAAAACTGCTATGGTTTTACCATTAACAGAGTCACCCATTAGGCGGGATAATTTTTCAACCATTCTAACTTTTTGAGATTCATTCGTTTTAATCGCTGCTTCAATTGTACGCAATGGACTTCCATACTTCTGTCCAGTTGCCGCTAAGGCATGGGTGTCTTTTGGAAAACAAGATCCACCATATCCCGGACCCGGATGTAAAAATTTCGAACTAATTCTTCCATCAAGACCCATGGCTCTTGCCACTTCATGTACATCGGCACCTACGGATTCGCAGAGATTCGCAATTTCATTTATATAACTAATCTTTAAGGATAAAAAAGCGTTGGCAGCATATTTAATCATTTCCGCCGTTTCCACCGACGTGGAAAGGATTGGTGTTTCATTGATATACAATGGTCGATATACTTCCTCCATTAAATCAATAGCCTTTTGAGTTCTGGTTCCAATCACTACCCGATCTGGGTGTAAAAAGTCTTTTACAGCGGCACCCTCTCTTAGAAATTCCGGATTGGAAACATAATCAAAATCTCCCATAGAATTTACCGAACGAATAATTTCTTCAATTCGCTTTCCTGTTCCAATGGGTACTGTACTTTTGGTGCATACAATCTTGTACCCATTCAAATTCTCACCAATCGTTTTAGCCACAGCTTCAACAACACTCAAATTTGCCTCACCATTGCTTCCTTGAGGTGTACCAACCGCAATAAACACAATATCGGACTTCTGAATGATTTTTGAAATATTCGCCGAAAAATGAAGACGCCCTTTATTTACATTTTTCTTAACAAGCGTTTTAAGACCTGGCTCATAGATTGGAATTTCACCTGCGTTTAGACGTTCAATTTTTTCTTGATCTATATCAACACAGGTAACTTGGTGCCCAAATTCAGAAATACCAGCGCCACCAACAAGACCCACATACCCTGTGCCAATAAATGTAATTTTTTTCATTATCTATCTTTTTCCATTTTCACTTTAGTATAATCCTCTCCTGCGGCGAATGATCCATTCGATACATAACAAGAGAATCATAATAAATATTAGGAATTTACTTTGGTTTAATTTAATGATATTCGCCTTGAATTCTCGTCGAACTTTTGGATGCATGTTGACTAATAAACTATCGCGCACATCCCAGTGGTTAAACTGGCCTTTTGATTCATTGGAGATCATCGTTAGGAACTTTTTATTTAGATAAACTTGGTTCAGTTCAATCTGACTTTCTAAAATCTGAAATGTTCCTGTTTGTATTGGGTCTAAATTAGGATCAAAGTGAATCGAATAGTTATATTCACCCGGACTGGGTGCACGAAATCCTCCCATCCATCGTTGCTCCTCAATATTAAATAAAATATCTCGCGTTAAAATTTCATTATCATTATCGTAAACTGAAATAATGACATTATTATTTTCACTAACTTGTTTCTCGAACGGTTGATTACCAGCTATATGAACCATTTCTCCTTGTTGAAACCTATTTTTATTCAACCTGAAATAGTTCTCATGCTCACCTCCTGTTTTTAATAACCATGATATAGATGTCTTCCAAATAGTTGAAAATGCACCGACTTGAGATAATTTCTGTTCATAATAATATAGGGTATTTAACCCGGGAGATGTCCAGACCATCGATCGAATATTTCTTTGTTGGTGTCGGAGCCACAAAGGCCAATCATCTTCTGTAATCGCTAAAGTATCGGATGAATTACTGCGACCTTTTATATATATGTTATGAATTAATGGAGGAGATTCTGATTCATGAACTAATTTTTCTCCTGAATAATCCCAAAATACAGACTTCTTTTCTACGGTAGTATCCTGAACAGTTATACCAAAAATAGATGTAATACCTTTTAATGAGGCATTTGATTGATTGGGCCCAGAAATTAAAAATACGGCAGCTTGGTTGGATAAAACTTTTTTTCCTAAAATTCGCACAAAATTTGATGATAAGGGCTTAATTGGATAATTATCAAAGATAATGAGTTCATAAGGCGTTTCCCAAAACGTTTTTATGGCGGGGCGAAATAGTGTTTCATTTTTTCGTATAAAATGATCTATTTGGATTCGAGGATTTTGTTTTAACACCCGCTTAAGAACTGCGGTATTTTTATTGGGACTACCTGTTAAAAGGGCCACTTTATATCGGTCTTTTAATACTAAGATATTAAATTGTTGTCGATTATTCTGAATATTAATCTCATCTTCAACTGATGAAATTCGGACTTCATAATTTTGTTTACCAATGTCTTTTGGCCGAAATCTAAAATTTATTTCTTTTTTAGAACCCAATCCTGATAATCGGATATGTTTTGAACCAAGTAACTCCCGGTTAGTATATAAAGAAACGCTTAATCGATCACTGACCTTTCCCATTGATTGAACGGTAACATTCACATTAACGCCATCGCCTTTTAATACCACCGTAGGTACATCAACAGATTGAATGGCAACATCAACCAATTCAATGCCTGTGCCAATACCAACGGTATTGACTGGGACATCTAATTGTTGAAAATCTTTAATTGGATTCTTCCCTTCAGTTATTAAGCCATCAGAAAAAATAACAACACCTGCCAACTCACTTTCAATTTGTTTTATTTTCTCTGAGACCATACCCAGGTTTGTTGTGACACCATTACCATCGATGTTCGGACGTTTAACTTTTTGAATCGTATCTGAAAACTGATATAAATCATAAGAGATATTTTTTTCTGAAAGGTGGTTTACAAATGTTTGTATACCTGATTGAATGGCGTGAATCGATGGTGTTTGATGATATTTTATACTGGCTGAGTTATCAACAAATATGGCCCAATTTAATTTCTTTTCTGATTCGCCTGATAAATTTACAATTGGATTTAATAATAAAATAATGAACGTTAATAATACAACTGATCTTATTATCAGTAGTACTTGATACCATTTTTCATCCGCAATAATTTTATGAAGAAAAAATACCAATCCCGTGCTGATGGCCAATAACACCCATAAAGTTATATCAACTTCATGCAGGAATGAAAATTGCATGGCTTAGGCCAGTTTCATATTAGGAAGAATAGGAAAATCAATTTCACTTTGTTTTCCTTTTTCCAGATATAATTCACCTAAATAGGCTATCATCGCAGCATTATCAGTACAGAGACTCAAATCGGGGTATAGGACTTTTTCCCCAGATAGCCTCCTCTTTGTTCCCTGTCGTAATGATTGATTCGCCGCTACACCACCAGCAATAACACAAGAATGGCAATCAGTTTCTGCTAAAGCCCATTTTAATTTTGTGATTAATACATCAATAATGGCTTGTTGGTAACTAGCAGCCACATCTTTTAAATTGGCATTTTTCTGCTCATCCATATAATATAAAAGTGAGGTTTTTAATCCACTAAAACTGAATTCTAAATTATTTTTTTTCATCATGGCGCGAGGGAATTTAACAGCGTTTGGATTGCCACCTTTTGATAGTTTTTCAATTTCAGGTCCACCTGGATATGCCAACCCCAATATACGTGCTCCCTTATCAAATGCTTCCCCTGCAGCATCATCACGACTCTCACCCATTAATTGATAATTATTAATATTTTTAACATACCATAATTGTGTATGTCCTCCTGAAACGAGAAGACAGACAAATGGAAATTCTAACGTAGGGTCCGCCAGAAAGTTCGCAAAAATATGTGCTTCCAAGTGGTTGACACCAATAATTGGTAATCCCATACCTAACGATAATCCCTTGGCAAAACATACACCAGTGATGAGCGTACCCGATAAGCCTGGTCCCTGAGTGACTGCAATCCCTTCTAACTCCTCTTTTGAAATTCCAGCATCCTTTAAGGTATCTGAAACCATATTATTTAGGTACCTTTCATGCTCTCTTGAGGCAATTTCAGGAATAACGCCACCATATTTTTCATGGATAGCTTGAGATCGAATATGGGATGAGATTATTGAACCACTCCTACAAACCGCTGTTGCAGTCTCATCGCAGGACGTTTCAATCCCCAGAACGATCAACCAACCCTCTTGGTGACTACGAGCTCAATACTTTGTGGGGATAGATCCATCCAATCTATCACATCAATAGGTGTATGAACTTTGACATCATAAAATTGCTGCTGTACATTCCATAAATTGAAATCGATTGTTATAGAAATATCATCCGGTTTGAGATTCGCAATATAATTCATACCACCCACTACAGTAAGAGATACAGTTTGTGGGCTTACGAATACTTGTAAATCTTCCCTCCCATTTAAAATTTTTACGGGAATTTCACTGATGATCCGCTCGCTGATTGATTGAATACTTTGTTGAAAAGTAACATCTTTGGGCGTGTACTCAATTAATTGACCTCGCCCTGCTTCTAACCCTAGGGTAAGGAGAATTCGATTGGTTGCGTCTAAGACTGTGTCCGGTTTGGAATAAACCTTTGTAACATTTTCAACCAGATTCCACGACCCAGCGATTTTTACTTTATTTGGTGAAATCAAGGGAGTACCCACAATTGTATACCCTGGAGCAGGTTGGATTAATATATTTGGATGAACAGGAACCACTTTCTCCATATACTCATCAAGGCTGATATGAATAGAACTGGGATAGATTACCTCAACATAGTTCACTTCGAAATTGGAAGGAATGACCACTTTTTGCGGATACCGTTCAAAATAATCATTCAGAATAAAATCGTATTCTTCTGAAATGCGCTCTAAATCAAGAACAAGCTTAAAATCCGGTATGAATTTCTTAAGAAAAATAGTCTTGAATAAAGACCGGCCTCGACCGCGAAGTCGCACTTTTGCTGAAGATGGAACCTCCTCTTTATGGGCATGACCAGCGGGTAAATTTCGAGCCTCAATAGGGACGTCTACTACCATTGTATATTCATTTTCACTCACAACGAAGAACCATAGCAAAACGGCCAACCCAATGGCTCCAAGCCGAATCCCTATGTGTTGCAAACGGAGGAAGGACTTTATTTTTTTAGGACTGGACACCTTCCCCATAATGATTTTGGTAGCTGAGCCGTAGGATTATTCTACTTCTGGCTCAGAATCACTTTCAGTTTCTTCAGTGGAAATAGAAGGAATTTCAATTGTTTCTCCAACTATTTCTTCCTGACTTTTCAGATATTCCTCAACATCATCTATTTTATCCGGTTTGTCAGCACTTAGTTCATCTGAGAAAAGAACAACTTTCTTGTCATCTGGTTTTACTTCCATAACAACACCGATCATTTTTTGACCAGAATTATATTTTGAAGAAAGTGCTTTCCGTTGTCGTTTAGGCTGACGTCCAAATGGAATAATTCCTTCCACATCATTGTCTAAAATCAAAATGACACCTTTATCTAAAACACGGACTATTTCACCTTCTACTTCTTTACCAGTTTCAAATTGTTTTACCAATTCTGGCCAGGGGTCATCACTGACTTGTTTTAGCCCCAAAGCAATTCGCCTACTTTCTCGGGAAACTTCAAGAACACGTACTTCTACTTCTTGATCTTTTTCAATGATTTCTTTTGGATGGCGAACAATCTTTGTCCAAGACAGATCCGATACATGTATTAAACCATCAATCCCTTCTTCCAATTCAACAAATGCACCGAACTGAGTTAGGTTGATCACTTTTCCCTTAACGATGGTTCCAACCATATATTTTTCTTCAATCTGATCCCAGGGATCATCTTGAAGTTGTTTGGCGCCCAAACTTATCTTCCGATCTTCGGAATCAATGGCTAATACAACGGCTTCGACTTCATCGCCGAGTGAATACATTTCAGATGGATTTTTTATGTGGCGAGTCCAGGACATTTCTGAAACATGAACTAATCCTTCGATTCCTGGCTCAATTTCAACGAATGCACCATAGTTAGTCATACTAACAATTTTACCGTTAATATTAGTTCCTTCTGGATATCGCTCGTCTACGTTATCCCATGGATGAGGCGTCAATTGTTTTAAACCAAGTGAAACACGCTTTTTTTCCTGATCAAAATCAATGATTTTGACTGTAAGTGTATCATCCATTCCAATTAATTCAGATGGATGACTAACGCGACCCCAACTTAAGTCTGTAATATGAAGTAATCCGTCAATACCGCCTAGATCGATAAAAACACCGAAATCAGTAATATTTTTAACACGACCTTCCATCACACTACCGACTTCAAGTTTATCAAATAACTCATCTCGTTGTTCCGCCATGCTTTCTTCTAAGATTGCCTTGTGGGATACAACTACGTTTTTACGAAATTCATTAAACTTAACAACTCGAAGATCAATATCTGAATTAATATATTTATCAAAATCTTTTACGGGTCGTACATCAATTTGAGAGCCAGGTAAAAATGCCTGAACGCCATTCAAATCAACGATCATTCCACCTTTGATGCGGCGAATAATCCGTCCACTGATGATTTCACCCGTTTCATGATGGTTACGCAATTCAGTCCAGCGACGAAGAAAATCTGCTTTTTCTTTCGACAATACCGTTTTGCCACTCTCATCTTCCATCCGTTCAAGATAAACATCCAGTTTCTCACCAACTTCAGGAAGATTATCTTCTGTGAATTCATCTCGGTGGATGACACCTTCAGATTTAAATCCAATATCAATTAGGATTTCCTTTTCATTCATGCCAATCACACGTCCAGTAACAATTTCACGTTCATTTATTTCAGAAAAAGTTGATAAATATCTGTCCTGTTCTTCTTGGGGCACATCTTCGGTTACCTCTGAATTGAGAAGATCTTCCATTGATACTTTTCGAACGTCATTAAAGAGATCGGCTCCCAAGTAATTCAATTCTGCTTTTGCCTCTTCAGCCGGTGTGTCGACTTCTGTAGATTCTTCTGGAGGTGAATCCGCACTAGATAAATCTGCTTCAGGCATTTCTGCATTTGCAGGGTTTACACCATTAGAAGTCGTAGGCGCTTCTTCAACTACGTCAGCGCTGACTGATAATTCTAATGAATCTTCAGTCTGTTCAACGACAGGTTTTTGTTCTATTTCACTCATGTTAGTTTTGTTTCCTATTGTTAATAATTCTTTACTCTGTTGACCATAAAGTCAACCTGTTCTTCAATGGATAATTGTGATGTGTCCAACTCGATTGCATCGTCTGCTTTTTTTAAAGGCGAATGAGATCGTTCCGAATCATATGTGTCTCGTCTTCGAATTTCCTCAACCAAATCATCGATAGATTTTTCTTCTCCAATCGCCTTTAAATCCAATTGGCGCCTTTTTGCTCTCACAAAATCGTCTGCGACCAAAAAAAATTTGAATTTGGCATTGGGAAAAACAATGGTTCCAATATCTCGTCCTTCGATGACACAATCCTTATTTTCCCCTATCTGCCTTTGAATCGTTACCATGTGCTCCCTAACTTGAGGTAGAGCGCTTACTGCACTCACATGGGAAGTAACCTTTGGCTTACGAATGAGCATTGAGACATCCTCATTATTCAGACGGACAATCAAAGCGTCCTCTATCATTTCGATTTGAATATCGACATCTTTAAGAAGAAGCTTAATGGCTTGTTCATCCGTTAACGAAATATGACCCCTTAAAACGGAAAGCGTTACACAACGATACATCGCACCCGTATCCATATAAGTAAACCCTAATTTTCGGGCTACCAACTTAGCACTAGTGCTTTTTCCTGTTGCTGCAGGTCCGTCTATGGCGACAATCATCTTTTTTCCACTCTCAATTAGCCAAGAAATTTACGTTGCTATTGAAAGATAACCAATGAATATGACATTTCATAAAAATTATTAGTTGTTCATTTTTTTTAACGATTTTACTTCTCTCTCTATTAAATCCCGCCATGTACCTATAGGCATATTCCCCAGTTCAATCGGACCAAACTGGATTCGCTCCAAACTAAATAGTTTTCGCTTCATACGGTACATCAATCGTCGGATTTCCCGTTTTTTCCCTTGATATAACCTGAGCATTATAATGGCACGGCCTTTATTTTGTTTTTGTTCAACCACTTCAGCTTTCCCCCATTCTTTTTGACCGATATATACTTTCTTTTCCATTCTTTTGATTTCCCAATCTCGAAATGTTTTATCAATTTCAACTTTGTATATCCGTGGAATTCTATTTTTTGGATGCATGAGTCGGTTGGCCAATTCACCATCATTGGTTAAAATGAGTAATCCAGTTGTATCCTTGTCTAAGCGACCAACAGGAAACAGACGCTCATCCGTTTGAATCAGGTCCATTACCGTTTTACGTTTCAATGGATCTTTGACAGTAGTAATGTATCCAATAGGTTTATTCAATAGAATAAATCTTGTATTGGTCTCAGGTTGGATCCGTTTATTATCAAAACGAACTTCATCAGAATGTTGCACATCATAGGCAGGGTTCATTTCCACAATACCATTTACAGTGACAGTTGCCCCTTGAATAAGCTCATCTGCTTCTCGTCTAGAGGAAATACCTGACTGAGCTAAATATTTATTTAAACGCATCAATTTGATCCGTAAGAACCGGTTGCTCTTCCATCAATTCGGAGATCTCTTTGAGCTTTGGTAATTCTGAAAGACGAATTAATCCAAAGGCCTGAAGGAATGCCTCTGTTGTCATATACATCAGTGGCCTTCCCGGTGCTTCATCTCTTCCTTTAATTTTAATAAGGGATTTTTTCAATAATGTTTTGATGACACCTACACAATCTACTCCTCTAATCGCTTCTATATCTACACGACTAATGGGTTGCTTATAAGCTACAATTGATAGAACTTCTAAAGCAGCTTGAGACAGATGGAGTTGCCCCGTTTTATTGAGTAAACGGCGGACATAAGTATCATAAGCAGGTTTTGTCCGAAGTTGATACCCACCAGCCACATTTTGAATTTCAAATGATTTTCCCTGTTCAATATACTGCATGGATAGTCGATTAGAAACTGCTTCTAAATTTGGGGGATCATTTTCGAATACTATGTTGACTTTTTTTTGTGTCAATGGCTCTGGGCTTGCAAAAAGGAGAGCTTCAATAATGAGATCTTTATCTTCAAGTGCCATTTATTAATTCTTTTCTATTCGATGAATTTCTATATCTTCAAATAATTCATTTTGGTAAATACCAATTTCATTCAACCGCATTAGTTCTAAAATGGCTAAAAAAGTTACAATGACTTCAAGTTTATCTTCACATTTTGCCAATAATCGCTTAAACGTAAGAATGCCATCTCCATCAAAAGATTTCATAATACTATGTTTCTTTTCATCCAGGCTAACGGGTTCCTGATGTAAATCATACGATGTTATAACTGGCATTCTTTCCATAGCTGATTTAAAATATTGTGCCAAATCAAATAAATCCACTTTCCTCAAGTATACTCCTACATCATCAACACCATCAACCTCTTGAACGGCAGAACGTTTATGATGGTAGCTCTGCTCGTACCATTTCATTGACAATTCTCCTGATGCATCTTTAAACCGTTGGTATTCTACTAATTGCTGTACCAATTCAGTTCTTGGATCAATCGGCTCACCTTCTTCATCTAATTCCGGTCTTGGAATTAGCATTCTGGATTTGATACGCATTAGAGAGGCAGCCATAATGATAAACTCGCCAGCCACAGATAAATTCATGGTTTTCATATCTTCAATTAACTGGAGATATTCCGCTGTAATCTGGGCAATGGGTATATCATAAATATCAATTTCATCTCTCCTGATAAAATATAACAAGAGATCGAGGGGACCCTCAAATTGTTCGAGCTTGACTTTATACACGGATATCCCCATAATTTAACCCCATAGCTTCTCTTGCATTTTGGAGGTATGTATCAGCCACAGCACCTGCTTTTTCTGATCCTTCTATTAATTTTTTTATTACAAAATCTTTATGGTTTGATAGATATTCTCTCTTCTCTCTGAAAGGCTCAAATTGGGCCCAAAAACATTCATATAATTCCTTTTTTATATCTCCATAACGTAACCCGGGTGTTTTAAATCGTTCAGCCAATTCTATTTTTTCACCTTCATCGAGAAATAGTGAATACAGTTGAAAAAGAGGTGTGTCCGTATCTTTTGGCTCATCTATTTCCGTAGAATCTGTAACAATGGACATGAACTGTTTTCGAATTGATTTTTCAGACCCAAAAATGGGAATCATATTTCCATAAGATTTACTCATTTTTTGACCATCTATCCCTGGAACCAATTGATTTGACTCCTCGATATCCGGCTCTGGGACTATAAATACTTCACCAAATATTTTATTAAAACGAATGGCAATATCCCGAGTCATTTCAAGATGTTGTTTTTGATCTTTCCCCACTGGGACGATTTCTCCCCCAAATAGTAGTATGTCAGAAGCCATCAGTATTGGATAAGAATACAACCCTACATTTGCAGTCATCCCCCTAGCTAATTTATCTTTATAGGAGGTAGCGCGATCCAATAGCCCTAAATTCACTACATTCGATAGGAGCCATGTGGATTCACACACTTGCGGTACATCACTTTGTATCCAAAATGTTGATTTCTCTGGATCCAACCCCAAAGCGATAAAATCCATAGCTGCATTTAATGTGTTTGAGACCAATAAATCCTTATCTCTAATTGTCGTTAATGCATGATAATTAACAATAAAGCAAAATAGGTCATTCTGTTCTTGATATTTAATCATTCTGGACATCATGCCAAAATAATTTCCAAGATGCAAATCTCCAGATGGTTGAATACCGCTTAATACTCGTTTCATTTAAAAAGACTCCATAAATAAATAAGGTCGCCAGGCCAGTTGTTTTTCATGAATAAACTGTTGAAAGTAATTAATTTTATTTGGTTTTTTGGGGAACCGATTTAAGGGCATTTTTGCTTCTTCTGGCGTCTGATTTCCCTTTTTTCGATTACACACTTGGCAGGCCGCTACTAAATTTTCCCAAGAATCTAAGCCGCCGCGATTCTTTGGTAATACATGATCCATGGTGAGAGTCCCTTTTTTTGTATGGCAATATTGGCACTGGTGTTTATCTCGAATCATTAAATTTTTTCGACTAAGCACCACCTCCATTTGATGGTGTTTTACAAAATCTTTAAGTTTGACAATACTTGGCAACGACAAAGTTGTAGAAGGCGAATGAACCGCTTCGCTATAAGACTCTAATATATCGACCTTTTCATTATAAAACAGGCAAATAGCCCGCCGGGCTGTACAAATATCCATGGGTGAATAATTGGTATTGAGAACCAGAACTGAACGGCTCAGAATAGATCCGATTTTTTGAGAAGAAATCATAGCTTAGAATTTACATCGTTGATTATTTAGACAGAATGTATAAGTGAAAAGAAGTGAAAAAAATCTGGTTCATTAAAATAAGGGTATTGTTAGAAAGTTATTAATGTAAATTCGTGTCAATACTTGAAACATTTTTGCAGCAGGGAAGCTCGTTTAATTCGAGCACAGTACCCGCTACTGTAATCGCTGAGACCCCTTTTATACCATCCGTGAGGAGAAGGTAAGGATTGTTGATGAAGCGAAAGTCAGGAGACCTGGGCAAAATGTACATCCACTGACTTTCGGGAGAAAAGGTCATGATACGAAACCAATTCTATATTTTACATTCGTACCAATTAGACTTTTCCTCGCCATTTCTGGCGGGGACCATTGTATAAACTTCTCCCTTTTTTATTATTAATAAATCTACTTTTGGGTGATCACCCTGCAATAAAAGGGTATGTTCGAAATGGTGATATTCCCTTGGCTAATGCAATTATTGTTCATCAATCAACTGGCACATGGACAGTTTCAAATGAGTATGGATATTTTTCATCGGCGGGAAGCGTTGGAGATACTATTTCAGTATATCATTATGGCTATAAACAATATAAAACTGAAATCTCCCATGAGTCTCCTATCATTATCCAATTAGATCAGAATCCTTTAAAGATGAAAACCGTTCATGTAATTGGAGAAAATAATAAAATGCAGGTAAGTCATTTCCAGGTAAAACCTGGTAGAAACTTGTCTTCTACCCTAAGATTGATTCCATCAGTCATTTTGCGAACATATGGCGGACCTGGAGGGTTAAGTACGGTTTCTTTTGATGGGAGTTTATCAACTCATACTAAGATTATTTGGAATGGAATTGATTTGACCAGCCCCCAAAATGGGATGACGGATTTATCTCAAATTCCAATTGCCTTTATTAACCAAATCTCCATAGGGCGCACGCCTGCTTTATCATATGGATCAGGAAGTATTGATGGGTCTATAGAAATTCAAAGTTCAAAACCATCTATTATTAATTTTTCAACGGGAAGTTTTGGCACCCAATCAATTGCGGCCCGAACGCGTTTTGGGATTAATGGGGGTTCCACATCTGTTGGCCTTGGGCAATATAAATCTGACGGCGATTTTGTTTATAGTCATAATAATAATTCAGGGATTAGAAAAAACAATACATTTTCCCAATCGTTTTATTCATTTGAATCCAGTCATGCGATTACTGAACAATGGTTCGTATTATTACAAACTTTGGTGACAAATCAAAATCGAGGCATACCGGGATTGGTGTTTTCACCTTCGCCAAAGGCAGGCCGTCAAGATGATTTACTATTATCCAAGTTTAAGTCTCTGTGGCAAATTCCGAACCACTTATTCTCTCTATCCGTCACATCGCGAAAAAGCGATGAACATTATATCAATCCACAATATGCGGTTGACAGCAACCATAGCTTATCTACAAGTCAATTAGAACTCGGTTGGGCAACGAATCCCTTGACATTCATTGAAATAGATCAAAATATCGCGATTAAAAAAGAATCTATTTCAAGTACGAATACAAATTCTAACTCTCGAATTATCCAGACTTATACACATACAATTAGATCGAGGTTATCTCAGAATTTATCAAATGAAACCGGCTTTCGATTCGATACAGGAATAGGTGATTTCAACGTATGGACATGGCAATCAGGTATTGAATATTTGGTGAATAATAGTTCTATTTCACTCACGGGTGGTAATGGGTTTCGATATCCAACTTTTAACGACTTATACTGGGAACCCGGCGGAAATGCCTCTCTTTTACCAGAAAAAACAAATTGGGCTCGAATTCACTTGAATGCCCAATTAAAAGACCATCAGTTATCGGTACAATTGAGCTCGAAACAAAGTAGAAACCTTATTCAATGGGTCCCGGGAGAAAGCTATTGGCAACCTCAAAATATTGCTAAGACTAGAAGGAATACGCTTACGTTTACTTTCGGTGGAAGACTCATAAAAATCATCAATTTCACAACCAATTTTACTATGAATGAATCGATAAGTATCAATGAGAAAAAACCCATGCTGTATGCCCCAAAATATTTAGGATCGATCAGTTTAGAGACCAATTTACATCACATTAATGGATGGGTAAATGGCCAATATATGGGTGAAAGAATTACAATGTACAGTTGGCCAATGGATGTGAAAATGAATCCTTATATGGTTTTGACATGTGGGATTAATTACACCATAAACCCAAATATTACAGTTTTATTTTCAATTAATAATCTATTAAACAATAACTATATGACCGTGAACGGCTATCCCGAACCGGGGCGAAGCTTCTCACTTTCAATTCAATATAAACCAAAAAACAAAAAGAAAAAATCATGAAGTTTTTAATAAGAGTAACTATTTTCCTATTTGGCCTCTACTTTATTGGATGTGAGAATATATTCAATAATGATTCCGATCCATTGACAGAAGAAAATATATTTGTTCTCTGCGAAGGAAATTTTGGTCAATCAAATGCCAGTTTGTGGATGGTTAATCCTGAAAATACAGAAGTTGCCGGGCCTATTTATCAAAACCAAACGGGTCTGACATTGGGAGATATTGGTCAATCTATGACAATAGCTGATGACCGTTTATTTGTTGTGAATAATAATAGCCATACGATTGAAGAATTTTCTCTGGGTGGAGAACAAGTCACCCATGTAAAAAGAATAGACTTATCTGAGGCAAGCCCTCGGTATATGGCAGTATTTAAAGATAAAGGATATATCACAGCTTGGAATGTAAATGGTATCATTGTCATTGATCTAAAAAGTTATACCATTGAAGATACAATCGCAATAGATGGGCTTCCGGAAATGATATTAGTGCATGAAAATTTTCTTTATACAAGCGTAACCATGAAACCAGATTGGACGGCAGATAATCGAGTTATAAAAATTTATAATGATGGTACAATATCTAAGTCATTTGAAGTCGTCAAAGGCCCTGGTCAAATGGTCATTCAAGATAACAAATTATTTGTGGCAAGTATTTATTATGGCAGCGATTGGAGTACAAATGCCGGCAACTCAATGATTAATCTCAAAACTGAAAAAGTAGAATCAAATGATTTAGGACAAACAAATGATTTGGGATCTGATCTATTATCCTTTAATAATACTATTTATCGTTCTTATAAAGGAGGGATTGCACCACTAAATCCTAATTTAACAATAGATGGTACCCAAGTAATTGGCGAATTAGGTAGTACATATAGTGCAGCTGCATTTGAGAAATATATTTATTTGTCTGAAACAGATTATGTTGCACCGGATACTGTCTATGTTTATGATTTTTCCGGGTCACTTATTCAAAATTATATCGTCGGAGCCATCCCAGGATCGTTTGCTCTTTTTCACAAAGAAATAGATTGAGCAAATATTTCTAATCATTGAAATACCAAGTGACTCCGAATTGCATCATTCGCCCCAACTGTGGATAGATATGGTTGGGGCGTATCCAAATTAAATCATTCGGAGAAGCGCCGGCCATACTTCCCACTGCATTCAATATATTATCTACTTTATAGGAAATAAGAACATGGGAAATATTGGCCACTACTTCGAAGTGAAGGAGCCATTGATCTGATAATATCCAATCAGAATTCGTATTAATAAATGGAATCTGTTCTATAGGATCAAAACCAAAGGTTTTTAATTTTCCATTGGATCCATCTGCCCAAAGATGTGCATCCATTATTAAATAATCTTTGAAAAAATTAAAATTTCCGTTAATGCCTGTTGTCAATGACGTTCCAATCCCACCTCCATAAATTGATGTATCTAATTGTGATATTATTTTAGTATATATATTCCATCCATTTTTCCATCCATATTGTAGATTCCCACCAATAAATTGAATATTAGAATCTCTTGTTTCATTACCACTTTTATTTCGATAAACCATTGAAACAAATATATCCCCACGCACCTTTTGATTGATAAACCCTCCCTTGACCATAGAGTGATTCCAAAATTCATAAAAACGTTTTCCGTCAGAATCATCTAAAGTAGGATGGATTGGTTTTGGAAAACCAGATGTAACAATATTTGTATAAAAATCGCCCATTTCTTTTTGATAATCAAACTGCCAGGATAAAGGAAATTTGCTACCTTCGTTTTTAATTTGATTCACACCTATGAGGATATTTATATATTTTATTTTTTTTGACGCAAAAATAGTTGACCATCGCAGAAATCGGTTGGTTGTATCCGCATTTATTTGTTGAGAATTATGATTAACACCAAACCCGATCCCCCCAGGAGATTGAAATATTACCTCCAATTGATTTCGATTTATATTTTGATAACTAGAATCAGTAACTGAGGAGTGGTTGGAAAGACGATGTTGAAAAAATTGAGCAAAATATACATCCATTATCCATTGACCAATTGGTTGTTTTAAACGAGCCCCTGCGCTTAGAATATTATCATTTTCAAAACCGTTTGAGGTAGAATCAGGTAAGCCACTCCGAGTAATAAATCGCCCCGCTGATACTTCCAGCCTCCTTTTACCTTTTATGGCTCCATAATCGATACGATAGGAATGGTGAATGGGAGAAGATCCACCACCAGGATAAAAATAATGGCCTGTATTACCCCCATGAGATCGTTTGAATCCTCTTACACCAAGATATTTGTTTAATTGCTCATAATTGGCACCAATTTCTAGTTGGTCAAAAGCATAATCACCTCTATAATAATCAAAGTAACTTTCCACATTATTCGAATCAGGTAATGCACGCCAGGAGGGTAAATTTCCCAATTTAACCGGTTGGAATAAGGAAGATGTATGCGAACCAAACCTTAAGGGATATGATGTATAGGTACCATCAAACAACAGCATACCTGATGACCAATCCCGATTCCAAAGCAAAGCACCATCCTTTATTAAGAATCCGTTTTGACCGGCCCAATCAAATGGTATTAATAACGATGCTTGTGAAAATAATCCTGAATACAGGCTTAAAATAACGGCAAGTTTTTTCATGCTTTTATTTTAAATGTTTAACCACTCGAGGAACAGCAACCATAAATACCAATCCGTTGGATATTTCATGCAGCACTGTGAATCCCAATCCTTTCAAAATTGCTGCCATTACACCGGCATATCCCAATCCTGCTGAAATTGGATAAGTGATTAAAGTGAATACATCATAAATAAGTGTAATAGAGAATCCCATTAGGCATAGGCCTACAATCAAAAGGGTTGTGAATTCTTTTTTATAAAAAACAGGACGAGCCATTCCGCCAATGGCACCTGCCAAGGACATACACAAAATCTGCATAATAAATAATGGGGGAAACGCTAAACCAGACCCCATAGGGTTAAGCCCTGAATAAATAAATACTGCCGTACCGCCAATCAAAATACCCCACCCTATTCCTAAGTGTAATCCAGCAATAAATACAATGACGGTGATTAATTCAATATTGGGGATGAGCATTAAGGAAAATCCCATTCCGACAGCCAGAGCGCAAAAAATAGCTGCTCGGACCAAATTATTCAGTTCCATTATCACCTTTAAATAAGGGTATTCGGAAATAATTATGTCTATTGGTAAATGGCCCCTGTTCTGGATCTTCATCAATTGCCATATCCATTATATTCATTTGGGAATCAACTACATCAATTAAATGGACTAATAATGCTTCTTTAAATGCTGGCTTTTTGGGGCTCTGCCATTCGTATTTGCCCTGATGGGAAAGTATCATATGCTCTACTTTTAATAATAGACTTTTGGGGAATTTTTTGATTTTTCTTGCAGATGTGCGAACCATATCCCTTCCAATCACAATATGCCCAATCAAATTACCTTGTTCCGTAAAAGATGCTTCATAATCAGATTCAATCTCTTTTAATTTTCCGATATCATGTAGTAACACTCCAGTTATTACCAAATCTGAATCCAGATGGTAATGAGGTGCCAATTGAACCGACATTTTTGTCATAGACAAAGTATGTTCCAAAAACCCTGATCGATAATTATGATGCATGGAAACAGATGCCGGGTATGTGAGTAATTTCTCTTTATTCACTGAATATATTTGTTGACATAATTTTCTTAGAAATGGGTTTTTTAATTTACCCATAATACCATTGATTTCTTTCCACATCTTATTCGGATCAGCATTTGCAGTCGGTACGACTAAAGCAGGATCAAATCCATATCGTGCATAATTTTGTACGGTTGCTTTGTTAATGCGTTTGACTGTGAGTTGAGGTCGATCCATAAAATAATCGACTTCACCCTTAATCGCTACGGCATCACCACTTGAGAACTTTTCGTTAAAATCAGCAACCTTTTCCCAAACTTTACCCTGTACTTGTCCTGTACGATCTTTCAGTGTTAGATCTATATATAATTCACCTGATCTAGTATGGCGTAAGTGTTTTTCTACACAAAGGTAAAACCCTTGGATTGAATCACCTTCTTTAAATTTTGAAATTGGGACTATAGTCTTCATTGTATCTAAATTATAAGCCTAAACTTACGATAATATCAATAAATATAACCCATGTCCATCACAATCGAAAAAGTCAGCTATACCAACCAAAAGGATTCTCGAGTTTTAGAGGCTACTTTAATAAAATGGTTTCAAAACCCAAAAGAACTCAATTTGACAAGTCCAAATATGTCCTATCCATTCAAATATAAAAAATGGGTATCAACTTTCTACACCCATGAATCCATTGAAAGTTTTGTTATAAAATCTGATGATTGGATTGTGGGTATTGGGAATCTAAATATTATGTCTGAAACCAATCGGGCCCATGCATTTCATATATTTATTGATGAAGAATATCGGCGTCAAGGGTTAGGTGTTAAAATCATGTCCTTTCTTGAATCTGTAGCCAAAAATAAACAGCTGAAAATTATGACTTCGTGGGTAATGTCAAAGAATAAACCGGCAATTCAATTATATGATAAATTGGGATTTACACAAAAAGAAACTTCAAAAAAGAAAAGCTTTTTTATGGAGAAATCCTTAATCTAATATTTTTCTTTTAGCCATTAAATCGGGGGCAGGGCAGTCCTCACATTTTGGGTCTATTTCTTGGCTCTTCAACTGGTGCATAAAATTTCGAATTACATAAATGAATGCAGCAACCCCGAGAGCCCATGCCAAAATGGTTTGCCAATCCATTAACTAAATCCTAATAACAATCCACCCCGATATACAATAAATGCGCCTGCATAAGCTAAGAAAGTAAGATAACCGATCATGAAAAGTGGCCATTTCCATGAGTTGGTTTCTTGGCGCACAATGGCAAAGGTAGCCATACATTGAGCTGCAAAAACATAAAATACCATTAATGCCAATGCAATTAACGGCGTATATACCGGTGATCCTGTCTTTCCATCAATATCTTGTTGCATAGCTTCCCGTAAATTGACTGTTTCATCTCCCCTATCTTCTACATTATATATGGTCGCCATGGTAGAAACCATTACTTCCCGGGCTGCAAATGACGTCAATAATCCTATGCCAATTTTCCAATCAAACCCCAAGGGTCGAATCACCGGTTCAATTGCATGGCCTATTTTTCCCGCATAACTATAATGAATTGGGTTTTCATTCATATTGGGATCTTCAACTTTGGGGTACGTCGCTAAAAACCAAAGAACAATAGAGATAGCCATTATTATTTTACCCGCATTGACCATAAATAATTTTCCTCTTATAAATACTTGCCGTATCACAGAACGGAAAATAGGTGCACGATATGGCGGCAGCTCCATAATAAAAGTTGATGATGATTTTTCATGGATAAACCGGCTAAATAGTTTAGCCAATACTAAGGCAGTTGCCGTACCCAAAAAATACATCACAACCAATGTTAACCCCTGAAGGTTGAAATATCCTCCGACGGTAACTGGTGGAATAAATGCACTAATCAAGAGGGCATACACTGGTAGCCTAGCGCTACAACTCATGAGAGGTAAAACTAAAATAGTCACCAAGCGTTCTTTCCAACTATCGATTGTTCGCGCAGACATTATCCCTGGTATCGCACACGCATAACCACTCATGAGAGGTAAAATTGATTTTCCGTGAAGCCCCATTTTTGTCATTGCCTTATCTAACATAAAAGCAACCCGTGCCATATAACCCGTATCTTCTAATAATGTTAGGAAAAAGCTTAGGATTAGAATTTGAGGTAAAAAAATAATAATGGCACCGACACCACCAATTATTCCTTCCACAAGTACATCACGTAACATTCCAGATGGAAAATTGATTAATACAAAATCAGAGACACCATCTATTCCTGCTTGAATCCAATCCATTGGAACTGCAGCCCAAGTAAAAATTGATTGGAAAATAAAATATAGAATAGTGATAAATATAGTCGGCCCCATCCAACTATGAGTTAAAACTTGATCCCACCTTTCACTCCTGGTTTCTTTTTGCACGTTGGAGTTACGCTTTGGTTGAATTGCTGGGATAAATTCATCTATCCATTGATACCTTAAAGCCGCTTCCAAAGATTCAATGGGATAACCCAATTCTGAAATAGTTTGACGGCATTGTTCAAATTGCACATCATCATATTCAACGAATGAATTCGATGAAATCTGCCTTAAAGTATGTGCTACCGCAAATTTTTTGGATAGTAGCTTTCGATTTAATAAAAGATCAAACGCGTGAGAGACACGTGGATCTAACCATGGTGTTTTATTATCCATCTCCTGCAAAACATCCATTGACTTTAAAATAGATTTTTTTAAATCATCTAAGCCCTGATTCATTTTGGCTGAAATAGGCACAACAGCAGCCACCCCTAATTCTCTCTCTAATTTTTTATAATCTATTTGACTTTCATGATCGACCCTATCCATCATATTTAAAGCAATTACCATTGGGATATTTAAGTCCAGAAGTTGAGTAGTGAGGTATAAATTTCTAGCCAAATTCGATGCGTCTACTACAGAAACGATTATTGACGGCGGATCCTCACCTTTAGCCCATTCCAAAACCTGATCTGAGACTATTTGTTCATCAAACGATTCTGCCGATAGACTATAAGTACCCGGTAGGTCTAATAAATCAAATACCTTTTCCCTTTCGTTAAAAACAGCGCCTATTTTTTTTTCTACTGTTATACCTGGATAATTGGATACTTTTTGGTTTAATCCTGTGAGAAGATTAAATATGGCTGTTTTCCCACAATTTGGATTCCCAAGCAATGCAACCCATTTTCTTTGATTCTCGCCTGTTTGCTTCAAAGGTGTAAAGTCCGATTTTTTCATTTTATATCAACCATTTTAGCATCATCCCATCGAATGGATAAATAAGATTCACGTACTTTAATTTCAACTGGCCCTTTGAATGGCGTTCGTTTAATTAACCGAATTTCTATTCCTGAAAGAAGACCCAACTCTACTAAGCGAGTTTGTAAATGATGATCTCCATTGATACTTTCTATGGTTCCGACTTCCCCAGGTTTCATATTATTGAGTGTCATTTGGTACTACATTCATCACAAATAATAAATAATTGATGGATATGGCGTATCAGTTTATAGCCATGTTTTTTGATGATAGCATCTTGTCGTGATTCTATTAAATCATCCATGAATTCTTCAATCTTTCCACATTGAACACATATTAAGTGGTCGTGATGGGCTGTATCTATTTTATGTTCATAACGCGCCCTACCATCACCTAAGTCTAACTTTCTAATGAGTTTATTTTTAACAAGAACATCAATGGTACGATACACCGTGGCTCTGGAGACATCACTTCCAGATTGACGGATATCCATATATATTTCTTCGGCATCCCGATGGTCATCCGTTGCACAAAGCTCATCCCATACAGACTGACGCTGAATCGTATAACGCAATCCTTCTTTTTTTAACGCTTGTTTTAACAGATCATAATTCGCCATGATAGATTCCCTCCTTATTGATAATGAGTCTCAGAATTTAACAAAGGAATCCAGTTGAATTAAAGAAAAATTATAATTTATAACGATTGGCTTGGGGTAAAATCAATAAAGATCTACCCCTAATCTTCCGGGGATTCAACCTTTTTTAAATTGGCAAATTTCACCACAAGTTTTTTCTTTAACCCATCTTTAAATACAATACCCACCCGTTGGTTTTCTCCTTGACCGCTCAATGCCATGACCTTACCAACACCAAATATGGCATGTTCTACATAATCACCAACCCGGAAATCATCAAATACAACTACAGTTCTACTTACAGCTGTTTTTGTAAATCGACCTGGGCGGCCACCGATCACTTTTCGTGTCAAAGCAGATGTAAATGAAATCTTCTCAAGTTTATCTTCCGGCATTTCATAAACAAAGCGAGATACCATTCCATATAATTCATCTGAACCAATCCTTCTCCGGTGATTGGCATACATGAGATAGACTTTCTTCATCGCACGGGTAAGACCCACATAGAACAATCGCCTTTCTTCCTCTAATTTTTCAGCTGATTCTAAGGCACTATATAAAGGAAATAAACCATCCTCTAAACCGGTGATAAAGATAACTGGAAATTCTAGACCTTTTGCTGAATGAAGCGTCATTAACGTGACACGATTTGTTTCATCATTCCATTGATCTAAGTCCGTTAATAAAGAAACTTCCTCTAAATATTGAGACAATCCACCATCAGGCATTCTCAACATAAATTCATCCACACTCTTGAGAAATTCCATAACATTTTCAAGACGTTCTTGATCTTCAGGCGCACTACTTTCACGGTAATATCGAATAATTCCTGCCTCCTCTACTAGGGCACGAACCAATTCACCTGCATTGAGTTTGGGTAATAACTCATTATATTTTTTAATTATAGTATAAAAGGTTGTTAAGGAATCTGCTTGTTTTCCACGGATACCCATTTCCTCAGGTGAACATAACACTTCTACCATTTCTGTTTTTTTCTTTGATGCTTGAATAACGCATTTATCCACAGTTTTCATACCAATCCCCCGTGGAGGGAAGTTGATAACGCGACGTAAAGATATTGTATCTTTTGGATTTACAATTAAAGAAAGATAACCAATTAAATTTTTAATTTCTTTTCTTTCATAAAATCGAAATCCTCCCACAATATTATAGGGAATCCCTGATCTACGAAAGGCATCTTCTAAAGATCGGGATTGAGAATTGGTACGATATAAAACGGCGAAATCACTAAAATTGCGTTTCTGAAGTTTGATTTCTTTCTCCAAAGCATTGATGACAGCATCCGCTTCTTCCATCTCGTCGTTTGTTTCAATCAATCCTAATTTTTCTCCCGCACCATTGTGAGGGATAAGTTCTTTCGGGGCACGATTTTTATTATTTTTAACTACTGAGGATGCCGCTTCAAGGATATGGGCAGTAGAACGATAATTTTTTTCTAATTTAAATACTTCACAATTGCCAAAATTCTTTTCGAAATCTAGGATATTCCGAATATCGGCACCTCTCCAGCCATAAATGGATTGATCATCATCTCCAACCACACAAATCTGGTGGTGCCCATCGGCTAAATATTTCACAAACATAAATTGGGGTTTGTTCGTGTCTTGATATTCGTCAACAAGAATATATTGCCATTTCTCACGATATTTTTCCAGTATTTTTGGGTGTTTTTCAAAAATAGTTAATGGAAGAATTAATAGATCATCGAAATCAACTGCATTATTTTTAATCAATGCTTTTTGATACTTATCATATATATCTGCATACGTTTTTTCAAGTACTAAATGGGCCTTCTTTTTTGCTTCAATAGGATTAATCAATTTATTTTTAAAATAACTGATTTTATGCCTCACCTCCTGAGGTGTTACATAATTTTTGGGGATATCCATAGATTCAATAACAACCTTTACGAGTGATTTTTGATCTTGAACATCAAAAATAGAGAAATCTGGAGTATACCCAAGGTTGTGAATTTCCTTTCGCAAAATCCGAGCACAAATAGAATGAAATGTACCAATATTTAAAATTGATTCTTTCCCTGGGACCAATTTAATTACACGCTCTTTCATTTCCTGAGCTGCTTTATTGGTAAAAGTGACGGCAAGAATATTTTCTGCAGGAATCAGATTTTTCTGGATGAGATGGGCAATCTTATGGGTCAATACTCTCGTTTTTCCACTACCAGCTCCCGCAAAGATTAATACTGGCTTACCGAAGGCTTCTACTGCTGCTTTTTGTACTTTATTTAGATTTTTTTTACTCATATTTACTATTCTTGTCCATTTTTTGCTTTCTGTCTTCTGGCCAATCGTTGAAGTTTATGAAACTTTCGTTTTGCAGTATTGTGTTCTTTTTGTGTCCTGGAAAATGTATGATATCCGTCGCCTTTTGCCACAAAGTATAAATATTCAGTATTTGCTGGATATAAAGCTGCTTTAATAGACTCAAATCCTGGGTTATTTATGGGTCCTGGTGGAAGCCCATAATTTAAATATGTATTATATGGCGATTTGATTTTCAAATCTTTGTTTAATAATCGACGCGGTCCATCATCGACGATATATTGTATAGTGGGATCTGCTTGAAGCCGCATTCCTTTATCAAGCCGATTATGATACACACCTGAAATTACCGGTCGCTCTGTATTATAAATTGCCTCTCCCTCGATGATTGAAGCCAATGTAATCACTTCCTTTTCTGACATATTCAACTTTTTCATTCGATCTTTAAATTCATCAATAAAATGGTTTTTATACTCTTCCACCATTCGATTGATTATTTCTTGAGAGGATTCATCTTCGGAAAAACGGTAAGTTTCCGGAAAAAGATAGCCTTCAAATGAATCACCATCAATCCCCCATTTCCAGAGTAATAACTCATTTTTACACGCTATTTCAAATTCGTGCGGATCTATCCCCAGTTTGTTTTCTAATTCTTTTGCAATCATTGCTATTGTCCATCCCTCTAAGATGGCCACCCGCTTATTCAAATGAATACCATTAACCAATTGATTAATGATATCAAAATTGGTTTGTGCTTTTACAAGCTTAAAACGACCCGCTGGAAAATCTTTTTCATATCCCAATGTTTTTACAGCCAACTTAAAAGAACGCGTATTTCGAATCACATTGTGATCCTTCAAATTCGCACCTACCTCTTGGAGGGACGCGCCTTTTTGGATGGTCACTTTCACAGAATCATAGGGGTTACCTTGGGGCCAAAATAATACTAGGCTATAAAAAGCCAATAGTATGCCCAGTACCACCGCAGCCATAATCCCAATAAAAGATTGACCCAGATGAAATGGAGATTTATTCATCATTTTCGGGGGCGAAATCTATTGGTTTAACTGTATTCATAGCAAATTTTATTGTGTCTTTTTTTAGAATCAACAAAATGATTAAAATCTGAAAAACAGATTGGTAGACCAAAGTGGTAATTGTAATTTTGCCGTCGCTATGAAGGATAAAAAAAGTAATAATGGCGTTCATCTATTCGAAGGATGGGCATTTGGAAAAATTAATTATATTATTTTTTCCATTGGAATTGGATTGCTTTTAGCTGGGTATACATTGATGGCTAATGGTTCTGTAAATAGCTTTCAAAGCATATCACTATCACCAATACTCCTTTTTTTAGGATATATTGTTGTGATACCTCTGGCTTTAGTTTACCGAGAAAATAAGTAAAGCTTATTTACAGTTTGGGATCGTAGTTCAGTTGGTTAGAACGCCGGCCTGTCAAGCCGGAGGTCGAGGGTTCGAGTCCCTTCGGTCCCGCCGGACAGGGGTCAGGATGAACACTTCATTCTGGCCCTTTTTTTTATCTAAATGTAATGTGTAAATATTATCCTTTCGCTAAAAGTAATTATATATATTTGGTTCATTATAGAAATTTCTATTTGCATTAAAACCTTAATTTGATTCCTCCATTAATAACAAAACCATCAACTGGTGCATAAATGTCATTGAAAATTGGATTGGAAATTGGCCCAGAATAAATCTCATCGAACTTTGTCTGTCGCGTATCTGTAAAATTTTCAAAGTTTATAAATAATGAATAATTTCCCCATATTCTTTCGGTCATTAATCCAAATATCCAATACGCATTCCCGGTTCTGCCATCGTTTAATTTTTGCTGACTAAAATAATATGCTTCCAAACCAATTCTTATTTTATCATGCACTTCATATATGAGCACATTATTCAATCGATGAGGAGCCACCAGTGGAATTTTTACTGTTTCTTCCTCAAAATGTTGTTTCACATCAGCAAAAGTATGACCAATAAATAGTTTAAAATGTTCATAGGAAAGTTTAATGTTAGTTTCAACACCTTGAGAAATAATTTGATTGCTTGATTGTAGGAATTCGTATTTTCCTAATATTGGCTCAAGCGTGATTGGATTTTCTATGTTTGTATAAAATATTAAAGAATTAATACTGAAAATCAATTTATCTGTTAAAGTGGTTCTATAATTAATATCAAAATTGCTACCGAAAGATTCCTCAGCATTTATATTATGGTTATTAATAGGGCTCACATTTCTAAAATTTAATTTTTCTGAATCCTCTGTGAAAACAGTTGGCATTTTATATCCCATACCACCCCCCACTCTGAATGTTAATTTTTGATTGGCTTTCATCAACATAGAAAATCGTGGTAATATAAATAGCCCATATTCATCCTGATGATCTAAGCGAAGACCGGTTTCCAAATGCATCTTCTCTGAAATATTCCAAGTATTTTGTACAAAACCACCTAATGTTAAGTGGTGATAATCTACCTTTACAGTTGAGTCAATCTTTTCTTGAGAAAATCGATCAGTCAAAAGATTTAGACCAGCCACCCACTCCAACCGTTCACCAATATTTCTAATATTCAATTCGCTGAATGAAGTTAATTGTAAACCAGAGAAATTATAGTTGGGGATTTCCGCACTTCGTTTATAGCTACTGATAGTATTTTTTATAGATATTCTTGATTTTTCTGATTGTTGATGTGTCAAATCAAACAAGGTACTAAATCGAGTTGTTTTATTATTTTCAAAATAAGTATGTATACTATCAGACCTCCCTTGAATATAGTCTAAATCGCCCCCTATTCTATCTTCTAAAGTGCTATTAAATCCTAAGTTGAAAGATGTTATATCATTAAGATAAACGTATACTTTTGGATTGAATGTTAAACGCTCAAATTTCGGGATTGCAGTAAGACCTATGTTTGCAGGATCGTAGGGTGAGCCCATATTATAAGATGTAAAAATGGTAGTTCCAATTTTTTCATTTTTTTTCGAATAAAAACCACTGACATCTAATCCCTTAGCAGAAGTTCCATTCAGTAAAAAACTATAGTAATTTTCTTTTTCTGGGATTCGGGAAACAAGATTAACCAGTCCTGCAATTGCTCCACCACCATATAGTGTTGATGCAGCCCCTTTTATTACCTCTACTTGCCGTAAATCAAGAGGAACGATTTGCAGTAAACTTAATCCACCCGAGAATCCTGAATATAATGGAAATCCATCCTTCAATATCTGTGTGTATTTTCCATCAAGTCCTTGTATGCGAATACTGGAATTATAAGATGTAGCAGATGTTTGTTGTGTTTGAATGCCAGTGCTTTCATTGAGTAACATTCGAATATCACCGGGTTTCATATTTCCTTTTTCATCCAATTCTTCACCTGATATGGCTTCAACTCTTGTAGGCTCATCGTCAATCGTTCTACTAGACCGCGTTGTTAGAACATAGACTGCTTCCATTTCCTCTGCATCATGTTGAAGGAAAATTTCTAATGGGCTATTTTGATTCAATGGAAAATCAAAATTAATTGACCATTCTTTATACCCTATATAAGTGATATTGATTTGGTGGTTTCCATTGGGCACATTGATAACTTCCACGAAACCGTCTGCATTAGTCGTTGCTCCAATACTTGTACTTTCTACAAATACATTAGCACCAACCAATGGATTATTACTTTCTTGATCCTTTACGGTTGCCTGAAAGATATTTTGGCACCAAACAAATGTTTGATAGAAGAATAGAACTAATAAGAAATTTATTATTTTCATTTTTCCCTTTAATTAATATATATCTAATCCTCACATATGAATGTAAGAACAAATAGCGGGAAAACAAAAAAACCCGTTTTCTCATCGAGAGATCTGGGTTTTTTATTTTATGCTATTTATTAATATGATCTGGTTTTAAGAACAGGCATACGCACTCGGAAAGCAAGATAAGAAAGCAATCGCCAGTCTCAATTCTCTTTTATCAACACATTCACCAATTTTATGGGTATTTTGTTCCATCCCAGGTCCAATGCCAAATATGGCTGGATGTTTATATCCACCTGCATGCACCCAATCTTTTTGATTGGAAATTTCGATCGTATCAGTCTCTTCTGGTATCGGGAATCCAACACCATCTGTAGAAAATATCCACCGATCAATGCGCGGTTCTCTCCGTAAAGTTCCTGCCGTTTCCACTTCTGTTTCCACATTTGGTGAAACCACATTTCGATACACATCTGCGGCTGTTTGAATGGCTGGATGTTCTTCGGGTGTAGCCCAGCCCATATAAATTTGTTTATTTCCTGGTCTGTAATTACGCCACGTTAAATCGTCATATTCAGGGACAGTAACATCCACATCCAATCCTGCATCCCGTGCGCGTTTTACTGATTCGAGATTCTCAATATCCTGAACCGCTTTCTCAGGAATTTCACCAACCGTTAATCTTCTGTCAAACCTGAACGTAAATCTGTCCGGGACTGCACAATCACTGGGAGTTTCCAATTGTGCCCAAGATGCGGTTCGTGTTCCATGTCCTAAAAATGAATCATCTTTAAATCCTTCTCGATCTTTATACTTTTGAGCAGCTTCGGCAATAATCGCGCCACTGAACTCCAATGGATTTAATCCTTCCCATGGCATAGATCCATGACAAGAACGGCCTGTGACAGTCACTTTAATTTGCATCCGCCCCCGTTGTCCGCGATAAATTCCAAGCGCACCTTTATTGGCATCTCCTGTTCCTTCAGTTAGAATTACCACATCCGGGACCAAATCTGCACTGGCACCTGGCAATACCTTATTCATGAGATACATGGGCCCAGCTCCGTCATTATCTTCTTCTGCCACTGTACCATAGGCACGAATAATCGACCCTTTGAGTGCGCCCTCATCTGCCAGCTCTAACGCTATTTTTGTTGCAATAATTTCTGAAATAACACCACCCAATTGATCTGCTGAACCGCGACCAAAAATAAGATTATCCCATTCATTCTCTGGCGGTAAATAACCCAATTCACTTTTTAAAAATTCTTTAGAAATATTTTCCGGTTTTAACACACCATCATATACATCAACACTGCCGTCCGTCTTCGCAAGCCATTGATCTCTCAATGCACCCACCGTATCCGTATGTCCATCAAAATAGATTATGCGTTTTTCTTCATCAGGGATTCCATCATTGATATCTTTGACTGTCCAAACAATATTCCCATACTCATCGAACCAAACATCTTCTTCTGATCGAACCGCTTTTATTTCTACAATACGTTTTTTTAAATATTCTAAACGGGGGCCTTCATGGTTACTCAAACCACAATCCGGATCACCACCTTGGTTAATCGGTTTATCCACATAATCCGCAGGAATGCGAATCGCTTCTTTTAATAATTCTTCTGCTAATGGTAAATATTTTTCACTTAATTCCGTAATTCTTCTGTACAAGGCATTCATTAGTAGTTTCCTATTTCCTTACTTATTTAATTGGTAATTGGTTTATTCCATTCAACACCTTTTCTGGTGTAATGGGGCATTCTCTAATTCGTACACCACAGGCATTATAAATGGCATTTGCAACAGCGGGTGCGGGCCCATTAATGGGAATTTCCGCCACTGCTTTGGCGCCATAAGGTCCTGTAGGTTCATCCGTATGGACGAATTCTGCAATTATCTCCGGCATATCAATGGATGTATAAATATGATAATTTTCAAAGTCTGTATTGATAGGTCTCCCCTTATCATCAAAAATCATATGCTCCGTCAATGTCATTCCTAAAGATTGGGGAATCGCACCTTCCGCTTGTCCTTCAGACATTTGCGGATTAATGATTTGACCGGAATCTGTAATGGATACAATTTTATTCACTTTTACAAATCCGGTTTCCGTATCCACTATAACATCAGCAAATGTGGCATTGTAAGGTGGTGGACTATCGTAACTGACTTTGGAAGCCACAGCCTGAATCTGGGTTTGATGATCCGTATAGAAAGATTTTGTGCAAATATCTTGATAGGATATGGATTGTCCATCCGTAGATACAACTTGATTATTTTCAATGGTGGCTTCATCCACTTCAAGCAGTTTTTTACCTTGTTCTAATATTTGAGAAAGTACATCTTCGGCTGCTTTCTTAACCGCAGCACCAGTTACATAAGTTGTGCTGGATGCATAAGCGCCCGTATCGAATGGTGTTGTATCTGTGTCTGATGAAATAACAATCATTTTATCTACCGGAACGTCCAGAACTTCTGCCGCAATTTGAGCTAAGGCAGTATCTGAACCAGTTCCTAAATCCGTGGCACCCATATTCAAGTTAAAGCTGCCATCTTCATTCATTTTAATGAACACAGAGCCCATATCGATACCGGCTATACCCGAAGCTTGTGCAACGGTAGCCATTCCAACACCCCGACGAAAAATACCTGATTTCTTTTCATTTTTTAAAGTATCCCAATCAATCAATTCACGTCCACGATCGATACATGCATCTATGCCGTTGGATTGTAAGATTACAGGAAATCCCTCTCTCCCTTCTCCCAAAACTTTGGCGATGGGGACATCTTCCCCTTCTCGAAAATAATTTTTCTTCCGCAATTCAATGGGATCCACATTCAATTGTTCAGCAATTTCATCCATCAGTGATTCCAAAGCAAAATAGCCCTGGGGTGCACCATAGCCACGGTAAGCTCCAGCGGGTGGTAAATTTGTATAAACAGCATTCGCTTGGATTCTCACATTCGGCGCACGATACAATGCCAAGGTTTTACTGGCACTCACAGACATCACCGTTAAAGCATGTGGCCCGTATCCACCGCAATTTTGAAGTATTTCCATATCAATGGATTGCATCATTAAATCTTTATTCAATCCAATTTTATACGTCACCTTTTGGGGATGGCGAGAACGAGCTGCATAGAATTCTTCTTCACGTGTGTATTCTAACCGACACGGTTTTCCTGTATTTAACGTAACTGCAGAACATACTTCTTCATTTAGGATTTCTTGTTTTCCGCCAAATCCGCCCCCAATTCTGGGTTTTATAACACGAATTTTCCTTACAGGAATATCTAATATTTCTGCCACCACTCGACGAACGTGATAGGGTACTTGTGTTGCTGTTCGTATAATCAGACGATCATTTTCATCTAGCCATGTTAATGTTATATGGGGTTCAATACTGCATTGTTGTGCGTAAGGTGTAAAATATGTTCCTTCAAAAACATAATCAGAATCATTGAATCCTTTTTGTACATCCCCTAATTCTTCAGAAATATTCGCAGCAATATTTCTCGATGCATCATGCAGAAAGCTAAAGCCATCTTTGCCTGGATGAATCACAGTATCATTATCTATGGAATCTCCCATGTCAAAGATGGTTGGCAATTCTTCATATTCAACGTTAATCAAGGCCAATGCTTCTTCCACCACTTCTAATGATTCCCCGGCAACGACTGCCACACGATCGCCAACAAACCGCATCGTTTTATTGAACATACTTGTATCTCTTGGGGATGGTTCAGGGTATCCTTGTCCCGCTGTAGTAAAATAATGGGGAGTAAAATCTTCGTGTGTTAATATAATTTCGATGCCATCTAATGCGAGTGCCTTGCTTTTATCAATGGATACAATCTTTCCATGAGCAATTGGGCTATGAAGAATTTTTGCATATAAATAATCTTTTTTCGGCATATCATCTGCAAAAACTGCCTTTCCTTTTGCCAAGGATAATCCATCCACGCGACGTGTCTTTTTACCAACTATCTTCATTTTGGCTCTCCTGTGGCTAAATAATTCATAGCCGCTTTAACCGGTTTCACATAGCCGGTGCATCGGCAATACACGCCGGCTAACACATCTTTAACATCCGATTCATTTGGATTATCTTTTTCTCTTGCCAATGATTCAATGGCTAAAACCATTCCAGGTGTACAGTAACCACATTGTATTGCACCTTCTTCAATAAATGAATCCTGCAATGGGTGCACATCTTGTCCATGGGCAAACGATTCAACAGTCTCAATATTTTTACCAGACACTGTGTGTATAAGCATGAGAGACGCATTCATCATGTTTCCATCTACCAAAATAGTATCCGCGCCTGTTTCACCCTTATCTGAACCATATTTAACACTGAAATACCCTTTATCCCGAAGAAAATCCAACAGGGTTGTTCCTGGACGAACATTGGCTGAAACTTGCTTTCCATTTAATTGAAATTGAATCATAAAGCATCTCCAACTCTATTAACTGCTGTTGCAATCAAATTTTCTTTATAATCCAAAGATCCCAAATGATCAGCAGAAAATTCTTTCACTGCATTTCCCGCAAATTCTTTACTTATTTCTGCAGACCAATCTTCTATCAAACAAGTAAATGACTGAATTTTATTCGTCGTTCCGCCCACTGAAAATTCGAATTGATTTTTGCGTTTCACTCCAGAAACAATGACAATAGCTGGAGCCGATTCTAACAGGGAGAATCTTTCTAATTCAATTCCGCTAATTCGCTTGGGGAAATAACTTATTTTGGTAACAATTCCTGATCCATCCCAATCCCGGATTGATACGGATCTCTCTGTGTCAGTAAATACTGTTAGGTCCGCATTCACCGCGTGTAGGAAAAGCATAACTTCAGAATTCGGACGCCCTTTGCCAATTTCACCACCAAAGGTTCGCTGGTTTCGAATTTGCTTGGATGGACAAGATAATTTAATTCCTTTCAGTAATCGGCATTCCGGGTTAATGGAATAAACTATATCTAAAAATGTTTGAAGGGTCGCTCCTGCATCTATATGAACTCCGTCGATGCTTGCTATGACTCCATCCCCGACTAAATCATTAATATCAATTAACGATTGAATATTTGGATTTTTATCTGCCACCAAATAACTACCACCAGAAAAAAGAGTTGTATCTATATTTTTTAATGAAACCACTGCTTCCTTAAGTGTACTTGGTTTTTCTACTGTTTTAATTGAGTACCACATTTAATTCTTATTTTTTCCTTTGCGTTTCTTTGTGACCTTCGTGGTTAACGAAACTTAATTCCTGTTTTGTCTTGTGCTTTTGTTAACATGCTTTCTGCAATTCTGTTGTGCAATGATGCTAATGACTCTTCATCGATGGTAGTGTGACTATTTTCGATTTGAATCTTTCCATTCACAATTAAATGATTTACTGATGATGTTCTTACGGAAAATACAAGTGAAGCAACCGGATCAGAAAGACCACCAGCATATTCTAATCCTTCAACAGAAAACAAAGCTAAATCTGCCTGCTTTCCTACAGATAATTCGCCAACATCATTTCTTCCCAATACCGATGCACCACCACGGGTAGCAAGCCATAAAACATCTCTTGCTGTGAGCCAGCATTCTTCTTCTCGAAGCCGTGATAGCATCATGGCATTTCGAATATCCATAAGCATACTTCCAGCATCATTTGACGCAGATCCATCCACACCAATACTCACTCGGACTCCGTTTCCCATCATTTCTTTAATTCTTGCAATACCGCTCCCCAATCGCATATTGGATGTTGGACAATGACTCATCCCCGTTCCCGTTTCTGCCATACGTTGAATTTCTTCATCATTTAGATGAATCGCATGGGCATACCAAGCATTGGAGTTCATCCAACCAAGTTTATCCGCATAAATAGCGGGACGATCGCCGTATTGTTCAATACAAAATGCTTCTTCGTCTAATGTTTCTGCAAGATGGGTATGTATCTGCAACCCATTGGCTAAAGCAAATTCGGCTGTAGATTTCATGAGTTCAGGTGTCACCGAAAAGGGTGAACATGGCGCCAAAGAAATACGCGTCATTGCACCGTCTGTATCGTCATGATATATTGATAGGAGTCGTTCTGTATCTTCCTGAATTTTTGCTTCTGTTTGAACGGTATCATCCGGGGGTAAACCACCTTGCGATTTCCCCAATGACATAGACCCACGTGTAGGTTGAAACCGAATGCCCAATGCTTTTGCACTTTCAATTTCTGCGTCAATAAGCTCATCACTTGTATGGTGGGGGAATAAGTATAAGTGGTCAGAACTTGTTGTTGTCCCTGACTTCATGAGTTCAATCAATCCAGTTTTTGTGCTCACAGAAACAGCTTCTGCTGTTAATTCTCTCCACACTTCGTAATGATTCGTCAACCAACTGAACAATGGTTGATTTTGCATTAATGGAATATTTTTTGTTAGTGTTTGATATAAATGATGATGTGTATTAATGAATCCCGGAAGAACAACCATACCAGTTGCATCTATAACTTTGTCCACCTTTACATCTAATTCATTTGGGCCAAGAGATGTTATTTTATCATCTTCGATTAATATGTGCCCGCCAGAGAATTCTTCTTTCGAATCATTCATTGTAGCAACAGCTAACGAGTTTTTGATTAATATTTTACTCATGATTCCCCCGAAACAAGTAATGGATATTGATTTAAGTTTTCAAATAACGAAATCATTTCCGCTAAATGAGATAGTATTAAGTCACTCTTTCCGTTTGCAAATTGAGCGGATAATATTTCATAATTGGATGAGTCCATTTTAACATCTATCGCTTCTGAATTATATATATAACTCCCATCCGTTAATTTGAGCGACGATTGAATTCCATCGTTTTTTGAGAATAATGTTTTTCCATCTATCCAATATCCTTTTTCTTCCAAATCATAAGTTTGTTTGGAAAGATAGAACTGGGGTTTTGTTTTATATGGATCACCAGATGTTGGACAAAATGTGGTACAATTCCCACATTCGTTACAAAAGTCACCAATATTTATAATTTGTGGTTCTTGAGATAATTTAAATATGCTATCTTGTTTTGAATTAACCCCAGTTTCTGTCTTTGATACTGAATATACAGGATAAGACTTTGGCGATGCCATATAAGATAAATTTGCCAAATTCGGACAGACACTCACACATACATCGCAAACTTCATCACAGTACAAACATCTATCTGCTTCACTCATGGCTTCTTCTTGCGTTAGAGTACGCGTAACCAAATCAAAATTAATCCGTTTATTTGGATCTAAATGTGGCGTAGTGAGTCCATACTCCCGAAAAGCCATTTTCTTTTGATATTCCTTTTTGTCCAGTCGCAGAGTTCGGTCATTTGCATCACTATAACTATGACCAAAAGCTTTTATCATATTTAACGCAGCATTTCTTCCATCGCCCACCGCATTTATAACCGAAGACGCACCACGGACAACATCTCCACCGGCAAAAACATTTGGAATCTTTGTTTCATTTGTTTCAGGGTTGACACGTAAATCTTGCCAAGATAAGAAATCAAATGCAATATCCTGCCCAATAGAAGGAATAATCGTGTCGAATTCTAAATCAATTTCAGATCCTTCAATTTTTACAGGTCTTGCTCTACCACTATCATCTGCTTCCCCCAATGCCATTCTTGAACATGTTAGAAAAATATTTTCAGTATCATTGGCATAAATTTTTTCAGGTGCAGTTAATTCTTCCAATATGATTCCTTCATCTAATGCAGCTACAATTTCTTCGATATCTGCCGGCATTTCTTTCATAGTTCTGCGATAAACAATTGTCACATCGGCTCCTAATCTCCGGGATGTTCTTGCTGCATCCATAGCCGTATTTCCACCACCAATAACGGCTACCCGTCCGCCCAATTCATTTATTTCTCCCCGCCGTACTTTGGATAAAAATGCTAATGGTTCCATTACAATTGGAAGAGATTCACCTTCAATATTTAATTTTTTATTATTTTGAGCTCCAGCACCGAGATATATCGAATCATAATCTTTCTGAAGTGTGTCAAACATGTTTTTATCCACGTCAGAATTGTAATGAATGTTTACACCGACTGATTTCACCAAATCTATATCATTATTGATACTTTCGTCTAACAATCGAAAAACTGGTATAGCATCAGATACCATCCCGCCTGAAAAAGGTTTTGCTTCATAAATATCAACTTTAAAACCATCCATAGCTAAAAAATAGGCACATGATAGTCCCGATGGACCTGCACCAACAATTGCTATTGTTTTCCCATTAAATGGTTTTGGTTCAATTTGGACACCTTGACTATTTTCTTGTGCAAATCTTTTTATTTCTCTGATAAGAAGAGTGCTATCTAAATTGTTCCGAGTACACTTCTGTTGACATAAATGGTCGCAAACTGACCCTGTAACTCCGGGCATTGGATTTGTGTTTAAAATTGTTTCATACGCACTATTAAAATCACCTTGGGCAACATGATGCATATATTCAGGTATTTCTTGGTCTGTGGCGCAATTTTCAATACAGGGAGCAGAAACACAATCATATGCGGTCAATGTTCGAGTTGTTTTGATTGAATCAAAATGTTTATTCTCTTTTTGGTACGCTGGGTTATCTAAAACAGATTCAGCATATAGATTTAATTTTTCTAATCCCGCTCGATGTACGTCTGTTTGCCCTGATCCATTAAATATAAATTCATCAATGGTTGTAGCACCCTTCTCGGAAAACCGCTCATTTATTTCATGTAAATATTGTGCTAACCGAGTATAACCACCCGGTTTTAAGATATCTGTACAAACAGTAATCGGTTTAATATTTGCTGCTAAAACATCTGAAACATTAAATGCATCCATCCCAGCGGAAAATGAAATATCCAATTGTCCATCAAATTCATTTTGGAGTTTTGCGGCCACATTGATGCTGATTGGATGAAGAGATCGCCCACTCATATACATCATTTTTTCATATTCGGGGAAAATGGATTTATGGTTTTGAACTTCCAAAGTGTTGGTCAATTTCAATCCAAATTCAACGCTGTTTTCTTTCGCTTTTTTCTGCAAGTTTTGTATCAGCTTAACACCATCGGGGTATTTCAAATCATGACCAAATGCTTCATCTGGAACTATCACATCTTTATAACTCAGGTGTTGATTTAAAATGTCTCGTAGTTGATCCGGTCCCAATAATGTTGGATTAAGTTTTACGGTGGTATGATACTTTCTTTCTTCAATCAAATACATTCCAATAGCTTCAATTTCATCGGGTGGACAGCCATGCATCGTGGATAATGTGAGGCTATTTGACATTTGTGCCGGAATATTTAAATTTTTCACATTTGGGTAAATATCCGAAATTTCATTTAATCGTTTATCTAATTCATTTTGACCATTTTCCATCAGATTCAAAAAACCTTGAACATTTGCATTTTTTATACCGGCTAAATCATAGCCAGCACTCATATTAAAAATTCCACCTAAATCTGTATTTGTCCCCCAATCATACTTATCTTTCAAAATATGAATTACAATCCAGGCATTTAAATATTCTGAATAGGATTGATGCAACTTTAATTCTTGAGACCATTCGCAATTATAACCTTCATCCTGCATGTCGATACATGGTTTTGATACTTCTAATTCATCTAATGTTTGAATGGTTTTTAACTCAATGTATCGTGCACCCATAAGCCAAGCCAAAATGATATTTTGTGACATTTGTGTGTGGGGACCAGCAGCCACGCCGATAGGCGTTTCCATGAGTTGTCCGTATCGTTGCAACCGAAATACATCTTTCTCATCGGGATTAAAAAACAAATCCTTGGTGACGCCAAAGATAGTTCCCTGCTTTTCTTCTTCAAAAATCCATTTTAATAAATGACTTAATTCAATTGGATAAAGTTTATCTGACATATATCTCTTTTATTATGTGCATTAATACATTTTTTATTACTTTGGACCGATAACTGGCTGTTGCTCTAATATCATCAATAGGAGATATTTCATCATCAACCAATTGAATAGATTCATCTACATCGCTGCCACTAAAAAGGGCGTCTGTAAATGTCTTTAAATAGATGACTGTGGGCGCAACTGATCCCGCCGCTATCTGCAGTGATTTCCAATTATTATTTTCATCTATCTCGTAAGCTATTGCAAAATTCACAACGGATATAGCCATAGATTGACGTAATCCTAATTTATAAAACAGAGATTTAATCGATGATTTTGGAATTACAATCCCCACAACAATTTCATCTGATTCTAATATAGTTTTTCCAACGCCAGTGATAAATTGATGGATTGGTACTACTCTTTCACCTTTTAGCCCAGAAATCTGGATTACTGCATTATGAACATACAATCCGGGTAATAAATCGCCTGCTGGAGATGCATTACATATATTTCCTGCTATCGTAGCTCTATGACGAATTTGAACGCCTGCAAATTGACATGTAGCTTCATATATAGATGAAAAGTGTTTCTTTATTATATCTGATTTTTTCAAATCTTGAACTGTTGTTAATGCACCGATTTTAATATCCGTTTCTGATTCCTTAATTCCGATTAATTCAGGGATTTTTTTAATATCAACTAGCACATCAAGTTTTAATGATGGATTGTCTTGCCAACGGGGTAGCACATCTGTCCCCCCGGCTAAAATATTCAAATCATGATTAGAAAGAAATAAATCTTTCAATTCTTCTAATGATTTCGGAGCAAAATATTTCATGATTGGTTAGCCACAGTTTCGATGGCATTTACAATTTTTTGATAACCAGTACATCTGCAAATATTTCCGGATAAATCTTCTTTGATTGTATCCCGGAGTGGTTGTTCGTGGTCCTTGATTATTTGCTCACCGGATAGAACCATTCCTGGAATGCAATAGCCACATTGAACCGAATGGTGGTCTACAAATGCTTTTTGCATTTCATTCAGTGTACCATTTTTAGATAGTCCTTCAATGGTTGTGATTTCTGCGCCATCAACTTCAACCGCAAGAATTAAACAAGAATTGACTGTTTTACCGTCCAAAACAATAGTACAAGCACCACATTCTCCTTCTCCACAAACTTCCTTTGCACCAGTCAAATCTAACTCATACCGAATATAATCTAACAAACGCAGATCTGCAGAGACATCCGCTTGAATCAGTTTTCCATTAACAGAAAGTGATATGGAATAAGACTGTTTAGCCACCGATTTTTCTCCAGTTTTTTTTAAAGGAGTCAATATTGGGATTAATTGCATCGGGAATTTGTACCAATTGTTGAGCTGAATGAATATCTTTCAATCCAGTACCAGTCACCAAAACAACAGCTGATTCATTAGAAGAAATCAATCCTTTTATAGAAGATTTCTCTAACCCAGCAAAACCGGTCGCAGCAGCAGGTTCGGCAAATACACCTGTCGTTTTGGCTAAAGTATGCTGCGCGTTTAAAATTTCAATATCAGAAACTTTGATACCAGTACCATTTGATTCGGTTACTGCTCGAATGGCTTTTAGTCCATCCCTGGGTAAATTAACAGAAATACTGTCGGCAATCGTACTTGCATTCACCGCAGATAATGTACCTGTGGATAAAGCGTTTACAATCGCTGACGAACCATTCGATTGAACTGCATGAATTTTTGGGATTTTTTCAATCCAGCCCAGCTTAAACAAATCATAGAATCCTTTATAGACACCACCGATAATGCATCCGTCTCCAACGGGCACAAATACATGATCCGGGCTTTGCCAATTCAATTGTTCAGCAATTTCCAATGAGACCGTTTTCTTGCCTTCAGATAAGATGGGATTAATTCCCGTACTTCTGGAATACCATCCAGTGTCTTTTACCACTTCTGTGGATAAATCAAAAGCATCATCATAACTCCCATTCACTGGGAATAGCTTTGCACCATATTGCATGATTTGAGTGAGCTTTGCTGCTGGTGCAGATGATGGCGCAAAAATGACTGCTTCCATTTCATGAGTCGCTGATAAACATGCCAATGATGCTGCAGCATTTCCAGTAGAAGCAGCAACGATTGTTTTTTGTCCCTGTTCCTTTGCATGTTGTATACCAACTTCCGTTGCCCTGTCTTTCAATGAACCTGATGGATTTCGCGAATCATCTTTCAACCATAATGATTTGATACCGAACGCTTTCGCCAATGAATCTGATTGAATTAACGGTGTTCCACCCACTTGCATTGATGTATTTGTTGGAGATTCTTTAACAGGCAACAATGGAAGAAATCGCCAAATAGAATGATCTACATTTTTCATTAATTCATCTTTAGACCAATCATTATTGATAGCTGAATAATCATAAATGATATCCAAATTTTCACCACATAATTCGCACGTGTAGTGGAAATCTTTTTGTGAAGAAATATCTCCACATGAGATGCATTTTAATCCTATATAATCAAGTTTCTTCATATTACTCGTATTCTTAATAACCTAACTATATTGTTTAGCTAATCCTGTTTTTTCATTGAATTCAGTAATCATATCATCCCACATTTCTTGCTGGTTAAATGATTTGCTCCAATAGGAATCATCATACCATTGTTCATCCAATTCTTCCACAGTTTTGCCTTGTTGTTCAATCCAAGTGAAGTATTTCAAATTGTGCATCCGTTTTTTGTCATAATAGGACAATTCCATCACACCTTCAGAATCCAGGCCCATAAGTTTCGCTTCGAAATCAACCGCTGCACTTTGTGTGGAATAATTGCCATGTTTTTGACGTTCTTCAACCAGACGCGAACCATACATTTCCATTGAATCTGTACCAACGGTGAATACCGTATCATTTTCATTAAATTCATAATATTTAGCCATTTTGATGGCACCCGCAAGGTTGGCAATTCCGGAAATTCCCAATAAGTGAAGTTTTTCAACCACTGCAGAATCAACACCTTGCTCTTTCAAGAAATCCAAACCAGTAGGTTCATTAAATAGACGCATAAGATTAATTGAAATATTATCATCAATTCCAATTACCATATCCATATTTTTCATATTGTGTATCCAAGGGACATGCTTATCACCGATGCCTTCAATACGATGTGCACCATACCCATTATAAAGCAATGTTGGGCATTGTAGCGCTTCCCCTGCAGCAATTTTTATAGCTGGGAGTTTTGTTCGAAGATAGTCACCAGCTCCCAATGTGCCTGCGGAGCCTTGAGTTAAAAATAAACCACTGAATTTAGAATCATTCGTTTTATTCTGCTCATATACATCTTCCATCGCACCACCTGTCACATGGTAATGCCAGAATGGATTTGAGATTTCTTCAAATTGATTTAAGACAACTAAATCATCGCCACGTTCCGCTTTTAATGCCTTTGTTTTATCGTAGATTTCTTTCACATTACTTTCACTGCCAGGTGTCCGATAAACTTCTGATCCAATATCTTCTAACCAATCGAATCGTTCTTTACTCATTTCTTCCGGTAAAACAGATACAGAGCCACAACCCAGCAATGCTGAATTAAAAGAACCGCCTCGACAGTAATTTCCTGTGGATGGCCAAAGGGCTTTTTGATGTGTTGGATCAAATTCTCCTGTAATGAGCCTTTGGACTAATGGTCCAAAAGTAGCACCAACTTTATGAGCACCCGTTGGGAAATATTTCCCTAATAGAATAAATATACGTGCTTTTACGCCGGACAGTTCTTTTGGAACTTCTAAATAATTCACATTCCCAAACCCACCACCAGAAGATACAGGTTCATTTTTCCATGTAATTCGAAATAAATTCCTTGGGTTCACATCCCATAATCCAATTTCTGATAATTCCTGTTTGATTTTATCTGGAACCAGTTCCGGATTTTTCATTTGTTTATATGTAGGAATCAGAATATTCCTTTCCCGACATTGATTGATTGTATTTTCTAATACTTTTTTATTGATTTTCATTTTTCGTCCTTTAATTCAAAACTATTTCTGTACCCGATTCGCTTTTAAGTGCAGATACTGCATTATTAATGGATGTAATGATTGCCCTTTCCCCACCATTTTCTACAAAGGCAATACACGCTCTAATTTTCGGTGCCATACTTCCTTCAGGAAATTGACCATCAGCTAAATATTGTTTTGCTACTTCAGTTGTCATTTGGCGAACTGGCTTTTCGTTTTCTTTTCCATAGTTGATAAAAACATGGTCTACGTCTGTTAAAACAAGGTATATATCACCATCTACAACTTGGGCTAATTTCATTCCAGCCATATCTTTATCGACGACAGCTTCAATGCCAACCAATTCTCCATTTGGCTGTTTCATGACAGGAATTCCACCGCCACCGGACGTAATAACAATGACACGTTTCCCCACCAATGTGCGAATAACTTTCGCTTCAACCAATCCAATGGGTGCCGGAGATGGCACAACTCGCTGCCAATTCTTTTCGGTCCCAGATCGAGTTTCTTTAACAATATATCCTTTGGATTTTTCAAGCTCTTTTGCTTCATCTTCTGTGTAAAATGGACCAACTGGCTTGGATGGATCTTGGAAATCAGGATCATTTTCATCCACAATCATTTGCGTAATAAGTGATGCAATAGGAATTTCTCTTCCGTCTCGTCGAAATGCATTTTGTAGTTGATTCTGAAACATATACCCAATTTCGCCTTGTGTCATGGCATCCACTACATCTAAAGGCATAGATGGAACTAATTTGCTCCCTTCTTCTTGTTGAATCAGCAAATTTCCGGCTTGGGGACCATTCCCATGGGTCAACACCATCAAATAATCCTGTTTATTCATTTTCACCAATTGCTCACAAGAAATTGAAACATTACGGAATTGGTCTTCAGCAGTCCCTTCTTCCCCAGCTTTTTTAATGGCATTGCCACCTAAAGCAATAACAACCAGTTTTTTCCCGTTAATCATGATAAAAAAATTTCATTGCCGCAAAAGGCGCAATATTCACAAAAAGAGATTTTTAGATTATTTTTTTCTTTGCGTTCCTTCGCGAACTTGGAAGTTATATACGTTTTCATTTTAGAATCGCTTCTTACTATTATTCACAAGCCCACTTAATTTTTCTATTGGATTATTTAACCGGCCCAAAAACATCATGGACGCTACGACAAAAGGTTTATAACTGGCTTCGATATAAGTATCTTTCCTATAACGATCAAATACAGATTTACTTACTTCACCTTTTTCGCAACTAACATCGCTAATGTCTGCAGGTAGGCAATGCATATATAGTGCTTTTCCATCTTTAGTCGCAGCCATTTTTTCTTCATTGCATTCCCAATCAGTATATTTTGCATTATTGGCTAATGCTTCTTGTTCAAGAGACTTTAATCCAGCTTTATCCCCTTCTTTAAGCAATTCTGTTCGTTGCCCCATTACGTCATATGGTGCCCACGATTTCGGATATACAATATCTGCATCTTGAAATGCTTCGGTCATATCATTACTCACTGAAAATGATCCACCACTGGCGACAGCTTGTTTTCCCGCTAAATCCACCACATCTGGTATGAGTCCATATCCTTCAGGATGCGCCAATGTTACATCCATGCCAAAGCGAGTCATCAGCCCAATGATTCCCTGGGGAACTGAAAGTGGTTTTCCATAACTTGGAGAATAGGCCCATGTCATAGCAATTTTTTTCCCTTTTAAATTATCCAAAGAATCAAACGTATGTTTTAACATGGCTAAATCAGACATACTTTGGGTTGGATGATCAATATCACACTGCAAATTCACCAAAGCAGGACGTTGATGAAGCGTCCCTTCTTCATACCCGGTTTGAACCGCTTCTGCCACTTCTCTCATATAGGTATTTCCTTCTCCCAAAAACATGTCGTCTCGAATTCCAATAACATCTGTCATAAATGAAATCATGTTGGCTGTTTCTCTCACAGTTTCACCATGAGCAATTTGTGATTTTTCTTCATCTAAATCTGCCACTTCTAATCCAAGCGCATTGGCTGCTGAAGCAAAACTAAATCTGGTTCGTGTTGAATTATCACGGAAAATAGATAATGCTAATCCCGCATCAAACGATTTATAGGTTAACCCTTGCTTGTGCATTTCTTTGAATAATTCCGCTAAATATAATGTTGCTTTAATTTCATCGTCCGACTTATCCCATGTGAGTAAAAAATCTTTTCCATACCCGCTAATATCCAGTTGAGATATCGCTTTTAATTGATCTTGTATGTTCATTCTTTTCGTATTCCTATTTTTGTTTCTGCCACAAAGACTCAGAGACACAAAGTAATTCAATCTTCCATTCATAATACCCCCTTGATCCCCTATTACAGGGGGACAAATTGGGTTGAATTTTTATCATTTCATTTTTACTTCGTGTTTCTTCGCTTACTTTGTGGCTATAAAATCTTTTCCATTTTTTGCCACAATTGTTGTGATTGTTTTTCTGCATTGCTTAATATATCTTTTTCATCAATTTCAATGAATTCATTATTTCTAATTCTAAAAATTCCATTTGTCATAACATCACTTGGGGTTTCCATTCCAAATAAGGTATGACCAATCCAATTATTCTCATTAAAGTCAGTTCTGGGTGTATAATCGAAGATAGCCAAATCAGCTGCATATCCAGGATCAAGTTTCCCAATTTTTCTTCCAAAAAGATTCGATGCTATTTCAGGGTTATTATTGAAGAGCAATTCAGCATAATTCACATTGGTTTCACCCCCTGCAAGGTGCCCGCTTCTAATAAGTGTACCTTCTTTAGCTTCAGCTAACATATTCCCTTGCATTCCATCCGTGCCTAAACCTGAAATACATTGTTGAATCGTTTCATTGGGTGTCATTCCCACTCGATTATTCGAATTAGATGATGGATTATGGACCAACATTGCTCCTGTATCCTTAATAATTTTTAAATCTTCTTCAACAAAATGAATGCCATGAATAACAAGACTGTTCTTGTTCAATAATCCAAAATGATTCAACCGATCCAATGTGGATTTATAACCTCGATTTACAGCATCCAATTGATCTGCTTTATCTTCAGCTGTATGAATATGAATTCCCCAATGTGATTCATTTTTCAATGCATCAGAGATTGCTTGTAGTGATTCATCAGACAAGGTAAATGAAGCATGTAACCCAATTAATGGTCGAACGGTGTCCGATTGGATAAAAGATCGATGAAAAGTAAGATTTTCTTCTAAACTATCTTGAAATATTTTATCACCATTTCTATCTGTCATTTCAAATGCACCAGAAATATTGAGTCCTAATTTTTCTGCAGTTTCTACAAGAAGTTGCAATGAACCATTAACAAATGATTGACTGGAATGATGATCAATCACTGTCGTTACACCATGACGTAAATGATCGATCAATCCTGATTCATAGGAAGCTCGGGTACTGTCTTTATCTAAAGCTAAATCTAAAATCCACCACACTTGCTCCAACACTTCGGTAAAATTGGTTGGATTCCCCTTTGGAAAGGGCATTCCTACCGCCAAAGCTGAATATAAATGAGCATGCGCATTAATCATTCCAGGCAAAACGGTTTCCCCAGATAAATCAACCGTTTCATCCACTTGAATGGTTGGGTCCAATATTCCCAATTCTTTAATAATCCCATCTTCAATAAGAATGGATCCATTTTCCATAAATGGCATTTCTCCGTAAGGATTAACAATTCGACAATTATTTAATAAAGTTCTCATATTATTTTCCATTTAATGCATTTAAAACGCGTTCCGGTGTGAGTGGAATTTCATTCATTTGAATGCCAATGGCATTACTCACCGCATTTGCCACCGCGCCCGCAGTAGGAATTATGCTTGGTTCGCCAATTCCTTTTGCTCCCCAAGGACCTTCAGGTTCGGGTTTTTCTACAATCGTCGTTTCCACATCGGCACTATCCAAGGCTGTTGGCAATAAATAAGTGGTTAAATTTGGCGTTTGAACTTTTCCATCTTTTATTTTGAAATCTTCTGTTGTTGCCCAACCAATACCTTGAGCTGATCCGCCTTCTACTTGTCCTTCTATACCAGATGGATTAATGGCTTTTCCCACATCATAAGCTGCATAAATATTTTCTACATCAACCAAACCTGTTAAAGTGTCCACTTTTACTTTGGCAATTTGAGTCGCAAAGGAATATGAGAAATATGCTTCTCCAATTCCTGTAGTGGCATCATAATCCAACTCAGGCGTATGCCACCAGCCCGTGAATTCCATATCCGTTTGTGTTTTACCCATATAGTCACATAATTCATGGAATTGAATTTCTGTCCCCGAAGAACGATCATTTATTATATCATTACTAATGGATATATCATCGATTGAACAACTCATCCATTCTGCAGCAGAATTTTTCAAAACAGGAAGAATTTTTTTAGTGGCATTTCGAATGGCATTACCGGTCATTACAACATTTCGACTTGCAACAGCAGGACCACTATCTGGTACTTGAGCTGAATTTGTGGGTAGCACAGTTATTCTATCCATGGAAATACCCATGGCTTCAGCTGTCATTTGGCGTACCGCTGTTTCAGAACCTTGCCCCATTTCTACCAAACCATAAGCCACATGAACATTTCCATCTGGGAATAATTTTATATTCACACCAGACCCATCCATATGCCACCCAGCAGCGCCGAGACAATTCCCATAATGAATAGAACTCATGCCCAACCCATATTTATAACGGCTATCTTTTGTTGGATTAAATATATCCCATTTTGCAAGTTTAGCCGCTTCCTGTATGGTCTCTTCTGCACCCACACTTTCATTCAATACCTGCGCTGTTTGCGTTTGATCTCCTGGTCTAATAACATTTTTTAGTCTTAACGCCATGGGTTCTATACCCAATTCATCTGCAATCACGTCCATCATACGTTCATGGCCAAATGCCGCTTGGGGAGAACCAAATCCACGAAAAGCACCGGTTGTAGGTAAATTGGTAAGATATGAATTGGAATCAACATGAATATTTGGAATTACATATGGGCCCATGGCTTGTGCGCATGATCGATAAGAAACCACCGTGGATAACGTGGCATAAGCACCTGCATTTTCTTCTAATAATATTTCAGCCGAAACCAATGTTCCGTCGTTCTTAACGCCCACTTTGTAATTCATTTGAAATGGATGTCGCTTGCTGGTGAGTTGTGCATCATCATGACGTGTGTAAACTACTTTCACGGGACGATTAATTTTCATAGCAGCTACAGCTGCACGAGCACAGACTTCTGATGGAATATCTTCCTTGCCCCCAAATGCACCGCCGGTTGGCGCTTGTTCCACTAATATGTTCTCATAGGGCCAATCAAACACTCGCGCGATAGCTTTTTGGATATAAAACGGACATTGGAGTGATCCTAATATTTTCATTTTATCAGAACCATTGGATGATGCAATACATGCTTGGGGTTCTAAATAATAATGTTCCTGGTATGGTGTTTTAAATCGCGCTTCAATGATTTGATCAGATTCCACAAAGCCTTTTTGGATATCGCCTTTTCTTACTTTGTGGTGACAAGCCAAATTGGATTCATCAATAAAATTGTCTTCAGCATCTCTGCTTTCATCAATGGTATAATAGGGTGTTTTTTCTGCGTATGAGATGGACACAGCTTTGGCGGCTTCAATTGCGGCTTCATGTGTTTCAGCCACAACCAATCCAATGCTATCACCAATGAATCGAACTGTTTTATCTGCAAAGAGCGGTTGGTCTGAGACAATGACTCCAATTTGGTTTTCAGCAGGAATATCTTTTGCAGAAACAAAATCAATATACCCATCCACTTTTTTTGCTTTAGACAAATCAATACTTGTATATTCACCAAATGGAATAGATGAATAAACCGGTGCTCCATGCGCCATATTATCAACAGCAATATCGGTTAAAAACCGAGTCTTCCCTGTTGTTTTGCCCGGTGCATCGGGTCGGTTGATAGATTTACCCAGTATACTCATCTGTTAATTGTTATTTTTTTGATAATACTCTTCAATTTTTCTAATCATTTTTTCTTTATCGCTGTTAGGTAAGAAACTGGATTTGAAACTGTTTATTGTAAGCTCTGTAATTTGTTTTTTTGATAATTTTAATGCGGATGCGATTCGAGAGTAATTTTCATTCATGTACCCACCAAAATACGCTGGATCATCGGAGTTAATGGTAACCATTAATCCCGCATCCATCAATTCAAGCAATGGGTGATTTTTCAAATCATCAACCACTTTTAATTCAATATTTGATAATGGACAAATCGTTAATGGAATCTGTTTTTCTGCAAGGAATTTTATTAATTGATCATCATCAAGAGATCGATTTCCATGATCAATTCTGGAAACTTTCAACAGATTGACAGCTTCCCATATATAATCTGCAGGTCCTTCTTCTCCTGCATGGGCAACTGTAATAAATCCTTCATCGATCGCTTTAGAAAACACACGCTCAAATTTTGATGGTGGATTTCCCAGTTCAGATGAATCTAATCCCACCGCTGTAATCCACTTTTTATAGGGCAATGCTTGGGTTAATGTTTTAACTGCAGATTCTTTATCCAAGTGCCGTAAAAAGCACATAATTAATTGGGAACTGATACCGAGTTTTTCTTTTCCATCTTCCAAAGCATTGTGGATACCGTGTATAACCGTTTCAAAAGAAACACCACGATCCGTATGGGTTTGTGGATCAAAAAATATTTCTGTATGGACTATATTATGTTTATGAACTTTGGTGAGATAGGCCCAGGTTAAATCATAAAAATCCTGTTCTTTTATGAGAACACTGGCACCAGCATAATAGATATCAAGAAATTCTTGAAGGTTATTAAAATTGTAAGCTTTTTTAAGATCGTCTACAGATGAATAATTAATTGGAATATTATTTCGATGTGCAATTTTGAACATGAGTTCCGGTTCAAATGTGCCTTCGATATGTAAATGGAGTTCCGCTTTCGGTATCCCTGCAATAAATTCATTAATTGAGATTTGATTCATAGTGTCTTGGTATTTTGATTTGAGTTTTGTCTAAAGGTATTTCATCAAAGGATATTCTTCTTCGAATTATATCCATAATATCTCCACAAAAGGTATTTGACTAATTATTTCTATATTTTCCAGAATTTCATGAATCTACACATTTTTTCAAATTAGACCCAAAAAAAGGGCTGATTGAACGACCAGCCCTTTATTCCATTCCTGAATGGATACATATGTGCCGAGAAGTTAAAATATTACAGATAAAATTCCAAAACCTACTGACAGTAAATTGCCTTAATTTATATTATGAATTTTCTCCCAATTATCCCCATTGATTCATATAATCGAGACGCATCGGCAATTGCTATTTTTGGTGGAGGAGGAAAAACTTCATTACTCCACCAAATTGGGCATGAATGCTCCATGAAATTTGAGAAAGTTTTGCTTACATCTATTGTTAAGGCAGGTCCTTCAGATTCTTTTCCTATTCAATTTGCAAAACCAAGTGAAAGCATATTGCCATTATTATTAAATAATAATCCATTATATTTAATGAAGGAAAAGATCCGTGAGGACAAATTTATTGGCTTTAGTTCAAATGAATTAGAGTCATGGATAGCACAAACTAATATTTGTATCTTTGAAGCTGATGGTGCGCGAGGTTTACCTCTAAAATCCCATAATCATCATGACCCAAACATACCCCCTTTCACCACCCATACCATTATTGTTGTAGGGGCCGATGCTGTTGATACGAAATTAAGTGATGGGAAAATCCATCGTCCGGATTTATTCCAATCCTTATGGTCCATAAATAAAGATACCCGTATCGATGCACCATTTATTTCAAAAGTTGTTACAAGTGAAAGAGGATATTTATCCAAGATTCCTGATTCTATCTCAAAATCCTTCTTTATCAACAAAGCCGATGCATTCCCTACGCGGGCAAAATTATTGGCAGAAAAAATTGCAACACAAAATATTGGTAAAGTATTTTATGGGAGTATCAAAAATAAATGGTGGGAAAATCTTAATGGGTAAATATTATTTTAATGTATCTTTAATCCCTTCAACAGATAGGAAAATCAATCTTGAGATATTTATTTAAATGAGCATTAATTCAAATAATGTTATTTGGATCAGAGGTGCCGGTGAAATAGGAAGTGCCGTTGCAATATCATTATTTAAATCGGGATTCAATATTTTATTAAGTGAAATTAATCCACCGTTAGCAATAAGACGAACCGTGACTTTTAGTGATGCCATTGTGGATAGTGAAACTTCCGTAATGGGAATTCATTCTAAACACATGGAGATTGATCAGTATGAAAATGGCAACCAATCTTCTTTTATTCCTTTATTATTGGATACTCCTGATGAAATATTAACGCTTTCTCCTAAAATTGTTATTGATGCCAGAATGATTAAAACTTATAATGAAGATTTTAGAGATTGGGCTGATTTGTTTGTTGGGTATGGCCCTGGATTTTCAACTTATTCGAATTGTCATGTATGCATTGAAACAATGCGTGGACATTATTTAGGAAAATTAGTAACAGATGGAACAACCAAAATGGATACGGGTGTACCCGGAGCTTTAGGTGGTGAATCAAGTAGACGGGTGATTTATGCAAAAAATATGGGGACAATAATTTGGCATTGTACAATTGGCGATATGGTTGAAGAAGGACAATGCTTGGGCTCGATTAATAATACTATTCCAATTAAAGCACCTTTCTCGGGTATGGTACGGGGACTAATTCACCCATCTGTTTCAATGACACCTGGATTAAAAGTTGCAGATATTGACCCTCGTGGTGCGGATATAGATTACAACCAGCTATCTGATAAAGCACGTAGTTTAGGTCGAGCAGGCTTAGAAGCTGTCCTCATTTATTTAAACAATCATTCTTAACTAAATGATAGCATGGAAAAACATTTTTATAAAAAACTAATTGAATTTGATTTTAATGAGTCCTGTGCCCTTTGTACCGTTATGGAGTGGAAGGGCTCTGTTCCTCGAAAAGATTACCCAATGATGTTGGTGTGCAAATCAGGTGAAACGGTAGGTACAATCGGTGGTGGCACGATGGAAAAAGAAGTTATTGAACGGGCTCTCGATGCTTTAAATAGTAATCAAACATCTTTGGATCCTTTTGATTTCACAAACAATGATTTATCTAAGGATGGAGGACTTTGCGGCGGAACAGTCCAAGTCGCTGTTGAGCCATTTACGAGAGAGGTCCAATCCTTTTTTAATCAAATAAATGATTTTAATACAGAACAATCTTGGCTAACCACATTTCATCTTTCATCAAAAGAAATTTCAAGACAAAATATCAAAAATAGTGGCCAACATAAAGATCCATTTATTCAAGAATTAACCCAAATTCGAAAAAATAAATCCTTCCACTTTGATGATTGTATTCAATTATTTAGGTTTATTTCTCCCAACCCTATTTTACATATTTTTGGCGGTGGGCATGTAGGCAAAGCTGTGGCCGAAATGGCTCATTATATTGAACTCGATATAACTATTCATGATGATCGAAAGTCATTTGTATCGTTAGAAAGATTCCCATATGCACTCAATAGATCATTTCAAGAAGTTGATATGCACATGGGCGGACTCAAACTACAATCGACTGACCTTGCTTTGGTGGCCACTCGTGGTCATCATCACGATTTAACTTTAATTCGTTGGCTCCTTAAGTCTGATATTCGCTGGATCGGCCTTGTAAGTAGTAAACGTAAGTGGAAACTGCTTGCTGAAGGATTATTAGATGAAGGATTTACCAATACAGATTTATCGCGCGTATATGCACCTGTGGGTATTTATATTCATGCCCAAACTGTACCAGAAATTGCTGTGAGTATTATCGGTGGAATTATTAAATATTTAAGAAATTAAAATACGAAAAATCACTCATTCAATCTTTTAGAGTCTTGGTAGATAAAGAGCCCAATAGTCATTACGTTTAATCCCAGTTTTTTATTTGTTAAAGTCCCCCCAGTTCTTTAGTCTCCACCCATAAAAAAAGGACCAAATGGAAAATATAATTCAATTTTTTGAAACAATCCCCGCATCAACTCGATCGATCTATCTTGTATCGGGCTTTGTTTTTTTTCTTATTGTAGAAATGGGGATTCCACATTTTCGATTCGAGTATAATAAGCTAAAACATATATTACTGAATCTATTCTTTACATTAACAACGTTGGTTATCAACTTCGCTGGTGCTTCACTTATTTTATTGGCTGCAGACTACAACAAAGCTAATTCCACGGGCATCTTAAATATATTCATGGTTCCATTATGGTTAAAAATAATTTTGGGAATATTGTTGTTAGATTTTGTCGGTGCATGGTTGGTGCACTGGATTGAACATAAAGTAAAATGGTTATGGAAATTCCATCTCATTCACCATACTGATCCATATATTGATGTTTCTAGTGGGTTGCGCCATCACCCAGGAGAAAGTGTAATTCGGTTATTGTTTACTGCATTGGCAGTGCTTGTTACGGGTGCACCATTCGGGGTTGTCATGATTTACCAAACCCTTTCTGCATTTTTTGCTCATCTTACACACGCAAATATTATAGTACCCACAATAATTGATAAAACATTTGCCACCATAATCGTTACGCCATATTTTCATAAAATTCATCACCATTACATTCAACCCCATACAGACAGTAATTATGGAAACATTTTTTCCATTTGGGATCACCTGTTAAGAACCACTACAAGCGTGAAAAAAATAGATGAAATTACTTACGGTATTGATACCCACATGGCACCGGAAGAAAATTCCAATATTAAAAACCTGCTTATGATCCCCTTCCAGAAATACCGCGCGCCGGTGGGATCTAAATTCAGCGGCTGATAATTTTTCCCTTAATCATTATCTTGGAGTATCCATCGAAATAAACAAATCCAGTTCGAAATTAAATCCAATTTAATTTCCGCCCCATGAGATTCAAGATTACAACCATTTTCTGCGCCTGTTTTCTGGGCTGCGTCGGAATAATTCCCAAAAATAATCCCACTGTCGTTTTTGATGATGGAAACCATTTTGGACTCCTCTCTAAATCATTGATTACAGATCATGATTCTTATACTTGGTTTCCAAAACAGTATGATGCCTACCACCCCGATTTGAATGGATTTGATTCAACCAACTTAAAGAAAATTTCAATCAAAATATTTATGGGCACTTGGTGTCACGATAGCAAGCGAGAAGTTCCCCGGCTTTACAAGATTCTGGATGAATTATATTATGATTACGAAAACTTTGAGATTATCGGACTGACCAAAGATAAAAAAGGGTATTTTCAGGATTACGCAACCTTTGGTATTACCAACACACCTACATTCATTTTTTATCGGGGGGATATTGAGATCGGGCGCATCATAGAAAAACCCGTGGGGACTCTGGAATCTCATATTCAAAACATTTTAAAAGGAAAATTATGAGAGTATATTTAATTTGGTTGTCTGGAGTTGTGGCTTGAAATTACGGCTTTCCCGGTGTACCGCCCATTGCAGATGTAGTGGCAGCCATTGCTTTATCTGTAATCAGTATTAATTTAAAACGGGTTTTCAAATGAGAATATCAACAGAAGAAAGGAAAGAATTGGATGAATGGGTTGAAAAAGAATATCCCAAAAGTATCCGCCGTATGGAACTTTCAAGTCCCTTTCACCGCATAGGAAAATATTTAATCATTATTGGCATACTCGCTTATGCATCATTTGTCATTTTTGATATTTCTATTTTCAAACCCGCTACAATCATATTCCTTTTAGCAGGAATGGGTGTTGAAATATTTGCCTTAACAAAATATTTTAAATCATTATCTCATGACAATTGATTTTACAGGAAAAACCATTCTGGTTACCGGTGCTTCCGGGGGGATAGGCGGAGCTATCTGTGATGCGTTCGCAAACACGAATGGGACAATTATTGTCCATTACAACACTAATAAAACAGGCGCGGAAGAAACGCAGGCATCTTTATCCGGAAATAGCCAAATCGTACAGGCAGATTTGTCAAATCCACACGAAATAGAATCCATGATTCAATCCTTGGATACCGTGGATATCGTCGTGAACAATGCGGCGGTGGTTGAACAATATGAATTTGATTCACTCTCCTATAACGATTGGCAGGATATTTGGAAACGAACCATCGGCGCCAACCTCATGGGACCTGCATATCTTATGTTTTGTGCGGCGAAAGTGATGCAGAAAAAGGGAGGCGGAAAATTTGTGAATATTTCATCAAGAGGCGCTTTTCGAGGTGAGCCCAAATCTCCAGCCTATGGCGCCAGCAAGGCAGGACTCAATGCATTAGGACAATCCATGGCCCAAGCATTGGCAAAAGACAATATATTCGTTTACACCATTGCACCGGGATTTGTAGCCACCGATCGTGTGGCAGATATGGTTGACGATTCTATTCGTGCCCAAAGCCCACTAAATCGTGTGGCCGATCCTGAAGAAATAGCACGAACTGCTTTGTGGCTTGCATCTGAAGGAAATGATTTTCTCACCGGATGTATTGTAGATGTGAATGGTGCATCCTACCTCAGATCCTAAGTTAAAAACTGAAATCTATTTCAATAGTTGCATTTTTTTAGTTAGAACTAATCCATTTACTTCTAATCGATAAAAATATATCCCCGAGGGCATGACATTTCCATTGCCATCTTTTCCACTCCAAATCGCCTGACGGACACCAGATTCTTGATATCTGTTCACCAAAGTTGCTACTTCTTTTCCCATTAAATCGAACACTTTTAAAGTCACCGATCCAGCTTGTTTTAAATTGAAGGAAATCGTTGTTGTGGAATTAAACGGGTTGGGATAATTCTGGCTTAATTCAAATTCAGTCGGTATATCTCCATCATTCACAGTCAACAAATCACCATCAACAACAGTCGTATAAATACCATTCCCATGGGTAGCAATTGCCAGATATCCATCCGATGGGCGTCCCGTAATCATATCAACCACAACATTACCGATTGTTTCAGACCCTTCCTGAGCCCACTGCGTATTGGCTCCATCCAATTGAGAGGTGGAATACAATCCCGTACTGGTTCCTGCAAAATATAGATAGCCAACTTTTAATGGAAAAATAATGACTGATCGCACAGATGGTCCAGATCCACTCCCCCCGGGATTTTCTTCTAAATTTCCGCTTATATCCGTCCATGAATCGCCACCATTAATCGAATAAAAAATACTTTTCGTTTCATAGCTAGAAAAACTAACCATGACCCTATCCCCGTCATATGGGTCTACAGATATGCTGCTCACATAACCAAATGCACCAATGTTATTTCGAATCTCAACAGCTTTATCTTTTTCATGGGCATCTTCCAACCGATAAATGTATCCGGAAGTAGTGCCATAGTAAAGCCGGTGAGCGGGCATAATTCTACTGGCACCAAAAGCACTCACCGATCCAATAGATGATTTGCTCAACTTTTCCCAATGTACACTTTCATAAGACCCACCACCATCCGGTTGTTTATAATTTGTTTTATTCAAATATACATCTTTATTTCGATAAACATATTTGCCACCAGAATAATATAAAATGTGATCATTGAGTGGATCAGAATAGAAAGGATTAATAAACAATGCATCCTCATCCCTATTAAATTCCGGTGGATGCAAATAAGCCCAGGAGTAATTATTATAGCGCCCATTACCAAAGGACCAATCAAAGGGATTTGAATAATCCTTAATAAGTGTATATCCATTTTGGGATGACATAATATAGGCTCTGCCAGACTGAATGACTGAGCAATAGGCACCATCACCACCATTCACTTGCTCCCATGGATCCATCACATCTTTTACCGTCGTTTCATAAGTACCATTATCCTGAGTTCCTCCCATGACTAAATCTGGATAAAATCCAGAGGGATCTACAGCAATGGTATAAAATTGGGTGGTTACATAGCCATTGTTTAATGATTCCCATTTTTTATCCGAGGCATTATGATCATTCATGATATGTACACCACCATCACTTGCAGACAACACTTTAAAGGGTTCATTTTGAAATAAAATAACATCGTGCTGGTCCGGATGGTGATTGGATGTGCCATAACCACCAAACTTGAAGTTTCTCGATGCCGTGGCTACGCCATCCGTTGAGTAGTATAAATTTGTGCCGCCATAATAAACCAAATTCTCATCCGTTGGACTTACACGAACGTGAATGTCATATCCACTTTGAGAATTGTAATCATTCGGTAAAAATTGACTTCTGTCTTCCCAGGAGCCACCGGTGCCTGAACCATCATCGGATACATATTTATATTTCCAAAAGATATGATCATCATTTATATTGCCAATAAAGTAGGCAATGGAGTCATTTGATTCAGAAATATCAGCTACTAATCGACTGAAGGAAGTGGTAAAATTTGTGGGAGTAATATTGGTCCATGTTTCCCCATCTAAAGAACGCATAATGGGACCATCTGATTCTTCATCGCCTAAAACAGCAATCATGAGTCCTTTGCTTGTCATGGTTAAATCTGTATACCGATCCTCACCATTTCCCAAAATTTCATTCCATGTTGTCCCTTCATCCTCACTTTTATAAATGGTTCCAAAGGAAGCGGTGAAAACATGACCCGTTGTTGGATGCACTTTTATTCGCCAAGAATAATTGAGATAGTTATCAAATAATTCAGGTGTATTTGTGGATGTAGAAGAAATCAATTCCCAATTATATCCATTATCAATCGATTTATAAATACCATCTCCGCGAAAAGGAGCTCCACGGGCACCGGCTGAGTTCCCTCTCAATTCTCCGGTAGTAGCATACCATATATTCGTTTTCCCGACCCTGGGATCCTGAACAATAGAGGACACGCTGTGAAGCTGCTGATTTTTAGTCATTTTAGCCCAACTTTGGCCACGATCTTCTGTTCGCCAAATGCCACCAGAAATACCCCCGGCTAAAATTGTATTCGGATCCATTTTATCAATAACAACACCGCGAGTTCTTCCACCGACGTTATATGGACCCCGTAAAGTCCATTCTAAATTCGATTGGTTAGATTGTGCGCCTTTCATTCTGATCGGTAAATGATTTGCTTTCGGAATTGATTTTGCATATTTCAGAGAACGAAATTTGATACCATCCGGGATTTCATTGGTGATGGGGCTTTTCAGCCTGAGCCATTCAAATATTAATCGTGAGTTTGGGCCGCCTTCTACACCTTCCTCAACTGGGTGCTCAAAAGGTTTACCTGGATTGCTGGGTAACTTATTGAAATCTCCAACAATAAAAGAAATGATAAAAATCAAAATAAAAAATGTTCCAGTTAATTCATTCTTTTTCACAAACAACACCAATTAATTTTCTTGAAAAAATAGATTCAAATTTAAACTGTATATGCAGCTAATTATTTAAAATTCTTAATTCAACTTAAGGCAAATTCTAATTCTGACAAATCTACGTTTCGGCTAAATCGCTGAGCTTCCTTTTCATCAATATAACGTATTAATGTAGGAACAGCAAAAACTAATTGTTGTGCAGCTAATTCCAGCGATTGGGTTGTATCAATATAATGAAATATCCAATCTCTGATTTCTGAAATGAGTTCTAGGTTATTCACGTAACATATCCAAAATATTATTTCGATAAATTTTTCCTGAAGTTGTTACTCTAAACTTTTCAATAAAGTGAATTTCTTTTGGTTTTTCATATTTTTCTAATGAGTCCAAGGAAATATCGAGTCTCTCCCCTTCAATGATCAATATCACCTTTTTCCCCAGAGATTCATCGGGTACGCCAGCAATAAAAAACCGCCGATCTGAAATCACTGCAGTTAACTTGGCTTCTACTACTTCTGGGATGATCTTAATTCCGCCCGAATTGATCACATTATCAACTCGCCCTAACCAACGAAACTTTGCTTCATCCACTAAATCAACCAAGTCGTTAGTCACAATTGGATTTGGATTTAACATGGGTGTATGAATCACCAAACAGCCCCGATCATCCACTTCAAAATGGACACCATCCAATGCCTGAAAGAATTTTGATTTATTAGAACCATTCAATTGTTTGATAGCTACATGTGTTAGTGTTTCCGTCATGCCATAGGTTTCATAAATATCTGTCGGAACGTTTTGAAGCCTTTTAATCAATTTAGGGTCCACTTGCCCACCCCCAACAATAAGTGTTTTTACTTTGTCCAATTGATCGATGGAATTTTCTAACTGTATAGGAACCATGGCAGCAAAATCAATTTGCTCACTTATACCTTCCAATGGATTAGATGATGGCTCCACAATTGTTAGATCTAATCCTAATTCAAGTGCCCGGACTACCATCATTGTTCCGGCAACATATTTCATGGGCATGCAGAGTAAAGTCGAATCTCCTTCCTTGAGTCCAAATGTATTTCCAGTGAGATTAGCGGAATTTCTCATCCATTCTTTTTTTACCTGAATAGATTTCGGTGATCCGGTAGAGCCTGATGTATGAAGCGTCATTTCATCATTAGGTGAATACCAGTCAGAGATAAATTGATTTACGTCATTCCAAATGGAAGAATTATTAGACGATAAAATCCCCTGGTCCACATTGAGTGGGGATGGAATGTTATTCGTAAAAAGTTGTCCTGTTCCCAAACCCTGAAACCCTTTAGGTTGCATTTTGGATGTCCATTGGGCGATGGCATTTAATCCAATATTCGATTCCAACGCCGATGTGACCCACCAACCAATATTTCTTTCTTCTACCAGTTGAATCCATTTTTTTGATTCAAAAAATCCGCCTAACAAGGTTGGCTTTAAAACCAAATATTGGGGGATTACTTTTTCTAACAATTTGATTCTATCCTTTTCATCAATAAGTGGAATCAATTCTTCATCTAACGCAATTGGGACTTGTGATTTTTGACATAACTCTGAAAGCAATTCCCACTGCCCTGGCTTAATCGGTTGCTCGATAGAATGAAGATCAAATTTAGAAAGTTTTTCCAATTTTACCATTACATCATTTTCTGTAAATCCACCATTAGCATCCACGCGGAGTTCTAATTCATTTTGATCAAATCTTGACCGGATAGATTGTAAGATTTCTAATTCTTTATCAAAATCAATGGCACTAATTTTCATTTTGATGCACTTCCATCCTTCGGCTAATTTTTCTTCCACTTGGCTAACCATAAATTCTGTATCACCCATCCAGATTAAGCCATTTATATCAATTGATTTGAAATGGCTAAAATAATGTTGTCCACCGCCATTATTCAGATCTAAATGAGCCATTTCCAATCCAAATCGTATGGATGGAAAATCTGAAAGAAGTGAAAGGTCGGTTAAAAAATGGTTTAGATCTTGGCAGATTTCATCCAGTTTAGATTCTATTTGATCGAAATTGTCTAAACTCAATCCTGGCAATGGTGCGCATTCACCGATGCCGGTTCTCTCTTTATCGGTTAATGTAATGATCCAAATATCTCTGGTTTTCATGACTCCGCGAGACGTGCCTGCAGGCTGTGTAAAATTCAGCGTTCGTTTTGTCCAACCGGCTTTCATAAAATATTAAGACCAACCACAAATATTATGGTAAACATGAATGTCGCAATGGCCTGCTTTTTCAAGTATGGATCAAATGAAGTATGATCTTTGTTCCTTAATATTTCCCGTGCCGGTTTTATGAATAAAATAAATCCAAATAGGAAAAACCAAATGGCATTAATAGCCGGGACAGTATATAGAACAATGAACAGTATGCCGATAAAATTCAGCATAAAATGATAGCGTTTTGCCCAAGATATTCCGATTCGCACTACCAATGTATTTTTCCCGGATTTTGCATCCGCTTCGTGGTCACGCATATTATTTATATTGAGAACGGCTGTTGTAAAAAATCCAATAGCCGATGCCGGCAACAATAAATTCAGATCAAATAAATGGGTATGTAAAAAATAAGATCCGACAACACCCAGCCAGCCAAAGAATAGAAAAACAAAAAGATCACCCAAACCGGCATAGCCATAGGGATTTTTCCCCATAGTATATTTCACTGCTGCGCCCATGGCGGCAAGGCCAAGAATTGCGAACAAGCCCCCTCTATGTAAGTCCAAACCTTTAGTGCCTTCATAAATAAGCCATACGCCAAACACCGAACATAATAATGCAATTAACCACATAGCTTTCACCATTTCATCTTTGGTAATTAACCCCGATTGCAGAGTTCTGTCCGGACCAACCCGATTATTATTATCCGTGCCCTTTACAAAGTCACCGTAGTCGTTGGCCAGATTAGAGAGAATTTGGAGAAACAGAGTTGTTACCAAAGCCAATACAAAAACCGTTAAATTAAATTGACCATCCCTGAATGCCAGCCCGCTTCCCATAATGATACAAGAAAAGGCTAATGGTAAGGTTCGTAATCTAAATGCGTTAATCCATTTCATTGCTTTTACAACAGAAACACTGAGTTCATTATTGAAATATTATTTTTTTCTGTGTTCTCTGCGACTTCGCAGTTATCAAGGGAATTTAGGATACTTTGAAAAATCAGGCTTTCGTTTTTCCACAAAGGCATCCCGACCTTCCTTTGCTTCGTCAGATAAATAATAAAGAAGTGTTGAATTACCTGCTAATTCCTGGATTCCTGCTTGCCCGTCCAATTCTGCATTGAATGATGCTTTTAACATTCGGATGGCCATGGGTGATTTCTCTTGGATTTTCTTTGCCCATTCGATGAATGTATCTTCCAACTCATCCAAGGGAACCACTGTATTTACCAATCCCATATCTAACGCTTGCTGTGCATTGTATTGATCACATAAGAACCAAATCTCCCGGGCTTTTTTCTGCCCTACACTTCGGGCCAAATAGGATGCACCAAAACCACCATCAAAGGACCCTACTTTTGGACCGGTTTGACCAAACATGGCATTTTCTGCCGCAATTGTTAAATCACATACCACATGAAGCACATGTCCCCCACCAATGGACCATCCCGCCACCGCTGCAATCACCACTTTTGGGATGGAGCGAATTTGTTTTTGTAAGTCTAATACATTCAACCGCGGAACTTCATCCTTGCCCACATAACCACCATGACCGCGAACACCTTGGTCACCTCCACTACAAAAGGCTTTGCCACCTTCTCCAGTAAAAATGATAACATCAATATTTTCATCATCGCGACAAATGTTCATGGCATCAATCATTTCTTTCACTGTTCGTGGTGTAAAGGCATTGTGTTTTTCCGGACGGTTGATACTGATCTTGGCAATCCCTTCAAAGAAATCAAACTTGATCTCATCATATTCTCTGATCGTTTCCCAATTTTGTTTCCAATTCATATTATTCTCCTTATTCTTGCCACGAAGACTCAAAGACAAAAAAATTTATAATTGTTTTTCTTCATGTCTTGGTGCCTTAGTGGTAATTCTTCTAAATGTTTCTGTGTTTGTTTTCATATCTGTAAATATTTCCAAGATGCCAGATTCCCACCCCGTAATTTCCTCTATTGATGACGCACTTTGATAATTCATGTTGAATTCTTTTGCTGTGATTTTTGCAGTTCGTTGGTGTTGTGTCGTAAATAATTCTGTTAGGTGACCTTGTGATGATGGCCCGGGAATCATATTAAATATGCCTCCGCCGGAATCATTCAAAATAACGATTTGCAGATTCGTTGGAAATTCATGATTTAACCAAAGTCCGTTTCGATCATAGAAAAAGGAAAGATCCCCCACAATTAATGTATGTTTCCGTTTAGGTTCTGCCAATGCATGACCAACCGCAGTGCTCACAACACCTTCAATACCAGATGTGCCCCGATTGCACCAAACATCAATTGTGGAATCATTCAATCCAATAAAATTTGCGATACGAACCGGCATACTATTCCCCAAGTGAAGAACACTGTTTTTCGGTAAATCCTGAATCACTTTCTTGACAGCAGAGAAATAATTGAAATCTGATTCTTCTAATAGGTCGCGCAACTTTTCGTTTACCATTTTTTGCTGATCTAATAATGAAGAAGAATAAGCGCTCTTATCATTTAATATTCTTTTGATTTCTGTGCCTTTTGTGGCTAATCGATTTTTTTGCTTTTTTTCAATCCATTCCAGAAAAAATACATCCGGTGAAATAGCCACTGTTTGGGTAAGTGATTGAAAAGGATTACCCGCCATCCCCAATCCTATATGCCAATGAACTTTTGGTTTATGTTTTCTTAAATAGAGTTTCAGATTTTTTGAAATCACGGATCGCCCTAAGGTAATCAAAAAATCCGGCATCAAAGATTCATCATCGGTTTTGAAAATTAAATCTGATGATTTAATGACGCCTTCTACACCATGAAGATTGGAAATAACATCCCCTGTCACCGCTACATCCAATTGTTTAAGCAATTCAACTAATTGTGAATTCGGTTCCAATTGCCCACCTAACACTAAAACTTTAGCTGATGAATTCAAAATCGACTCAAACTCAATCCAAACCGCATTTTCAATTTTGTTAATTTTATCTTTGCTCTGTGCTCTCTGTGTCTCTGTGGCTAATACATTATCATCCAAAGATTCTGGATAAAACGGCTCCCGAATTGGAATATTTAAATGCACGGGGCCGCCCGCTTCATCTAAAGCCAAAGTCAAAGCTTCTACCCCAATTTTCACATTGTTTTCATTATAATTAAAACTGCCTTTTAAATGGGGTTCATATATCTTTTCTTGATGAATCGTTTGTCCATCCCATTGATCGATCCATTCCGGTGGTCGATCAGCCGTTAAGACAATTAAAGGGACATTTTGATAAAATGCTTCAGTGACAGCTGGCGCAAAATTCAATGCTGCAGTTCCAGATGTACAAGCCAAGACCACTGGCTTCCCAGATTGTTGCGCCAAACCCAATCCAACAAATCCAGCAGATCGCTCATCGTTGATCGAAATGGTTTCAATATCTGGATGCTTCCCAAACCCAATGAGTAATGGCGCACAACGAGATCCAGGACAAACCACCGCATTCTCCACACCAAATTGGGCACAGATTCCCACCAAATCATAAATATGTTGGGTGTTTTGGATTGCTAAGGAGTTTTCCAATTATATCTCCGAGTCTCCGGATCTCTGTGACGAAGAACTTCCATTCATCACATCCAACAATGTTTGGCATTTCAAAGTCGTTTCATCCCATTCTTTTTCTGGGATAGAGTCGTGGGTAATTCCCGCACCTGCATAAAGCACAGCCCGTGTCCGCAGAATTTGCATACATCGAAGATTAACATAAAGGCGGGTATTCCCATCCATATTTACCGGACCTAAATAACCGCTGTAAAACTCTCGATTCAAATGCTCGTTAGCAGTAATGAATCTCAATGCCGAAAATTTTGGCATTCCACAAACAGCCGATGTAGGATGAAGTAAATTCAACATAACCGTTCCCAATTCAGGGAAATGGACTTCATTTAAATCCACATTAAATTCCGTTTTAAGGTGAATCATATTTCCGGCTCGAACTGATCGTGGGCCCGTTTCCACAAATTCTCGAAGTCGAATCGTTTTAAATTGTTCAATAATATAGCGACTTACCATAGCCTGTTCTTCAATTTCTTTCTGATTCCAAGCCGCATCAGATACATCTTTTTCTAAAGGAAATGGTTGAGTTCCCGCCACTGATACTGTTCGAAAATGATCATTTGTAGATTCAATTAACAGTTCTGGTGTCACACCCATCCACGTACCACGATCTGGGATGGAAACTAAACTTACAAAGGCATCAGGATATGCTTTTTCCAATCGATTAAATTGATTAATAATATCAAAATTATCTGATAATGGTTCATCATAAGTTCTGGCAGTAACCACTTTATCAAATTCCCCTTCTCCAATCGCCATAATTCCATTTTGAACCATTTGAATAAAATGTGTTTTTTCACCGGAGATCTCCGTATCTGGGCGGGTATTTAAATGATATGGTACTTTATCATTTTTACCAAAACTTTCGTGTCCCCATGGATCTCCAATTTCTATTTTCCAATTACTATTTTTACCATCGGAAGCAAGAATATCCGTTTTTAAAAATAGCGTTTCATTTCCTTCTGGGTTCATAAATGGACTTATAATAAACCCGGGATTCGTTGTTTGAAGATCAATGCGACTTTTAGATGGTGACCCAGAAATATCTGCAAGAAAAAAAGTTCTTTCCCCATTTGGGCATCGCCACATAGCGATGGAACCTTTTTTGGCCATCACGCTTAACCAAAGGGATTTTATATCAATAGATTTTTTAACAAGGTTCTCATGCATAATGAGTTATCCCTTTTTTACTACAGCAAGTGTTAATCGTGAAATGCAAACTAATTGGTCATTTTCATTACGAATCCGAATATTCCACACTTGAGTTCTTTTACCAATATGAACTGGCGTCGCAACGCCAAATACCCATCCAGATTTTGCACTTTTGATATGGTTGGCATTTATTTCCGCTCCAACCACAATTTCGTCGGGATAATTTACGTGGAGAGTCCCGGCAATGCTGCCCAATGTTTCTGCAAAGGCAACAGATGCACCGCCATGCAGTGTACCCAGTGGCTGTTTTGTACGGCTATCAACAGGCATTTTTCCCACAACTTTTTCTTTTGTAGCAGCCGTCACAATGATACCAAGATTTTGAGCTAAAGTGTCTTTTTCTAGGTCTTTTATTGATTGTAAGAATTCATTATTAGTCATTTTCTTTCTCCGTTTAATTTTTTATCCCTAATCCTTTTTTTCCCAATATACAGAGTACAAATCCCAAATGTCAGTGGGATTGATTTACAGTTTTTTAATCCTACCGACTCCATAAGTGATAGGAATTCTTTTCGGGTTGGGAAATTCATAATGGAGTCAGCAAGATATTCATAAGCTGCAGGATTTTTTGTAAACCATTTTGCTAATTTGGGTAAAACTCCATTGAGATAAAAACTATAGGTGTTTCGCCAAAACCCAGGTTCAGGTGTAGTGAGTTCTAAAACCATCAATTGACCATTGTCCACAATGATTCTCTTCATTTCGGTTAATGCTTTCACTTTATCTGGGATATTCCTTATACCAAAAGCAATGGCGGTCACATCAAAAGAATTATCATCAAAATCAATTTGTGTTGCATCCCCCCACTTGAGTTCCACACGATCATTTAAGTTTTGAAAGCCAACTTTTTCAATTCCCTTATTCACCATTTCTTGGACAAAATCAACTCCAGTTACATTTACATTCGGATAGTTATTGGCACAATCCAAGGCAAGATCACCGGTGCCGGTGGCCACATCCAAAAATCGATTGGTTTTGAAAAAGTTCATTTCAAAAACAGTTCGTTTCCGCCAAGCCACATCCCGCCGACCGGATAATACCCGATTCAAAAAATCATACTTATCTGTTACAGATGCAAATATATCCTTTACAATTCCAATTCGTTGATCGTCGTTCATTTCCCGAACCGATGGATATTCCACACTTTTCATTTTTGCGTCTTCGCTTTTCACTTAAGTCCCTTTGTAAAAAATATTGTAATCCCCTTCACCCACTCATCTCTATTAAACTGATCTACATCTCCATGGGATTTTGCTTCGTGGTAATCTTTCAAGAATCGGTTCAAAATTGAATCTAGGAAAAAGACCGCTTGTCCTTTATCCAGATTGGGATCCAATTCATTTCGATCCATGGCATCTTGGATTATCTCACCCAAATAGTCATTAGATAGCACTTGTAATTCCGTAACGATTTTCTGACGATTTGGAGAATCAGCAGAGTAAATCAGCCGAAAATAAATACGAGCCAATCTTGGATGATCGGTGATGAATTGCACACCCGAATCCACGATTTTGGTAAGTCGTTTTTCGAATGGCAAATCGACTGTCTCATCCCGGACTTTCCGTAAATAAGCCTTTACTTCGCCTATTGCAAGATGATAAATATAGTGGTAAAGACTACTTTTCGTTTTAAAATAATTAAAAAGCGATCCTTTGGCAATACCAGCTCGTTCCACCACCTTATTCATGGAGGCAGTTTCATAGTTCCGTTCTGAAAACTCAACTACGGATGCATCTACGATCCGCGCCTGTTTTTCTTTAGGCAATTGTTCAAATTTGTTTGTTGATGAAATCATAATTAATATAATAATGACCAGGTGGTCATATTATGATTTTTGATATCTTAAATCAATATAATTTTCTTACAAAATGTATACATGTAAATATTTTGCTTGGCAATTACATATTATCATAATAAGTTCATATATTGAACATATGATTCATTTATTAAACAAACCCGATAATCCAGTAAATCTTTCTGTACAAAATGGATCGGTTTATAAAACATTTCAGATCCTGGAACAGTTTACCAGAGAAAAACCTGAATTAACTATTAATGAAATAGCAATTCCATTAGGGATAAATCGTTCTACAGTCTTCCGATTCCTAAATTCATTGAAGTCCTTGGGAATCGTTGAACGAACTGAAGCGGGACTATATAAATTAGGGATCTATCTTTTTGAACTTGGCCTTCGTGTAGATGTTAATCAATCCATCGTTGAAAAAGCACAACCTCATTTACGTGCACTTTCTAATGAAATTCAAGAATCAACATGTTTAGCTATACGAGATAGAGTAGATGTGTTGTGTTTGGTAAATGAGGAATCAAGTCAAAATATTCGAATTGACACCCTGGTTGGCACTAGAAATCCAATGTATTGCACTGCCTTGGGGAAATCCATTCTTGCGTTTATGGATGGTGATTTTATGGACTTATATTATGAGATTACGAGTTTAAAAAAGAGGACAGATAACACAATTATAACGGAAAGTGAATCACGTAAAGATTTGCAGAAAGTTAAAAAATATTTCATTAGCTATGATAAAGAAGAGTTCGCAGATGATGTTTACTGTGTGGGGACAACTATTTTTGACATAAATGAGCAGCCTGTTGCTGCCATAAGTATATCAGGATTGAAAAGAAGGATGATGGGACGCAAAATTGAGATATCAAAAGCTATATTAAATACTGGAATGAAAATAACAACAGAGATTGGCGGACATTATCCTCAAAAATGAGTTAGCTAAAGCATGAAATTTGTAATAAATATTAAAAATCAATGGTGGTATAGATAATATTTAGAGTAAGCTTTTTTTTATTCTAATACAAGATAATTTGATCAAAATATCTAAATTCGACCGTATGAGTCACATTATGTTTTTCATGACTAAATCGAAAAAGTAAAGCTAGCTATAGTAAAAGAAACGGAAGGAAAAGTATTCAGAAATGATTAAAAAAATATGTAGAGCATTATTTTAATAATGAAAACAAACAAAGCAAGGAGAAACCTACGATGACAAATAAAACAGAAGGAAGGTTCCCGGACCCTCATGAGTTTGAGGTCCCAGCTGAACTCAAAGGATGGGAGGACATGTATCCCTCGCATCAGTTATTTTCCGGCGATAGAGAAGAATGGGAAAAGAATCAGTTTTGGTTTCAGGACAAGATTCATGCACCGGAAGCTATTCCGCCACTGGATCATATCTTCCAAGAAGCCTGGCAGATATCCCTATCCCAATACACAACCCGGGTTTTTTGTATTCCCCCGGCCCAAGGAATCGCTCAGCGTATGGTTGGTTGTTATTTATACATCGCAGCTATCGCTCCGCCCCCAGATGAAGTTCAGGGAGCAAAGGCAGAGCGTTTTGGGGCTCGGGTGTTTCCTGTTTTCCAAAACTATGACGAGTTGTGGGAAAAATGGCTGGTAAAATTCAAGGCTCTTGGGAAAGAGATGGACGAGCTAAAGATACCTACGGAACTGCCGGAGTTCATATCGGAAGAAGAAGTCCTGCCCGCTCCAAAAGGATACTATGTTTCCTACGACATCATAGAAGGTTTTGACCGGCTTGTGAATATGATGTTCAAGGGCTGGCAATATCATTTTGAGATGCTGAATCTGTCCTATCTAGCATACCTGATGTTCGTCGATGTTGCTAGAGGACTTTTCCCAGGAATCAGTGAAAGTTCCATTGGTAAAATGGTTGCAGGTGCTAACGTTGCCATGTTTCGCCCTGAAGAGGAACTCTGTCAACTTGCTAGGAAAGCTTTTTCCCAGAGCGGTGTGGCAGATATCTTGAAAGGAGATGGCTCCGCGAATGAGAAAATAGAACAGCTGGAGAGCCTGAAAGACGGTAAGGACTGGCTGGAACATTTTAACAATGTGAAAACCCCCTGGTTCTTTGTTTCCTGCGGTAGTGGCTGGTATCATCATGAAGGAAGCTGGATTACAAATCTGGACATTCCTTTTGGTTATATCAAGAGCTATCTGGAACAGCTTGACAATGGCGAAACGATTGAACGTTCCCTGGATAAAATCGAAAAGGAACGGGATGAGATCGTAGCTGAATACCGCGCCCTGATCAAAACCGATGAAGACAAAAAAACGTTTGAGGACACCTACAATAATATCCGGTCTATTTACCGCTATGCGGAAGACCATCTGTTCTGGGTAGAGCATTGGTTTCATACGATCTGGTACGCTAAGGTAAGGGAATTCGGTCAACTACTGGTAAACTGCGACATGCTGGATGAAGTGGATGATATCTTCATGTTCAACCGCTATGAGATTCCAGAACTACTTACCGAGGTATCAACCGGTTGGGCATTGGGTGTGGATATTCCTATGAGAAGTGAACATTACAAGGCCACGGTCGCAAAACGCAGGAAAATCCTTGAAGCTGCCAAAAAATGGAATCCTCAACCGGCACTTGGTATTCCTCCGGAAGAAGTAGCAGAACCTTTTACAGTTATGTTGTGGGGTATTACTACTGACAGAGTTCAAGATTGGCTTAAAGGTGTCGATGCTGTAGCTGGAGCAGACGTGTCAGAAATTAAAGGTTTCGCATCTTCTGCCGGTTTTGCGGAAGGACCTGCTAAAGTACTCAAGCTCTTGAAAGATATTGTGGATGTTCAACCCGGCGATATACTCGTCTGTGCCTCTACAAATCCCTCTTGGGCTCCAATATTCACTAAGATAAAAGCAGCCGTTACTGATATTGGCGGATTAACAAGTCATGCTGCAATTGTCTGTCGTGAATATGGAATTCCTTCAGTAACAGGTACGGGAATTGCCACATCGGCAATCAAGACTGGTGATACTATCCGAGTCGATGGTGATACTGGCGAAGTTACAATCGTGGAAAGGGCTGCGTAGATAAAGTATAAAAAGGAAAAGAGGATTGGTGATTTATCCAATCCTCTTTCTCCTCGTCCGATATGAAACAGGACTTGGATGATAGTTTTCCAATCATAAATCAATCGGTGTTACCGGTAATAAAAAACCAATGAGTTAAACATGAAGCATGTAATTGATTTCAAATATGTAGATAAAGGTTCTCTGAATTTAGTTGGTGGAAAAAATGCCAGTTTAGGAGAAATGATTAAAGCGGGAATTCGTGTACCCCACGGGTTTGCCGTCACAACAGACGCCTACCTCAACTTCATTACTGCCACCGGAATTATCGATAATATCTATGGCGCTCTCGTGCACATGGATCCGGAGGACATAAAAGCACTGGATCAGGTGAGTGAGAAAATCCGGTCACTGATTGTGAAAACCGCCATGCCTGTGGAAACACAAAAAGCCATCGAAAAGGGATACGAAGCTTTGAGTCAGGAATATCATGATTGCAATATTCCCGTAGCTGTTCGCTCAAGCGCCACGGCGGAAGATTTACCCACAGCCAGCTTTGCAGGACAACAAGACACTTATCTCTGGACCATCGGCATCGCCCAGGTCATGGTCAATGTAAAACGATGCTGGGCAAGCCTGTTTACTTCCCGGGCCATCAGTTACAGAATCAAGAATGATTTTTCCCATGAGGATGTATTGATTAGTGTGGGGATACAAAAAATGGTTAGCGCAAAAACTTCCGGTGTGATGTTCACTCTCGACCCGACCAACGGTGATCTCTCCAAGATTGTGATTGAAGGCAGCTGGGGCTTTGGGGAGACAGTTGTAGGCGGTTATGTAAACCCCGATAAATTTATCGTGGATAAGGTCACCAAGGAAATAAATGAGCGAACAATCTCCCAAAAACATATTCAATGCGTATATGATTCTGGAAAGGATGAGGTGGTACATATAGATGTTGATGAAGAAATGCAGCTAGAGCGGTGTCTGATCGATGATGAAGTTCAGGAACTAGTTAGAATTGCAAAAATAATTGAAGACCATTACGGCAGTCCTCAGGACATTGAATGGTCTATTGATAAAGATAACCCTTTTCCAGAAAATTTATTCATTGTCCAGAGCCGTCCGGAAACAGTGTGGAGTCAGAAACAAAGTATGCCGATTTTGGGCGGTAAAAGTAGTTACCAAATCATGATGGATAGAGGATCGAAACGAATAAAAATACAATGATAGAAGGCTAGGCTATAGCCTTTTCACAATAACAAACACAAAAAAAGGAACAGAAATATGAAAGACATGCGAGATTTTATTGAGCAAGGTGAAAAAGTTGGATTGGTCAAACGAATTACTGCAGAAGTTGACCCCTATTTGGAACTATCTCATATAGCTAAGCTGAATGAAGAAGAACGGGGGCCTGCCCTTCTTTTTGAAAATATAAAGGGGTATAGTTCCCCCGTGATTACAAGTGTATGCACGACGGAAGAACGCCTTGCATTTATCATGGAACAACCGCGAGATTCGACACTTTTTGATTTGTACGATTCGTGGGCAAAACGGGGTGAAACACTCATTCCACCAACGTGGGTTGACAAAGCTCCTTGCAAAGAAAATATTCTATTAGGTGATGATATAGATTTGTATAAATTCCCAATACCGCACTATTATCCTTTGGACGGTGGCCCCTATTATGGTACGGCACATTTTATTATTACCAAAGATCCTGATTCCGGTTGGGTAAACCTAGGTACGTATAGAAGCCAGTTATTTGAAAAAGACAAAATTGGTACTCAGTTTATCAAGGGGAAACACGCAGATATCATGCTGAAAAAATACCAGGCCCTGGGTGAGAAAATGCCGGTAGCCTCTGTTTCCGGCTGTGATCCCTTGTTGTTCATCCTGGGGGCATCACGGGTTTCAGCCTTTGTTTCTGAATATGATGTTGCAGGAGCACTCCGAGGACAACCAATCGAAGTTATTAAGGGTGAAACAGTTGATCTCCCAATACCTGCCACTGCTGAAATGGTTGTAGAAGGATATGTTGACCCGGAAGGATTCTATGAAGAAGGACCTTTTGGTGAATATACCGGTTATTATTCAGGGGTGGGTACAGACCCAAGGAACTTTATTCAGGTAACATGTATTACCCATCGGAATAACCCGATTCACCACGGTACAACTGTGGGACGCGCTGTTACAGACACTCACATGACCATGGCCCTTTCTTACGGTGCAACCTTATGGCAGCAATTGAATGCCATGAAAATTCCAGGGTTGAAGTCCTGTTATTGTCCTCCGGAAGGTTCCGGCAGATTCCTAGCCATTATTTCCATGAAGCAGATGTATCCCGGCCATGTTGATCAAGTATTAACAGCAGCCATATCAACGGAAATGGGTGCCTATGGCCTAAAAACAGTTATCGTCGTAGATGAAGATGTGGATCCGTGGGACATTCCCAGAGTCATGTATGCCCTAAGTTTCCGTTTTCAGCCGAACCGGAGCCAGGTAATCAAGCGCGGCAGATCCACCCCCCTCGATCCATCTCTACCCATCAGTGCCCGTGAAATCACAGGCAGGCTGCTGCTGGATGCAACCATTCCCTATGAATGGAAAGATAAACCTAAACCCATTGAATTGGATCCAGATGTGGTAGAAAGGGTTAAGGGGAGATGGTCCGAGCTAGGATTATAGATCGCCGGTTTTGAAAAAAACGGTCCTGATCATTGCCAACCTCGATACTCGAGGAACTGAGTTTAAATTTGTCAAAGAATTGATTCAATCTCGGGGGCTAAATGCTATCCTTCTTGATTTCAGTATGGAACAAGAACCATTTTTCATGGGTGATATTACTTGCGAAGAAGTTGCTAAAGCAGGTGGGATTGATGATATTCAAAAAATACGCCGGCTGTATAGAACAGAACGACAAAAAGCGACGGATAATCAAATTGCCGGTGCAACAAAAATTGCAAATAATCTTCTTGATGATGGGAAAATTCACGGTATTCTCGGTGTAGGTGGAGGTACATCTTCACTCGTCTCCACCAGCATCATGAAGTCTATGCCATTTGGTATGCCGAAATTGATGGCATCAAGTATGGCAGGACATCCAAAATATGTCGGGAAGTACGTTGGGACAAAAGATATTACGATGTTGAATACAGTTGTGGATGTTGTAGAAATTAATCCCATTTTAAAAACTCAATTGGTTAATGCAGTTGGTGCTATCTGTGGTATGGTTGACTTGTCGCCAGGTTGGGAAGTGGATTTTGAACAACCTGTAATTGCTTTAACTTCATTTGGTTTTGCTGAACGTGCCGTGGAACCATCCATTCATTATTTGCGAGATAAAAAATATATTCCTGTTCCATGTCATGCTCAGGGACGAGGCGATAGAGCGATGGATGAATTAATTCGTGAGGGTTGGTTTCAAGGTGTTATTGATTTTGTAAGCCGAGGAGTCGGTGAACAATTATTGGATGGAAACTGTGCTGCCGGAGATGATCGAATAATCGCCGCATCTGAAGTAGGAATTCCTCAAGTCATTGCCCCATCAGGTTTGGATATGATTAGTGTTGGTGGCAGACAAGATCTTCTGGAAAAATACAAAGATCGTCCACAGGCTATAATTGATAAATTGCGTATTGAAGTCAGAACCAATGCTGATGAATTGAAAGAGATGGCTGCAATTATTGCACGTCGTTTGAATATCTCTGAAGCCCCGTGTGCAATTCTAAATCCCTTGAAAGGTTGGAGTTCATTGGATGAAGTCGGTCATGCCCTTTTTGATCCTGTTGCAGACACTGCCTTTATGGAAGAACTTAAATTCTTACTTAATCCAAATATTCCTGTTAAAGATGTGAATCTTCATCTGAATACTCCAGAATTTGGGAAAGAAGCAGTAAACGTATTTCATCAGTTATTTCAGGAATGGAATCAAACCAAAATGTAATGAATAAATCCTGTAAAGAATTTTTTGTACAAACTGAAACGGGCTCATTTGATTTAGAAGCCAGTGTTCACATTATCGGTAAGGATATTTTAATTGCAGTGTGGGGTGGGGATAAACCTCACATAGGCGCCGTTTCAGCTGGACAATCACAAGTAAGCATTGTAAATCCTGAAAAAAATAATGCTACTACTTCAGTCATTTGTTTCCCGGGGCATATGGAAGATCATTTAGTCAAACCAATTGCTCAAAAAATAGCATTGTCAACGAAATCAAATGTAGTTGTAACTGCAGGGGCGCATTGGGACAATATCGATAAAGATGGTATAAAAAAAGTACTTGAGAATGGAAACATAATTGCTGAATTAGTTTCTTTAGAATTATCAAAGTAGTTGAAAATAATAAATAGAGAATAATATGTCTAAAAAAATAGTAGTGGGAATTTCTGGAGCCAGCGGTGTTGTTTATGGTGTACGGCTATTGTCTGTATTGAGTGAAAAGAATGTTGAAACACATCTTATAATTTCAAATTCTGGTGAGAAAAATATACAAATTGAAACAGATTATAATATTGATGAAGTGAAAAAAATGGCATCATATGTTTACGATCATAAAAATATGGCAGCGAAAGTAGCCAGCGGTTCTTTTTTGGTTGATGGTATGGTGGTTGTTCCATGCACAATAAAAACATTGTCCGGGATTGCAAATTCTTATTCGGAAAATCTCATTGTTCGTGCGGCAGATGTTACCTTGAAAGAAAAACGAAAATTAGTGTTGGTCGTGCGAGAGACTCCACTGCATAAAGGGCATTTAAGATTGATGTCCCTGGCGGCTGACAACGGAGCCCATATTTTACCTCCAGTGACTTCATTTTATCATTACCCTAAAACGATTGATGATATCATCAATCAGACTGTGGGGAAAATTTTGGATTATTTGGAGATTGAACATGACCTCTTCCGTCGTTGGGGTGATTAACTTTAATTATGAGTAACCAATCTATATATTGGAATCCTGTTCTTGAGACTCTCCCTTATGAAAAAATTCGCAAGCTGCAATTGAAAAAGTTTCAACGGATTTTTTCATGGGCTTACGAGCATTCCAAATTTCACCGTACCTTATATGATAATGATGGCATCAAACCGAAAGATATTCAATCATTTTCTGATATCAAACAAATACCTACGGTAGAAAAATCTATGATGAGAGATATTCAAGGGAAAGAACCCTTCCCATACGGTGATGCATTATGTGTGCCATTGAATGAAGTAACTGCCTACCGGCAAACCAGCGGAACGACAGGACAACCAGTTTATCAGCCGGATACGTGGCAGGATTGGGAATGGTGGGCGGAATGCTGGGCTCAGTTGTTGTGGGCACAAGGATATCGCCCAAAAGACAGAGTCTTTATTCCCTTTGGTTATAATGTTTTTGTTGCATTTTGGGCCGGACATTACGGCGCAGAAAAAATCGGGTGTGAAGTTGTACCGGGAGGCGTACTGGATACTCGTGCCCGAATTTTGAAAATACAAGAATTGAATCCCACAGCCATGATGGGAACTCCTACGTATATGCTTGGAATGGCGGATACAGCTATCAACAAAATGAAGTTGAACCCTGCTGATTTATCAATAGAAATAATTACCTGTGCGGGAGAACCGGGAGCAAGTATTCCCTCAACCAAGAAACGTATTGAAGATGCGTGGGGAGCGAAAGTATATGATCATGCCGGTGCAACAGAAATAGGAGCCTGGTCTTTTGAATGCACTGAACAACCGGGATCCATGCATGTAAATGATGCGTTTTTCCTCGTAGAAATTGTGGATGTGGAAACAGGCGAAGCGATTGAAACACCGGGAGTCAGGGGAAAAATGATTATTACCGCCTTGGATCGGCAGGCGCAACCCTGTATTCGATTTGATTCAAAAGATATTATTGAATGGGATACAAAAATATGTACATGCGGCAGAACGTCCAAATTGATTAAGGGAGGTGTGGTCGGTAGAACCGATGATATTACTAAGGTGAAGGGCGTTCTTTTTTCACCGTCTTCAGTTGAGAATGTTGTGAGAGGGATTGAAGGATTAGGCAATGATTATGAACTAAAAGTGGAAAAAATTAATGATCGGGATAAGATAACATTACAGGTGGAATTTGTACAAAATTTTTCAGAAGAAATGGATAAAATAAAATCAAAGTTGTCCGATCAACTGAGACTAAAAACAAACCTGAATTATGAAATAGAATTTTGTCAATATGGGGAGCTTCCAAGATATCCTGTTAAGGCAAAACGCTTTAAGGATTTAAGAAAATGAGTCAAAAAATAAATTTGTCTGAAGTTGACAAAGAAATCAAACAGTTGAAAAGAACATCTGAACTATTAATGGATCAATCTGAACGATTTCCGGCACTTCAAAAAAATATAACCCGCATTCTTGCAAGTATTAAAATGCTGGAAATAAATATTTCAGATATAGTTGAATTAGATAACGAACAGCGTTAAGAATTGTTACAATTATTTCAGCGTTCCGATTTTCAAATTAAAATATTTAATGAATAGGATTAATACAGTCATATTCGATTTCGAGGGCACGCTCGTAGATTTTCAATGGCAATTAGATCAGGCTGTATCAGAAGTAATTGTTGCTCTCGAAAACGCAGGTTACCCTTCAAGCTTATTTGGAATAAATCCAAGTTATACTCACATTTTTAATAAATCTATAGAATTGGATCCATGCGCAAAGGATATACAATCATCAAAGATTTTGAGCATTGTTTCTTCCATATTTGATTTTTATGATTCTGATGCCTTAACCAGATGGCAATTGCATCCTCATACTATGGAAGTATTAAATGAATTAAAAGAGGATAGTTTTAAATTGGGTTTGGTGACAAATATTGGTGAAAGAGCTATTTTAAAAGCCTTGGATAAATTCAAACTATCAAAAATATTTGATGTTATTATTACACGCAATGATGTTACCCGCCTAAAACCGGATCCTGAAGGATTGAATTCTGCAATAGAAAAGCTGAATGCAAATACAAAGAAGATTGTTTTTGTAGGCGACTCCTATAATGATATTGAAGCAGCTTGCAAAGCTGGAATTTTTTCATGTTATCTGGTTGGTGGTGAAAATATGCAAATAAAAAACTCCAAATTTGAGGCCGATTATGAAATTACATCTATCATACATCTTTTAACACATTGTTCGCTTGTAAATAGTTAACATGCGAATTATGTATTGCTTTTGTATCAAAACAATACATAATTTATTTATTCAGTCTTCATTATCTTAATATCGTATTATAGGAAAATAATTCGAATTATGGTAATCGATAAATTGAAGACAAATCATTAATTCTTAAAATAGTAATGAAATTACTAAAGCCATGAGTTACATATTTAAACATCTTACAGTATCAAAATTATCAATTATTGGTGCTGGGCAAATTGGTCCAGATATTTGTCTCCATTTTTCTAAAGTCTTTGCAAACCATAATGTAAAATTGATTTTAGTGGATATTGCAGATAAAGCAATAGAAAATGCAAAAACCAAAATAGAAAAGAAAATCCAAAAGGGCATTGATACTGGTGCCTTTAAGCCAACAATGGCTGATGCTATGATAAATAGCATTTCTTTCACAACTAATTACCAAGATATCGCCGGGTCAGATATTATACTAGAAGCAGCAACAGAAGATGAGAAAATCAAAAATATTATATTTAATCAAGTAGAAAATATTTGCGATAATGATTGTTTATTTTTATCCAACTCTTCGCATATGAGACCTGAAGTTATTTTCCAAAACATTCAAAATAAATCACGTTGTTTGGTCACCCACTATTTCTTTCCTGCTGAAAGAAATCCCGTAGTAGAAATCATTCCAAGTAAACATACAAATTCATCTACAACTCAGATACTCATGGGATTTTATGAATCCATCGGGAAAGTCCCCATTGAAGTAAAAAGTTCGTATGGTTATGCAGTGGATCCCATTTTTGAAGGTCTTTGCCAAACGGCAATTTTATGTCTGGAAAAAGGTTACGGAACCGTGAAAGAAATTGATGCCGTTGCACAAAAATCTCTGGGGCTGGGCGTTGGACCTTTTACGGCTCTCACATTAACGGGAGGGAATCCAATTACGAATCATGGTTTGGATGAAATGGGATCTGAACTTATGCGGTGGTTTAAATCGCCTAAAATGCTTAGAGATGCAGTAGAAAACAACACTCAATGGGACATAGCAAAACGTGGTGAAAAAATTGATATTAATCCTGACACTGAAACCACTTTGGAAAAACAATTTCTGGGTGCTTACTTTGCGCTATCATCCTATATAATTGATATTGGTATTACCAACGTCAGCGATTTAAATATGGCTTGTGAAGTTGCATTAGTCATGAGAGCACCTTTCACATTAATGAACAAATTAGGTCTGGATACTGCTTCACAAATAGTAAAAGATTTTTGTGAAGAACATTCAGGATTCTCATTTCCTACATCACTTCAAAAATCCAAGGATAATGGACAGTGGGATATATCAACCATTGTTAAAACAGTTCAAGACAAAGTGGCTATTTTTACGCTTCGTCGCCCAAAAGTATTAAATGCTTTAAATTTGAATGTAATTGCAGAACTGGAATCTGGACTACTTGAAGTAGAAAATAATGATTCTATTCTTGGATCAGTGATTACTGGGTTTGGTGTAAAGGCATTTGTCTCAGGTGCAGATATTAATATGTTAGCTGGATTGAAAACGCCGAAAGAAGGCTATGAAAATGCCCGAAGTTTTCAGGTGGTCTTTAGCCGGATTCAACAAATGAATAAACCCATTATTTGTGCCATGAATGGTTTTGCTTTTGGTGGTGGAAATGAATTGGCTATGTCATGCACAATGAGAATAAGTAAAAAGGATTTACCTATATTAGCGTGTCAACCCGAAGTTAATTTAGGTTTTATTCCAGGTGCAGGTGGAACTCAGAGACTCCCCCGCTTGGTGGGGCTAAATATTGCCTCTGACATTCTTCGTACAGGCCGACCTGTTTCCGCTAATGAAGCATTTGAAATCGGGCTCATAGATAAACTTGTTGATGGGGATCTTATTTTAGAAGGAATTGAATGTGTAAACCAAATTACAAATGGGACACTCCCCATTATACCAATGGTAACATCGTCATTTAGACATGGCGAAGAATCCACAAAAATTGAAACCAACCATTTGAGCAAAGCAATTGACTCTATTTTAGTAGAAACAATTTATGGCGGAGCTGAAATGGATTTAGAAGATGGCCTAGAGTATGAAGCGCGTCAATTCGGCGAATGTATGAAAACTGAAGATATGAAAATTGGCTTAAAGAATTTTTTAGATAATGGACCCAAGGTTAAGGCTGCATTTATCCATAAATGATGACTAAAGTGAAATATAAACTTGGCGTTGATATTGGCGGAACATTTACAGATTTTTTCCTAGTCTCTAACACTGGTGAATCAGTGATGCATAAAACATTATCGACACCCGAAGATTCATCAATTGGTTTCATCACAGGCTTGAAAGAATTAGCTGAAAAATGTTCACTGTCGGATGATGAGTTTATTCAAAGTATTGATACAATCGTTCATGGTACAACTGTTGCTACAAATACATTGCTAACATTGCAGGGAGCTAAAACTGCATTAATTACAACAAAAGGATTACGAGATGCCTTAGAAATGCGCAGAGGCATTCGTGAAGAGCAATATAATAACCATTATCAAAATGTGACCCCTCTTGTTCCTCGTTCTCTACGTTTTACTTTAGATGAGCGAATTGACTCTGATGGAAATGTAGTTACATCTATAAATGTAGATGAGTTGGAATTATTAGTTGAAAAGATTAATACAGAAAATGTGGAATCAATTGCCATCTGTTTTATGAATTCCTATTTAAATAACACCCATGAAAAACATGTTGCCAAATATCTTCGTAAACGTTTGGAAAACACATTTATTACTGCTTCTTGTGAAGTGTTACCATCCATTCGCTTTTATGAAAGAGTGAGTACAACGGTTGTTAATGCCTATATCGGAGTAGATGTAGATAGTTATATCGCGTCGTTACAGGAAAAACTCAAAAAATTAAACTTTAAAGGCGGATTTTCAATTATGCAATCTAACGGTGGCGTTGTCTCCCCCGAAGTTGTCCGAAAAATCCCTGCAGTTACCGTATTATCTGGTCCAGCAGCTGCGCCCATTGCTGGTGCATATTATGCAAAAATGCTTGGATATGATAATTGCATTACTATGGACATGGGTGGAACGAGTTTTGACGCAAGTATGGTCGTTGATGGGCAATGTATTACAAGTACAGATGGTGATATTAATCGCTACCGCATAGCTCTTCCATCTTTGGATATTATAACCATTGGCGCTGGCGGTGGAAGTATTGGGTGGGTTGATAGTGGAGGCTTACTGCAAATGGGGCCAAAAAGCGCTGGATCATTACCCGGCCCAGTATGTTATAATCGAGATGGGAAAGAACCTGCTTGCACAGATGCCGATTTAATTTTGGGTTATTTAGATCCTAATTTTTTTGCTGGAGGTAAATACACTCTCAATAAAGACAAAGCTCTGGATCAATTAAATAAAACTTTAGCAACACCATTAAACCTAACAGATATTGAAACTGCAGCAGGAATGTATCGCGTTATAAATATGAATATGGCGCAAGGTGTACGCCAAGTATCTGTTGAGCGCGGTTATGACCCACGCGAATTTTTAATGATTGTCGCTGGTGGAGCTGGACCAATTCATGCTGGAGAAATTTGCCGAGAACTCGAAATTCCAATGTTTGTAGTCCCTAACGCAGCACCTATTTTTTGTGCTACTGGAATGCTTCTTGGAGACTTAAAGCATGACTATGTTCGTTCATATATCAAACGATTTTCCCAAATTGATAAAAAGACTTTCCTTGCTCTTTACGATGATATGATTCAGGAAAGTATGGACACTTTATCATCAGAAGGTATCGAAAAAGAGAATACCCAACTTGTCCCGACGTTAGATTTGCGGTATGTGGGCCAATATCATGAAGTGCCATTACAAGTAGATATGGATAATGTATCGTCTTTTGATTTGGATGTAATTAAAAATGCATTTCATAAAGAGCATAATCGTCAGTTTGGATATTCATTAAAAGAAGAAGGTACTGAGCTAGAAATAATTAATGTACATTTACGCGCCATTGGAATCACTGAAAAACCTAATTCTTTCGCAAAAATGGATGATGCTGAACCGGTGAAAAATCCCGATTTTGCATTAAAAAGTAAACGGATTGCCTACATTCCCGAGTTAGACGATGTTCAAGAAATTTCTGTCTTTGACGGTGACTTGTTGACAGGAAAATATTCTATTGAAGGACCCGCCATTATTGAGCAGATAAATACAACCATATTCTTAGGGAAAACTTATGATTGTGATACGGGTGTTGGCGGATCGTTTATTGTTTATAATAGAGATCATTATCCCAATGGATTTGATATTAACCAAAAGAAATTGGGTAAATAAATATGGTTAAAATAGATAAAATATTGCTATCCATTTTTCAGAGAACATTCAAATCTATTACAGATGAAATGAGTATCTCATTAACAAAAACAACTCGATCTCCGATCCTATGTGAAGCAAAAGATTTTGTCACTGGCCTCTATGATGCTAAAGGGAATATGCTGGAACAAACAGAAAATTTACCCATACTCTCCTTTTCCCTTGGACCTGTTTGCCGTGTGATATTAGACCAATACGGAGAAGATATATCTCCCGGTGATGTGATTATTCATAATGACGTTTTCTCCATGGGGAACCAAAATAATGATGTGGCAATTTTTAAACCTATATTCCACGAAGATACTTTAATTGGTTGGGCTGCTGCAAAAGGCCATCAAGCCGATATTGGGGGTGCCGTCCAAGGTGGTTACAACCCAAATGCAACAGAAGTGTGGCAGGAAGCCATTCGAATCCCAGCCGTAAAACTTTATGAAAAAGGGAAGCTTCGTGAAGATGTATGGAATTTAATTTTTGCAAATATTCGACTTACAATGGTTCAGGAAGATATTAAAGCTCAGATTGGTGCATGTACTTTAGGAGAACGACGATTACAAACATTGGTTGAGAAATATAGTATCGAAACTTTTGAAGCCCATAAACAAGAATTATTCAGTGCAACAGAAAAAATGATGTGTAGCGAAATTGCAGAAATTCCAAATGGTGTGTACCACGGAGAAAGTATGGTTTTTTATGATGGTAAACATAAAGGATCTGAATTTACTGTACGAGCAACAGTTACCGTAAAAGATGAAGCCATTACCTTTGACTTTTCTAAGTCATCAGAACAAACAAAAGGGTTTGTAAATGGTACATACACATCAACCTGTTCCGCTATAACATTGTCTTTTCTACAGATGGTAAATCCCAATATTCCTCATAATGAAGGAATGATAAAGCCTTTAACATATATTGTTCCAGAAGGAATTATTTTGAACGCATCCTACCCCGCTGCCACAACTTTTGGAAATCATTTATGCCCCCAAGTTGCTGATTCCATTGCAATAGCCCTAAGTGAAGCTATTCCAGACAAAGTGACGGCAGGTTGGAATCACTTATTATGTTCCTTATTCACAGGAAACCATCCCAAAACAAATGAAAAATATGTAGATATCTGCTTCCTTGGATTAAAAGGCGGTTCCGGAGCATTAAAAAATTCTGATGGTTATGACCATATAGGTATGATTGATGCATCCGGTGGAATCCTGGACCAAGATTACGAAATGTTTGAGCAACAATCTCCGCATATGCTTTTATATCACGAATATTTACAAGATTCAGGTGGGCCTGGGAAATGGCGAGGCGGTTTAGGTGTTAAAACAAAAATTAAACTTGGTGGCGATGATACGACAATGGTTGTTTTTGGTGATGGAGATGTAAAAACACCTTATGGCTTATTTGGAGGGAAAACTTCCGTGCTAAATAAAATTTCTTTAACCTTGCCTGATGGATCTGAAAAGAT
>Ga0209042_1000130_pt1 | contig 94387 bp, 99 predicted proteins | sample SaaInlV_200m_DNA_6_FD_184649 | JGI IMG/M metagenome (GOLD analysis project Ga0209042, IMG submission 184649) | Marine microbial communities from expanding oxygen minimum zones in the Saanich Inlet - SI037_S2LV_200m_DNA (SPAdes) (version 2) | ecosystem: Environmental > Aquatic > Marine >... | reverse complement strand
ATGCCCAATTAGCTTTTTCAACTTTTAATTTGGGAGAAGGCACAGAGTTTTTTGATACTTATCATCATTTTAGGCTTTGGGAATCTACACTTGGTAATGCAGGAATCAAATTTGATTCAGGTGCTTACCCTCAAAAAGATTTGAGAACCACTGTTTACTATGATCGTACTATCTCTAATCTTTTGGGAAATGTTGTAACACACGCTGCTACTGATTGTGATACTGTTTACATTCGCACTTTTGAAGAATGTGTTGATAATCAGGAATATTTAGTCTTGGCAATAGAAAATAATGGTAGTAGAACGCTTGATCCTCAAGAAGTTTATGAAAAAGCATTAAACTTTAATCTTGTTGATCCGGAAAAAGAATTAACTGATGAAGAGAAATTACAGCTTATTTTTGAGAGGGGCTATTCTACTACTCATGGTGAAGCTGTTGACTATGGTGAGGGTTCTGGTAAGGGATTAAACATTGCTCGACGGTTAGCAATTCAACATGGTGGGAAATTAGTTGTTAAATCTCCAATTGATAAAGATAAATCGGTTGGGTTTTACCTTTATATACCAAAAGACAAAATAATTTCAGAATAACTTTACTTCAAAACAATCTCGTTAGCAATCACTTCTTTTTGATTGTTATATTCTTCAATAGTTCCTTTAATCTCTACATAATTACCTTCTTGTAAATAAAGATCTTCATCAGGAAACAAAATGACATCAGACTTAATAACTTGTTTACCTTCTAATTCAATAAATACAACATTATCCAAATTGGATATGGGGCAGGATTAAGAGTGAGTGAAGTTATTAATCTAAAATGGAATGATATTGATTTTAAAAGAAATATAATTCACATCAAACAAGCTAAAGGAAAAAAAGACAGAATTGTAATGTTATCTCCGAAATTAAAGAAAGGACTGCAAAGTTTAAGTGAGAATAAAGAGGGTTTAGTTTTCAAAACAACCAGAAAAGGCAAATACACAACAAGAACAATTCAGATGATTATTCAAAATGCAGCTAAAAAAGCTGGAATAAAAAAGAAAGTCTCACCACACACCTTGAGACATTCATTTGCAACACATTTACTTGAAAAAGGAACTGATATACGGTATATTAGAGATCTGTTAGGACACTCAAATATTAGCACCACGTTAATTTACACTAAAGTTTCAAATAAAGATTTGTCTAAGATTAAAAGCCCGTTGGATTAGAAAATCTGCTTATGGAGGCTAAAATCTAACGCACAAATCCACAAAACAATGGTTAGCTTTTTATATATTGATGCTATTCTTGTATTGTAATTGACGTAATGGGTCAATTACTAAAAGTGGTCTGAAGCTTGGATTTATCCGCGCGCAAAGAAATGTACTGCACTTTGTGCATCAGGCACCTGAAAGCCTCAAATTCTGAGCGTACGTGTCTTTACTGGAAAGGCATAACAAATACGCAAACATTTATAAACTGCTGCTCTGTAATGATGGGATGGCGTCTTTACACAATTTATTGGCTCATGAAGCGAATATGTTTGATTCTGATAAGATTAGCGCTAATGAATTAGCTGGTCTTGTAGCGGGAGTCAGACCCAACATGGTGCCAGCAGAACCTGTAACGAGTAGCCACCATAATACACATTGTGGCCCATTATCTGGATTCTTACTTGCAGACAACTATCAAGTAGAATATCACTTGAGTAGAAATGGTAGGTGCCCTATGAAAGTCAGAATCAGTGAAACTCAAAAACAGAATCGCAATGGCTCGGGTTCTCGTGATATGATTTCTGATATAACTTTACGTTTCAGTGATGGTGGGCTGGTTCGTGTTGAATATAGGATAGGTGGGGTAAATACTGGAGAAATGGCTTATCAATATGAGACGAGCGATGTAGACACATGCCCCCTCTCTCATGAAATTCTAAATTATGTTGGGCATTGTTATAGGCAGGTAATTGATCAGATGCCCGATGATGTGAGAAATCATTTTTCTTCAAAAGAAGGTTCTTCTTCCTCATTGGAAGATGAACTTGTAGCTGCAGGTATTCCTGAGGAACACATCCCTGTACTAATGGAAGATGTGGCTAGACGTATTGGTGGACATAATTTTGAGCTAGTAACTGCCGAGACATTTTCAGATTGTGTTTTTAGAACCCGTACAGAGATTGGTGATGAACTGTACCCATTATTTGGAAAAGTGGGGTCGAGTGTTTTATTTCATCATCAAGTTCTTGATAATGTTATTGCAAGACAATATGAATTGTTAAGAGTACCTAATCCTAAAGTTCATAAGTTGATTGACATTCCTGATACAGATAAATCATTATTATTAACGCATGATACTGCAGATTCTAGGATAACGCCTTCGAAAACAGTACTGAAATACTTAAAAGTGCGAAGATCTGCTTTTGAAGAATTGTCTAAGCGAGTTGGCTGGAAAGCTATTAAGTCTGATCCCTATTTGGCGATTGATTGTTTTAATTTGGCTTTAAGGCATACTTACATGCGTGGTCATCGAAACGATCCCAGGTTTGCATCGAGTCTAACTTTGATGGAGCCTGCAGATACATTAGAGTTCATTTTACATTTGGAGAAGAAAGGGGAGTTAGATGGCTTACCTGCTCAAACCCTTATCGCGGCGTATCGAGCAGTTCAAGATGAGGTTACATCCTATAATAGTTCTCCGACAGTTCTCGCAACTGGTGATTTGAAAGATGAGAATATTTTCCCAGATCCATTTGGTGGGGGGCTTAGAGTTGTCGGTGATTCTACACCCAGACCCGCAACAGAAGTTTTTGATATGAGTCGGAGAAACTTAACTCCCAATCAATGTATAAGAGCGATGTCTTATATTTCTATTATGAGAAACTATTTAGAACAAAGAGCTGGAAGAGACTTTGAGTTTTCGGGTGCTGATATTCATGGACAACAATCACAGTTAGCTAAGCAAACGTTAGTTCAATCTATTTTTCTGGCAGATTATTACGCGCGTGTTGGAAGAATGGGTGATTGTCTTACGAATCTATCAAATGCTACTCTATTCGTTGATAGAAATAATGCAGGAGATGGGTACATTAGTTACATAGATCAATCGAGTTAGCTCACCCAGATAGTATAAGAAAATAGATTCCGTTCCTGAAGACTTCATGATTTTTTTATGAATCCTTTCGTATAGTATTTCTTTAAGCTTTATGCTGCTTTCTGTGACTTGATTTGATTTATTATTGAAGAATGAATTATAAACTTCATCAAATATACTATCGATATGATCCAGAATATCTAAGTTACTTTTGGAAATATTAAATCTCTTATTACTTAGAGATTTCACTAGATAGTAAATGCTATGTTGTATTAGTAACAGATTTGAATACAAATTCCAATAGTGATTGAATCTTGTGTCCACCATTCTTTTCTTATAGATATTTCTTTTATTAAAATTATCGTAAAGGTCGATTTTGCTATAGATTTTGCTAAGTTCATCTAGACAAGTTATCTTATTGGTTTCTAGACTTTCTCTGGTTAAATTGAATGATTCTTTTATCAAGAGAAACATTCGTCTCAGAAGAACATGTTCTTTCCCCTCGTTTGGTTCAGTTATACTTTCAATAATTAGTTTATGTTCAGTTTCAGATGTTTTCTCGAATCCAAGCAAGCAAGATGATACTATGCGGCCTATTAGTTCACTTTGTTCTTTGTTTTTATATTTGATCTGAATCTGATCATATCCTAAACGATATAAATCATTTAATCTAGCTCTTATCGAGAATTCAGTTTCAAATGAGAAATCAACAGAAATATCTCTTTGTTCTTTTTTTCGTTCTACTGAAAGAAGTAATCCTTCGCCAACTTCGTTTATTTCTATCTCATCACTTGCTTTAAGGTTTTTCGTTCTAATCCATGTAATTGGAAGAGTCACCGTATACCCTTGATTACCTTGTTTGATCAATTTTCGTTGCATGATTAGTTATTAACTCTCTTTCTTTTTAAAACTTTCTAAATTAATATTATTAATATGACTAAAATCTAAATAATATTATTTACTACTGGCAGATAATAAGATGATGAGGTGGCAAAATGAGTGATAAAATTGTTAAGATTAAGAAACTAAGAGCGTTTAAGAAATTACCTCTTCAGCCAGTTATAGCTGAAGTAGCAGATATTTCTTTTAAATTACAAGATAGCGATCCTAACGCAGCCAGCAAATATAATCCTCATAAGGTTGAGCTAGAAGGGGATAGCGCTATTGCTTGTGATCCACTTTATCTCAACAAATTTGGAAATCAAAAACGTAGAGGGGATTATCGTTATTTGTTCACAGATGGTAAGTATGTGGGTTTAGCTAAGCATTACCCTAGACGTGGTTATAGACGTGTTGCTTGATTTGTCAGGTAGAAAATGAATAAGAAATTAACTAAAAAACTTGAAAGAGCAGAGATCGAAGTAGCTAGAATCGATAAAGAGTTGGCAAGATTAAAGCGCTATGTTAAGGAGCAAGGTTTTTCTTTAAGACTTGTACCTGATGATCATGTTACTCGCAGAGAATATAGCGAACGCCAAAAAGAATACGTTAATCGCAATATGCCTATCGGATATTCATGTTGTAGTGATGAGGTATTTCGAATAAAGACATTAGTAGAAGAAGAAAGGCCAGGACATAGAAGAGTAATAGTTTTTCTGAAGGGATTACAAAACTTTTCCGATGAACTTCCTAAAGTTGTGCGGGATAAAGACCCGTTCTTTCCAGGAGATAAAGGAATTAATTTCCGTAGTCTTAAGGGTTATAGTCTTTGGGTTCCAAACTATTCTAGAAATGTATGTCATCCTAGATCAGGAGTAGTGGAACCTCTACGGCCAAATTCATTAGTGTATAGATTTAGGGGAGATGAACTAGAAATTGTTCATTCCCCTGTACAAAGAGAACCGTTAGGTATTGTGACTTTGGAAACAAAACTAGTATTCTCAGATCATACCAACAGCGATTACCCGCACATGAGTTTTACAAAAAGTCAGCAATTGGAATATGCTAAGAGATTATTGGGACTTGAGGAGGGAGAGTTCTGTAATCTTAATGGTTATGTTCTTAGAGGTAAGCAAAGAACGAAAGCCAAAAAATTGTTTGAGTTGATTGAAGATAGTTCTGTAGAAGTCTTTGCCAGGCCAAATATTGATTTGGGTTATATGGTTAAATAAGTGAGGGATGAAGATGGGATTAAAAGAGATATTGTTTGGAAAAAAAGAGAATCCTGAACCGGAATATAAACCTGATGAAGAGTGTGAATCAGAGGAATCTGAGAAAGAGGAACCCGAGTCCGAAATACCAGAAGTTGAAAGTCAACCTTATTTCCCGTCAGGAGTTCATTTAGTTGGTAATAATCCTTCAGGGGAAGGTCACATTGATATTTCGAAGATGCGACCCTGTGAAGTTATCCCCATAGGAAGAGGGGGACTTGAAACTCATTTAAGTATAATTGGCGAAGATGGAGCTCTTGCAAGTTTCTTTATGGATCCAAAACCTCGTTATAGAAATAGACTTCATCCCTACATGTTTTATATTTATCCCTACGAAAGAGCCATTTCAAGGTTACACTGTCTTGTTCTGGCCGTTAATTCAATAGATGGAATTCGTCATCGAGTTGTAGATTTAGGAAGTGTAGGTGGAACTGATATTAAAAGTAGATCTGGAGAAATAGAACGAATAGGAAAACCTTATCCGACAGATCAAGAATGGCGATGGATGCAAGTAAACCTGCCAGGATTCTTTCTCCTTCCTGATGACACCTTTGAAGATATGATGTCTGACGCCCTTAGTGAAAATTCATCTTCAGAAAGGTATGAGCTGGGAAGAAAACTTGCTGCAGAGTATAACAGAGGAGTCTCACGTCTTTTGTGTGATGGTGATTTGATTAGACTTATAAGTAAGGATCTAGGGGATCACTGCTCTGTTCGTTATATTGATACAAGAGATAATTCAGCTAACGGGTGTGGAAATAACTCTGTCAGACATTATTTAGATGATGAGTTTAATTATAGCAGCTTATTGGCAGAATTTCCTGTAAATGAAGGCGTTCATTCTGGAGATGATTTCTCTCGCAATGCTTTAGGATTATATTTGCATAAAGATGAACTTGGGGATGTTGTATCTTCGCGAGACCCCTATAAGATCATCGGAGTTAAAGATAGCGACGATCTAGATAGACGCACGCTTCGTCGAGTATATTGTGCAGTTCTTAATACTATTGGAGCAGATTTAGTCAGTGCTAAATCTAAAAGAGATCCGAACTGGTGTCGTGTTGCTTCAATGCTTCAACAAAAAGTGACTGAATCCTATAAACTAATTTGTAAAAGACATGGGTTTGAATGATGATTGCTTGCTAAGATAGATTATGAAAATAGAGACTGGTGGTGCATTAAAAATGGGATTGAAAGACAAATTGATTATGAAGGATGATAAAGGTGTGGAAGAGAATCGTGAACTTAAATTGGTCGTATTAGCTCAATTAGTGAGAACATTATCTCCATCAGTTGAAGCTTATGAGCCTGCAGGTCTTGTCTTAAAGATGATTTACGAATCAGGGGACCCGTTAGACGGTACATTTGGAATGTATTTTAGAATTTCTGAACCGCAAAGAGTTGGAGCAGTCTGCAAGGATCACCGTGGATACGGTTTTGATTTCACCAAATCAGATGATGACGGAAGGCCAATGAGAGAAGCGTATCAAGATGCATTGTCATTTGGAAGGGCACTTTCTAATAATCCTCGATTTGAGACCTTAGTTGCAGATGGGATCGTTGCAGATCGTTTTGGATGGTATATAACTAAAGTTGGAGAATAATTCAGTAAATAAGAGTTCACTAATCTCTAAGCTTTACTAATTTCTTTTTATTTTTTACTAGACTGCTGGAGAAATTCTTTAAACAATCCCCTCTTCCTAGATAATTCAGAGAAAGTTCCTTGTTGTACTATCTTTCCATTATCAAAAACTAGTATCCTATCTGAATTTTTTAATGTTGTTAACCTGTGAGCAATAGTGATAGTTGTTTTGTTGGCAAATATTCTTTCAATATTTTTTTGAATTATACTTTCATTTGTATTATCTAAAGCAGATGTGGCCTCATCGAATATTAAGATGTCTGGTGACTTTAATATTAATCTAGCCAGCGCAATCCGTTGTTTTTGTCCACCACTTAGATTGTTACCATTTTCTGCAACCTTTCCATTTAATCCGCCCAACTTATGCATTATTTCATGATGAATATTTGCTTTTTTAATGGCTTCAATAATTTCATCATTACTCATCTTCTTAGAACAACCATACAATATATTTTCTTTAATCGTTCCTGAGAAGATGTATGTTTTCTGTGGAACATATGCAATTCTATCTGCAATCTCATCTCTAGTTAAAGAATCTAAATTCTTTCCAAGAAATAGAATCTCACCTTTGTAATTGTGTGCAAGTCTTAACAATATTCTGATTAACGTTGATTTACCACAACCCGAAGCACCAGCAATTCCTATCTTTTCGCCCTCTTTAATATTCAAGTTTATTTTTTTCAGAACTGTATCCTTCTTTCCAGTGTAGTTAAATGATAATTTTCTAATTTTCAAGATATCTCTAGCGTGTTCAATTCTTATTCTCTTCTGAGCTCTGAATGATTTATCAACAGGTTGAGTCATTAATCCGTGCAAATCTTGAACTTTAATTGAGCTTTCATGAGCTTCATCCAGTATTCTATGAATCTGTCTTAAAGGACTTACGACGCTCATAAATAAAATTGAATAAGTTAGTATATCTCCTTTAGTGATTATTCCATTCACTGCAAAGTATATGGAAATACTTACAACAAGAACATAGAAGAATGCTTCATTAAGATATTTTGCTGCATCATAGAATGCCATACAGATATGATGTTTAATCTCAATTTTTCTTAGATTTTCAGCAATGTTCTCAACTTTCTTCACTTCAATATCTGCAGTATTTGAAACTCTGATAGTTTCTAAACCACCCATCATCTCAACAACCTTGCCGTCGATCTTTTCCTTCCCTCTTAAAAGAGAAACTCTGATTCCTTTTTGTGATGATATCTGTCTTAGAACAATAAATAGTCCTGCAGGAATAACTAAGATCATAAATGATGCAAGAGCTGGCTTTTGATAGAATGCAATTATCAAAGCAGCAATAGCGGCAAAAAATGAAGGGAAAAAGTCTAAGAACCCTAGTTTGAGTAGTCTTATCAATCCCTGAATCGATCTGAATATTTTACCATGCAATGCGCCAATCTGATATTTATTAATGAAATCTCCAATATCGGTCTTAAGAAGATGAGCTATTACTTTTACAGTCTGTTTTTTCTCAGTTTGTGTGGCAATATTCTCAACCATGTATTTTCTTAATATTGTGAATGCTTCTTTTGAAAGTATTATTACAAGAATTAGAATCAAGAAGGGTATGGCAATTCCAAATGTTGGCTTACTTAACCCAATCATTTTATCAACAAACTTCCCCAGAATAACTGCGGGTAAATTGGTGAGAAAACCAGTAATAATCATAATTAAGGTGGCAAAGAATAAACTAATCTTCTCTTTTTTGTGTAATCTCTTCGAAACTCTACCAAAGCCTCGAAATATATCCCTCAATTCAGTAAAAAATGCCATCTTATTTCTCAACACTTATTATCTTCTTTTCTTCATCAATATTAAACTTTACGTCTAAAAACTGTTCAGTAACATAAATATTAGTTAAAGTATGATTAGTTATCTCCGAAACTTTAATCTTTCCTCCAAATACACCCATGTAGGGTATAAGATTATCTGCTAAATGTTTATCAACAGGAGCATTTGTAGATATTTCATCGATTAATGCTTTTGCACACTCTTCACCTACTAGTTCTGCTTTTTTACCTTTTTCTCCCAGATTATCAGAGCCCAGGATTATAGGATTAAGTAGATCAAGATCATCTTGTCCAAACAAAGCCCATAAAGTGATGCCTGTACCTGTACACTCAGTTTCAGAATAAATAGTTTGTATGTTAACTGGCACATTATATTTTGATAAGATGTGTTGTGCAGCTCTTGCTTGGCGTTCAGCAACTTCCGCTTTAGATAACTCTTTAGATGCGTGAGAAGTTCCTCTTATGCATATTAGTTTCTTCTGCTTAGTCAAATCAAGTGAAGGTAAAAAAGCCACATCATCCATAAATTTAGGATGGACATTCACATCAACTTTTCCTTGTCCTTTAGGATAATAACCTCGTTTTTCTACATTTATTGAGACTGTTGCAAAACGTTTTAGTTGAGGCAGAACTATATTGATTAGATAATCCATTTGCATAGACCATTTAACATCTGTACCTCCAGTTATTACAAATCTTGACTTTTGTTTTGATAATGATGCAGGAAACAATAAACATTGTAGAAGTAAAGTGATAGATCCTGCGGTGCCGATATCTAATTTCACAGTTTTAGGATCATATTTCTTGGGAGTGTAGGTTAATGAGTCGCTTCCCAGAACTGCTCCTTCAACTTCAGGATCACACATGTCCTTTAATGCAGTAATACAAGATAGATGCTGTGCTTTTAATCCAGGATTAGATCGACCTTTACGAATGTTAGAAATCTCAAATGGCTTGCCTAAAAGAGTGGATAATGCCAATGCAGAACGTACTATCTGTCCCCCACCCTCTCCATAATTCCCATCTAGTTCAATCATTTCCTTGGGTGAAACTTAACAACTTTCTTTATTTTACTCTTTAACTTATCTAGAAGATCTATTTCTTTCTTAAACTCCTTATCTTGACGTTGTAGTTGATTCTTTGTAAATATTTGTTCATCTTCTTTGACAAGTTTGTCGAAATCTTTTTTATGACGTATCTTTCGTTCCATTCTTACCTCTTTTTCAGAACAATAATATTAGATCTTCCTTTCTTTATTTTCTCTACAATTCCTTTAGATTCAAGTTCTGATACAATTAAACTTATTTTTGCTTCAGATAACGGAAATTCTTTTCTTAGTTCTTTCTGCGTTACTCGTTTTCCTGATCGTTTTATGAAGTTGATAACTTGTCCTAATTCATCATCAAAGCCTTTATTCTTACCATTCTTCGTTCTTACAAACGCAAATACAATAACAACTAATGCGCCAATCCATACTATAGTTAGCAAAATTTTAGTAATACTAAACTCAAACCTATCATCCTTAGGTTGTGATAGTGGTTCTTGAACTTCTTCAACTACGTATTCAAGCTCATCTACTCCAAAGTCTATCTCTGGAAGAAGAAATAAATCTAGTACAAACTCCCCTTCGGTTGTGATTGTAATATTCTCAGTCGCACTTAATTCATCATCTAGCGATGATCTTGTGGCGATAATATAGGTACCAGGAGATAACATAACCTCATAAGTACCTTCAGTTACAACAATTCGTTGGTATGGTTCGGAATTCACTTCCACGATTGCTTTAGGTACAATCTCTAACCCTGCATCATACAGCGTACCGCTAACTTTGGCAGCAAAAACTTGCTGTGTAAATAGCACTAAAACTAATATTGCCAGTATCGCTAGAAAATATCTTGATTTCATGTGTGTTGAGAACATCAATCCATATAAAAATCTTTTCAAGAAATATTAGGAGATTATAGCTAATATGCATCCTGCGTAAAGTAAAAGAAGACCAGGTAAAGCTTTGTAAAGTATTAGAACATCTTAACGATCTTCTTTTTTTGTCCCGAGAAAGTATCTTTATAAAGAAAACAGACGTATTCAGTTATGCTGGTTTGGCACGATTTATGCCGAGCCAACAGGATGACAATTATCAGAAACTTACGGAGGATTGATGTATTATGAAAAAAACAATCGTATTGCTGGTTTTGGCAATGTTTATGATCAGTATGGTTCCTGCAGCATTCGCAGAGCTAACGCCTGCTGAAAAAAGGCACAGAGCTATTGCTGCAGATCTATATGAAGATAAATTAGATGCAAAAGAAGATATTCGGGATGAAAGAGAAGACCGGTATGACGAGTCTGGTAAAGATGTCCGAGACTGCATGAAGATTTGTGAAAAGATAGGTAATGAAGATTGCTTAAGGACTTGCAAAGCGAGAGACAGAAAAGAAGATATTCTTGATAAAGCTGAAGACATCAGAGATGCAAGAGAAGATAGGTATGATGCTAGGCATGGTGTTGAGAAGATAAAAGCATTTAGTTCTGGAAAAGCAATTAGGCTATCAGAGAAAGAAAAAGAGAAGCATAAAAAACTTCAAGAAGCAAGAAGAGAAAGGTATGCTCATGCTCAGAAACTTTTGAAAGAAAAGCTTGAGAAAGTAAAAGATAAATCACTTTCTGAAGATGATGAGAAAACTCTGAAAGAAGCATTGTTTAAAGCAAGAGAAGAGTATAAACTTTCTAAGAAAAAGTATATAGAATTAAGACAAGCTTTTGCAGATAAGAAGAAGGCTCTTGAAGCAAGAAAAGCTAAATTCGAAACTTGTGAAGACGATGGAACTTGTGAAGAATTAAAAAAGAAAAACAAGAAAGATGCAAAACCATATTTGCTTAACACTGCAGATATGATTCTTGAAAAGCTTTACAACATTAGAGCGAGAGTTGTTTCTTACAGTGAAAATCTAGAGCATCCACACGAGATTCTAGAAAGACTGGATTATGCAATTGAACAAGTTGAGAGTGCTAAAGCAGAAGTTGAAGCTCTGGATGATGATGCAACTAGAGAAGAACTAATAGGTGCCGCTAATACAATCAAGAAAGCTTGGAAGAATGTTAAACACATTGCTGAAAAGTCACTTGGTGATATTGCTTACAAGAGAGTACATAATCTTGTTATAAAGATGAGCGGTTTGTCTGTTAAGTTCACAAAGATAACTGAAGCTTTAGACAAACGAGGACAAGATGTTTCCGATCTACAACCCATGGTTGACGAATATAATGAGAGAATTGGATATGCTAGAGATGAATTATCATTAGCAAAACAAGCTCTTTACGATGGAGATGCGGAAGCCAATAAACATCTTAAGAACTCCCACACATCAGCTCTGGCAGCTCATCAAATGGTCAAAAAGATCGTTAGAGAGATCAGAGAGCTTAGGGGAACCTTGAAATCAGATGATTCTGGTGATTATGCAGGTAATACTGCTGAAGAATCCGAGGACTTTGGTGGAGATGAGGAGTAAAACCTATAAAAAGCTTTAAATAGCTTTTTTCTTTCTTTTTTTAAATGAGATGTGGTGCACTATGAAACGATTTATTCTGGTTGTTGTAATGGCTTTGATTATGGTTAGTACTGTCTATTCTGCAAACTTAGATCATGTTGGTGAGATTGATGAGCAGATTGTAATTAAAGAAAAGGCAATCAATGAATCTGAAAAAGATTATAGTGAAGCAGTTCTTGCATATGAACTTGCAAAGGATAAGAATGATTGGATGGATGAGCAAGAGAGAGAAGATGAAGTTGATTATCAAGAAGACATACTAGACGTTCTTAATGATCAGGTTACACTATTGAATGATGCAAAGGAAACCTTGGCTTTGATCTATGTTAAAGAAGATGAATTAAGAGATGCAAGACTGCATCTTCCGTCTACTAGTCAGAGAAAAATTGAACAAGATTTAGATCAATTAATTGACACCTTTAATGAGATAGAAAATGATTATAATGCTGCCGAAAAGGAGCTAAAGGATCTTGAAGAGAGAGAACGAGACTATAGTGCAGAAGAGTACTATAAAGATCAAATATATGATACTGAGGCAGAGATAGAAGAGTTAGAAGATGAGTACAAAGAATATGAATCTGAGTTGAGTAAGCTAGAAGTTGAACTTGATGATGCGGAAAGAGCAGAGGATTGGGATCTTCGAAGAGAGATTAAGGATCGAATGAATGAAATTGAAGATGAAATGGACGATATTATGGAGGATTTAGATGATAGACGTCAAGAATTGTTGGCGGATAGAAATAAACTCGATGAAGTTAGAATTCAAGCATCAAAAACTCCTGCTCAGCTAGCTGCTGAAGCACAAAAGATATCCGAAGCTAATCAGGAAAAGTACGATGCTCATAAAAACAAAGCAACAGTCAAGATTACTAAAGAAGAGGAGATTGTTAAGAGATTAACTTATTCCGATTTACGAAGTAATTATCTTAAACAAAAAGGAGGAATTAGTTTGTTAAAATATAGGATGTATGACTGTGAGGATGAACCTTTAGATGATTGTGTTGATGTTGCCGAGGATTTTGTAACGAAAGGTAATGTTTTTGTTAAGAATGGCGCCGAGATGATCATTGCACATCTATTTGAATTAAGAGATGAGCTTGAGAGTGAAGACATCTCCGGTAAAGATGAAATTCTCATGAAAATAAATGAGAAGATAACTAAGATGCAAGTTGCAAGAGAAAGTATAAACTCTCTAAATAGTGATTCAACTCCTGAAGAAACTAGTTTGGCTGCAAGAAGTGTCAGAACTGTATGGAGAAATAGTAAACTAGAAATCCAGGAAGTTACTCTTCGTAACTCTATGAATAAAGCAGAGAAAGTATTGGCTAGAGCTGATTCGTTGAAAGAAAAGTTTTCAAAGATAAATTCGGTGTTTAAGTTAGAGGGAAAAGATACGTCTGCGATTGAAAGTAAAGAATTGGCATATGAGGTTGAGTGTGATCAAGCGTGGAGACATCTTGCGAGATCTGAAGAATATCTTCAAGAATATAATATAGTGCGAGCCACAGAAAGTGTGCAGAGTGCATTTAACGCATTATCAAATTCAAAAACTCTTCTTGCAGAAATCAAAGTGTTACTTAACGATTTGAAAACTCAAGAAGTGGGTGAGGATGCTAAAGAGATTGCATTAGAATATGCGAGAGATGAGTTGTCTAAAGCATTTGCATCAGGAAATCAAAATGAGATTGAAGTTGCTAGAAAAAATCTAGTGGCTATTGAAAGTAGTTAATATTAAATATAACTAGAAGATAATGAATGACGGAGGTCGATTTGTATGAAGTGGGGTTACTTTATTGTTTTAATGGCACTTATGGTTGCAATTGTTGGATGTGGTGAAACACAGGATAATACGCCTGATGTTGTTCCAGATACTCCTGTTGTGGTAGATGATGCTACTTCCGGACAAGAAGCAATTGAAACTGCTGAACAAGACATCACAGATCTTGAAGAAGAACTGGATGAATTATCATTAGATGATCTTGATCTTAGTGAGTTAGATAGCTTAGAAGATGATCTGGATTTAGATATCTAATTCTTTTTTTATTTTTCATATGAAACATTTATAAAGCAAATAACTAGTTTTTAGATTATGGCTTTTTGGTCTACGTTAGGGAATGGAATTCTAGATGGCTTCGCGGAGATTGGTAGATCTTATATCAGAGACGCCAGCATATGGTGGGTCTTGGCGCCTGTTATTATTCTCTGGATTGTTCTTGAAGTGTATTTTGGTGAATATAAGAAAGAAAAACTAGGTTGGAATACATCGTTAGCAAATGGAATTACTCTTCTTTGGGTAAATATAGAAGCTATGAGATTCATTTTCAGTATTCCCGGTATTGATATGAAGTGGATACGATTTGTTGTATTATTGTTTATATTAGCATATGCAGGATTTATCATTTACATTTCTTTCACTCATAAATTTTCCGCCAAAGTAACATATATTCTAGCTTCTGCAAGTCCAATATATTATCTTTCTATGATTAGCATTCTATGGAGTCACGGTCAATTGCAAATGACTTGGTGGGTATTGTTAGATTTAATACTACTCTTCGGATTATTATTATTTATATTCTGGATAATTAGAAAGTTTATTCCTGAAGCGGCAAACGATAATAATGACAGTAGCGGCGGAGATGACTTTGGTTCTAGTTCCTCACCTTCAGATAGCATGGGTGGACTAGGCTCGGGAGGATTAGGCGGTCTAGGAGATGTGTCAGGTGGTGGCCTTGGTGGCGACTTTAAATTATAAAGAATCTGTTATTTAATTCTACTATTTGTATTTCATCACCAGGTTTAAGAGTTGTTTCCTTGTTTTCTACAGGAGTGCTCTGAAATGTCTTAGGATGAATTACTTCTATTCTTGGACTGGTTATCGCGATAGTCGTCTGTACTGTTTCAAGACGTTCAGGCATTTCTTTTTCTAATCTTAATAACGTTGTTTTACCCGTAACTACGTTCTTACCTAGAACTTCTTTACCCATTTTATTTATGGTATATACTTTCTTATCATATGAAACCGCATCGTGCAATTTGAAAGGGTGTGGTTTGTATAGTACTGTCAATCTTCTTTGTTCTTTACTCGTAGTTGAATCTCTAGAGAATAATTTAGAGTTTTCTTTTATTATTCCTCCAAATTTATTTCTTAATTCGTGTCCCATGCTATGGGCAAACTGATTAGAAGTCAAGTAGTAGTCTACACCGTTGGTAGTTTTTTTCTCTTTTGTTATAAATACCAACCTGTTCTTATCCACTGCTTTCTTTACAAATGTTTCAATTTCGGGATCTGCATTTCTTAATTGTAGTATTCCTTCAAAATATTGACTGTGAGGTCGAGAACAATCCTTACAAATTGTAAAATTAACTTTTACTGGAATTATAGTTGACTCGAAGACAGGTTCTTCTAGATCTTCGCTAAAAAATCCGTTTACTGTAATCTCAATTTCGCCAACGACTTTTACTCCCGCATTAGGAACATGTTTTGGTAATACTAGTTCTGTTTTAATTTCTTCAATAGTAACTCCTAATTCAGGAACTAAATTTTTAGTTACTGATTTATTTACTGCATCATTTAGATTCTTACATAACATCCATTTAGATTTGTCTTTTGTTTTAAATTTATTACAACCACAAAAGAATATTACAAAATCTTTAAAACCTTTAATTAAAGAATGGTCTGCCAAGTAACATTCTTTGCAAATTCCTTCAATGAAGCTATCAGCATCATTACCGCACTTTGGACACATTCTAGTTGAGCTCATTTTAGATAACCAAATGAGCGATACATTTATAAAATAAACTCTTGCTTATTGATAAGATGTCTAAACGTATTGTTAGAAAAAAGCGAGTTAAACCAACTAAATCTAGCACTAGAAGCATTCTTAGTTGGATTTGGTATATCTTGTGGGAAGATGATAGTTGGTACAGCTGGATAATTAGTGCAGTTGTGGCGTTTATTTTAATAAAATTCGTAGTTTATCCTGTATTAGGTTTTATTGTAGGTACAGGTTTTCCTATAGTTGCAGTTGTTTCAAGTTCTATGGAACATCCTGGTGGATTTGATTCATTCTGGGAGGATAAAGCCTTTTGCAGAGAAGGTCTTTGTACTCAAGGCGAATATTACAATGAATTGTCCATAACTCGCGAAGGATTTAGAGAGTTTCCTTTCAAAAATGGTTTTAATAAAGGTGATATTATGCTTCTTTATGGTAGAAGCAATATAGATGTTGGTGATGTTATTGTGTTTATGTCTAGGGGCGGTCAACCAATAATTCATCGAGTGGTTGCGGTTTCTGAAAAGGATGGTAAGCCAGTTTATCAAACTAAAGGTGATAATAATGAAGCTTCCATTAAATTGAATATGTTGAATGAATATGACATACCTGGAGAGGTTATTATTGGTGAGGCTAAAGCCCGAGTACCGTTCTTAGGTTATGTGAAAATTGGTTTTGTATGGTTATTAGAAGTTTTACAGATTATGTGAGGTAATTAAAGATGTTTTGTCCTAAATGTGGTAAGTTATTAACACCCAGAGAAGTTGATGGTAAAAGAGTTATGGGTTGTGATTGTGGTCATGTTCATGGTGGTTCTGCAGTTGTTAGAGAAGAAATAAAGAAAGATGAGAGAAAAATTGAAGTTGCAGATGCTGATGTTGAAACATTACCTTTAGTTGAAGAAAAATGTCCTGAGTGTGATCATGATCATGCATACTTTTGGGAGATACAAACCAGGGCTGGAGATGAGGCCGCAACTAAGTTCTATAAGTGTGAAAAGTGTAAGCACGTATGGAGAGATTATAGTTAAATGGATATTCGTTCTTTTTTTGTTAATGATTGTATTAAAATTGTGGTTAAACCAAATGCTCCTAAGACTGAAGTAGTGGGTTGGGATGAAAATAAGAAAGCACTAAGAGTTGCAGTCAATGCAGTACCTGATAAAGATAAAGCCAATAATAAATTGGTGAAGTTTATTTCTAAGCAGATAGGTGAGAACGTAGAGATCATCTCTGGTAGTAAAAGTAGAGAAAAGCTAATAAAAATAAAAGAATAACTTATTGGTTATCGTACTTTTGAAGTTCTTCAGATAATGCAACAAGCTTAACACCTGCTTGATCAAGAACATCTCTTGTATCTTGGCCTGCGTGATATCTTTTCTCACAAACAACCTTCTTGATTCCTGCATTTACAATCATCTTTGCACAAACAAAGCAAGGTTCGAGAATACAATATATCGTAGCACCATCTAAAGGAATTCCATTTCTTGCAGCTTGACAAATTGCGTTTTGTTCTGCATGAATAGTTCTAACACAGTGATTGCTTACCTTACCATCTTCATGAACTGTTTTCTTATATTGATGTCCTGCTTCGTCGCAATGAGGTAGACCAATTGGACTTCCAACATATCCCGTAGTTAGAATTCTTTTGTCTTTAACAATAACGCAACCAGTTCTTCCTCTGTCACATGTTGCTCTTGTTGCTACTTCTTTTACAATCGCTAAAAAGTATTCATCCCATGAGGGTCTTTTGTAATCTGATTTTTCTTCCGACATTACTTACCACCTATTTCATTCATAACTTTGCTAAATTGATCTAATAGATCAGGAATTGTTTTCGTATTAACTAAAGTGTAATCTGCCATTGCTATAGGTCCACCTTTCTCGAGATTCTCTATCTCGGCAGAATCTCTTTTGTTAGCAGATTCTTCTGATATGGGTCTATTGCGTAAATCGGTATCTTCAGCTTCTAATACTCTAGCTGCTAGTCGCTTATATCGCAAGTGAGGTGGAGCATATACTGCAATAACGGTTAGTTGATCACCATACTTTTCTCTGAGAATTTTATACTCTGACCAACTGTACAATCCATCACCAACAACATTACCTTCTTCTAGAAACTTGTCAACTTTTGGAATATTAAGTGTTGCATAAGCACCCATTCCGTGCTTCGCCCTCATTTCTTCCCTTATTGGACGTTCATTTTCTTCTAGAGGCTCTAGTCCTCTTTCTTTTACAATGTCTAATGTAATCTGACCAAATCTAAAGAAGTTGTATCCTTGTTTTACTAGTTCATCTGCGATAACAGACTTACCAGATCCACACATGCCTACTAATGCAATAAATTTATTCATCAATCTACCCCCTTGAGACAGCTATACCTCATTTATTTAAAAAGATTACTGCTTAATTCTAATCATATTTTGGTTCTGGAAGCCCTACGTAGAATGTATGTAATTTGAGTCTTCTGTACCCTGCACAATTCGGATTATTTACTTCATCAGGTGTACAAATAGAACAGTCTCCCCAACCTTCTGGTCTAATAGAGCCAGGTAATGATTGTAATCTAGATCTTTGTGATAATTGTCTAACGCAAAGGTATACTACTTCTCCCGTTCTTGGTGCTTCTTTCGATCTAGGATCTCTATCAACTATTGGCTCCAACATAGGACGCTCTAGATGGAGATTATGTATTTAAACTTTACCTCAGATAGCTTTAAAAATAACTTAATACTGAATAGAAAACTGATGAAAGTAATTAAGATAGATACTGATCCATTCTTGAACAAAGATGTAAAGAAAGTTAGATTTGAGAGTGATGACTTTCCTAAAGTTCAGTTGTTTAATTCTAACGATGTTGCCTGTGGCAACCCCAGTTCTAATGTTGCGATTGCATTCGCATATACTTGGGAAGATGATATGCCTCCTGAAGAAGTAATGGACTTTTTTCAAAAGATTTCAGTTTATACCTCCATGACTGGCTATTGGAGAACAACCAATGGAGGTAAGTATGTTTTTGCAAATCTTCTTGCAAATCCTAATGTTAACAAGTTGTTAGTTTTAGTATTTGGAAAAAGAGATAATGGTCACTTGCTCGTTGACTCATTAAAGAATCTCTGGGAAAACGGAGTTAATGAACGAGGAATTATCAATAATTGTAAAGCACCAAATCCTAAGTTTGAACAAGTTCCTAATGATGCATTAGAGCGCGTCACTCAACAATCAGATTTACTTATTGTACGCGATATAAATAATGAGTTTGAAGAAATTGAGAAACTAGTAAAATCATTAATACAAGAACCTAAGAATGCTATTGATGTGGCTGATTTTCCCAAGTTAGAATTTATATCTAAGCTAATCAAAAATAATAAACTATATGACGACGGTGCAAGGTTCGAAGAACCATACTATCTAGACTTGATTGCATCTGCAAAAAATGTTAGATATGAGGAAAAAAGTCTTAATGAATCTATAGGTAGATCTATACAGTGTCAGAATTTAGCAGATGCTTTTGAGCAAGTGGCTGCATTTGTTTTTCAGAATGGTAGTTCTATTATTGATCAAAGAAAAATTATCAACTTAGAATGTAGGAGTTTAACAGTAACGATTATGAATCCATTAGATAAGATTCCTGAAGGTTTTTCTAAAGAATATTTGGACAAATACTGTGACGAGTTTATGAATGGCAAAGGAGAAAAACTAAATGACTTTGCATATACATACCATGATAGAATTTTTAAGAGATGGGGTAATCAAATAGAACGTGCAATAGAAAAAATAAAAGAAGATAATTCTACAAGGCGTATGTTGATTTCACTCTGGTCTCCTGAAGAAGATATTTACAATTCTAGTGCTCCGTGTTTGGATTTCATCTGGATTGTTATTAGAAATAAGACTCTTGAGATGCATGTTGTATTCAGAAGTCATCATCTTGGAACTATTACTGAAGAAGGCAAGCTAATGACTGGGGAAGGAGCATTTGTACCTAATTTGTTTGCTTTAAGCACTCTTCAGAACTATATAGCGGAAAAATTAAGCATTAAGAGCGGTCCTTTCGTATTAACAGATTTCTCAGGCCACTTGTATGTTAATAAAAGCTCTTAAGGCCCCATAGTAGCGAAAACTATAAAAATAAGCCGTTGTACTGCCTTATAAAGGGGGGTTGATTGATGAAAGCATATCTCGATATTGTTAATAAAATTCTAACCGAAGGTATTGAAAAGGAAAATCGAACAGGTGTAAATACTATCGCCATTGCAGGGGCAATGTTTGAACATGACATGAGTGAAGGATTTCCACTTCTTACTACAAAAACAGTTCCATTTAGATTAATTGCTTCTGAATTAGAATTTTTCATTAAAGGAATTACTGATAAGCACTGGTTAAAGGAAAGAAAGAATCATATTTGGGATGAATGGTGTTCACCTGATAAAGTTCCTTACGGTCATGATGAAGAAACAAAAAAGAAGATGGCTGATGAACGAGATCTTGGTCCAATATATGGTTGGCAATGGAGAAACTTTGGTGCTAAGTATACTACATTCGACAAAGAGAATGAAGGGCAAGGTGTTGATCAACTAAAACGAGTTGTTGAAATGCTTAAAACAAATCCCACTGATAGAAGAATGATTGTTAGTGCATGGAATCCTGTAGATCTGAAAAGAATGGCTTTACCTGCATGTCATTATGGTTTTCAAGTTACTGTTATAGGGGATAAACTGAATCTTCTATGGAATCAAAGATCTATCGACGTTGCTCTAGGGTTGCCGTTTAATATTGCGAGTTATGCATTGTTGTTACATTTACTTGCAAAAGAAGCAGGATTAAAAGAAGGTAAGCTTGTTGGTTTCTTAGCTGATACTCATGTGTATGTAAATCATGTTGAAGGACTAAAGGAACAATTAGAAAGAAGTCCTATGAAGCTTGCTAAACTAACTACAAATGACTTTAAATCTATATTTGATTGGAAGTATGAAGATTCTAAAGTGGAAGACTATGAACATCATCCTAGAATTAAGTTTGATGTAGCAGTATGAGGTGATTAACTATGGCAGAGATTATAATTATTGCAGCAATTGCAAAAAATAATGTGATAGGGAAAGATAATGATATTCCTTGGAGAATAAAAGAAGATTTTCAACACTTTAAAGATTTAACAATGGGTTGTCCGTGTATCATGGGGGATAGAACTTTTGAATCTCTACCCGATAATGCTCGTCCTCTACCTGGTAGAGAAAATGTTGTTTTAACTTTCAAAGAAGACTATCATCCTGAAGGAACTACAGTCTTTAATTCATTTGAAGCGGCTTTAGAGCATGTTAAAGATAAAGATAAAGCATACATAACAGGTGGTGCAACAATCTATAAAATCGGATTGCCACATGCAGATAAGCTCGAGTTAACTAGAGTGCATAAAGAATATGAGGGCGATACTTTTTTCCCGGAAGTTAATTATGACGAATGGGAATTAATTAACACAGAAGATCATGGAGAATATTCATTTGAAACTTACACTAGAAAGAGGTAGATAAGATGTATGATAAACTTAAAGAGGCAGATCCTGAAACATATGGTATTATTTCTAAGGAATTAGAAAGACAACAAAATGGTTTAGAGATGATTCCCTCTGAAAGTTTCGCATCTTTACCAGTTCTAGAAGCACTAGGTTCAATAATGAACAATAAATATTCTGAAGGTTATCCAAAAAAAAGATATTATGGTGGTAATGAGTTTATCGACGAAGCTGAGATTCTTGCGATTGAAAGAGCAAAGAAACTATTTGGTGCAGAACATGCTAATGTTCAACCATATTCAGGTAGTCCTGCCAATCTTGAGGCGTACTTTGCTTTATTGAAACCAGGCGATACTGTCATGGGGATGAATTTAACTCATGGTGGACATTTAACTCACGGCCATAAAGTCAACTTTACAGGTAAAACTTACAATTTCGTACAATATGGCGTTGATGAAAAAACCGAGATGTTAGATATGGATGCAGTTCGTAAAATGGCAAAAGAATGTAATCCTAAGATGATCGTCTCAGGTTTCACTGCCTATCCTCGTTCAATCGACTTCAAACAATTTCATGAGATTGCTGAAGAAGTTGGCGCATATTCTATGGCAGATATAAGTCACATTGCCGGTTTAATTGCTGGTGGCGCACACCCATCACCATTTCCTTTTTTTGATCTTGTCACTACAACAACTCATAAAACATTATGTGGCCCTAGAGGTGCAATCATTATGAGTAAGATTGAAGATAGACTGAAAGAAAAATATCATCCTAACAGTAAACTTACTTTAGCAAGAAGAATAGACAGAGCGGTTTTCCCAGGAATGCAAGGCGGTCCACACAATCATCAGATTGCTGCCAAAGCCGTTGCATTTGGTTTAGCTCTTAAACCAGAATTCAAAGACTGGGCTGCCCAAGTTGTTAAGAACTCAAAGTCACTTGCAGATTCATTGATGAATCAAGGTATTAGATTGGTAAGTGGCGGAACTGATAATCATTTAATTCTAGCAGATTTAACTTCCATTAATGTAACAGGACAAGAAGCAGAAACTGCATTAGATGAAGTTGGAATAACAGTTAACAAAAACACAATTCCTTTTGAAAAACGTTCTCCTTTTGATCCAAGCGGAATAAGAATGGGAACTCCTGCATTAACCAATAGAGGTTTTACTGCGTCAGATATGACTCAAGTAGGGGAATTAATGGCTAAGACTGTGAAGAATGTGGGTAATAAGGATGTTCTTGAAGATGTTAAAAAGCAGGTTTTAGAGCTCGCAGGACGACATCCTCTTTATAGTGGACTTAATTAGTCACCACTCCCCAGAGACTCAGTTTCGAAAGATTTATATTTGGATTATGAAATAAGCATCATATGATTTCTGAAACAGTTCTAACAACCTTTGGAGAAGGAAGCTTAGATTCTAGACTAGTAGATGAGAATGGACGATTGTTATTTTCGAAGTGCTCCAGACCTAGATTGGCTCTTCGATCTGCATTTATCAATCTTAATTATGCATGGCCATTACAACTTGGAATTCCATTAGAATCTGCCATCGATTATTCTGCAAATCACACAGATCGCATTAAAAAAGAAGTAAAAACACTAAGATTATGGGAACAAGAAGACATTTTGGCATCTAGGGTACATAGAGCAGGAGGTAACTTTGTTACTGTCCACTACATCCCAGATACGGTTTCATGTAAAAGAGCCTTAGATGTTAATTTGAATCCAGATATATTCGAAAGACTGATGGATAGATATACCCAGATAAGAGATGTTGCAAAAAGAAAAAGAAACTCCGATTATCTACATTCAGATCCAACACTAGTAAACTTTCTATATGATTATGAAAGAGATCTAGTCGTAGCAATTGATCCAGGAACTGTATTAAATCCATCGATGGATTTTGACACATTAGATGCACACATTCTTGCCAGAACTCTAAGAGATGTTGCCAATATAGAACAACCTGAAGAAGATATTGCAAGATATGTCAGAATGTTTAAAGAACAAATGAGTGAAGAAGATGTTGCAAGAGTTACATCAATACCTCATGTGATTCCAGAAGTAATCCAAACTTATTTTGAAATAAGAGATCTGGCCGTAGCAGCAATCAAGGGTAGAAAATTTGTTGACACATTAGCGCCTCTCAAAACTTATTGTGCCAGATACCACGCATTCATAGAAGATATTTTACTAGAATAATCACATAGCAACACGCATAACGTTTTCTTCTTTTTGATATATTTCTTTAATATTACCAACAAGATACAGAGAACCAGTAACTAAAATCAAATCTCCCTTAGTTGCAATTTGTTTTGCACGTTCAAAGGCTTTAGTTGGGTCTTGAATTTTTTCACAATCTAAATTTACTTCAGATATATCTAATGATCTGGAAACTTTTGCTTGAGTAAATACCACTTTATGCTTAGGCATTAATTCTAACATTGCTTTGTAATCTTTGTGCTCCGTTACACCAAATACTAATATTAAATTATTATAATCTAGTGTAGAGATGTACTGCGACAATGCTTTAATTGCAGCTTCGTTATGCGCACCATCAAGAATTACGTTGTCCTCGATATACTCAACTCTGCCTGGCCAAGATGCATTAATTAATCCTGCTTTTATATTTTCTTCGGAAACTCCCAGCAGTTCTGCGACTTTAACTACAATGCCTGCATTATCTCTTTGAAAATCACCTTTTAATGCTAAAGGTAGATTGCAAGTCTCAGAAATCTCTAGTTTCGCGTGTTTTTCTTCCGCATAAGATTTAATTATAGGCAAAACTTGCCAATTACTTTTAGTTGTAACAACAATAGAATTATCTTTTATGATGCCACACTTATCTCGTGCAATAGTTTCCACATCATTTCCTAATATGTGTGTATGATCCAGTGCGATATTAGTTATGGCTGATATTTTTGATTCAACAATATTGGTGGCGTCATGTGTCCCGCCCAATCCAACCTCTAACACAACATAATCAACTTTCATTCGTTTAAAATAAAGGAATGCAACTAATGTTATAAATTCAAAGAATGTTAATTCTAGATCTTTCTCAAATATATCATTACAAATTTCAACTAAAGTTATCTTGTCAATCTTGTCACTATCAACTTGAATTCGTTCTCTGAAATCAACTAAGTGAGGAGATGTAAACATACCTACCTTATAACCCGCAGTTAGTAAAATAGAATTCAACATAGAAGCAGCAGAACCCTTACCATTAGTACCAGTTATATGAATAAAACGAAGATCATTATGTGGATTATCAAAAGCTTCAAGAGCTTTCTTCATAGGTTCTAGTCCTAATTTTATTCCAAAACGTCTTAATTCATAGATATAATTGAGCATCTCGTTATAGTTCATGAATTTGGATTTCTCGAACTAATATTTAAAGATAGTTGAAGAAAGATATATAAAGGAATTAAGTTGAATGTCTAGCATGATTAAAAGGGGTAAATTAATAGTAATTTGTGGTACTGATGGTTCTGGAAAAGGAACTCAAACTAATATTCTTGTTGAACGTATGCGTAAAGAAGGCGTTCCAGTTGAGACAATAGACTTCCCTCAATACGGAGAGAAGAGTGCAGCTTTAGTTGAAGAGTATCTTAATGGTAAGTACGGAGATGCTAAAGAGGTAGGTCCACGTAGAGCTTCAATATTTTATGCTTGCGACAGATATGCTGCAAGTTTCAAGATGAAAAAATGGCTTGAAGAGGGCAAAACTATCGTGTGTAATAGATATGTTTCAGCAAACCAAGGTCATCAAGCCGGAAAAATAAAAGATCTTGCAGAGAGAGATCAGTATTTAGAGTGGTTAGATGAATTGGAATTCGGAATATTTAGAATACCTCGACCAGATGTTAATATTCTATTGTACATGCCTAGCGCAGTTGGGCAGAAATTAGTTGATAAAAAAGGACATAGAGATTATGTTGGTGGGGAGAAAAGAGATATTCACGAAGCTGATTTGCAACATCTAAAGGACGCAGAAGAAGCATACGCTTATGTTGCTAAAAAATATGATTGGGCGAGAATTGATTGCAATGAAGGAGACGATCCTTTACCAATAGATACAATCCACGAACTTGTTTGGAATAAAGTTAAAACAATAATAGAAGAATAATCATTTCTTTTTCTTGGCTTTTGTTGATTTCTTTTTAACCTTCTTTTTAGCAATCACTTTCTTTTTCTTTACGGATGTAACTGCAATCGTATTCTTAACTTCAAGTTTTACTTTCTTCTGTTTTTCATGACTTAAAGATTCCACAACTGATGCCGCAAGGTTAGGTTCCTCAGTAGGTTTAGAACTCACAGTAGGTTCTGACGGAGGGGGTGCAGCAAAGAACTTAGCAAATCTTGCGAATATTGAAGATAGCACCACACTATAAAGCATGAATGCCAATGCTAAATGTGAAATCTCAGTCATTCCTGGAATGTCGACATAAGATGCAAATACTACAACAATTACTGCTACTGCGACACCTTTTGTGTTGTTTAGAGCAGCAAATATCTTTTGTTTAATGGTATAAGTATTGCCCAGTCCAAATTGTAATGCAATGAATCTTATCACTAGAGCAATTCCAAATATCATGATAGATGTTTTAAAGAATTGCACAGTTAGCGGAATACTTATCAAATGTCCAATCAGTATAAACACTAATATCTCAAGAAAATCTGAGAATATCGTCGAGAATTCTTGTATTAAACTTTTATCCCGCAGAACCATATTTCCAAAGAATAATCCGAGAGTTGTTACGGCAAGCACACCATCACCACCCAAGTTTTCTGCAAGAACAAACGTGATTATTGCAGAAACAATCACAGCAATAGGAGAATACTCACTGGAATATAATCGTTTCAATATCTTGAAAATAACCAAACCTACCAACATTCCCGCACCAATTCCTGCTACGATCTTTGAGAGAAACGGGGCGATTTGTTGTGAGACCGAAATAAACGATAACTGCTCAACTTCTAATATAAAATTAAGAATAATAAATGGGAAAATAACCACTAGTGGGGTATTGATTAAAGATTCAATTTTAAGAAAGTCTAGAACTTTAGATCTAATATCTTTTAATACGCTTAAAGTTACATCAGGTGCGGTACCTGACATTAGTGCGGCAAATAACAATGCCATTGATATCGATCTCACGTAAAGAAAATACACAGTTAATGATAGAAATGCAAAATTTAGTAGAAGAAACCATACTGAGACTGAAATAACCGATGAAGACATAGAATCGAATTTCCTTAACTTGAATTGAGATGCAGAATCAAATACAATAACAATCAAAGCAAACATAGCAAATACTTCTATGAACAAAGGAGGGAATGCAATCACGGGCTCTCCATTTATTGTGATATACTGAGACAATACACCAACTAAAATAAGAAGAAGCACGTTAGGAATCTTAATTTTACGACTAATGAATGTTACAATGAGTCCCACAAGAAGTACTACGCCAAAATATGTGAGAAATATTAACGATTCCATCCATACACCTCTTTTATGATATATTTGGATATTTGAGCTTTATTAAGCTTTTCCTCGGAATAACTGCTAATTGTGCCTAAACAAGCGCAAACTATAAAAAAGCAATTAAGAACGTCAGAGGGTATGGATATCCTGAAATCGGTATTGGGGAGAATAAAGCCAGATAGGGTAGAAATTCTAAAGAAAGTGAGCTATGTAGTTGACTCCATAAATGATGAACTCAAACAATGGGATATTAATGCAGAATGTGTTCTGGGTGGATCTATTGCTAAAGATACCTTTCTAAAAGGCGATCACGATTGTGATTTATTTGTTAAATTCAATCTTGATTTCAAAGAGGAACCGATATCTGATGTATTAGAGAATGTCCTGAGACGTATATTCAAAAAAGTAGAAAGAATTCACGGTTCAAGAGATTATTTTCAATTTAAATATAAGTTAATACAATATGAGATTGTTCCAGTCTTGGCATTAGATAAAATATCTCAACTCGTCAATACAACAGATGCTAGTCCAATGCATGTTGCATGGATTAAACAGTTCAAGAAAGGAGATCAAATAAGATTGGCTAAAGCGTTCTGTAAAGGAATAGGAGTTTACGGTGCAGAAAGTTATGTTAAAGGATTTTCAGGTCATGTATTAGATATTCTTACAGTACATTATGGTTCATTCCTAAAATTATTGAAAGCAGCAAGCGAATGGGAAGATAAAGTAGTTGTTGATCATTACAATATATACAAAGGCAAAGCCTTGAATAAACTTAACGTATCTAAGATAGATTCTCCTTTAATCATCATAGATCCAATACAAAAAGAACGAAATGCCGCTGCAGCACTTGGTAATGAAAAGTTTAGATTGTTTAAAACAAATGCTAAACAGTTCTTAGCCAAACCTAATATAAAATATTTCAAAAAACCTACTTTTAGTATTAACAAGATTAAGAAACAAGTAGGATCCGATAACAAGCTTACGATTATTGAAGCAACACCGCTCAAGGGCAAAAAAGATGTTGTTGGAGCAAAATTATTAAAAGTTTATGAGCATTTATCTAAATATATGAAAATTAATGAGTTTGATGTAATTGACAGTGGATGGAATTGGGATGCTAAGAACGACGTTGCAACATATTATGTTATAAATCCCTCAAAGATACTATCAAAAACTAGTATAAGAACTGGTCCTCCTACTAACTCGGGAAGTCATGCAGAGAAATTTAAAAAGATGCATACACGTATCGAAATAAATGATGGTAGACTTTATGCTACGGTGGATAGAGAGTTTAGAAAACCTGAGAAATTAGTTGCACACATGATTAAACAGAACTATATTAAAGAAAAAGTAAAAAGAATTAAGATAGTTAAATAGTGTTATCAGATAACACCTAGATTTATAAAATACAATAGACAACAAGTCACTATCAGTATATAAGGTGAGAAATATGGTTAAAGAAGTAATAGAGAGAAACAAAGAATTATTTGACAAGTATAGGTATCCCGCAAAGATTGTGGAATTACAAGAAAAATTAAAGAGGGGAGGATTTAACTCTCAAAGTAATGTAATTAAAGGTGAAATAAAAGCACCATCTACAGATGATATTCCCTCTCTACCCGAAAAAGGATCTGATGAATATAATGAACTTAACAATATAGGAATCTCATCTATTAAAAATAATGAAGTAGGAATAGTAATACTTAATGGAGGAATGGCTACCCGATTCGGTGGTGGTGTTAAAGGATTGGTTGAAGTATTCGATGGAAAATCATTTCTTCAACTTAAGATTGAGAATGCTAAGGCTATTGCTAAAAAGAACAATGCCAAAGTTCCAGTATTTATTATGAATAGCTTTCAATCAGAGAAGCTAACTGAAGACTTTCTGATAAAACACAATAACTTCGGATATGAGCACATAAATTCATTTAACCAACTAATATCTGTAAGACTTGATGAGAAAGGTGAAGTTTTCTTGGATGAAAATGGTTATCCTTCGTTTTATGCACCAGGGCATGGCGATTTTAGATATGCATTTGTCAACTCAGGAATGCTAGATAAATTTATGCAAGAAGGTGGAAAGTATTTGTTATTTAGTAATGGAGATAATTTAGCGGCAACTCTTGACCCTGCAATAATCGGATTACACATTAAAAATGGGAATGAAATGACAATTGAAGTTGCAGAGAAAGATCCAGGGGATAAAGGAGGAGCACCCGCATTCGTAGACGGTAAACTACAGATTGTGGAGAACTTTAAGTTTCCTGTAGACTTTGATCAGAGTACAATACCTGTAATGAATACTAACTCTTTCGTATTTAGTGCTGAATCTCTTAAAAAAGAAATTGAATTAGATTGGTATGTGGCTATGAAAGATGTCAAAGGCAGAAAAGTTGTACAGTTTGAAAGACTTGCGAACGAAATGTCTATACACCTTATGACTGGCTTCGTAGTAGTACCAAAAGAAGGACCGGCTGGTAGATTCATTCCAATAAAGCTAAAGGAATATCTGGATAAATATAAAGATGTTTTAAAAGAAATGTTGGAGAAGCGAAATAATGAATGAATTCATTGAACTAATACTAATTACGTTGTTACCTTTTCTAGAATTGAGAGCAAGTATACCCTATGGTTTTATTGCAACAGAACTGCCGTGGTATGTAGTTAGTATTGTTTGCATTCTTACCAATATGATTTTAGGACCTGTGATTTACTTAATTCTCGATAAATTAGTTATTATTTTTACTAAAATACAATTTATCGATAAGATTTACAAGAAAATAGTCGCAAGAACTCAAAAGAGAATAGAGAAAGCAGTCGATAAGTGGGGAGAAATTGGGGTTGCAATATTTATAGGAATTCCTCTTCCAGGTTCAGGGGTATATTCTGGAGCATTAGGATCATATCTCATAGGTTTAAACTTCAAAAAGTTTTTGATTGCAAACATTATTGGAGTACTTATTGCAGGAGTGCTTGTAACTGCAATCATGCTTTCAGGAACTACTGCATTAGATTTATTCATTAAAACATTATAGGTGACTAAATGAAGCAAAGAAAAATATTTATTTGGAGCATCATAGGAATGCTAATTGCATTTTTATTGGACAAACCATTTGTTTATCTTATGCAATATTTAGAGATAGAATTACTCAATCAACCAATAATGTGGATTACTAGCATTTACTTCGTCTTTGTCGTATTAATAGTAATGGGTGCTGCGTTCATGTGGAACGAAAAGAAATATGAATATATGCTTCCACTAATACTCAGCTTTTGTGTTGCCATAGGTGTGGCATATTTATTAAAATATATAATTATGAGGCCAAGACCTTTTATTGAATTAGGTGTTAGAAGTTTAGTTATTCTAAAGTCATATTCATTTCCTAGTGCACACGCTGCAGCAGTATTCAGCGCAATGGCCATTCTAGATAAAGAGTTTCCTAAAATGAAATGGATTTGGTTGACGATTGCAGTCGTTGTAGCTCTTAGTCGATTATACATAGGAGTACATTATCTTAGTGATGTAATCGCAGGAGGAATCTTAGGATATTTTGTAGGTTTAGTGATAATTGCAGCCGAGGAACGCTTCAAACCATTTATGATTGTAAAAAAATGGTTTATTAGATTACAAAAGAGGTAAGTATGAGAATATTTGAACTTAAACGTCAATTATTTCACATCACTCTAGGATTTGTTATTGTTCTTCTTTTAAACTTTGGATTATTATCGAAATTCCACCTAGCGATCATAACAGTCATAGGAGGAATAATTTGTTTTATCTCTAAACACATTAAGATTCCGGGTTTATACTGGCTTCTCACACAATTTGAGCGACCCGAAGTGTTAAAAAGATTTCCAGGAAGAGGAGCATTTTACTTCTTATTAGGATCAACATTATCGCTCTATCTTTTTAGTAAAGATATTGCTCTTGCCTCAATCATGATACTATCACTAGGAGATTCCATATCCCATTATATTGGTAAGTTTCACGGCAAAAGAAAACATCCATTCAATGATATGAAACTTATTGAAGGGAGTATCGCGGGTTTTGTTGTTGCAACTATCGGAGCATTGTTTTTTGTGAAGTTTTCTTTGGCAGTAATTGGTAGCCTATTTGCGATGAGCATAGAAGCAATCGAAATAAGATTTAATGAACACTTATTGGATGATAACCTTCTAATCCCTCTAGCATCAGGAATTATCATGACAATATTAACTGCATATATATAGAAAAAGAGAGGTAATTAAACCTCTTTAAACTTAAAATCTTTAGTGTGTTCTTCACCATCAATTGTGATTAGTCGTTTGACGGTTCCTGAACGTCTTGAGTTTAATCTTGCTTTAACTACATCGTTTTCATACTCTTTAGGAACATCAATATTCTCCATCACATAGGTTTGTTTAATAGATATTAACTTGAATTTATCAACGTCCATATCAAACAAGAACTCTTTTTTCAATAGATCAAGATCCGATAGCTCAAACTTTGCAGTCGTATACTTTTCTTTCAAACTTCCAGGCTTAGGCGCACTTTTCCCAGACTTTAACATATACTTCCCAGACTTTAAAGATAATAGCAAAAAGCAATCAGAAAATGACTCTAAAAGTTCCTCAAATCGTCCAGGTGAAATAGTGAACTTAACTTCAACCTTTTTACACTTTGAATCTGCTTTAATGGGTTCAATGTCAAACTCATCAAGTTTGTCCTTAATACTTTCTTTAGCCACGATTTTTCCAACAACATCTATGTCATCTTTCATTAAAGTCGACATTATGTGTTGAAGTGTATCCAAATACTCAAAACCGCCTTGAATTTGAATAAAGCTTCCGCCTCTTTTCATAGTAAATTCTTCTCGCTGATAATCCCCTAATCCAAACCTTACAAGTTTCTTATGTGCATTTGGGTCTTGAGTTCCTTGTGCCATATTTTTTACGAAGTTCATAATATCACCTACAATCGTTTTATTTCAATGCTAACTGCATCAGTGTTTACTCGTATATCCTTAGGACATACAACGAATTCTAATTTATTAGTATCACAATAATTAATTATCTTTGTTTTTTCATCTTCAGTTTTGAATCTTACACAAACGTTTATTCCAATTGAATATCTATGCATTATATCCATCTCATCTAAATCCTTCTTAACCTTCTCACATCTAGATAGAAACATCTCGCGTCGTTTTTTTAGTCCATCTAATTTAGTAAGTAGAAGTTCGTAATCCATGTTTTCTGGAGTAACCATCTTAAAAATATCTGAAGTGTTCTCAATCCAGTCTTTATCATTACACGAAACAAAACCACCGTGACCTAAGTTAATTGGTTTCCATCTTCCAAAGCTAGAAAGACGAACATCTACATCCGCACTATTACACAGCTCAGTATCGCCTAATGCGGCAGTTATATCTTCAATAACCAAACATTTTGCAGCTCTACAGATTTTAGATATCTCTTTTACATCTTGCTTTGCGAAATAACCTGCATAAGTACTAAAAATAAATGCGGATCCTGTTTTCACATTCTCTTTAAGATCATCAAGATCAATAATCCCATCATTAGTCTTAATTTTCTTTACTTGAAAACCCAGTATTGCAGGAAATGTTTCATAAGTAATCCAACCACCTTGATCAGGAATTAATATGTACGGTCGAAAATTTACTTTTTTAGCAATATATAATGCCGAAAATATAGCAGAATTGCCTCTATTAGTTAACTTGACATATTTATGCGAAGAAAGCTTCCTAAGTTCATTGAGAACTGCCCCTTTCTTAACAGAATCATCTTCTCTTTGATTACTCATGGTCGTAAATTAAAACTAAAGATATTTAAATCTTAGTATTGATTAAATACTATAAGAATGGATCAGTATTACGACATAATCTCGGGATCTTATAATGGATTATATAAAGAGGAACAGCTAAATAAATTAAGTGTTGTTTTCGAACATATCAAAATAAATCCCTCAGATCTGCTTTTAGATGTAGGTTGTGGAACAGGTTTCTCTTTAGATAAAGTTAGTTGTTTTAAAGTTGGTGTAGATCCGAGCATAGAACTTCTTAAACAATCTAAACATAATAGAATTTGTGCTAAAGCCGAATCATTACCATTTCCAGATAATACTTTTGATATTGTCATCTCAATAACTGCCATTCAAAACTTCGACGATCTAAATGAAGGATTAAAGGAAATAAAAAGAGTTGGTAAAAGTAGGTTTGTATTGACTGCTTTAAAGAAGAGTGAAAAGATTGGTTTAATTGATGATCTAATTAAACTACACTTTGATGTTCGGAAAGTTATTGAAGAAGAAAAAGATATCATATATATAATATAATTATCTCTTAGATTTCTTAGTAGCCTTAGGTTTTTTAATATCTTTCTTGTAAACTATAGTTCTGTAAGGGTAAGGTATCTCAATCCTTTCTTTGTCAAATGCTTTCTTAATTGACTCAGTAAGATCGCATTTCATAGAAAACCCTGTTGGTTGATCAGGTGCCCAGAAATAAAGTGTTAACTCAATACCATTATCACTGCATTTTTTAACTCTGACTTTTCCTTTTCTCTCAACATCAATAACACGTCCTTGAGTATTGTGTTTCGCATAAGAATCAGGATGTTTCTCAACTTCACTCAACATTATGTTCCTTGCCAAGTCAATACTTGAATCATAACTTATAGTCATATCAATAGTATAAATAACTGTATCATCTTCTAATGAATAATTTGTAATCTTTGTTTCAGTTATTTGAGCATTAGGAACAACTAGTCTTTTGTTATCCCATGTTTTTATTATGGTGTGCCGTAAAGTAATATCTTCGACATCACCTAACTCCCCTTCAAACTCTAATCTATCTCCGACATGAAATGGTTCTGAAGTTGCTATGAATATGCCCGCAATAATATTAGAGAATGCTTTCTGTGTTGCGAAACCTATAACGATGGCAAAAATACCCGCTCCTGCAAATAATGAATACGATAATGCTTTTAATCCTGGTATTGAAACAACAACAAAACCAAAACCGACTACATATATCGCAACCATGAAAAGTCTTCTAATAACTGCAAATCGGGTCTTGTCCGCTTTTATTTCACGAGCAGTCTTGTAGTGACGATCGATCATAGCTCTCTGAGCTCTTTCAAATGATTTTCTTAATAAATTATTTAGAATGTGAGCAACAAATACTGTTCCGATAAGAGTCACTACCGGAACTAATATTCTCATAACTAGGTCCCAAGTAATGTTCCACTCCACCATGAGAATAGTTCTAGAAAACTAGGTATATAAAGAATTATGAGTACTTTATAATGGGAATTCGCTTACTCTTAACGGAATCGCATATCGCCTCATAGTAACCAACTGTTCAATATCAATATCTCTTGTACACAATGCAATTTTAGGTCTGGCTTCATCAAGTATCATCCCATCAGGACCGTCATAAGTTAAAATCTCTCTTCTAATCATATGCTGAGGTAATCCAATCATAGAATCAGGATATCCTCCCCCCTCAATTTCTTTGCACCAATAAGCTACCGAACCAATAGTAGCAAGAGAATGAGCAAGCCTAACAACACCCGCATCCGTACAACTATTATCATCCAGTTTTGCTTGGAAAATCCCGTTCATTTCCTCAGTAGAATGATCATATGCACATTCTGTCGCCAAGTTATCAAACATAATCATAAATGCATTCCTCAAATTACCCTCTCTCAGTCTACTTTGTCTTCGTCCAGTTGGATCATAATTAATAGAATAAATACCACTATATTTTGATCGCAATCCAGCCATTACTTGTCCGGATTCTCTAGATAAATCCCTCATTGTTCTATTCAATAATATTCTAAGTGATGCTATATGAACATGCGAAGTCTCAACTCCTTCGCCTTCTCTTAAATTAATTAATTGTTCATGCGCAATAGAATTAACAACATCAGTTGCGATTTTTGCAGTAAGTAATGCCCTTTCTGCACCACCTTTATATTGCATTTCTTGATGCTCATAATGATTTGCAACCAAAATCCCGATGCTTTGATATACATCATCAAATTTACTACACACTGCTTGTAGAGCCATTCTTTTTGTTAAAACCTTACACAGATCATCAAGTAATCTTCCTTCGTGATCATCCTCATCAGCTTCAGGAATATCAAATAGTAGCTTCTCATTTCCAATAGCGAGTAGAAATCTTTCCGCAGTAGTTAGAAATTGAGAAAGATACCTAAACTTAGACCCTCTAACGCCATTTAGTTGATCAAACTCCCTTACAATACCAGTACTAGTTGCAAATCTCATTCCATCGACTTGTAGTTCTACAAGTCTATCAAGAGTCTTTTGAGAATCAATAAATGATGAATCAATAACTGCAAAAGTCGGTCTGCCGTTTACAAGCGCAGAAATCTCACCACCATAAACAACTAATCCTGTATCAATATCTACAGGACTAACTACAGGTAAGTCTCTTGCGTTCCCCAAAACTTTTTCAGCATTAAAAGGCATAATACTCACTATCTCCAATCTGCGGCTAGCCTCCTGCGCGATAAGTAACGCCGTTATTTAAATATCTTCCTTATATTGTATTTATTCGGGAGAATTAGAGCTTGAGAGTAATAAAAACATTTAAAAATAGAGAATTAATCCAAAGAAACGGAGATGTGGGTAGTGGCTTACCTGAATCCAATAAGTAACAAATTATATCGAATGGAGGCCTAAAAATGGGTTATTTGAAATACATTAAGGACCTATGGAAAAAACCGAAGGCAAATATGCCTGAGTTGATGAAGGATCGTTTAATCGAATGGAGACAAGATCCGGTAACATTGAGAATTGAAAAGCCTACAAGGCTTGACAGAGCTCGTTCTTTAGGTTATAGAGCAAAACAAGGTTACATTGTTGTAAGACAAAAAGTAATCAGAGGATCGCATACTAGACCTGACATAAAACATGGTAGAAGATCGAAAAGATCTGGACAAAGAAAAGATTTGTCTATTAGCTATCAAGTTATTGCAGAACGAAGAGCGAATCTTAAATTTAAAAATTGCGAAGTTCTAAATTCTTACCTTGTTGCAAAGGATGGAAGATATGCTTGGTATGAAATTATCTTAGTTGATAGAGAGCATCCATCTATTAAAGCAGATAAAAGAATTTCTTGGGTATCTAAGAAGAAAGGTAGAGCTGTACGTGGTTTGACATCTGCAGGACGAAAGTCTAGAGGCCTTAGAAATAAAGGTAAAGGTGCAGAGAAAATTAGACCAAGTATGAGAGCTAATAAAAGAACAGCAAAATAATTTTGCTTCTTTTTCTTTTTTATTCTATTAATTTATAGACAGTATTACCTTCTTTAACTTCTTCTTTCACTTTCATGCCAATATCCTGTCCAGAACTTGCATTCTTAATCTCATTACGATCAATCTGCATAGAATTAACAGATTGTTCAAAAGTACTACCATCACTTCGTTCAATAAGAATATTATCTCCAACGTCAAGCGAGCCACTTAACATAACAACTGCGACATTTAGTTTGCTAAAGAAGTGAGTTATTTTTCCTATTTCTTTTTTCTCCATTCATACCACCAGTATGTAATATGTTCTTGAAGTTTATTAAGATAATGGTTTTATGCCTAATGCTTCAATAATTTCTGAAACCACATCTTCCGGAACTCTTTCAGTTGTATCGACCCTCAATACGTGATCAAATCTAGATAAATAATGGTCGTACATATCGCCAATCTTTTTTTGATGTTCAACATTTTCACGTTCAGCACGGCCAGGCCTTTGCTCAACATATCTTTTTTCAATCTCTTCCCAAGATGCAGTAACATGAATAATACAGTCTGGCTGAACTAGATCAGGAGGCATCTCTAAAACCTGATCTAACAAAACAGAGTGCTCAGTCAAAGTAGAATAAACATACCTATCCACTACAACATCTCGTTCTTTAAGCAAGTCAGAAATTTCCGCAGAAGATAAGTGATTTCCTAACGTGTAGAACCCCAACCTAGATGTAGGTGATGAGAAATCGGCAAACTTGCGTAAAGATCTCATCGATTCGGGAGGGGATGCGTAATATACTGCACCTATCCTTTCCGCCAAACCTTCGGCCAGCGTAGTCTTTCCAGCACCATCCACGCCTTCAAATAAGTAAAATCGACCCATGGCGGTGTTGCCACTGCACAGTTTAAAAATCTTTCGAGAATTAAAGCTGACCAATTACCTTGCGTATTGCATCAAACTCATCATCAAATATGTGCGCAGAAGGAGATAATGTAGTTAATTTACCAATCTTTACTGCAAGTTTCTTAGCCACATATTTCTGCAGGGTATAAATCTGATAAACATTAGCAGGCCAACCAAAGAACATTTCATTACTTCTTACAAATGCAAAAACATTTAGTCGATCATTTCTAAGTTTAAAATCAATTAAACACAAACTGGGGACCAATTTCCGTTCAGGATTAGCATCTTCTTGAGGATCCCAGAGAATACTCACCGCACGCCTAGATGTAGGATCTTTTTCAAGTACGGGTATAACATAATCATCAATTTGATTGATTTTTTTTCTAAAACTAAATAACGAAGGACCATAACTATATGTGTACACAGGAGATAATTTCTTAGTTAGTATGATGTTAGCAATCTCATCAAGAGGTGGATAAACCCATTTATTGAATCCATTCAACATTTCAATAGGTCTTGTAACGTCAGGTGCCGGACTTCTAATTTCAACTAAAAGATTAAGCAACTCTCTACATTTTCGTTTATTTGTATCTTGAAAGTCATCACCATTATCAAGTATGGCTTTAAGTGCAACTTTCCAAGCATCCGTTGTTGTTTCTGAGACTATTTCCATTTTATTCAATAAATGAGGTTAGTTTTAGATTTGCACCTCTTATATCTCCAAAGTCATAACAATATAAAGGAATGTTATAGGAGTTTAGTAAAACTCCAAACTCTCTTATAATTTCATCAACTTCAATTGTACCAGAACGATAGATTCTTAGTCTATCTCCGCCATCAAATATCTGAAATATTTTCTCTTTAGCTTTAAGTGATTCTTTAAACGCAGGAAGATACATATCTTCTAGACTTCTAACTTGTATCTTAGTAAATTTTTCTGAACTAAACTCTCGCTCATTAAACTCTTTGAACGCACAAGAAAACAATATTCTAAACCTAATAGGCATACCACATGCAAGATAAATTGATTCTTGAGATCTACAGAAGGCATTAATTTCTTCAGAACAACTTTTAATCAAGTTAACAACAAGATCAGGATCTACTTTCTCTTGTTTCCAACCATAGTTCCAGAATCTGATATAGTTTTTACTAAGATAGAAGAACTGCCTCTCAAAATCCTTATTCATGGATATAATGTTCTTGAAATATTCTTCACTCTTATTTCTCTGAAGAGAGTTTGCAAACAATAATGATTTAGCAACAGTTGTAACAAAAGGACGAAACTGATTCATACCAAGCTCTTTAAGAAACTTATCAACATCAATAGCGATAGTACTCTGAGAACAAGCTATACCTTTTGCCCTATCGCGATAACGCAATTCATAAGATGCCCATTCTTTATCTTCAAAAGTATAAGGTCCTGCACGTCCAAGCATATATGGAGATTTATGAAGTTCAGTGTTTTGAATATACATTCTAATCTTTGAACGAGCAAACACTGCGATAACTTTTGAGAGAACTTTAGAGTTTTCTTGCAGATCTTTAAAATTCATTGCAAAAACGAAACTTATTTGGTCAATAGATATTCTTCTCGTCGACTCAAGATACTCAAGAACATTTATACTCTTAGGAGGTATTATATTCTTCATGTTAATTATGCAAGTTATTTCTTTTCCATAATCAACACATTCTGATTCAAGTTTATTGAAGAATGACAAGATATCCTCAGAAGATGAGTTCATTAAGAAAAATTCAAAATCATTCAAACCTACAACATCATTCACATTTGTAAAACAAAGCGATATTGCCTGAAATAAATCATCCAGAGAACCATACGCACAACACTCAAGTAAAACTGCGTTAAGCCTATCGATCCAAGTTGCAGGCTCATACTTAAAACTAATACCTTTTCGTTCATAACCTTCAATGGGCATACCTGGAATAGAAGGTCTACTTATGATGAGTTTTTTTTTGTATTTTCCAATATGGACTTCTTCACCTTCGGCAATAGTGAGTGTAAAGTACTTTTCGCCCTTAACACCTTCTTTAGTTATACGAAGAACCTTTTCAGCTACAAGTTTGTTTAGATAATAGAGAGTTTTTCTATGAAGTTGCGCTTTGAGATGTTTAGCATTATTTATTCTATCATTGTCTTGTATGATATTATCAAAATCATCACGAATTTTTTGATATTCTTCAGGAAATATTGCTTTTACAATCTTAGTAGTAGATAACTCAGAAGAAGGACTTCCTTTAAACAAATTGAGTATGTCATACTCTGTTTTTCTCATGTTTCAGACTTTTCCGCCCTTTCGCCGGACAAGGCTTTCTTTAGGTTTATAAAGAGTATAAACTATATAAAATTTTCTGTTTCAGAGAATAGGCCGGAAAACCACCCGAAAATCTTCCAGTATTTAAATGATTCAGAGAAACCCTGAATCTTTCAGAAAATATTGCGAAATAAGGTTTATATTTCAGGAAAACTCTGAAATACGTAAACCAGTCAGGGGGTGGATTCAATATGGGCTTTAATCAAAAAGAATTATTGATTATGTCTCATCTTAGGGAGAATTCTAGAAAGAATTTAACTAAGATAAGTAAAGAAACCAAAATAGCAGTTTCTACAATCTTTGATAAGATTAAGAAATATGAAGGCGGAATAATAAAGAAACATACCTGCATCTTGGATTTTACAAAGCTAGGATTTGATGTAAGAGTCAAAATGATCCTTAAGTGTCCTAGACCTAATAGAGATGAAATACAAGAATTTCTTGTAAGACATCCAAGAGTTAACTCAGTATACAAAATAAACAATGGCTACGACTTCTTGATTGAAGGGATCTTTAGACATATGAAAGATCTCAGCGAGTTTACTGAAAAATTGGATGGATACAAAGTGAAAGATAGACACGAGTATTTTGTACTAGAGGATCTAAAAATCGAGTCGTTCCTTAGCGATCCGTCTTATATTGAGATGGTAGGCATTTAGATATATCTTCGAAGATAGGAATATCTCCGATAGGAGTTAGAATCTCTCCGAAAATGACCGAGTGAATCGAATAATCTCACAATATGTTCGGATTGCGTTCGAGATCATCGAAAAGATTTCAGAATTTTTGCAAGAACAGTTATTAAGGATAATGACCTATATGCTCGCATGGGAAAAATAGTAATTGAAAAAAAAGACATCGACATCTTAGACATATTAAGAATCAATGCAAGATCTAGTTTATCAGATATAAGCAGAGAGACAAATATTCCATTATCTACAGTATTTGATAGAGTTAGACGTGTGGAATCTAATCTTATTAAGAAATATACTTCTTTTATCGACTTCGGCAATATAGGTGTAAGAAACAAAAGAGGACTAATAATTACTGGAGAAATGCCCGAATTGAAGAGTCACAGCATAAACAAAATAATGCGATTAGATGAGGGTAGACTGTTTATTGAGCTTTGTCATAATTCCCAGAACTCAGTTAAAGAATTTGATGAAGAGATGAAAAAGAGTAAATGTTCAATTCTGCATGATTTCGAATATGAACCTATTGTTGAAGAAAAAATAATACCCAGTACATTGTTTAATGAATAGAAATTCTTTGAAAACATTTAAATACGCACCCAACAGCAAGTACATTAAAAAGAGGTGTTAGTGTGCCAGGCAAGGAGTTAGTCGATTATATAGTAAATGAGCTTAATTCTGGATATTCTGCACCTCAATTAAGACAATATTTGATTTCTAAAGGTTACAACATAAGAGATGTAGATCAAGCAATTAGAGCTGCAGAATCTTACCTTATCAGACCACCCACACAACAAGGCCAGGATGCACTTCAGGATGTTGTTCAGCACTACTTAGAACAAGGTCAAGATGTTAATCTAATAAGAAACAGATTACAATCACAAGGATACAATTCAGTAGATATTGATAGCGCACTAGGAGTCAAACAAGAAACTAAGAGAAAAATAAACATAATGCCAATTGCAGTTATTGTTATGTTTATAGCATTCGTTTCATTTGGAGGGTTTGTTTTATTTAAAATCAAGGGGATTGAAGAACCTGATGTTAAACCATGGATGCAGTTAGATGTTGAATCAGAATTACTTTCAAAACATCCAGAACCGGGAAAGAAAGCAATATTCACAGTAAAAGCAAGTAACTTAGGTACACTAAAAGGGTATGATATTAGATTTACATATTTGTTGACAGAAGTTAAGACAAGAAAAGTAATTCTATTTGAAGAAGAAGATAAAGCCATACAAACAACATTGAGTTTTGTGAAAGACTTCGATCTACCTACATATGTAAAACCAGGAAATTATTTATTTGAAGTTAAAGCTACTTATGTTAACACAACTGCAAAATCATCACAAGCATTCAGAATATATTCCGATTCTACAGAGCAGGATGAACCAGAGTGTACAGTTAATAGTGACTGCGAGAATGATGAGAAATGCGATAAAGGATTATGCATCCTTAGAGAAGATTTTGATTGTAGAGAAGATAGAGATTGTGAATTAGGGGAAGTGTGTAATGGTGGACAGTGCACAACAACCGAAGACCAACCAGAATGTTTCTTTAATAGTGATTGTGAAGATAAGGAAGAGTGTAAAAATGGATTGTGCACTTCAGTAATGCCGGATGGTGCGGAATGTTTAGTAAATAATGATTGCGGTACGAATCAAGTTTGTCAGAATCTTCAATGCATCTCAGTAGAGAACTTAGCTAATGTTTCATTAGAAGATATGACTGCAACCGATGTTAAGCTTTTAATTATAAAGTCTGCAGAAAACGACCCAATAAAAGCGAAAGAGATTTGCGATCAATACAAGGGAGATTATATTGGTAATCTGTGCTTTATTTATCTATCGGAAGCCGCAAACAATCCAGAGTATTGTGAGTTTATTGAAGATGTAGACTCAAAAGAAAGATGCTTTGCTAGTTTCTTATATCACCATAACGACTTTACTGTGTGTGATCGATTAACCAAACCACAGAACATTAATTTTTGTGAAATGGCAAAGAGATTAAGTTTATTGAGTCAGTTTGGTAATTTATCAGGAGAAGTTCCTACTCAAGTTCTTGATTATCAGCAAGAATCTGAAGAGGAAGAAGAACCTGTTGTTTATCAAGGAAACTGAATTCTACGAGAAATAAGGCCTCGAATAATGAGCATATGCACCATAGTTCTCAAACTTGCCGCGCATATTTAACATATCGATTTCATTATCATTCTCAGGTCTTGGGAAATCTACTATTTTAATAATTAAACCATTCCTGTGTGTGACGAGTGAATTATAGCTAACATTCCAATATACACTCCTATTTATACCCGTGAAATAAACACCACCAACCTCAGCGTTCGGACCCACATGAGTGAAATTAGCAACATAATCCTGAACTACTTCACAATCTGCATAAGCGCTATCACTCCCATTCTCAAAGAACCAGAGTTTAGTATCTTTAACACCATCGCAAATGTCAAGGGCCTCCGAGTCCACACTCCCATTAATATGTAAACACCCACACACTTTTACTGCCGCACCATCCTCCATAACAGTATCCACTTTACAATTCTCAGGCACACCTGTACGTAAGGTTTCCTTTTCACGCTCACAAATATCCATCATTTCATCATCGCTGCCGCAATCACATCTTCTCGTAGCATCAATATAATATCCAGCTTCATCAACTAAACTCCCTTCAACCTTCCATAAACCTGGAGCAAGAGGTAAACTCAAAATTGGTTGATCATTACGAATAATTAACGAAGTTGCCAAACGATCATCATCAGTATATTCAGTTACTCGCTGAAACTTAATAGAAATTAATTCATCATCTGCAAGTGCACGTTTTCCAGAAAAGTTCAAAGCAGGAATTATATCAATATCAACAATTTCAACATTAACAATAGGCGACATCTCAACATATTGAGTAAATGCATCATCAGGATAATCAACATTTACTTTGACTCTGTTTTTCACATATCCTTCCTTTGAAAAGACCATAAAGGCTTCCCCCCTACACATAGGGAGATTAGTTGTAGTTTCGGCCAAATTAGTAACTAGATCAAGCTCCGTGTTCAAATCATCCCACTTACATGTAACATATCTCCCACAAGTAAATTGAACATCTGCATTAGAGATAGGAGCATTAGTGTATTTATCATACACCACAAAAGTTCTTTCAGGACCAATTCTTTGCTCTTCATTACAGATAAGAGAGTCTTTTGCTTTATCGGTCATTAATTCAGAATCTAGTTCTTCTAGAAACTCCTCTTCACCGGATAACTCCATTTCAGTTCGTATCTGCTCTTCAACTAGTTCGGTACCCATTTCAACATCTCCAGGATTCAGAGGAACTCTTCCTTGACCATTCAAATAATCAAACAGATTCAGGTTTCTCCTTAAGCTAACTTCGTGTGCAAAGTAAAATGAATACGAATCTCGTCCATCTTTGAATGGAATGTCTTCTAATATCACCCTTATAAGAACAGGATAAGATAGATCATAAAAAAATCTATATTTATAAGTTTCATCACCAGTTATTATATCAAAAAAATCAGGACCTTTAATTGTCTTAGGTACGAGTTTATCGTCATCCGCAGGCCAAATATTTGAGTAAACAGGCCAATCCAAATAAATAAATTCCACATTAATGTGATCTAAGATGTCAACATCTTGAAATAAATCAAATAAAAATGGTTTTAATAAACCAGGAGAGCCCGGGACATCAATCAACTCAGAGTCTCGTAATCCTTCAACTTGAAACATGTTAACAGACAGCATAAGTACATCTTTGATCATTTTCTTTGATTTTTCCAGTGACCAAGTAACTTTATCTTCCCCATTAACTGAATCTGCAGAAAACGGAGGTAATTTATCAGAATCTAAACCAGAATACAGAACTAAGGCATGCATAGTTGCATCTTCTAGCGATTGTGTTGCAGTAAGAGACTGCGACAATGCAAATGCAACCCCAAATACATCCATGAAATTAAATGGCAACTCAGAACTAAATCGATCTATCCGAGTAACAAGCTCACCATCCTTTCCCCATCTTACTTCGAGAGGATAAATGAGATCTAGGAACATGACACTTTCAGCATAGTCAAATGATATAAATCTTCCAGGCAGCTCAGTAACATTGAAGCCCTGCAATCCAAATGCTTTGTACTGATCTAAGCACTCAGTCATATGATTAAGAATATATCCTCGTACTTGGTTATTTACAAGATCAATCTCAGGAATATTCTCATTCGTAATTGTCAATGAACCACTTTCACTAGGTTCGGGGACATAATACCAGTAAGGAACGGCATTTCGTTCATCAAATAAAGTAACACCACTACTTTCAACCGGATTGTCTAGATCAAAATAAAATGATCTTCCAGACAATTCTTCATTTAATGGATCAAGATAACCTCCATGTAAACCTATGTAATCAAATGCCTCATGACTAACTTTCCGTAAACAATCTTCCACAGCCTGCTTCACAGGTCTAATTTCTAAAGGAATATCCTCCGCAGTTGAATCAGGTTTCAAAGACTCAATCTGAATCTCACGAATATATAACATAAGTCCGACTAATATCAAGATAATAAATCCCACCAAGATGTAGATAGATATTTGAGATCTTTGCGATCTATTATCCATTCTTAACACCTCTCGATTTAGCCAGGAATAAATAACAAAAGTATCTCCCCCATGAATGAAATAGCAAGATAACTAAAGTGAATATAAATGCCGCAACATAATTCGAAATATGAGAAATAATAGGCAAAGACAGCAATGATATTAACGAAAGTAAAACCACTAAGATTAATGTTAAAACCACAAAAAGAAACATAGTAGTCGGTAGCATTTTCAGAGATAATATAGATAGTTTTCTTAGATTTTTAAATCGCCCTAATTTGCAGTTATAATATACATTTGATACAAAGATAAAATTAACAAACAAAAGAAGAAGAATTATAACAAACAATGATATATGAAGAACATGAACACCTTCATTAGATAATAATATTGCAAATAACACAGAGAAAAATAAGAATATGTAACTTATAATCAAATTTTTTAGTAAGAAACTTAGAAAGAATGATAACAATGATACCTTAATCCTTCTAATAGTGCGCCAGATAATTGCAGAGGCGAATGAAAATATAGAGAAAAATAATCCCCAGATTACTAAGAAAGATATTAAACATAAGCCCATAAAGACGAGTATACTTTTACTAGTATCAGTAGACTCGTTTAACCAACTAGAATAAATTTCTTCAGAATTAGCTAAAGCTTCAGTACCATATTGAGAATAGATATTCTCAGATCTCTCCTTAAGATCATACTTATCTGCATAAAACAATACAGACGTGATAAACAAAGAAGACAATAATATAAAGATAAGAACTAGTGCAATGTCACACGCTACAAGTTTAAAAAGATTAAATCTAAATGCACGTTTACTCTTACCGACACATTTAACTAACGATCTAATCATATTTCTTTCTCCACAACTTCAACAGACCACTCATGGTCTTGGTAATTCTTATCTTGATAAGTAACACTAAAGTTCACATATCTTTTATGATCTGTATGATTAATATAAAAAACATCAAATCCAGATGCACCTTCATAATTAGTAATGTAGTTTGTTGCAGACTGATCTTGTATTATATTTATGAGTTGAGGCGTAACACCTGACTCGCCAATCAAATACAATTCAAAAGGAATTACAATATCTTCAACAGCACCCTCGCTATCAGGTAATTCAGTAGAATAAGGCGCCTCCACGTACCAACTAGTTTGATACATATATTGAGACATGTTATCGTCTTGATATATCAAAGTACGGTCAGCCTGTATTGCAACCGTTAATTCAGATAAATAAGATCTATGTGCAGCCGTTGCTGCACTGCTTGCAGGAATATTGGGTCCACCGGTTAGCAAACAAACAAACTTCTCAGTATCGGTAACATCGTACCAAGGCATAAGTATTGCATCCATTGGCTGTCCAAGATAAACCATAGAATCAAAATAACTCGCATCCTCATCAGCTAAAGCCGAAAACGACAATACAAACAAAGCTATAAAAATTATAGAACCCAGTCTGTGCATCGCACTAATCATCATACTCAACTCCGTTGCAATTTTCACTCATTGTACCCATAATTTTATCCATATATTCTGAACCTTCCATAGGTGTAGATAGTTCACCGTAATCATACATAAGCAATGCAGCATATTTCGCATATCCGTCATAAGATGGAACAGTGATCCACTCAGTTAAAGCAGATCCTTTCATATTCTTCAACGCAGGCAATTCCATTATTTTCTGAGTAATCCACTGTAACACTCTAGAAGTTAGATAAGAAGGAGGGAAAAGAAGTTTTAAGGCAGCCGCGAGTATTGTTTGAATAATTAACCACACAGATGGCAAACCAATCTCAACAATCGCACCATGATAATACAAACACTCCCTTATAGATCTCATTTCTGTACAAACATTAGCTGGAAGAGTTCCATATCGTCCAATGTCTTGAAGGCATTTGTATTCTTTACAAAGAATTTGTTTTCGTTTTCTTTCTGCAGCCAACTGACCAGGGTAACAGAAACAACCTTCCGCCACTTCCCGACTTTTGTACGGATTCATCTCAAGATTATCATCTAGAGATAAGCCTCCTGCAACCATTCCGGCCTGAGCCCCCGCCATACCTGCAGCTGCCACAGTTCCAGTAGCCGCACCAGCAGCCACACCGGCACCACCGGTCAAAGCAGCAGTTCCTAACATAGCATTGAATCCAGGTTCAATATTTGTACCTGCATAAGCATCTGATGTTTCAATCGCACCTTGAATTGCAGACGCAATCCCGTTCGAAATAAGACTATCAACAAGAGTATTAGTACTAGCAAGTGTATTTACTATTTCATTTGCAGCTTCTTCGCCGACCCAACCGCCGAGATCCATACTATCAGCTACAGATTCAGTCAAATCATAAGTATCAGCTCCGGCCATTTGTAAACCCGCAGTTAAACTAGCCATTATACCCATTGCTTTAAAGAAACCTTCAGGTTTTGAAGCACCACTACCGTCTCCAATTGAACATAAATGGCAAGTATTTATCAAGCAAGTTGCCCTTGCCAACCAACCAGTAATGTGATACAACTCTTCTTGTTCCGTAGGTAAGTAATTCCAAAGATAGGATGAAACTTTTAGTGCTGAAGTAGATACTTCGGTAAATATATCTAAAAGCCCACTCAATGCCGTACCAATAAAAGCACACTGAGATGTTTTAGGACATGCTTTTATTATTGGACTAAATATTATGAATGCAACAGTTGTTAATATTGTTACAATAGTAGTCATAAGAATTGCATATTGAAGATATTCGCAAGCATATCTTATATATTCAGCCCAAATAATTATTTGATCAATCTTCTCATCAACGCCACGTAAATCTGATTTTACTCCATCAACAAGTTCACCAAACGCCTCATCAAAATATCCAATAGGTAAATTAGCGAGCGGTGCAGTAAAGTTGACAGTTTCAAGCTCAATCTTTTCATAAAATACTAATCCATCACGAACAACAAAGCCAATGTTACAACTTAGTTTTGGTTTTACAGGATTAAAACAACTAGAAGTATCCGTCTCAGAATCCTCACAAGGTGGTAGATCAGAACTATTGACTGCTTCAGCACCCATTCCACCAAGCCTGAGCGATAGTATAGGCACATCTGCTTTCCCATTCAGAATCTGTGCTTCAGTTACTGGAAATTCACTATTAAAACAAGAAGTTGTACCTTTATGTAACTCAACATCCGTTAGAATACCTGAATGCATCAATGAGTGGATTTTTATATCAGTAGCTAAAACAGTTTCATATATTTTACAATTAGGATCCAAAGATATAGGCATTAACTCAACATAAAGAGGAAATGGCTTAACAGATGCAGCACGCCAATCTACAACACTTGGAGTAACACGGCCCTTATTCAAATATACACAATTCGGCACACCAGTATTATTAATACCGCAAATAGTTACTACCTTACGAATTGAATCAAAATTTCCTGCAGCATCATAAGCAGTAAGTTCAATCTCGGCAGAAGGAACTGGAAATGAAACAATGTTAGACAGATTTACATTGCACTCATATAAGCCATCATAATGCTTATATGGGCGACAAACTCCAACAAATGGTTCATTAACATCAACAATTCTGTTATGCTCATCAATTGCTCCATTGATCTCGATCTTTGTTACAGGAGAAGTGTCTTCAACAAGAACTCTATAAGTTACAACATCATTCGATGTAGGACAATCTCTAAATGAATTAATAGTATAATTGGTTCTTTTAATTACCGGAGGTTCGTTATCAAAAGTGACTCTAAATTGCTGGTTGCTTATTCTATTCTGCGCATCATCAAAAGAACTATGTAGTCTAATTGTAACCACATCACTTGAAACAATATCAGGGCGATTAACCCAGATTGGTTCCCAAATACAACTCCAAGTTGTTGATCCATTTGTTGTTTTACAGCTGTTTGCTTTTGTTTTCTGATGCCCTACACGAATAGAAGACATGTCAAGATAAACATCACCATTATTCAATCCAGCACCACTCTCTTCAAGAATTAATTCAAACTTATTTTCTTTACCACCAACAAAGTTTTGAACATATCCGCCTTCAATTACAGGAGAATTAGAAAGAAACTTCTTGACAATTGGCTTACTAGAATCCGCTTGAAAATTAACTTCATGAGTTTTGGTTACATAATTACCAGCACCATCACCCACCTTTATTTTTGCAATCCTGGTAGAAGACGTTGATACAATCATCGGAAACTGCCAGATACAAGTAGCAGTATTATCACCAGAGAGAGAACAACTTTGCGGTTCTAAAGATGCAAATCGAGCATGATCACTTGGTGGTAAACCATCTTGAATAAATGAAACAACATCAATGACAGAATCACCTAAATTCACATTAGAAATACTAAGATCCGAATAACTAACAGTGAGTTTAGCATTATAAGAATTTCCAGGATTCACAAATAGTTCTTCACCCAACACACCAGCAGTTTCAAAAAGTATATCTTTTATCACAGGTTCTAAGTTATCAAGAGTGACAGTTAATGATGAAGAATCCACATAATTATCTAGCTTGTCAGATACACTAAGAATCGCATCGCCTATAAGTTCACCAGGAAATGATTTCATATCAAAATATCCAGTAGTAGTACAAGAAGTTTGAGATTTAATTGTAGGGGTTGCAGACACAAATAAATCCCCATAAAATAATGATATCTGATTTATTCCCGAACAATATCCATTAACTCTCGAAGTATCTGATACTCTAAAATTCAATCGTTTAGCAGACTCATCCCATGAAAAATCTTCAACAAGTGGTGAAACGTCATCAATAGTAATCGAAGCAGAAGCCTGAGCAACTACAGAATAATCCTCATTTTTGTATATTACTTCAAGATTACCTGAAGGAATCTTAAATTCTATTTCGCACTTATAACGATCACTTCCAAAAGGATTACAAGAATCGGCAGGATAGCCATTAAAGAGAACTCTGTTTTCATCTAAAGACTGCTCATTTGTCTTCACTAATGCAGCAACAGAAACTTCATCAGTTGGTTTAGCATAACCATTAACGCCATTCTCGCCAGAAATATGCACAATTTCAACAGCATAATCCGCAGGAGGAGAAACAGGTTGAGCAAATGAACGAGCAGAAGCGAACGATAGAGATATCACAAGAAAACACATGAATATAGCTAAGTTTTGCTTGTACACCCCTTTTAAGTACATAGCTAGATTGTGGATTAGACGCTTTTTAAAGGTTTCTAATCAAGAAGCAGTAAAATAAAGAAATAAAAAAGAAATAGAACTTATTTCTTGTTGAATGCTACGTTAAAGATTTTACCTTTGACTTTCTCTTCAGATTTGGTTTCACAATCTGGCAGATCTTCAACACCAAGAATAATACTTTCTGCCCCCACCTTATCTTTAACTTGATCAGTCCAGGGTGCTAACATATCACTCATTTCAGCGTCAACCTTTACAAAGAGTTCAATTGTATTTTCTTTACTCAGTCCGGAGTTTTTCCTCATCATTTGAATTCTTCTAGTTAATTCTCTTGAGAAACCTTCAGAATCCAGCTCTTTGTTTCTAGTTTTATCTGCAAAAATATCACCATGCTTTGATGAAGTCATGTGCAAGTGATCGGGCGCCGTTGTAGTAACTAAAAGATGATCTTTCTTAATTTCATACGTATTATCGTCAACAATCACAACATATTTCCCCTCTTTCTCAATTCTATTAAGAATTGTTTCGGCACTAGTAGTTGAAAGATGAGCAATAATCTTTGCAATCCCTTCGGCACCAAATTCTGGAGCAAGCTTCTTGAAATCAGGTTTTACCGATCTAGTGACACCCTCAACAGAATCTTGTAAATTGATTACTTTCACATTAGTTTGGCTTTTGATTAATTCAGCCATTTCTGTTGCATAAGCCCCGTAATCAGGATTCTTTGGTGTGAAGATAACTTGTTTAAGTGGCCATCTAACGCCAATCTGTATCTTTTCCCTCGCTGCAAGAATTGATTGAATAAGTCCTTGAGCAAAGTCCATCTTTTGCTCTAGCCCAGTATTAATCATAGATTCATCAAAACCAGGCCATGTTCTGTGATGTACACTTTCTTCTTCAAGATTAAACTCGGTTTTGAAGTTTTGATACATTGCTTCACACACAAAAGGAGTCACAGGTGCTTGAAGTTCAATTAATCTAATAAGGCAAGTATACAATGTATTAATTACTGTGTTTCTCTCAACCTCATCGCTACTTGAACTCTTGTCTCTTGTTAATTGAATATATGTTCTGCTTAACTCAAGCATAAACTTAGTTAGCTCAGGAATAGACTCGTCAATTCTATAACTGTCTAAATACTCATTTAGTGTTTTAAGAGTTGAATTTAATCTAGAGAGAATATACTTTTCTTCAGTGCCTAAATTATCTTTAAACTTGCTGACATCGTCTGTAGGCGTCACGCTGTGTTGTCTACATAATTGCACGAGATATTTGTGCATATTCCAGAATACAGTTAAGTATCTCTGCCTCAACTTAGCTTCATCCCAGCTAAAGTTAATATCTTCACCGGCAGTTGTCTCACACATGTAATATCTCAATGCATCCGCACCATGTTTATCGATCAATTCATAAGGTGAAATAACATTGCCGAGACTCTTACTCATCTTGACGCCTTCCACATCAGTTAACATGCCGTGCATATAGCAAGCTTTAAACGGAAAATTGTCATCTAATGCCATAATAGATGTCACCATAAGCATATTGAACCAGCCTCTGACTTGTTCTTTTGCTTCAAGTATAAAATCTGCAGGCCAGAGTGATTCATACATATCTTTGTTTTTAGGAAAATCAAGTATGTTCCATGATAAAGTTCCCGCATCTATCCATACATCAAGAATATCAGGACATCTTTTTTTCATACCACCACAGTCGCAGCTAATTTCAACCTCATCAATCCAAGGTTTATGCAAATCATCAGGAACGTGTCCCGCTTTAGCATTTAGCTCGTCTGCACTCCCAATAACATCATACTCACCACACTTCTCACACTTCCAGATAGGAACTGGTGTTCCCCAGAATCTTTGTTTGGTTATGGAGTTGTCTCTTAAATTTTCTAACCAAGATCTAAATGCATTCTTGCCCGCTTCAGGAACCCAATGTATTTTTTCATTACCCTCAACCATTCGTTCTTTCAAATCTTCTATTTTGAAGAACCATTGTTTTGTTGTTCTAAATATAACAGGATTACGGCAACGTTCACAATGCGCATACTCGTGTTCAACCGGAGTAACAGCAATAAGAATGTCGGATTGTTTCATTTCTTCGATAAACTTTTTATCGTCTGCTTTAGCTATAAATCCTGCAAACTTGCCCATGTCTTCAGGAAATACTCCACTCTCGCTCAGATTATTAAATGGAGGAATATTGTTTACATGTCCAACTTCATAATCTTCAGGACCACAACCTGGAGCACAGTGTACCAAACCAGAACCTGCACTAAGAGAAACATACTCATCAGATAACAAAACAGTATGCGTCTTAGGATGCTTTTGTTTAATCTCCGCTAATTGTTTTATCTCACTAGTCCAAGGATGTTCATACTCTAAACCTTCCAGATCTTTTCCTGGAAACTCATCAAGAATGTTTAATTCTTTGTTTGCAACTGATTGTACAACTGGTGCAGAAAGGCCTTTTGCAAGTATCCATACTTCGTCATCAACCTTTGCTCTCACGTAATCAAGCTCAGGATGAACCATTATTGCTAAATTGTAACAAATAGTCCAAGGAGTGGTCGTCCAAATTATCAAATACTCATTTTCCTTGCCTTTAACTGGGAACTTTACAAATACTGATTCTTCGTCTAGAGTTTTGTACTCGCATTCGTGTTTAGCCATAGCCGTTGCACAGTCCGCACACCAACTCATAGTTCTCAATCCTTCATAGAGTCTTCCATTCTTGTGAGCTTGTTTTATTAGAAACCATACACCTTCTATGTAAGAATTATCAACGGGAAGTCTGGCATTGTCAAAATCCATCCAGATTCCAACTCTTTTCAGATCTTCGTTCATCTTAAGTGCTTTATCTGTAGCATACTCTTTACACTCTTTGTTGAACTTTTCTAATCCATACTCCAGTATTTCGTGTTTATATTTGAAATTGTGTTCAGCCATAACTTTTCGTTCAGTTGGCAGTCCATGCATATCGTATGCTGCCCGGTCAAATACGTCTTGACCTTTCATTCTTCTATGTCTAAGTACAATATCTTTCAAAGAATTATTCCATGCGTGACCAATATGAATTGCCCCACTAGTATATGGAGGACCTTGAATAAAAAAGAATTTTTTATTTCCTTTGTTACGCTTAACGCTTTTTGAATAGATGCCCGAGTCTTTCCAAAACTTAAGTACACCTTCTTCAACTTCCTTATAGTTGTAATTACCAATAGTATTATCGTTGTTTTTGCTCTCTTTCTCGTTTTCAGCCATTTTAGCCTTTGGGGTGAATATGTTATTTAAAAAGCTTTCTCAATAGAATTAAATCTAACTCATTGCATTTTACATATAGAATCAATTAATCTACAGGAACTTTACACTCTTTACAAACGTGACCTTCGTGTTTATCGCTCCATTCTGTTGAGACGTCATAAATGACTTTAATTCCACAACCAGGACACCTAGGCTCTAGGTAACTCGTATTATTAAAAAAGTCTTCTCCCTTCTCGAATGAATTATTGTTCAAAATTTTGGCCACCCTTCTTAGCTTATTGACTTACAAATGTTCGCACGTTTTGGAATAATGCATATAGCGTTTGTTCTGCGTACACCCCTTTCAAATCAAAGCCCGCATTTTCCCCTTAACGTTGCTCAGAATTTATTACAAATTATATGTCAGGAGAGTATTTAAATTTTTCGAAGAATTTGGCGATTTATAACACTTTTATCTCGAAGATATGCGTTGTATCGTTAAGATTCGGAGATATTAGCACAATCTATATAAATAGAGTATGATCCACTTTTCTGATGAGTCGATTCAATAAAGATAATGATAAAATTCTGATTACTAGTGCTTTACCTTACGTTAATAATGTTCCACACCTAGGTAACATTATAGGTTGCGTGTTAAGCGCAGATGTCTTTGCCAGGTTTTGTAGACTTAAAGGATTAGATACAATATATGTTTGCGGTACTGATGAACATGGTACTGCTACCGAAACTAAAGCACTCGAAGAAGGATTAACTCCTAAAGAGATTTGCGATAAATATTTTAAGATTCATAAAAAGATTTACGAATGGTTTGGATGCAGTTTTGATTGTTTCGGAAGAACATCCACAGAAACTCATAAAGAAATAACTCAAGAATTATTTAAATCGCTAGATGAAAAAGGCTTTGTAACTCAAAACATTGTTGAACAATTATATTGTAAAAGTTGTGATAAATTCTTAGCGGATAGATTTGTTGAAGGAGATTGTCCTCACTGCGAATATGAAAAAGCAAGAGGAGATCAATGTGATGAATGCGGGAAACTGTTAAATGCCGTCGATCTTATTAAACCAAAATGTAAAGTATGTGGTGCAAGTCCAAAGATTGTTGAGAGTGAACATTTATTTCTAGATCTTCCGAAGATAGGCCCAAAGTTAGAAAAGTGGGTAAATAAACAAAGTGCAGATGGCTACTGGCCACAGAATGCGCGAACTATTACAAAAGCATGGTTTACTGAAGGATTAAAGAACAGATGCATTTCTAGAGATTTAAAATGGGGAGTACCAATACCTAAAGAAGGATTTACTAACAAAGTATTCTATGTTTGGTTCGACGCACCCATCGGATATATTTCAATCACAAAACATGCAAGAGAAGATTGGAAAGAATGGTGGTTTAATCAAAAAGGAAAAGTTAAACTGTATCAATTCATGGCTAAAGATAATATACCATTCCACACAATAATATTCCCATCAACATTATTAGGCGTAGATGAAGGTCACACTTTATTGCACCACATAAATTCTACCGAGTATCTTAATTATGAGAATGGAAAGTTTTCTAAGAGTAATAATCAAGGAGTTTTTGGTGACAACGCAATAGATTCAGGCATACCACCTGATGTGTGGAGATATTATTTACTAGCTAATCGTCCAGAAAACTCAGACACCGAGTTTAGTTGGAAAGATTTCCAAGAAAAAACTAACAATGAATTAATAGCAAATCTAGGTAATTTTGTTAACAGAGCATTATCCTTTACTAAAAAATCTTTTGAGGGATGCGTTCCAGGAAGAAAATTAAATATGTTAGATGAGAAGTTCATTTCTGATGTTAATGATACACTTGCTAAAATAAATTCCTTAATGGAAGAAGTAAAGATAAGAGAAACTGTTAAACAAATAATGCATTTAACTAAATTAGGAAATCAGTACTTCCAAGAAAACGAACCTTGGAAAGCTATTAAAACAGATCATGAAAGAGCTGAAACATGTTTAAACATGTGTCTTAATCTCGTTAATACCTTATCAGCAGTGGTTTATCCCATTTTACCATTTAGTTCAGATAAAATCAGAGCACAACTCGGAGTGCAATCTGAGTTGAAATGGATAGAAAAATTCGATTTATCATTAGATAAAGGACATATGATCGGATTACCAGAAGTACTATTCAATAAACTAGAAGACGATGAGATTAAAGAATATAGAACGAAATACTCAGGTAAGCAGGAAATAGTTATAGAAGAAGATGTATTTAGCAAAGTCGATCTTCGCGTTGCAGAAATTATTAGCGTAGAGGATCATCCTGACGCAGATAAACTGTATGTTTTACAAATAGATTTAGGTAGTGAAAAAAGACAATTAGTTGCAGGACTTAAACCTTACATGACAAAAGAAAGTATGGTTGGCAAAAAAATTGTGGTTGTTGCAAATCTAAAACCTGCCAAACTAAAAGGAATTGAAAGTAATGGTATGTTGTTGGCTGCAGATAAAAATGACAAAGTAATCTTGTTAGAGGCAAAATCTTCAGATTTAGGTGAGAGGGTAACTGTTGAAGGCATTGATTCATATACATCCAAACAAATTGATTTCAAAGAGTTCATGAAGATAGAGTTGGTTACAAAAGATTCAAAAGTATTATATAACGATAAAACTCTTAAAACACAAAAAGAGGAGATTTGTGCATCAATTGAAGATGGTGCGAAAGTCAGATAAAATGCGAAGTAAATTTATTGGACTGTTTGTTGTTTTCTTATTCATCATTAGTATTTGTTCTTCATTTGCTTTCGCGGAAAATGATAATGAAACAAAATCAAGTTTTCAAGATTACGTATCAGGATTCTTTGATAAAATAAAAAGTATTTTTGCAAAGAATGTAGAAAAGAACACTAAAGAAGCAGTCGATGAAACTGTGGACGAAGTCGTCGATGAACAAACATCGTCTACCGAAGAATCATCTAAAACGTCATTATTAGATAAAGTAATGAATCTGGTAAAAGGCGGTAGCTTTATTTATATCATAATAGGGATTGCAATATTCATCATATTGGCGAAGTTAATATCGACAGCATCAGAAATGTTTGGAAAATTATTATTAGTTGTATTAATTATTTTACTAATACTCGCATTATATAGATATTTATTCTAAAGATTTTTTCTACAAATTTTAAGAAGTTCTTTTTGAAGATCTTCAATCTCCAAATAAACAGGAATCTTTCTTCTTGAATCTAAGAAGTGGTCAACAGCCTCTTCTTTAGCAATATCTGTTTTACTAACATAAATTAGAATATCTTTACCTAATTTCTTTATTGTTTCAAGAAGTTTTACTTGATCTTTGTAAGAATAAGTTTCAGTAGGATCAAAAACATAAACAATCAAATCAGCACAATACTTTAGCGCCAAATCAGCTTGCACCTCAACTACATTCATTTTATCAGCCCTATTCAACGTTCCAGGTGTATCAATAAATTGAATTTTCAAGTATGCTTTTTTCAAGTAACCAGTGTTTAAACCTTTAGTTGTAAATGCATAATTTTTTATCTCAGGTTTAGCGGAAGTCATTTTTGCAAGCAATGTAGATTTACCCACATTAGGAAAACCTGCAATGCACACTGTAAACATCGACTTAATGGAAGGAAACTGCCTCATAGTTTTTCTAGCTTCTTCCAAAAACTTAAGATCAGATTCAATTCTGTGTATTAACGATGATGCTCGCCCATAGTATTCTTTTCTATATCTATTAATGGCAGGCAAATCTTCGCATCGTCTTATCTTTTTAATATAATCATTACCGAACAAAACTATTTTTTCTCTTAACCAATTTAATCCACCAAGAGATAGTTTCATTTGTTTCATATCAATAAATACTCTAAATAATTTTTTGTAGAACTCAGTCATTCCATCTAAATCAGGATATGATTGTATTAGCTTCATCATTGCCGAAGATATGGTATCAGAAATAGCCATTATCTTTGTGATTTCAATTTTTTTGGATTTTTCTTCTCTCGTACCTTTAAGTTTGGCAGAACGAACATCATTAGCTTCTTTTGTTGCATGTCTAAAAGCCAAGTCTATGTAAAAGTCGGCCGATTCGATCTTCTTTACACCGTCTAAGTCCATATTATCTCCAATTAAGTATCTGTTTAACTAATTTTTGAATAAAGATGCAGCTACATCTATTGTTTATGCAAGAAATAATATCAAGAATCAGAAAGTAACACGAAATTTACCTGTTTTGGATTCAGGAGATTTTAGATTTAAGATTGTGTAACTATCAGTATCTTGCTTCTTAGCCCACGCCTCAGCAGCATCCTTTGTAATAAAGGTCTTAGGCCTAGCTTGTCTATTTCTGCCGTTTTTTATTACTCGTTCCCTTTTCTTAATGTGTACGCTCATTGTTGTGTATCCAAAATCTATGGGTCCTATATAAAGATTTTGGGAGAATGGCCAAGCATAACATTTAAATACTAGATTACTTCGTTTTTTTAGGTAGGTGATTTGATGAATAGGTGGGTATGTACAAAGAAAGGACATTTAAAGCTCTTTGCACTGTTTTTTATGGTGGTTATGTTATCTGTTTCTGCAAGTGCTTTCAAGCTGTATGTTAACGATATGGACAAGAAAGTTAGCGTAGATGAAGTAGCAACCTATAATTTATCCTTATTCAATGATGATGTATATACCGAACACTACACATTCTCAGTACCAGATATTAGATGGAGCGCATACACTGACCCAGTTGTATACATGCACCACGGATTAACATTATTACCAGATGGACAGCAATACATTCCATTTTACGTTAAAGCACGGAAAGATACGCCAGTAGGCAAATATCAATTCTTATTGGAAATTGAATCAGATAGAGGTCAAAAAGAAAGCAGAGTGATTGGAATAGATATTATCCCTACACCTCCTGTGATTATTGAAAAGATCTACGACGTAGATGTTGATGTAGGGGTAATTATTCCCTCCAAAGTCGATCCTAGAGATGTTCTAAATATTCAAGTTGTTTTGACTAATAAGAATCCGAGATCTTATAAAAATGTTGAAATTGTGTTAGAAAGTGAATTGTTTGAAAGATCACTGAAGACAGATTTAGAAGGTAATAGAACAAAGAAAACAGATTTCTCCGTTAACTTAGATCAACAACAAGATCCGGGCAAACATAAAGTTACAGTTACCGTTTTACTGAATGATAAAGAACATTCTGGAGCATACAAAGACTTTGAAGTTGTAGAATACCTACCACCATTTACACAAACAGAAACTATAAGCGAAATGTTTCTGAAAACTGTTAGAAGATTGAATCTTAGAAACGATGCTAATGTTGTAAAGAACAGAAGCGTACAATCAAAAGTTGTAGGTTGGAAATCCCTATTCGTCAAGTCAGATCCAAAATACTATGTAGAGAATATTGACGGAGACAAGTATCTATCCTGGGACATTCATTTAGAACCTGGAGACGAGACTGCGATATTAATTACTTATGATTATAGACCACTCTTTATTGCACTAGTTGTTTTAATAATTGGAATTGTATTGTATCAACTATTGAAAAGTCCGGTTGTTGTTAGTAAACAAATATCTCAGATTGAGACTAAAGAAGGTTCTCTATCAGAAATGAAAGTAGTTTTAACAATCAAGAACCGACGAGATAAGAGTGCAAAACATATTAGAATTATAGAAAAGATACCTAAGTTTGTCCAAATTGTTAATGATTTTAATCACACATTATCTCCAACTAAAAAATACAATTACAATAACGGATCAGTAATACAATGGGAATTAGAAAACTTCGATCCAAGAGAAGAGAGAATTATCAGTTACAGAATCAGAACAAAGCTTAGCTTTGTTGGTAGCTTTAAACTTCTACCAACTATTGTTGAGTATACGACAGAGGGATCTAAGAATAAGATGATTTCCATTTCTAACAGCTTAGATGTTGTTAGCGAATAATACAATCATTTAGAAAAGATTTATAAATCACTTATTTTTGCTCTTCTCATATCCCTACCTAGCTCAATGGCTAGAGCGTTCGGCTGTAGATGTTGCATGACTTTGCATTAAGCTTGGAATGAAGTGCAACCAGCTGTTACCGAAAGGTTCCTGGTTCAAATCCGGGGGTGGGGATTTGGATTTTTTTAATTTCTGTTTCGCATTACTAAAAAAATGAAATAGGGGGTGCTATAAGATGGAATTAACCTTGGCTCTAATAGCGAGCGTGGTTGCACTTCTATTCGCTTTATTCGTGTCTTGGCGAATAGTTAGGATTAAAGTTAAAGACAAAAAGGTGTTGGAGATTTCTGATGCTATACACAAAGGTGCTATGGCGTTCTTGAAAACAGAATATAAGATATTGTTTGTATTTGTTATTGTTGTAGCAATACTTTTGACATTGTTTATTGATTGGCAAACAGGTTTTTCATTTGTATTTGGGGCAGTTTGTTCTGCAATTGCAGGCTATGTTGGTATGAAAGTTGCGACAAAAGCTAATGCAAGAACTACAATGGCTGCACAAAAGAATTTGTGTACTGCACTAAGAGTAGCGTTCTCTTCAGGAGCAGTCATGGGTTTATGTGTTGTTGGCCTGGGATTGATGGGAGTTACTGTTCTCATTTGGTTCTTTAAAGTTCCAGAATTAATATATGGATTTAGTTTTGGAGCATCGTCGATTGCATTATTTGCAAGAGTTGGCGGAGGAATCTTTACTAAAGCAGCAGATGTTGGTGCTGACTTGGTAGGAAAAGTAGAAAAGAACATACCTGAAGATGATCCTAGGAATCCTGCAGTTATCGCAGACAATGTTGGAGACAACGTTGGAGATGTAGCTGGAATGGGTGCAGACTTATTCGAAAGTTATGTTGGTAGTTTAATTGCAGCAATGGCTTTAGGATTTGCAGTGTTTGGAACAAAAGGTATCTTTACACCTTTGTTAATTGCAGCACTAGGAATTATCGCATCAATTATAGGTACTTTCTTCGTTAGAACAAACAATGAAAAGAAACTACATAGTGCATTAAGAAATGGACTACTGGTTGCATCAGGTTTAGTGATTATCGGATCATTCTTTATAACCACATTATATCTCGGAAATATCAATGTATTCTGGGCAATAATTGTTGGACTTGTTGCTGGTGTGTTGATTGGTTTAATAACAGAGTACTATACATCATATGACTATGGCCCTGTTAAAAAAATAGCCAAATCATCATTGACTGGATCGGCGACCAACCTAATATCAGGACTTGCGATTGGCATGAGATCTACAACTTTACCAGTATTGGTTATTGTTGTAAGTATTTTCTTGGCTTATTGGTTTGCAGGTTTGTACGGTATAGCCATAGCAGCAGTAGGTATGTTAAGTACATTAGGTATATCTTTAGCAATAGATGCGTATGGCCCTGTTGCAGATAATGCGGGCGGCATAGCGGAAATGGCAGCGTTAGGTAAAAAGATAAGAAGTAAAACAGATGCACTTGATTCTGTGGGTAATACTACAGCAGCAATGGGCAAAGGTTTTGCTATTGGTTCTGCAGCACTAACTGCACTCGGTTTATTTTCAGCTTATGCGATTGCGGCAAAACTCGAGTCAATATCTATACTTAATCCACTAGTTTTGATAGGATTGTTCTTAGGCGGAATATTGCCATTCTTGTTTTCATCTATGACTATGAATGCGGTTGGAGAAGCTGCGTTCGCCATGATAGAAGAAGTAAGAAGACAATTCAAATCAATTAAAGGATTAATGCAAGGTAAAGCTAAACCTAACTACGAAAGATGTGTTGAGATCTCAACCAAATCTGCGCTTAAGATGATGATCATGCCAGGTTTGATTGCAATACTATCTCCAATAGTTGTTGGACTGTTATTAGGTCCAGAAGCACTTGGAGGTATGTTGGCAGGATCGCTAGTCACTGGCGTATTGTTAGCTATTACAATGGCTAATGCAGGCGGTGCATGGGATAACGCCAAAAAGTACATAGAAATGGGTAAACATGGTGGAAAAGGCTCTGATGCTCACAAGGCAGCAATAGTAGGCGATACCGTAGGTGATCCATTCAAAGACACATCCGGTCCAAGCTTAAACATTTTAATTAAGCTCATGACCATTGTAGCGTTAGTTTGTGTTCCTCTATTGGTTTAGAGGGCTATTTTTTCTTTTTTTTCTTGATTTTGAGTATATTTCTGTGTTTAAGGGGCCCTAAAGAGAAAGCTTTATAAAGGGATTAAATTTCTTGCCTGCATGGCGAGTTCACCCTTCTATGCCTAAAAAGAGCGATAAAATCGTAGCTATGGCTCTGAAAAGGCGGCAGAGAGGGCTGTTGATCTTGCCCTGGTAGTGTAGCCTGGTCTATCATGATGGACTGTCGCTCCGTCGACTCGGGTTCGAATCCCGACCAGGGCGTTTAATTCAAGCCATATGGCGGTCAAAAAAGGGTTTGATTGCGATTCAAAGGCCGGTAGCTCAGCCTGGAGTTTAATTACGGGCAATAGAGCACTCGACTTTTAATCGAGTGGTCGCGGGTTCGAATCCCGTCCGGCCTATCATAATCAATAAGTAGGGCCATCCTACGGAGGGAAAAAATTGGCAAAGGAAGCAAAACTATCGAAATTTGATGTATCCAAACACACCCTCGTTCCGAAGCACACAAAACTAAGCGAGTCGGAGAAGAAAACACTTCTTAAAAAATACAATATAACAGTAAAAGAATTACCTAAAATCTTGATCAATGATCCTGCGATCATTCGTTTCGACCCAAAGGTAAATGACGTTATTAAAATCGAAAGAGGAAGCCACACAGCACGTAGCTCAGTCTTTTACAGAGGTGTTGTAAATGCGTAAAAGTAACTTGCTTGTTAAAAAGTTCTTCGAAGATAACTCTTTTGTTGAGTCCGACATAAAATCATTTAACAATTTTATCGATAATGGACTACAAATTATTATTGACGAGAATAAATACGTTGAACCTACAATCATACCTCATAATGTTGATGAGTTTAAGATCAGGTTAGATAAAATTTGGGTTGAAAAACCTATGATTACTGAAGCTGACGGTTCTAAAAGAAAAGTATTCCCGATCGAAGCAAGATTGAGAAAGATTTCATATTCTGCTCCAGTGTTTATAGAGATTAGTGCACACATTAACGGCGTGCAAAGAGAATCCTTCGTTACTCAAATAGGGGACATTCCAATTATGCTTCATTCTAAGTATTGTCATCTATACAAGATGTCAAGAGACCAGTTGATTGAACAAGGAGAAGATCCAGATGATCCTGGTAACTATTTCATAATCAACGGAACTGAAAAAGTTCTAATTAACATTGAAGATCTTGGAGCTGACAAAATGTTGATCTCCAAAAACACAACAGGTGTTAGTGCATACTCAGGACAATTGTTCAGTGAGCACGGATCATACAAGATTCTTCATAATATCGAACGACTTAAAGATGGAATATTTTATTTCTCATTTACAAGAGTAAAAAGAATTCCATTAGTTGTATTGATCAAAGCCTTAGGCATAACTAAAGACGAAGATATAATGAGATTAGTTTCATCAGATAAGCAATATGATGAGATTATAATCAACTTATACGAGTTTGTTAACATCAAAACAGCAGAAGATGCTCAAGATTATCTTGCAAAGAAATCAGGTATAACTCAATCTAAAGAACAAAGAGTTGAAAGAATGCAAGAAATAATGGATAAGTATCTTTTACCTCACATTGGAACTACTACAGAAGATAGATCAATGAAGGCATATAACTTATGCAAATTCATAAAGAAATTCATACAAGTTTCCACTGGCGAGATACCGATAGATGATAAAGACCATTATGCAAACAAGAGACTAAAATTGTCAGGCGACCTATTGGCCGACTTGTTTAGAGTAAACATAAAGGTTTTGATAGGGGATCTTCTTTACAATTTCCAAAGAATTGTTAAGAGAGGTAAATTACCTTCAATCAAAGTTATAATCAGAGAGAAACTCTTAACTTCCAGAATATACAGTTCAATGGCCACAGGTAATTGGGTTGGCGGAAGAAAAGGTATTAGTCAGAGAATTCAAAGACTAAATTTCTTAGACACTATGAGTCATTTGCAAAGAGTTGTTAGTCCTCTTAGCGCAAGTCAAGAGAACTTCGAAGCAAGAGCTTTGCACAGCACTCACCTAGGAAGACTTTGTCCTAACGAAACTCCGGAAGGTACTAATATCGGATTAAGAAAGAACTTAGCTTTAATGGCGACAATCTCAGAGAATTCTGATTCAGAGGATGTCATGAAACAACTAAAAAGCTATGGCCTTAAGGAGGTTAGGTGATTACAATGACTGACTTATACTTAAATTCAAAATTTGTTGGAACTGTTCCCGAAGGTAAGGATTTTGTTTCAAAAATAATTGATGACAGAAGAAAGGGTAATGTTTCAGGTAATCTAAACCTATCATTCAATAAAGATTTAGATGAAATTCATGTAGAGATTGGAAAAGGTAGAGTAAGAAGACCTTTGATTATAGTAAAGAATGGAAAATCTCTTTTCACTGATGACCTATCTAAACAATTGGAGAAAGGCGAAATCAAATGGTCTGACTTGGTTAAACAAGGAGTCATTGAATATCTTGATACTCTTGAAGAAGAAAATGCATTCGTTGCATTCTTTGAAGAAGACATTACTCATAAACATACACATTTGGAAGTAAATCCAATAGACATGTTTGGTTTGTGTACTTCACTAGTACCATTCGCTAACTTCAGCCCCGGTGCAAGAGTTAGTATGGGTTCTAAAAATCAAAAACAAGCTATTGGTATGTACATTGCAAACTATGCATTGAGAATGGATATGGATGTAAACATCTTACATTCACCTCAAGTTCCAATTGTACAAACAATCATGGCAGATGTTTCTAAGTTTGATAAACACCCTCTAGGACAAAATATCGTTGTAGCTGTAATGAGTTACAAAGGATATAACATGGAGGACGCAATCATAATTAACAAAGGTTCTATAGACAGAGGCTTTGGAAGAAGTACTTACTATCGTCCTGCAATTGCAGAAGAGTTGAGATATTCTGGTGGTTTGACTGACGAAATTTGTGTACCCGATAAAGAAGTTAAAGGATACAAGTCAGAAAGAGATTACAGATTGCTAGACGAAGAAGGAATCATACATCCAGAAGCAAATGTTGCTGAAGGAGATGTTATAATTGGAAAAACTTCACCTCCAAGATTCTTAAGTAGCATGGACGAGTATAATCTTGCAACTAATGTAAGAAGAGAAAGTTCTGTCGATCTTAAACATGGAGAAGAAGGTGTTGTTGACTTCGTACTTGTTACAGAGAACGGAGAAGGTAACAAACTAGTTCAAGTTAGATTAAGAGATCAAAGAATTCCAGAAATTGGTGATAAGTTCACTTCAAGATTTGGTCAGAAAGGTGTAATTGGTTTAATTGTACCTAGTACAGACATGCCATTCAGCACAGCAGGCATTGTACCAGATTTGATTTTCTCATCGCATGGTATTCCGTCGAGAATGACCATTTCTCATTTAATTGAGTTAATTGGTGGTAAGGTTGGTGCTTTATCAGGAAGATATATCGACGGTACAACATTCTTATCAGAAAAGGAATATGATCTTAGAGATGAATTAAATTCTCTTGGTTTTAGAGAGGATGGAACTGAAACATTCTATGATGGTATGAATGGAACACAAATGGAAGCTAAGATATTTGTTGGAAATATGTACTATTTGAAACTTAAGCACATGGTTGCGAATAAAATTCATTCAAGAGCACGTGGTCCTATCCAATTGCTAACTAGACAACCTACTGAAGGTAGAGCTAAAGAAGGTGGTCTGAGATTAGGAGAGATGGAGAAGGATACATTCATTGCTCATGGAGCATCTCTATTATTGAAAGAGAGATTTGATTCCGATAAAACATTAATTCCAGTTTGTGAAGAGTGTGGACATATGGGATTCCATCACGCATTAAGAGACAACTATGTTTGTCCAGTGTGTGAGTCTGCAGCACAGATGAGTGATGTAGAAATGTCTTACGCGTTCAAACTTATGTTAGACGAGTTTAAGTCATTAGGCGTTATTCCTAAACTAGCTTTAGAGAATAAGTACTAAAAGGTCGTGGTGAAAAGAAGATGCAAGATTCCGTATTCAAGCAAATAAAAAGCATTCAATTTGGAGTTTTATCTCCTAAAGAAATCAAAAAGGTAGCTGCTGCTAAAGTAGTTACTCCTGAACTATATGATAAAGAAGGTTATCCGGTAGACGGAGGACTGATGGACATTAGGTTAGGTGTTATTGATCCCGGACTAAGATGTAAAACTTGTGGTTACAAGTTGAAAGAATGTCCTGGTCACTTTGGATACATCGAACTTGCAAGACCCATCATCCACATTCATTTTGTAGCTATGGTTCTCAATATATTGAGATGTAGTTGTAGAGAATGCGGCAGAATACTTCTTTCTCAAGACAAGATTGACTTGTATAAAGAACAACTAGATGCACTTGAAGAAGAGAATGGTATTGAAGCACGAAGAGATTACATTAAAAGCATATTATCTTCATTGAAAACCACAATGAAATGCCCTCACTGTACTGCAAGGCAACAAAAAATCGCATTAGAAAAACCAACTACTTACATGGAGAATGAAAAAAGAATATCTCCTATTGAGATTAGAACAAGATTGGAAAAGATCAATGATGATGATTGTATCGTCTTTGGAATTAATCCAAAAGTAATGAGACCTGAATGGATTGTTCTTACATTATTATCAATTCCTCCAGTAACTATGAGACCTTCCATCACTTTAGAAAGTGGTGAAAGAAGTGAAGATGACTTGACTCATAAGTTAGGGGATATTGTTAGAATTAATCAAAGATTATTTGAAAATATTAACGCAGGTGCACCTGAAATTATTATTGAAGACTTGTGGGATTTGTTACAGTACCACGTTACAACTTTCTTCGATAATGCAGTAGCACAGCTTCCACCAGCAAGGCACAGAAGTGGTCAACCTCTTAAAACAATCTCTGAAAGAATCAAGAGTAAAGAGGGTAGAATCCGACACAATCTTGCAGGTAAGAGAACTAACTTTAGTGCGAGAACAGTAATTAGCCCAGATCCTATGATTGAGCTAAATGAAGTTGGCGTCCCTAAAGAGATTGCAATGAAACTTACAGTTCCTGAAAGAGTAACTGAATGGAACATGGAATACTTGAAAAAGTTTGTTGAGAAAGGAGCTAAAGAATATCCTGGAGCAAACTACATTATTAGACCTGACGGTAAAAAGAAAAAGATAACTGAGGAAACTCAAGAGCAATTATTAGAAGAAGTTCAACCAGGTTATTTAGTTGAAAGACATTTGCTTGACGGCGACGTTGCTTTGTTTAACAGACAACCTAGTTTGCACAGAATGTCTATGATGTGTCACAAAGTCAGAGTTCTTCCTGGCAGGACTTTTAGAATAAGTCCCGCAGTATGTCACCCTTATAACGCAGACTTTGATGGAGATGAGATGAACTTGCACATACCTCAAACAGAGGAAGCAAGATCTGAAGCTGAGATCCTTATGCAGGTTCAAACACAGTTAATTTCTCCAAGATATGGTTTAAGCGTAATGGGTTGTATGCAGGATTCCATTGGTGGATTGTACATATTAACAAAAGAGATTGAGTCCTTGACTAAAGGAGAAGCAATCGATTTATTGTACGGTGCAGAAATTACTGATACTTCAAGAGTTCCTGATAAAAAAGTTCTAACTGGTAAAGATGTATTTTCAGCAATCTTACCTGCAGACTTTAATTACGAAGGTTCTGCAAAATCAGGAGCTGAAGAAGATCACGTTATCATTAAAAATGGCATATTAGAGCAAGGTGTTATTGACTCTGCAAACATGGGTTCTGGGAAAGGTTTCTTGTTAAGAAACATTAGAAAGAAATACGGTGCAGATTATACTTTAGGATTCTTAGGTAATTCATTGAGATTAGGTATCCAAGTTCTTTTGAAAAAAGGATTCTCAGCTAAATCAGCAGATGAAGATATGCCAAAAGAAGCTAATGATCAAATTAAAAAGATTATTGACGAATCATACGTAAAAGCAGATGAGTTAATTGCAGTGTTTAGAGAAAACAAACTTGAAACTTTCCCTGGAAAGACTCAAGCTGAAACAATGGAGCTTAAAATGCTTGAGCTACTAAACAAGGCAAGAAATGAAACTGGTAAGATTGTAAGTCAGTACGCTAACAAAAAAACCGCTACAATGAAAATGGTATTGAGCGGAGCAAGAGGTAACTTAATCAACCTAGCTCAGATGGCGGCGTGTGTAGGACAGCAAGCTTTGCGTGGTAGTCGAATCAATAAAGGTTACAAAGATAGAACACTATCATGTTTTGATAAAGATGATATTAGACCTGATGCAAGAGGATTTATTGCTAACAGCTTCAAGTCAGGAATGAAACCTCACGAATTGTTTTTTATGTCAATGACAGGTAGAGATTCTCTGATGGATACTGCTCTTAGAACACCTAAATCGGGTTATCTATACAGAAGACTTGCAAATGCATTGCAAGATGTAAAAGTAGAATATGACGGAACTGTAAGAGAAGCGTCTGGAAAGATTATTCAGTTTGAATATGGAGAAGACGGAATTGATGTATCCAGAAGTGAAGGTGGTCGTATCGATGTTAAAAGAATTGTCAATAAGGTAATCGGTGAATAAAAATGGAAGAACTATTCAAAGAATTCGCAAGTAAATTTCCTGCATACCTAGTCGAAGAAGTTAAAGAAAACCTTCCTCCAAAGGTAACTAAAGCTCAAGTTAAGAAAATACTTGAGACAGTTGAAGAGAATTATATTTATGCAAAAGTAGATGCTGGCGAGTCAGTTGGCCTAGTTGCAGCAGAATCTATAGGTGAGCCAGGTACTCAGATGACTCTAAACACATTCCACTTTGCAGGCGTAGCAGAGATGAATGTTACTGTTGGTCTTCCGAGAATCATCGAGATCTTAGATGCTAGACTTACAATTAAAACTCCTATGATGGAAGTTTATCTTGTTCCTCCATATAACAAAGGTAAGGACATTAGAAGTATTGCAATGAAGATTAAAGAAACTAAATTGTTCGAATTAGCATCAGAGTTTCAGATTGATATTGTAGAATCTCAAATAAGAGTTGTTCTTAATATGAAAAAGCTTGAAGAAATTGGATTAACTTCTAAAGATGTTTCAAAAGTAATAGCTAAAGGAGCAAAGACTTCATCTGTTAAGAACGATGGAGATGACATTATTGTTAAGTTAAACTCGAAAGATGAAGGACTTAATGAAGTATACAAACTTAAAGAAAAAATCAGAGTTATGTATATATCAGGTGTGAAGGGTGTGTCCCAAGTTCTTCCAGTTAAGAGAGGAGAAGAGTTTTTAATTGTAACCGCAGGAACAAACTTGAAAGAAATGCTCAACTTAGACTATGTTGATCCAACAAGAACAACTTCGAACGACATTAGAGAAATGGGTAAGTTACTAGGTGTTGAAGCAGCTAGATCAACCGTCATTAATGAAGTTTTCAAAGTTATTGAGAACCAAGGTTTGAATGTTGACGTTAGACATATCATGTTAGTAGCAGATACTATGTGTAATGGTGGATCTGTGAAAGGAATCACAAGATATGGTATTGTTAGTGAGAAATCGTCAGTGCTTGCAAGAGCATCTTTCGAAACTCCAATCAAACACATTATCAATGCAGCAGTAATTGGTGAAGAAGATTTACTAAACTCAGTTGTTGAAAATGTTATGATCAATCAACCAGTTCCAACAGGTACTGGTCTTGCAAAACTTAAAACAAAGGTTATAGATTAGGTGAAGATAATGAGTGTTACAGAAGAAATTAAAAAATTGTCAAGAGAAGATGGGTTTTTTATCGGTACTGATCAAACTGCTAAATACTTAAGAGTTGGTAAGGTTAAGAAGGTTTACGTTGCATCTAACTGCAAAGAAGAAACTAAAGTTGACCTAGAGCATTATGCTAAGTTAGCCAATGTTGAGTTAATTCAGTTAGATGAGAATAACGAAGAACTAGGTGTTCTTTGTAAAAAACCATTTAGAATCTCAGTCTTGGGTCTTAAATAATGGCTAAGATAGTATACGACATTACTCTAATGAAGTACATGAGCTTGTTTGAGAAAATAACTCGAGCAAGACTCAAAGACTGCTTCTCTGATTCAGTTACTAATCAGTTAGTTTTTGTTGTATCGCCTGGCGAACTAGGTAAAGCTGTTGGTAAAAAAGCAGTAAATGTAAAAAAGCTTGAAAACCTTTTCAAGAAAAATATCAAAATCATCGAGTATGCTGATGATCTTATGATCTTCATCACTAAAGCAATATATCCTTTGAAGCTTGCCGACATTAAAGAAGAAGATGGCATTGTTACAATGGAAGGTCCTGACACAAAGACTAAAGGACTCTTGATTGGCAGAAACGCTGCAAATCTTAGAAATTTAGAGACTGTCGTTAAACGATATTATCCTCAATTAAAGGAGATAAAGGTTATTTGAGAGTTTAAATAAAAACAAAATGTTTATAAATGAACCCCAAATTTTGGGTTCTATTGGTATAAAATGGGAAAAAAAGCATCAGGAATAAACGCAGGAACTAAGCTAATTAAAAGGAGAATTAAATCTCTTTGGCAAAGTACTAAGTACAAGAAAAGAGTTCTAGGTTTGAGAAAGAAGGCAGATCCTTTAGGAGGCGCATCTCAGGCTAAAGGAATTGTTCTAGAAAAAGTTCAGTTAGAAGCTAAACAGCCTAACTCCGCAATGAGAAAATGTGTTAGAGTGCAACTTGTTAAGAATGGAAAACAAATCACTGCATTTTTACCAGGAGATGGTGCAACAAAGCTTGTAGATGAGCATGATGAAGTAATGATCGAATGTATCGGTGGTAAAATGGGAAGATCTAAAGGAGATATTCCTGGAGTCCGATGGGTTGTTATGAAAGTTAATGATCAATGTATTCACGCACTAAGAAGTGGAAAAGCAGAGAAGGCAAGAAAATAAAATGGCAGAAATACTAGCATTCAATAGATGGACAACAAAAGACATTATCGTAACTGATATGGGTCTTAAAAACTATATAACTTTAGAACCAAGAGTTGTTCCGAAGACTGGTGCAAGGTATGCAGGTAACAGATTCCACAAATCAAGAACATTTATTGTTGAAAGATTGATCAATAAGTTGATGAATCCAGGTCATAAATCTAAGAAACACTTCAAGACCAGCGGTCACTGTACCGGTAAAGGTCAAACAGCTTACAAGCTTGTTGAAGATGCTTTAGAAATAGTAGAAAAGAAAACAAACGAGAATCCAGTTGCTGTATTTGTTAAAGCAGTAGAAAATGCAGCACCAAGAGAAGAAATAATCACAATTGAATATGGTGGAGCAAGATACCCAAAAGCGGTTGAATGTGCGCCTCAAAGAAGAATCGATATTGCTTTAAGGTTACTTTCTCAAGGAACGTACCATAAAAGCTTTAATTCTGCTAAAAATGCGTCAGGTATCCTAGCACAGGGCATAATTGATGCATATAATGCAAGTTCTAACAGTTTGGCTATCTCCAAGAAGCACGAAATGGAGAGACAGGCAGATAGTAGTAGATAAAACTACTAGGGAACATTTAAATAGACGCTCTGCTTATAGCTTCTAAGAGGTGATTTGGGGAAGGTAGAAATTATAAGATGGTACCAAAATTTTTAAAATTAGTAGATGATCCTTGTTTCGGTGAAGAGCACGAAGAAAGAGATCAATGTTCGTTCTGTTGGATAAAAGAAGCATGTTTAGTGAGATTTAGAAACCGGAAGTGAATGTCACCGGCTAGTAGTAATATATACAAACCTTTATATACTATCTCCACACTACATTATTACGTATTCTAAGAGTACATTTGGAGGAAAGTAGAGTGTATCAACCAAGAAGGTCATTGTTCTATGCTTTAGCGGCAGCTTACTTATTATTAGCACCTGCAACGGCTTCTGCTCAACGATATCATAGAGTGAAAGGAGGCCAGAGCGTTAGCGCAATCGCAGAGAAAACAGGCGTACCCTTAGATGAAATTCTATCATGCAATCCAAGCATAAGAGAAGATCCTCAGCATAGAATCTATGTGGGTCAGAAACTAAGATTGTATGAGACTTACAGAGTAAAGAAAGGAGATACTCTTTCAGAGATTGCAGAAAGCTATTGGACAACTGTTGAAGAGCTTATGTCTTATAATGGAATTAGAGATCAGAACAAGATTCATGTAAGACAAAAACTAAGAATACCTTGTAGAGAACAACATGTTGTTGAAAGTGGCGAAAGTCTAGAAGAAATTGCAAAAAGAGAAGGACTTAGTGTTGAAGATCTACTAAAAAGAAATCCCGAACTAAAAAGAAATCCCGGTCTTATTTATCCAGGTCAAAGAATTTATGTTGATGAAAGAGAACCTGAACCGACAGCTGATGAGATGCGAAAAACTCGAGCTAAAGCAGAGACTAGAAAGAAGGGAAGAACAGTAAGATTTCAATCTGGATTAGAGTTAAGAGTAAGTTCGGATAAGCGATTAATTGGAAGAGGAAAACACTTCTGGGATTCGGTCGGTAGCGGATTACCTTTACTTAAAGTTGAAGCAAGAGATTTGTATAGAGAAGTATCACCCCATTTCAATCTAGAAGAGTTTGCAAGAGTTGAACCTAATGAAGAAAGATTTGCAGATTCACGTTACACCTTTAGACATGGCGGGCACATGTATCATAGTTATGTTAGAATAGATAAGTTACTACTTAGAAAACTAGAGAGAGTTAGAGGAAGATATGGTGAACCTATAAAGATCGACTGCGCCTACAGACCATATAAACATAATATGAAAGTTACGTCAGCCAGGAAGAGTAGACATATTTCAGGACAAGCAGTTGATATAGTTGCACACAAACGTGGGAAATTGCGAAGACTACTTAGAAGAGAGTTTCGTTCTGGCGGAATAGGTGAAGGTCCAACTACAATTCATGTAGATGTACGTCCACAAAGAAAGCGTTGGGGATATTAGTTAAACTTAAATAGTTTCTAAAAGTAATTGATAATATGAAACATACTTTTTGGTATATTGACCATTTGATGGAAGTGTTAAGTGAACGAGTCTTAGATTTTACTGATGGAAAAGCTTGGGGACCAGGTGAAGATAGATCAAGAGGAACACTACGATCTGATTCTGAAAAAAGAAAAGCAAGAAAACTGCTTGACAAGATAAAAGAGTATGATAAAAAGCTTAGAAAACTAATTGATAATCATAGAAACGAAGAACACTTGAGAACTCTCCACAACTGTCATGTTGATAGCATACCCAACTGGGCAGACAGAGTTAAGGCAATGTTTAAGAAATTTGATGCGCTTCTAAAAGTACTAGAAGAAGACATTCCAAAACTAGAAGCCGCAATTGAATCGGAGCACCACATGTGGGGTGACAGACATCAGGATATGGTTATGGGTTTTCTTATGGCGGGGTTTCATGATGCTGAGCAAGACATGGAAGAGTTTCGTAAGGCATCCATATTCGAAAGAAAGCACTTGCAAGAAATTCTTGGCGATTTAAAAGATCTTGAAGAAGTTCTAGAGTAGATGATCACCACACAAATAATTATAAACCTTACCAACTAATATCAATCAGATGTATAAAAAAATAAAAGAATATTTTGAGAAAAAATATACTCTCAGATATTTTGAAATTAAGAGTATGATTATCATCACATTGCTTTCTACGCTGTTTTTAGTAAACGTTTGGCCAAGATTCAGAAATGATGTGCTTGAATTCCCGTGGTATGGATATGTTATACTGATAGCTATCCTTGCGATCATATGGATAATATGGAGAAATCATGCATCAAATAAGCAAGTCTCCAAGGAACAACATCGTCACTAACAAGTAGTAATATATACATACATTTATATACTAGTTCTGCCTTATACAATATCTAATTCTAGGCATAATGCCTCAGAAATACAAAAATGAGCGATAGAGACCTTGATGGAATAGTAGGAGCAGATCTTAGTAGAAGAGATTTTCTCAAATTTGGAAGAAATCTAACAGGTGGTGCAGTAGCTGCAGATGTAGCTATGAAAACAGGTATTGCTACAGCTGTTTTAAAATGGCTTTTTTCACCTAGAGAAGCTCATGCTCAAACAGGTTCTGGAAGATATGATGTATCTTACATTTGGCATCCTAAATTAGATGCAGCTCTAGATTATATGGATCAAGTAGAAAAAGTTCTTGGAAAAACATTAGGTAAAGAGTTAAGAGTTGTAAGAGGTAGGAGTGGAAACTTCGGTATAGTTTATGATAGAGATGCTTCTACAAGAGAAAAAGCAGAGAAGACTGCAAGAAGTCATACTAACACGCTAAAAAAGGCAGACCTAGATGATGCGGGAGTTGTTAAAGATGAAGGTTATGGTTTAGTTTACAACATAAGTTACGGAAGAGGTCCAAATTTAGGTGCTTTGAAAAAAGCTTTTGATATTGTATACAAACAACTAGGTAGCGGGCTAGGTAAAAGATTAGTTATTGAAGAAAAAGATAATGGAGATTATGCATTAGTTTACAAAAGATATGGTGATAAAGAATTAGGTAGAGTTTCTGCTGCAAGACATCACGATGTTCTGAAAAGAACGGATCTTAGAAAAGTTCTAGGTATGCGTAGAGGTGCAGAGCTTGCTTCAGTTATTGAAGAAAGAAATGATAATGCAATATTTGGTGAAGGTAGTCATTTAGATGATGTCGTAGAAACACCAAAACCTGAAAAGATTGTCAAACCCAGAAAACCTAAACCAGAAATAACCACAGATTTAGAGGCAGCAATCGAAAGACATGTTGGTCAACTAAGAAGAAGAGGACTTATCTCTGGCGACGAGAGAACAGCATGGTCTGTGTATGATTTCGATACAGGTGATAAGGTAGTTAGCATAAATGAAGATGTGCCTATGCAAGCTGCAAGTATGATTAAACCATTTATAGCATTAGCATATTTCCACGAAGTAAAGCAGGGAAGAAAAGTTTATGGTCCCAAATCAAAAAGAAATATGCAAAGAATGATTCAAAAAAGTAGCAACAGCGCTACTAACTGGTTCATTAAAACACTAGGAGGACCATCAAAGGTTCAAGAAATATTAAGAAGGAATTATAGCGAAATCTGCAAACAAGTTAGAATTAGAGAATATATTCCATCCGGCGGAAGAACATACAGAAACTTAGCTTCAGCTCACGATTATAGTAGATTATTATATTCTTTATGGAAAGGTCAGTTACCAAGTTCTAGAGAACTAAGAAGAGTTATGGCTTTACCAGGAAGAGATAGAATTTATAACGGAGTTCCAGAAATACCGAACGGAACTTTAGTTTACAACAAAACTGGAACTACTGCAAGATGTGTTGGTGACTTTGGTATTTTGTATGCTAAAGACAAAAGAGGTAAAAGACATGCATACACAATGGTTGGAATTGTAGATAAGCCAAGAAGAACAAGTCATTATGGTAGTTGGGCATCAAGAAGAGCTAGCGCAATAAGAAGCGTCTCTGGAGAAGTCTATAAACATATGAAAAGGCGCCACAATTTAGTGTAGGTCAATATACTATTCTCTATACTACATAAGTAACCTATTTATAGTCTCATACCATATATAGTGTTAAGTAGGTGGGGGAGGCGCAACATATGCCAAAGAAAGTTTTATTGGTGGATGATGAAGAGAATATTCTTAGATTGTTAGAGATGAGTGTGCAGGGTTCTTACAAACCTATTCTAGCACGCAATGGTATAGAAGCTGTGAAGAGAGCAAAAGAAGATAATCCAGATACAATTGTATTGGATTTAATGATGCCAGGCATGGATGGTTTTGAAGTTATTAAAGAACTAAAGAAACTGAAAGAAACAAAAGACATACCTATTATTGTCTTGAGTGCCTTGCATAGCAGAGAAGTTAGAGAAAGAGTGATGAATGAAGGAGTTTGCGATTACATGATCAAACCATTTGCTCCAGACGACTTGAGATTTAAGTTACAATTATTCAGTTAGAGTGTTTCTTTGTTTTATTCTTTGATTTAATTAGATTATCTAAGAAAGTTTTAAAAAGCCAGGTTATAGATTTTAGAGTATGAAGCAATTATTTTTACATGCAAAAGTTGATGTTGATTTAATCAAAATTGTAGAAAAAGTAGTATCCAGATTAAAAGGAAAAGTAGCAGTTTATACCACAATACAACATCTGGGCATGATTAAACCAGTTCTAGAATATCTTAAAAAAGAGAAAGTTAATGTAGTAAGTAGCGGACAGATTCTGGGTTGTATTGTTCCTAAAGATAAAGTTGATACATTCTTATATTTAGGACAAGGTAAATTCCACCCTATAGCAATATTGCTCAAACATGATACTAAAGTTATATGTGCAGACCCAATAAGTTGCAAAGTAACAGAAATAAGCAAATCAGATGTTGAAAGAGTTGTAAAGAAACAAAAAGGCGCAATGTTAAAATTTCTAACATCAAATAAAATCGGTGTTCTGGTTAGCATGAAGAAAGGTCAAGAACACTATAACGAAGCTAAAAAACTTGAGAAAAAATATCCCGATAAAACATTTTATTATTTTGTGATGGATACTCTAGACTTCAATGAGATCGAGAATTTCCCTAAAGTCGAATGTTATGTTAATAGTATGTGTCCAAGAATAGGTTTTGACGATACAATCAGAGTAGGTAAAAGTATAATCAACTTGGAGGAAGTACTATGAGCATAGAAAAAGGCGCAGTATTTGATTTATCTCTCACATTAGTTTTAATGGTATTAGTACTTAGTTCTTGTACAGCAATAACTGGAAACTATGTAGTGGTTGATACGGGAGAAGAAGAACACACTTTTCAAGTTGAAATTGCAGATGAAGATCGTGAAAGATATCAAGGATTAAAATACAGAACTCAGATATCAGAACAAGGGGGAATGTTTTTTGTATTTCCTGATAAAAGCACAAAATCATTCTGGATGAAAGACACATACGTACCTTTAGATATTATCTTCATAAACGAAGAATTAAAGGTAGTTAACATAGAAAATGCAGAACCCTGCGAAGTTAAAGATTGCCCATCATATGAGTCTAAAAGGCCTGTAAAGTATGTTTTAGAGATCAAAGGCGGCTTGGCCGAAGAGTTAGGTATTGAGAAGAACGATAAGATAACAGTCTCTGGAATAGATATTTAAATCATTAACTTCATTTCTTCTGGTATGAACAAGCCAGAACTATTAAGCCCAGTAGCAGATTTTACTATGTTAGAGGCAGCCATAGAAGGTGGATGCGATGCAGTTTATTTTGGTGCTAAAACTTTGAATATGCGAGCTGCTGCTAAGAATTTCGAATTATCGGAATTAAAAAAAGTTGTTGAAAGATGTCATTCTGCAAATGTTAGAGCATTCCTTACAATCAATACAATTGTCTATGAAGATGAATTAGAGAAAGTTAATCAGGTATTAGAATATGCAAAAGATGCAAAGATAGATGCAATAATTGCTTGGGATATGGCGGTTGTATCATTAGCATTAGAGATGGGTCTTGAAACACATCTAAGCACACAAGCATCTGTGTCTAACTCAACCGCTGCAGAATATTATGCAAAGTTGGGAATCAAAAGAGTAATTCTTGCAAGAGAATGTACTTTAGATCAAGTTAAAGATATTGTCGCAAACAGCAAAGTAGAAGTTGAAATGTTTGTTCATGGAGCTCGTTGCATCTCAGTATCTGGAAGATGTTACATTAGTCAAGATTTATTTAACAAATCAGCCAATAGAGGAGAATGCATACAACCATGTAGAAGACAGTACCAAGTAAAAGATATTGAAACGGGCGATGAACTGAAAGTTGATAATAAGTTCATACTATCTCCTAAAGATTTGTGTTCTTTACCGTTTTTAGAGAAGATGATTGAAACAGGCATATGTTGTCTTAAGATCGAAGGTCGCAATAGAAGTCCAGAATATGTTAAAGTAGTTACCTCAGTCTATCGACGTGCAATTGATGCAATATCCAAAAGAACGTTTGATGATTCACTTCGCGATTCATTGTTAAAAGAATTAAAAACAGTATACAATCGAGATCTTTCGCCTGGATTTTATCTAGGCATCCCTACATCCGATGATCATACGGATGCATACGGCAGTAAAGCAACAGAAACAAAGATATATGTAGGATTTGTGAAAAACTTTTATCAAAAGGTAGACGCAGCAGAAATAAAATTAGAAAGCTCAAATTTAACTATTGGGGATAATATGATGATACAAGGTCCAACTACAGGAGTGTATAAACAGAAAGTAGAGTCAATGCAAATTAATAAAGAAAAAGTCAAGACTGCTGAAAAAGGTAAAAGTGTAGCAGTTAAAGTCGAGCGTACAGTAAGACCTAATGATAAAGTATTTATTTTGAAAGAATGAAAAAAGTAATGGTATTCGGCACATTTGATCTTCTCCACAAAGGACATAAAAGTTTTCTAAAGCAAGCTAGAAAGAATGGAGATTATCTTGTCGCATTAGTTGCTCGAGATGTAAATGTTATTAAACTAAAAAAAAGAGAGTTACATGAAAGTGAAAGCATTCGATTAGAAAAGGTTTCTAAATTAAGTTATGTTGATGAAGCAACATTAGGTAATAAACGTATTAACATGGGTCCGATTAAAAGAATTAATCCCAACATTATTTGTCTAGGTTATGATCAAACATACTTTCTAGATAAATTAAAAAAATTTCTTGAGGAGAGTAAATTAGATATCAAAGTGATAAGATTAAAGCCACACAAGCCATATAAGTATAAATCTCAAATTAAACGAGCCAAGAAGAAAGTTATTAATTCTCAAAGAAAGATTTAAATATATTATACACTTAACATTATGTAGTAAGAGCGTAGTTCTATAGAGCAAAAGTAGTTAGCTTGCGGTAGGTGATTAAACTTAAGCTATCCAAACATGACCGATACTTAATGAAACTCTATGAAGAGATAAAACATCGGTACGATGACATTATTCTAAATTATCGAATCAAAGGTAGAAAGTGTAGTCTAGGAGAAATTGATTTACTCGCAAGAAAAGGTGAAGTACTAGACTTGTATGAAGTGAAATGTTCGCACAGAATTGTTAAAGCGAGAAAACAACTTTACAAAGCTAGAAAAAATATGAAATTAAACTCCAGTAATTCTAACTTATTCTTTTACTGCGGTAGTTCTGATTCTATTATGAGTATCTAGAAATAAATATTTATTTTAGAAGTGGAAGATCTCCACAAAATTTCTGTACGGCATTATCATCACCTAAAACACCAATACCAATAACACCAACATCCTCAATTGCTTTTCCTTTAACACGTTCAACATATTCATCATAACTTGTTGTGGACTGTCCTTCTCGTGTAAATACCATGTACTTCATATCATTCTTTTTCGCGCGCTTTAGTAACTCCCTCCAATCTTTATTGTGTTTCTTAACAATAAGAATGGGAATTTTTGTAATCGGAATGTATGTAAAATAATCAGCATCTATACCAGGCCCAAGAATATCTTTTTCCTGATTAAAGAGACCTGAAGCAATACAAGCAGAAGCATTCGCTAAAAAGCCAGGCCCAATAGTCTCATCCAAAGCCATTGCAATTCTCATAAGATGATTACATTGCAAAAAGATATATTAACTTAATGTTAAATATTTAACAAATATTTAGAAAATTATTTAAATGATCCAATTATTAGTTTAGCCATGGTTACCGTTCAGCATCTGATAAAAAAGGAAATGGAGAATAATCCCATTTTAGTCGATATTCTTCAACAAGAGCTGGTAAACATATCTGCCCTTGCTTTAAAGCTTCAGCCAGCAATTACGAAAGAAATGGGCAAAGATGTGAAAGCTTCCGCGATAGGTATGGCCTTGAGGCGTTATGCATCCGAAACATCAGGAAATCCAATCTATCAATGGAAATTCCCAAAAAATCTTGAGATCTCAACTAAATCACAAATATACGAAGTTGCGATTGAGAAATCATTAGGAATAAAGAAGATTCTTGACCACTTATTCGATTCAATTAAAAGACAGAAAGGCGAATTCATATCATTTGTTGAAGGTACATATGAGATTGTTATATTTACAAATCAAAGAAACAAAAAACATGTTAGAGAAGCTATAAAAGAATATACAATAACATCTGAATGCGATAATCTAGCATACGTTACTGTTAATTGGGCAAAAATAACTAAAGATATTCCAGGAATATATTATAGACTTACAAGAGCACTCGCGTTCAAGAATATTTCTATTCAATCCTTTCACACCGTCGGCGCAGAAATGATTATTCTATTCAAAGAAGAAGTTCTGGTTGATGCGTACCAAGTTTTGGGTAATTTATTGCACAACAAAACAGAACTCTAAAAGTCGCAAAGCTCAGCAATAATCTTAGCACCCAACATGGAAGTAATATCCTTAACATCTTTGTCTGGATTAATTTCAACAACATCACACATAGCTATTTTTCCTGTTAATTTTAATTGTTGTAAGGCATATAATAATTCTCTAGACGATAATCCGCCGTGTTCAGTATACCCCGTACCAATTGCCTCAACGGGATCCACACAATCAATATCAATTGAAAGATAGATTGGTTTATCACACTCTACAACAATCTCCGACATGACACTCTTAATGCCTTTTTCAAATATTTGTTTGCAAGTAAAATGTTTGATTTTCTTTTCCTCTAAATATGTAATCTCTTTTTCATCCCAGTTTCTAACTCCAACAATAATTACATCTTCAGCAGCCACAATCTCCTCTTCAATCAGAACTCTCAAGTAATCTTCCTGAGAAGGTGGCACAAAATTATCCATCAGATCTGGATGTGCATCGAAAACAATTAATTTAAAATCTTTAACGTTCTTAGAGAAACCTTTTACAGCAGGATAAGTAATAGAGTGATCTCCACCAATAATAATTGCCTTTTCAGAATGTGATCTGAGTTTATCAAAGATCTTATTGTGACTTTCTTCAATATTTGCCTCATCAAGAACAAGATCCTCAACTTCAAACTTACATTCAACTTTGTCTTCATTAGAGAATATATCTTTAAGTTTATCGACTACAACATCAGGCGCTTTGTTCGCACCATTACCATGTCCAAGCCCACCACCGCTAAACGGTGCTTTAATTATATTCATTCTACAATCTCCGTTTCAATTCTTTCTAAATCACAAAAATCAGATCCAAAGTTATACGCACCTGCGTTCAAAAAGACAAGCTCTTGACCAACCTTAACTTCATTCAGATAAACTCGGTATCTAAATAGATCCATAGAGCAAGGAGTGCATCCTTTTACAACATAAGGTTGACCTTCACCTCTGGGCAACTCACCATCAATTAAAAGTTTTACAGGAACGAGTATTGCATCCATATCAGAATTATAAACTGACGCATTAACAATAACATTATTCTCATAAACCGCAGTCACAAAAGTAACCAACTTGCCCGCAGGAGCAGAAATAAATCTGCCTGGTTCAACCATCAAGTTAATATTTTTATCATTTAACCAAGTTTTCAATTCATTTATGCGTTTAATAATCGAAGGCATAACATCTAGATTGGTGTTAGCATATTCCGAAGGCAAACCACCGCCAATGTTTAATGTACCAATGGATTCTAACGTGGATTCATTAAGCATATTAGATACTTCATATACAAGATTCCACTCAGCCATATTCTGAGTTTTACGATGAAAATGCACCCCTAGAGAGGAAATATTATCAATATTCTTCAGTTCAGAAATTCTCGCATTTACAGTTTCAGAAGACATACCAAAAACAAAGTAACGCTCAGTTCTTAATGTATTTTCCTTTAACTTTATTCTCAACATTAATTCTATTATTTTATCAGAATTTTTAAGATAATTAAGCAAAGTATCTAGATCCGCTTCATTATCAACAGCAAATCTAAAGATCCCTTTTTGCAACAAGTCTTCAATAAGAGTATTGTCCCAACCTTGCGCTAAGAAAAGTACTCGCGACAAATCATCAATATGTTGAAGTTCATTACACATATGAATACTGAATAAACAATCAGTATTCTTCTCCAACATCCCAGTTACAAGAGAATTAGTTTTAGAACTGTATGAAACAACATCTGCAACTTCTTCAACAATCTTGTACTGTTCAAGTACTTTACTTTTCGATAATAAAAATCTAGGAGTTTTCATTTTTCAATAACCCATCTGCATGCAATTCTTCCATCGCCTTCATCATTGCTAAAGGAAACATAATAGTTACATCGCCATTCACAGTAGCAATATCACTATCATCCTTAACTTTACCCCAAGACTTGGCTTCATTAGTTGTTGCACCAGACATAGAACCAGATGTTTTGTGAGCAGTTGTCATATAAACTGCATATTCAGCGCCGCCGTTTAACAAAGTACAAAGTATGGCGTGATGTTTAGATATACTACCGCCAAGAGCAATAACACCTTTCTTATCGTCGTGAGACGTAGTGAATAATATGTTCCCGAAATCTTTTACAACATCAACAATGAAGTCAGGATGTTTCTGTTGGAATAAGTAAAGGTGAAATCCAAATGCACCATCTGTAATTGCAGGACAAAATATAGGGATTTTATTCTTTGCAGCTTGACAAAGTATAGAATTATTATCATCAAGCATCAAACCTATTTCGCGCAACATCTCAGATACAGCCCAACGTTTTTGTTTCTCGTAAAGCTTCGCAAGTATAGGAAGAATTCTGTCTTCAAAATTCATGTAACTCTCATTCTTTATTAACAAATTACCTACGCGGTTGATACCTTGTTCGTGAAGTTCAACATCATCTGATTCAAACTTCCCAATCGCAAACTTTTCACCCTTTGCTTTCATTATATCTTCTTCCAAACCGCCTACAGTGGTTACAATAATGTCAGCAATACCTAATTTGATAATTTGTGCAAAAAAACCTCTCAAACCGGATGTGACCATATTAGAAGTAAAAGTTAGAAAGATTTTTGCTCCTTCTTTTTTCATCTTAACAATAACATTACTTGCTTTGCTAAGCTCTACACTTTGATAGCCAATTGTCTTAAAATTATCAACTAACTCTTTCACAGTTATTCCAGGCTTCCATATTAAATCCGTGACATATTCCATTATAGGTCCTCCAAGCAAGGTAAATGAATCTAAGTAGAACTAATTTAGCTATGTTGTTTTATGTAGTTGTGATAGCTAATACTCATAATATCAATAGAATCGAAGTTATTTATAAAGCTTATTAATAAACAAAAACACAAGAAAAAAGAAGAAAGAGGCGCTATAACGCCTAATTTCCTACAGATTGCTTAAGCACATCCACTTTGTCAGTCGCTTCCCAAGTAAAGTCAGGATCGTCTCTTCCAAAGTGACCAAATGCTGCAGTTTTTTTGTAGATCGGTCTTTTAAGTTTCAGATGAGAAATTATATCCGCAGGTCTTAGTGGAAAATTATCTCTAACTAATTGTTCAATCTTTTCTTCAGGAATTTTATTAGTGCCAAAAGTATTAACTAAAATACTAACAGGTTCCGCAACACCAATACAATATGCAAGTTGTACTTCACATCTCTCTGCAATTTCTGCAGCAACAATGTTTTTTGCAATATATCTTGAAATGTATGCACCACTTCTGTCAACTTTAGATGGATCTTTACCAGAAAAGCAGCCACCACCATGAGCACCATGTCCACCATATGTGTCTACAATAATTTTTCGCCCAGTAAGTCCAGCATCAGCAACAGGACCGCCTAAAACAAATTTACCAGTCCCATTAATGAACAATCTTGTTTCATCATCAAGATAATCTCCGCAAACAGGTTTGATAACTTTTTCTTTTATCTCTGCTCGAAGTTGTTCAAGATCTGCATCTTCGTCATGCTGTGCAGCAATGACAACAGTATGTGCTCTGACAGGTTTACCATCTTCATATTCAACAGTCACTTGACTTTTTGCGTCAGGTCGAAGCTTTTGTATCTCTTTAGTTCTTCGAACGTCATCATATTTAGCCATCAACTTGTGCGCCAAATCAATTGGTAAAGGCATCAAGTTCTTTGTTTCATTTGTTGCATACCCGAACATTAAACCTTGGTCTCCTGCACCTTGTTCTTTAAAGTCCCCTTCACCCTCTGTAACTCCTTGACTAATATCAGGACTCTGCTCAGATAAAGCTACGAGCACTCCACAAGTATTACCATCAAATCCATAATGTGGATTATCAAAACCAATTTCTTTTATTGTTTCTCTCGTTACATTTTGAATATCAACATAAGTAGATGTTGTTAATTCTCCACCTACAACTACAAATCCAGTTTTAGTAAAACACTCAACCGCAACTCTAGCATCAGGATCTTCTTTAAACACGGCATCAAGAATTGCATCGCTGATCTTATCACACATTTTATCAGGATGTCCTGGACTTACACTTTCACTACTAAACAAATATTTTCCTTTTTTCATGCTATTACACCTCTAAACTTTAGTAAGTTTGATAGTCTCAAGTCAAGGCTAGAAGTATATAAGTATTCTTGAGATAATTATTCCAATAGGAATAAAACAAAAGATATTTAAGCTTAAACGGCGTTAACAGCGGCATGTCTGAAGTTGAATTAAGATTACAAAGGCTGTCAGATGCCAAACGATTCTTCAAAATACTGAGCAACCCTAACTTTGTATTTTTTGGGGCAAAACCTAAGAGTATAGAAGCAGAAAAAGAATGGTTGAAGAAAGGTTTTGAAAAACGTAAAAAAAATCTAGAACACAATTATGCAATAACTTATGATGGAAAATTAATTGGCGGATGTGGAATTAAAATTAATCAACATAGAACATTCATTGGAGAAATCGGATACTTTGTTGATGAAGAATATTGGGGTAAAGGGGTTGCAACAAAAGCAACAAAACTACTCGAGAAAATTGCATTCAAAATGGGTATAATACGAATAGAAATAGTAATGCAACCAGCAAACAAAGGAAGCGTTAAAGTCGCAAAGAAGTGTGGTTATGTCAAAGAAGGTAAACTACGCAAAGCCATATCTCACTTAGGCAAGTATGAAGATGTATATCTTTATTCTAAAGTAAAGTAAAAAGAAAAAATAAATCAGATATTATAATCTGATCTTAGTTCTAGCAGGTCTAAATGCTAAGATTGCGGCGACTACTAGCGGTATGACAACAGTTAACCAACCAATTCCAATAGCCCAAGTTGGGTATCCTTCATAGTTTGCTCCGATCTCTTTAATGAACTGAACTACTACAAGGATTGTTAGAATTATTGGAATTACATACTTAATAGCAACACTCCACCAAGGTCCAACCTTCCACTCACTTACTTTGTTGATGTAAGTTCTTAGCCTCTCTGCACCATATATCCAACCTATTGCAAGGCATTCGAATATTCCCGCAAGTACAAGTCCAAAGTTCGTGATGAAGTGATCAACTACATCAAGAAAATACAGACCAGCATTTGTGGTGAATATTATACCCAACAAAAAGGATACAAGACAGACTACAAATGCAATCTTGTGCTTCACTGCGTTTTTGGCCTTATCCGCAATAACAGTATTTACAGACTCTACTAGAGAGAATGCACTGTCTATTCCTAACATAAGCAATGTTAAGAAGAATAGTGACGCAAAGAACCATGCCCAAGGCATTAATGCTAATGCTTGAGGAAACACAACAAAAACTAAGCCAGGTCCAGAAGCAACAACATCAGGAACACCAACACCAGTTGAGAATGCCATGTAACCTAGAACCGCAAATACAACAAATCCTGAAAAAATACTTATAGCAGAATTCGCAAATGCAGTAACGTATGCATCTTTGGCAATATCTTGTGTTTCTTTCTTGTAGCTAGAATAGGCAATCATAATCCCAAACCCTAAACTAAGAGTAAAGAATATCTGTGATGCCGCAGCCAACCAGATCTCAGTACTTAACAATGCAGCAAAGTTAGGTTTTAGATAATAGAAAATACCCGTTAGTGCACCGTCGAGTGTTATACCTCTAATGAATAAAGCTATAAGAAGTATAATAGGTAGAGGCATAGTTATCATAACAACTTTACCCGCACTTTTCACTCCTTTCCATACACAGAAGTAAATTAATATCCAAACAACTGCTAAAGCCGCAAGTAACATCCAGTTTATCCCACCAACTTGACCTATTCCATCAGATAACTGTAAAACATTTCCAAAGAAATATCCTTTAGCATCTTCTGCCCAAGGCAACCTAGCAGAGAATGATCTCAAAAAATAAACTAATGCCCACGCCATTACAGCAGCATAGTATATTACAACCATGAAGCCAGAAGCAATTGCCATAAAGCCAACTCCTCTGAGTCTACCATGAACTGATTTGAAAGCATCAATAGCCCCCTTCTGAAGTTTTTGACCAATAGCAAACTCCAAAATGAGCAAAGGGATTCCTAATACAAATAATGCAATTAAATAAGGAATTAAGAAAGCCCCACCACCAAATTCATACGTTAGATATGGAAAACGCCAAACGTTTCCAAGACCAACAGCAGAACCAATCGCTGCAAACAAAAACATCGTTCTTGTTGCCCATCTGTCACGCATTTGTGCATGCACCTCCGTTTTGTGAAAATTAAAATAATCCCCAATTGATGTTCTGTATTTAGATATTATAAATATATTTTGATTCTTGAGTTTCTGATCAACAACTATAAATACTAAAAATTTAGATTTAGTGTCATGGTAAAAAAGAGGGCTAAGAAGAAAGAAATGGGTGCTATGAAAATCTTCACAGGAGTAATTATTGCAGCAACAATTGTAGCACTAGCTTATGCACTATATAGGCTGTTTAGAAGCCCTAAAGCCCGTGATTTTCTAAAAACACAATTTGAAGAGAATAAAGAGTTGATTTCTGAGCTAATAGCCAATGCATCCTTTAAATAGATATATCTGGAGCCTTGAAGTGTTGTTTTACACAGTAGAAACCTTTATATACCCCCAATATTAGATTGGTTCGTAGGGGATTAACTATGGGAAGAATAAAAACTAAGATGACAAAGAGAATCAGCAATCAGCTGATTACAGATCACGGTAGAGAATTTACTGACAAGTTTGACGAAAACAAAACCAAAGTTACAGAGTTGACCGATTTGGAATCGAAGAAGCTTAGAAACATTATTGCAGGTTATGTTACTAGACTTGTTAAAGGTAAAGAAGAGCTTTAAGTTGTTTTAACCTTTCAAGTCGGGGGGTAAAGAAATGACAGCTGACAACTCGATGTTTATTGGTGGTAAGCCGTTTATGAACTACGTTACAGGCGTGGTTATGCAGTTTACAACTAAGGGGGCAGATGAGGTTATTGTGAAAGCCAGAGGGAAGTTTATCTCTAGGGCAGTAGACGTCGTCGAAGTGGTAAGAAAAAGATTCCTGAAAGATTCTGTTGAAATAAAAACAATCAACATCGATTCCGAGGAATTTAAAAATAAAGAAGGTAAAGACGTAAGAGTCTCGACCGTCGAAATTACTCTTTCAAAAATAAAGTAAGAGGGGGATTGAATATATGTATGAAGCGATAGTTTTTTTAGGAATTATAGGCTCACTTTATTGGGTTTATAGAAAAATAAGTGACTATCAAGAAACTTCTTCTGAACCAATTGAATTTATTTGGATGGGTAAAGGTCCCGCTCCTCGCGTATATGATTATGAAAACGAAGAAGATGAAGAGTTGTTAGAAGCGTTTTCCGATTTTCCTCCTGAGAAAGAAGAAGAGAAATCTTCAGAGGAAGAAGAACCCTACGATATGGATTACATCGCAGAAGATGATGAAGAAGAGTAAATTTATTTCATTCTATGTTTAGTTCTTGCGATTTTTATTGGATAAGACTTATTAAAAATTAATTCTTGTTGTCTTTTATGAAATCTAAGCAATCTCTAGTTATTGGAAAACACAAATATTTATATAATATAGCGAGTTATATACCTGCTATGGCTACTACGACTATTCAAATTAGCAAGAATTTACTCGAAGAGTTAAAGTCTCGTAAAATGTATGATAAAGAAAGTTATGAGGATATAATACGAGATTTACTGGAGGATTCTATGGAACTATCTAAGGAGACTCTCAATAATATAAAGAAATCCGAAGCAGATATCAAAGCTGGAAAGATTAAGACTTTAGCAGAAGTTGAGGCAAGACTGAAAAGATGAGCTATAAAGTGATCTTTTCAGATCTGGCAGATAAACAGCTCAATAAGCTTTCTTCAGATGTTCAGAGAAGAATAATTTCCACCTTGAAAAGATGTCGAATCAGGCCCCATACACACGTGAAGAAATTAGTTGGCTCAGAATATTATAGATTGAGAGTTGGAGATTATAGGGTGATTATGAATATAGTTGATAATAGACTGGTTATTCATGTAATAGAAATGGGTCATAGGAAGAACATTTACAAAAAAGCAGCGTAGATTCTGTTTAAGATATATTTAAATAATACTTCTAAGACAATTGTGTTATGGGCCTATAGCATAGCCTGGATAGTGCGTCCGGCTTCGGAAGACTTATGTCTGTAGATACCGGTTGACGGGGGTTCGAATCCTCCTAGGCTCATCCAATTCTTTTAATTCTGTTGATAGAAGTTCTTATTCTAAAGATGATGAAAATAAACAGAGTTTTGATACATACTTTTACTTCTCAGAGACCGAAGAATTCCTTGAATGGATTAAGTTGAAGGTAGGTTCTGAACATTTTATCCACATGAAGTGTTATTTTATGAAACATCTTGCAGGTAAGAAGTTCAAAGGACCATTAGAGTTGTATAAGTATATTTCAGAACAGAAAGGCATCAATAATCTAGTCAAAGCAGCAAGAGGTTATTTGAACTATTGTGAAGCCACAGATAAACTTTCAGCTGAGACTATCGACAAATATAGAAAGATACTGAAACTTAAGAGAACTAAGATAGACTATCATGTTCCAGATGATAAAGAGATCGTTAAGAATTATAATCTGATTAAAGGTAACAAAAACCTTGAGTTGGTTTATTTGGTCCTAGCTTGCTCAGGTCTTAGGTATATAGAAGTTCTTCGCTTTCTGAAGAACTATGATAAGACCAAGTTTGTTGATCACGGAACCTTTGTCTCGTATAATATATCCGAGATTCGTGGTTCGAAAAGTGTTAACAATCTCTACCTACCCCGGTTTGTTTATGATAAACTAAACCATGTAGACAATACTTATAATTCTCTTAGACAAAGATTCAAAGAGAAAGGATGTACATTTACTTTGAAATACTTACGTAAATGGAATTACAATTTCTTAATCTACAACGGAGTTCCTGAGTCTGTAGCAGATTTTATTCAAGGAAGATCAAGTAATTCAGTTAGTGCTAATCATTATTTAGCTAAGAGTCAGCAGGCTAATCATTGGTATGGGATGATTACTCAAAAATTAATATTATAGTGTCTTAAAACGCGTGCAATCAATTCAATGAATAGAAAAAAACAAAGCATAAAGGGGATCGCTATATTTGCACCAAGACACACTATTGCCAATAAATATGTTGATTCTAATAATAAATAAGGGTGCATTACACACGTTATAAACAACGCACTCAAAAAGGTGTTAAAAACCATTATGTGAGTATATGTGGATATGTGCCAGGCTTCAATATGATCTTTAGTGAAATAAAACAGAACATATAGCAAGATTAAGAAAATAATAGATGAACCATAATATTCTGAGAACATCGAAGACAAAATGTTTGCGATCTGTGCATTATCCTGATTTGTATTCATTATATAAGATGTTGCTGTCGTGAGTAGAATACTTATTGTAGCACAAAATGTTACGGTGTTTTCAAAGCTCTGAGATGTCATAGTATTAACTAGTCCGTGCTAATTTATATTTTTATCTTATTCAACCACTAATAGACTATATAGTCTGTTATAGAGGTATATGTAGTTGATTACGGGTAGAAAAAGAGAATGTTTGGCTTGATTACTCTGAATTAGTTTAGTAATCCCACTCATATTGAATAGTTCCAGTATTATCAGTATTATGGCCCCAATCATAATACTCATCAGGCAGATATTCAGCGTATTGGCATACTTCACTCGTATATTTACTTAGTTTTTCTTCAATCTCACTCGGCTTTAAAGTAGATAGTTTACCTCCACCCGAGTCATGAAAAATCTCACCTTTAGATTCCAGTTCTTTTTTAAGTTCCAAATATGATGTACAGCGTTTAGAGTTATCTAGTGCTTTTAATCGACTATGTGTTTTTTGTGTTACTAAATCAAACTCTTTTAAGATTTGTCTATTTTTTATAAGGCTAATACGATCTAGAATAAATCTCATTTCTTGAGGTGAATCTTTTAATTCTTTCCAAATCTTAGAGAACTTGTCTTGTAATTTATGTATATCTTTTATAATCAAGAGAGTTGTATGCCATATTTCGTCTCTGTAAAGCCGACATTTAATTCCTTTTACAGAATTCAAATGTGTTTCAATCTCTCTTTTAAGATCAATTAGCGATTGCGGTGGCCTTACGGCAAATGCCAAAACTCTACCTCCTGTCTGCGTAGGAAAAGTAATATATTTTCCACTACCAATTAAATTTCCAGGTTCATGAAACAAAGGTGCGTTCTTAAAAATCACTTTTTCAAGTTCTTTAATGAGCTTTCGTTCATTAGAAGCAATCATAGGTCCTGCAATGGTTATGTGAGGAACGTAATGATATTTGGGATGCCCCAAACCATACGATCTCTGTAAATCATCATAACGATCCTTAATATATTTTCTTGGATATCCTGAATAACGATATTCTAGAATAATAGAGTCAGAGACTTCTTTTATCTTATCTTCAGGTTCATCATCATAATCATCTTCTATTTCATCTTCAGGTTCATCATCAGACTCATCACTCGATAAGTCTTCATCTGAATCAAAATATGCCAAGAACCTTTCAAACAAACCCATTTTAGAGTGATTTAGAGCTAATTACTATAATAAATTATTGGCTTGAAAGGTGCGGATCCGCTCAAGCCATTACCAGTTCAAGTTATGGAATCAACTCAATGATCGGTTTTTAAGAAATATGCTCCAGCCAATGCACTAACTAATGCTATTAAACCTAGTATAATATAGGTTATTTTGTTCAGTGATCCCATTGATAGACTCATTACAGCCACAGTAGAGAATGCAAAAAGTAGAAGACCCAGAGATAACAATCGATGCGTGATAAAACTTATTACTCCCATACCCTTGCTAGAATTAAGCTAAATATATATAATTTGCGAATTTAGCAGAAAATCACTAAAACCATTATCGAAATAAACACTTTTTCTTTTTATGCCTATAATACTCTTCCTTCAACTGTGTACAATATTCAAAGATCCACCTATCGGGCAAATGCATAGGGTAATGATCAGAACTATAGTTCACTCTAGGACCTAGATAATCTTCCATTTGTTTAATCTTGGTTTTCAACTGTGTAAGAGATTGAACCTTCTTCTTCTTTGGAAATAGTTTATGCCAGATCATTTATGTTTAGTAAGCAGTTTCTTCTTACGCAAATACTCTTTCTCAGTTATTTTGCCTTCGGCTAATTTAACATCGAGTATCTTAAGGGGATCTGAGGAGCTCTTATCTGATGTTGGGGTTTTATAGAAAGATAACTTATGTTTTAGATCTGTTATTCTATTCTTTCTTGATCTTCCAACTAACGCCGCAATAGCAAACAAAACTAATCCAGGAATAATATAATAGAATAAACCAATGACTCCTGCTATTATCAATACTATCTCGGCACCACTACATGAATCGAGTTCACTAATTTCATCATGAATGGCTTTATCTACAGAAGAAATACTACCTAAATCTGAACCGTCAATTTGAATCTCGTTGTTGCACTCAAGACAGTAAACTAAAATAGTCTCTCCAGACTTTAGTTGCGTAACTTCTTCAGAACTTAGTTCGGATTCATGACTTGCAGAACATTTGGGGCAGATTATGTCTATAGTTTTGGTTGATTTAGTCATACAGGGCTGATATGTAATTAGCTATATAAATTTTGGCTTAAAAGATGCGAGCTCGCTAAGCCTTGCTGTCAGGTTGTGGGTCCCCTCAAAATGCGCAGTGATTATAGAGCTTTATTCCTTTATTTATCTTGCGGGGTAGAAATGCGCCTTATTCCGGCCAGACAAAGATAATCTACGGAATTCTCGAAAACATTATATACCGTTAAGATAATCTGTAGACATGAACGGGGGTTTTAAACTATGATTAAGCAAGTATTAATTTTACTAGTATTCACATTTCTAATAGCAGGCTGCGGAGCTCCGGACCAAGAGATTCTTGATGATTCCGTTGAGCCCACAGCCATGATAGCTGATGAGCCTATTCAAGACATACCAATTGAAGAGCCAGATCCTGTTGCTGAAGTAATAGAAAAAAGCTGCCCCGACAGTTGTGAAGATGATAATGAATGTACTGAAGATGTATGTTCCGATGAAACTAACTTTGAATGCGTTCACACTGAAATTGTTCCTTGTTGTGGTGATGGCGTTTGTGATGAAGAAGAAGAGTGCGAAGAAGATTGTAAAACTGAAATAGATACAGAACTAATTTTTGTTAATATATCTAATCTGTTTGGCGATATAGATTATTACGAGTTAGGTGGAGTATTCAAGAAGCTGTTCTTTGAAATTGAGAATACAAATGATGTGCCCGTAGTGATTGAACAAATAAATCTTAAAGTCCAGAATGTCAAAGGAGATCAATACGATAAAAAGCAAGAGATCTACTCACATACAATCACTGAAAAAATAAATGTTAACTCTCATGCACTTATTTACTTTGAAAGTGAAATTGAGCCTATGGTTTTAGAGCTAAAGAGTCCAAAGAATGTATTGGAGAAATTTGACATAGAAATTGAGCTAGAGTTGCAAAGTGGAGATGTTATAAAGAAAACTGAAACATTGCTCCTTGATGATTTTTACTTCTATACTCACCTGTTCCATGGTGGAAGTGGTACCACATACTATAATGACCTTAGTTTTTGGCCACTAAGTCACGAGTATAGAGGATATTTACAAGGCAGTTCATTAGTTGCAAGTCAAATAAATCAAGACAACTGGATAACGGGTCTTGGCATTCCCGTCTCTACAGGAAGCCTCATACTTGAGTTCAAAGAAGATTGGGTAGAAACTGAAAAGGAAGTTGACGGTAAAACTAGAACATACATCACTTCGTTCCCTTTAGAGTTCAGAACGAATAACTTAGAGTCATTACCTAGCTTTGATAATTTGGTGCTTGATCTGTTCTTATTTTCGCACGATAACAGATACTTTTACAGTTTTTCAAGTGAAGATCTGGCTACGCTCGAGTTCAAAACAGAAGGCCTAACCTCCAGGGCCACTTTAAATTTAACTACTGATTTCAAGAAGACCTTTACTACATATACAAATATTTTGGTATCATATGCTGAACTTAGAGAAAAGAATCATCTTGAGAAAGTGGCGACTGCATATCGAAGAGAGGTTATGAGAGATACTGATGATTAATTCCAATATTTGGCAGGGGTTTAAAAGATGAAAAAACTATACTTTTTATTGCTTATAACAATCATAGCCGCTATTGGCTGTTCTACCGTTGAAGAACCTAAACAATTATGCAATGCACCATATATTGAGTTTATGGCTGGTGAGTGTTGTTTGGATGCAGACAATAATTCTATTTGCGATTCGGATGAGATATCTGAAGATTTAAGTACCTCTCAACCTATCGAGGTATTAGTGGAAGAAACAGATAATTTGTTAATTGAAGAATCACTATTAATAGTTCCTGCGGACGACTTAATATCATTTATTGACTCTGTTATTAATATCGCCTTAGAGTTTAGGGAGAATGATTGGGGATTTAGACTAAACAAATTCGGTCTTCATAATTATGATGTTCCAGTCGAGTCAAAGTATGATTTCTATGACAGTCCCTATGCAACTATATTCATCTTTGATCATAATATTACTGACAAAGCGATAACAAGTGCAGTTAATGCCAGGTACGCTGATTTTAAATTGTTTATGGAATACAAATATAACACAAGTCAGTATAAAATTAAGTTTGGCCGTTATCCGGAATATACTACTTCAGACTTTAAGATAGAATTTGTTTTCGAGACCGAAGACCTTCTCGAGGATAACAACTTATTTACGTTCAAGAGAGGCGCTATAGTTACCAATGTAGTTCAAGGAGACCAGTTTGATGGAGATGACTTTTATGGCGCTTGGGGACTTACAAGATTTTATGTTCCATGCGGAGCAAATGCATTTGTTGAAATATATCCTAGTGCTTATGCAGATTCGGGTGAATGGGACTGGTCGATGGATGAACTAAAAGAAGCATTAGAAAATGATGATGTTAATAACAGAGATGTTGCTTTGCAAATATCAAATTACTGTTCACAGGTAGATCTAGTTGAATATAACTCGAAAAGGGCGACGGTAAAAGACTCCCCCACTTTGGAAATTCTCAAGGGGATAACGTCAGTTAGTTGCGAAGGAAGACAACTAACATTTGTATGCGATAAGAAATCTATGAAATGTTATGGCGGTGGTTGTACAAATACTTTCAAGAAATGGCGTGATGAAGAGAAAGAATGTTTCGATAATGAAGATTATGCCCTCTTCAAACATTATCGCGTAACCAAAGGTTGTCAAGATCTTCCCAATTGGTTAGGTTAACGAAAATGGTAACGAAGAAACCAACTACTAAACATATTACTCGCTCTGCAACAGTTGTTACAGCCATCTTCATAGTAATTCTGGCAGTTCTTACTGTTCTAATTTTCAAAACATACACATTAACTTCAGAGTGCGGTGAACAGACTGAACTGCAGGCCCAGATTGAAGAGATGAATGAAGCAAATGAGAAATTGAATACGCGGGTTATCAAGCTTGAGAAAGAGATTACAGATGCTGTTAAAGATGAATATGATCTTAGACAAGAGAAAGAAAGTCTAGAATCAACTAAAATATCTTTGGAAAAGCAGTTAAGAAATACCCGAGAAGAATTGACAAGAGCTAT
>Ga0209042_1000128_pt1 | contig 95232 bp, 89 predicted proteins | sample SaaInlV_200m_DNA_6_FD_184649 | JGI IMG/M metagenome (GOLD analysis project Ga0209042, IMG submission 184649) | Marine microbial communities from expanding oxygen minimum zones in the Saanich Inlet - SI037_S2LV_200m_DNA (SPAdes) (version 2) | ecosystem: Environmental > Aquatic > Marine >... | reverse complement strand
GAAGGGCTTTTTCCCGCAAATCACCTTCTTCAGATGGGTCTTGCTCAGCTTTCAAGAGATTTAATTCAGCTTCTATCTGCTCAAAAAAAACTTGATACTGTTCACAGAAGCTCATTGAAAGGTCGACTTTTGGGCGTAGCTTATCGAGATTTGTTTTCTCCAAAAAATCAGCGTAGTAAGATTTGCAAATGATCTCGTTGGGGTCGTCATCTGCAGTTAATGGCACCCTTGTTTTGATTTCGGTTACATAAGCAGAAATTGTTTTCGTGTTCAATTGGCGAGCTATAGAGACGCGATGGTTTCCATCCTGAACGAAATAGGCATCACCAACCTGATAAACTTCAATTGGCGGCATGCCAACCATATCAGTAACAGCGGCTTTAACCTCTACCCAGCGTTCTTCATCCGCATCTCGTTTGGGGAGAAAGCTACGTGTAAAATCATCGTATCGAGCAACGCTGCCCACAATTTTTTCTAAAGAGATTTCTTGTAACCCATGTCTGATCGTGGTGCCTGTACTCCGCAATTGTTGCCGCACCTCATCGAAACAAAGGAGTTCCCCCTCTTTCCTGCGTAAACGCGACAAAATCTGTTGCATTACAGCTTGCTTTCTCGCATATTGAAAATCACGCAATGCCATCTCGTAACTGGCTTTAGATCGTCTTTTCATAGGATTATTCTCATAAAAGGGGAGCGTTTTATCAAGCAACCAGAATTATATCCATAGATTACCTGATTTTATTCATTAGTGGAAGCCCTAATTTTGAATAGTCGATATTGGCGTTTTAGAGGGGTTTAAAAGAAAGCGCAAAAAGCTGTTTTTTATTGGATTCTCAACTTGGTGCGCGTTTGCCCAACTTTTTGTTATCCCCCAGCACTGTGCCCATTAGACATGTGGCCTGCTTCGCGCGTAGACTTGAACTTGCTCTCGTTTAACGGGTAGATCTTTGTCCCCCAGTAGATGTTCGTTAAACGCGCACCAAGCCAAAATCACGTGCGAAGCGGTATTTCATCCCAGAAAAGCAGTTTAGCTCTTTTAGGACTTTCGCTTCTCTCGCTCTAGCTGGATTTGCAATCCAGCAGTTTTCTCATAAAAGACGGGGATTACAAATCCCCTTTGAGCCTTTTTCAACCTTTGAAGCGAAAGTTCTATCTTTATTTTTTAATTTCGGGTAAAAACGCATTTGGGTTTAGGTAGACATCCGTTTCACATTTGTTGGCATAGAGAGACATTGGTTGCATGGCACTTTCATACTCCTCTGGCAGGATAATTTTGCAATATAATCTTTCTCTATAGCCAGCTATAATATTGCAGTCTGATGAGTTGTAATCTCCGATTTCAACCCGATAATTCCATTCACCAGAGGCATCTGGAATCTCTTTTTCGAGGCCAGGCACGCCCCCAGGCATCTTAATATAAAGTTCTAGAGGAATATCCAATTTCCAATCTAAATAGACTACGGTCATTTTTATGCCACTAAAGGCATCACAGTATTGTGGTTCTGTTGTTGGTGTAGGAGACTCTGTGGGAGTTGGGATTGGGGCCGTCGTTGGTGTTTGTGATGGGAGAATTTCTCCAATTGCTGTTGGTGGCGGGATCGGTGTTGGGGCAATGATCTCTGTAGGGATTGCTGTCGGTTGTGGCGCAGATGCCAAGGGTTGGTAATAGAAAAAATAATAACCACCTCCTAGACAAGCTAAAAGTACCAGACCAATGGCTCCGCCGATAAGCAAGCCTTTTGCCCATTCAGGAAGTCCGCCTTTTGCGGGTGGGGATGACATATTAAATGCTCCCCGCAGAAACTTTATTTATTGACTGTATCTTAAAAATTGGATAATGCATTTTTCTCTCCGTTAAGTCTATTAGATATATTTTACATGAAAATATGTTTTTAAGCTTTGCTACTGTAGAGTTGGTGTGCGCGCAGATGTTGTCAGCTTCTTTTTTTACGCGAATTGGGCGAATATCGCGAAAAAACTTAAAAAATCGTTTTTTCGCCTTTTTCGCGCTTTTCGTGTTAAGATTTCTGTGACTATTCATCTCAGGATCAGTTTCCACGACTAAATACCATATTACCTTACGAGTTGAACCCAAGAAGTTGAGAGAATAAAATATGCCTAATCTAAAAAAAGCTGAGAAGCCTGTATCTCAATTTGCTGTCATTACGGACAGCCATATCCGTCTCGCAAATGCAACAGATGAAGGCGGCTACGCATCGAATCGTCTTTCTCTTGAACGAGCGAATTATATCGTCCAAGCCATTAACCATCTTCAACCCGATTTTGTCGTTCATCTTGGGGATGTAGTTCATCCAATCCCCTTGTTGGAGAATCACGAAGAAGCGGTTGAGAAAGCTTTTGAAATCTTCTCTGAAATCGAAGCGGATGTTTATATTTTGCCCGGCAATCACGATATTGGTGATAAACCAAATGCCTGGCTCCCGGCACCCGTTGTTAAAGAAGACAGTCATTTAATCTTTTCAAAATACTGGGGAGATTTATACAAATCCTTTTCCACAGAGATTTGTCATTTTATCTGTCTTGATACGCCTATCATGAATTCTGGATTTCAAAGAGAAAAGGAACAACAGACTTGGCTTGAAAATGAAATCAAAAATGCCAAAGAAAAGAGCTTGCGGATCTTTGTTTTTATGCACTATCCGCTTTTCATCTGCGACCCAAATGAACCCACGCATTACGATAATATCGCCGAGCCTGCTCGCAGTTGGTTGCTTGAGCTTTTTACAAAATATAAGGTGGAAGCCGTATTCTCAGGACATGTGCATAATCCCTTTGTTGGGGTTCATGAAGATACCATCCATTACAGTGTCCCATCGACGGCATTTATCCGCCCCGAATACTCAGAGCTGGCCACTGTCGGGCCTGCCGATGAATTTGGTAGAAATGACTTCGCCAAATTGGGATTCTTTTTGGTGAAAGTCTATGCAGATGGGCATGAAATTCTCCCCATCAGAACTTATGGTGCCGGTAAATTGGATGCCGATATACCCCAAACTGAGCCTTATCAAATGCTTGGTGCAAAATCCCCCATGCTGGGAGTCACTTTGCGTCGCGGTTGGGGCAGGCGTGTTGAGTTAGCTGCGGATGGCTTAGACGAATTCAAGCGCAAAGAAGCCTATCGTGATTCTTTATTGATCGCGCTTCTTGAACTGGGCGTTAAATCATTACGCGTACCTTTTGCCGACCTTGTCAACGCAGATATTCGTCAACGTCTCTCCGATTTTGTGAAGCTGGGATTTGAATTTACCACATATAGTCTTGGCATCCCTGACAAGGCGACTATGGCGACTATCAAGGTGCATGGGAATTTACTAAGAAATTGGGAAATTATTTTTCCCCAAAAGTCCCTCCCCCAACTTGGCACCGCTATCCGTCTAGCCCGAAGTGTATTTTCTGGTCAGCTTTTTATTGCTCCCGTTGTCCCCATCAAAGAAGATAAAGGCGATGGCAAAACTTTCCAGCATTTCGCTAGTCACGGTTTTTCCAAAGAAGATGCAAGTCAGATAGAAAGTTGGCTCTCAGTGCTTGACACGCCAACTGATGATATTGGGCTAACCTTCAGAGTTTCCCCGTGGGATGATCCCGCCACTCAATTGCATGAAATTGACCAAGCAAGTCAGCGCGTCAAATTAATAAATCTGCAATTACCGCGCTTGGATGAAGGCATTTATTTTAACGATAATGACAAATTGAGTTCTTTCATCGTTGATGCCTACAAAGCTAGCCAAACAATGCTCAATACAACCCTTTTCATTGATACCTTTGTGGACAGCGATAGAGGCTATTACCCAAGAATTGGATTGATAGATAGACGCTTTAACCCAAGACCAGCTTTCTATGCGTTGAAGTTGGCATCTCTTGAAAAATAATCCATAGATTCTCTCCATGTCTCTGAGGTTACCGCCTGTTATCCATCATAAACAAATAGGAATTACTATATGAAAATTCCTTCTCGCCAAGAAGCTGAAAGACTGATCGCCGAAGCCGAGCGGTTAAACCCTGGCCCCTGGGTGGCGCATTCCCGTTATGCGGGAGAAGCCGCTCAAGCGATTGTGAGTCATCATCCCGACCTTGACCCAGAATCGGCTTTTGTTCTCGGATTTCTGCATGATATAGGTCGTCGAGTTGGAGTCACAGGAATGCGCCATAGCCTCGATGGTTATCTTTTCTTAATGGAAAAGGGATTTGATGATGTCGCCCGCGTCTCAATGACGCATAGCTATCCAGTACAAGATATTCGTCACGTTAACTCAAAATGGGATGGTACGGAAGAAGAGCTTGAATTTGTACGGGAATATATTACCAAGATTAAATTCACAAAATATGACCGTCTGATTCAATTATCTGATGGCATTTCGCAACCTACAGGTCACTGTCTAATTGAAAAACGGATGGTGGATGTCGCTTTGCGATATGGAACGAGCAAATACTCTGTTCCCCGTTGGAAAGCCTTTATCAAAATAAAAGAAGATTTTGATAAAGAGATTGGGCAATCTATTTATGTAGTTTTGCCGAATGTTGTAGAAAATACTTTCGGATTTAATCCTAAAAAATAATCTATGAATCCTATTGCTACTATATTAGTACACTTGAGAGGAAGGATTCTCGTTTTTCATTCTGAGTGAATATACTTTAAAAAAACATCCACTATTTTCGGGTCGAAATATCTTCCAGACTGCTCTCTGATATGGGTCAGTGCTTTTTCTTTCGACCATGGTTTGCGATAGGGGCGATCAGAGTGAAGTGCATCCCATACATCTACGATGGCGAAGATACGTGCAGCGATAGGGATCTGCTCTCCTGCCAAACCGCTCGGGTAGCCTGTGCCATCCCATTTTTCGTGATGATAATGGGGAATATCGAGAGCAGGTCGCAGATATTCAACAGAAGATAGCCATTCGTAAGCATAGATAGGGTGCTTCTGCATAATTTTCTGCTCTTCCTCAGTGAGCTTTCCAGGTTTTTGTAAAATAGCATCAGGGATGCCCATTTTTCCTATATCATGTAGTAATGCTCCCCGATAAATATGTGCAAGTTGTTCGTCATTAAGCCCTATTATTTGTGCTAAATCTATCGTTGTTTTAACCACACGACGGCTATGCCCTTCGGTTTTCATGTCACGCAATTCCAAAGCTTGCGCCCAGCCCTCGATGGTAGCATCATAAGCCAAGGTCAACTCTATGTTCGAGTGCTGCAAATCGTTAAAGAGGGTGATACTCTCAATAGCAATAGCTGCCTGCCCAGCCAAGGTCTGCAGGTAATTTTCCCATTCGCTTTCTGGTTCGAGAAAAGAGCGATGAAAGACCTCCAGCACGCCAAATAATGTACCCTTGGCAATCAGGGGAACACCATAATAAGCGACGAATTCTTCTTCTTTGAATCGGGAAGATTCTGAAAAACCAGCTTCGGGCTGATGCAAATCAGGGATGAAGACAAGACTCCTTTGCAAAGCAGCCACCCCAGCGTGTTTCTCGCCCATCCGCAGGTTTGTATGCTGGATATCGGTAGTGCGAAAACCTTTTCCTTGAGAGAAGGTCAGGGTTTGAGAAGCCTTCTCGTAGAGCAATACTGCCGCAGCATCTACTTCCAATTGTATTAGCAAGTAATCCAATAATACATTTAGGATAACTTTCAAATCAAGGCTGCCGGTGATGGCTTGATCGATTTTGTGTAGCGCGTCCAGCCGCTTTAGATATAGCTGAATCGCCTTCTCTGCTTGCACCCGCTCGGTGATATCAACACTTATTGTCAGAAGAGCTTCTACCTTGCCCTCATCGTCTAAAATCGGTTGGGCAGCACGCAGAATGTTCAGTTTTGTACCATCTTTCCGAATCATATGGATCTCGGCGGATTGGGGTTCTCCTATTAGTAGCTGTGAAAACTTTTTACGAACGGTTTCAACAGAGCCAGAGTCGAAGAGTTCAAAGGCATGTTTTCCTATTAGTTCAGATACTTCATAGCCAAGCAAGCGCGCTGAGCTTGAACTGCAATTTATAATAACGCCATTGGTGTCAAGAACTTCTCCTCCATAAGGCAATAGATCGAATAATAAGCGATAACGTTTTTCACTCTTTTGTAATGCTTTTTCTGCCTGCTTGCGCTCCGTAATGTTGCGTAGAACGCCTTCAGTTTTCACAGGCTGTCCATCCTCGTCGAATACAATATGCGCCGTGACGGATACAACCATTAAATCCCCGTTTTTTTTCTTCATATTTATTTCGAAATCATTGACTCTACCCTCGAACTCCATATTCGCTGACAGAGTCGCATACTCGTCCGGGTAGGCATAGAAATCCATCACGTTTTGATCAATCAATTCCTCGGGACGGTGGCCGCTATGCTTTTCGATAGAGGGGCTGATTCCGATGAGATTACCATTAAAGTCTGTTTCATATATCACATCATCAACTCTTGCGTAGATGTTGCGGTATCTCTCTTCGCTCTTCTTTAGTGCTTCCTCTGCCTCTTTGCGCTCGGTGATGTCCTCTTTGATGGCAACAAAGTTGCTGATTTTGTCCCCATCAGAAGAAAATGGTGCAATGATCATCTTTTCCGTATACAAACTTCCGTTTTTGCGTTTATTGATAAGTTCACCACGCCACACCTCCCCCGCATAAACCGTACCCCATAATTTTTCGCAAAATGCTATATCCTGTTGATTTGATCTGAAAATGCTAAGATGCTCTCCCTGAATTTCTTCCAATGAATAACCTGTCAGTGTATTGAAAGCCGAGTTTGTCCACTGGATATTTCCATCAGCATCCATAATAACGATGGCATTGCCTGCTGATTCAAGTGCGAGTGATTGTAATTTAAGTTGTTGATTGCTTTCTCTGAGTTCACTGGTTCTTTCGTCAACCCTTTGCTCCAATCTATTATGTGATTCTTCTAGTGCAATTCTGCTTTGATTTAACGCGCGGTTCAATCCACTTATATAAATTGTGACCATAACAAGCCCAACAACACCAATGAAGCCACCCAGCATCCACCCCCAGTATTGTTGAATAATATCTCTAAGGGTGATTTTCCCAAGCTCTTCATAAGGACTAACACGGAGTTCTTTAAGGCAATCATGCACCGGTTGGTAATTGAGGGGAATTGTCCAGCCGTGGATACCAGCATCTTTCGCTGCTTTGCTATCAGAGGGCATGCGTAATAGAGCAACAGATACTTGCTGTGCTAATTGGTCGGAGGTATGTTTAACTCTAGCCAGGGGCCATTCAGGATAAAGGCGAGTGCTGACCAACAAAGAGAATCTTTTAGGGTATTGCTCATCTAACACCCTAAAATCAGCAATATCTATTTTGCCTTCTTCATCCATTCTTTCAAGAATGCCGGTGCGGACGGTTCCAGCGTCTACCAATCCTTCTTGAACGGCATACACAACATTATCATGTGTGCCACCAAATTGCATCTCTGCAAAATCTTGGTAAGGGTTGATGCCATAACCCTTAAATTCCCTCTGAGTCATTCTCCATCCGCCAAAAGAAGTTTCATGGACAGCCATGAATGACTTGTTCTTCAAATCATCTAGGTTATTAATATCCTTTCGGTCTTTTCTGGTAAAAATAACACCACCAAATTCATCATAAGCCTGTCCCTGCCACAAATCTTGCAACGTGACAATTCTGCCCACCCCATATTTGTATTCCAACTCAACATAAATGCTGGAATTTGCTAAAACAAAATCAACTTCACCGCGCTCAGTAGCACTGTAAATTTCTTCAAAGTCTAATGGAATAATAATAAATTGATATTCTGGGATTTGGGCACTCAGGTATTCTGCTGTTGGCGTCCATCTTTCCATTGTCTCTTCTGCCCCTCGAAGAGCTAAAATCCCAATCTTGATCTGCTCTTCTTGACCATAGGCAATAGAATGAATCAGTGTAGAGAAGAAAAGCACAAAGATAATTAATCGTTTGGCTTTTATTCTATTAGCATTCTTCATTGTGCATACCTCATGGCAGTACAGGGATTTTTCTTGTTAAATCAATCTGTAAGCATTATACAATCTCACTCCTTTTTTAGCAAAATAGATGCTCTCAACGAACCAATGAGTCTCCACGTCCAAGCCAAGTACTTTATCTCTCATAAATCCACTATTTTTGCGCTATACTTTTCCCCATAATGAATGATTTCCCCATCTCCAAAATCACCGCTCGTCGCTTTATCATGGGCAAACAAGGCTTATGGCCCGGTCGCCGTTTTTCGGGTGTGGAGGGCACCGCCGCTGCATTGCATCAAATGGATGCCGTGCAGCTTGACCCGCTCAACGTCATCGCCCGCAGCCAGGATATTGCCATGCTTGGACGCGTTCTTGATTACCGCCCTGAGCATCTTTATCAGGTCGCCTACGAAGAGCGCGGATTTTTCGACTATGGCGGCGTGCTATTTCTTTACCCCATGTCTGAGCTTCCCTATTGGCGCTTGCATATGAAACGTGCAAAAGATTGGAAACGCCTGAAAGCCTTCAGGGAGGAGCATCCCGAAACGATGAAAGAAGTTCTCGCAGCCTTGCGCATCAACGGGCCGATGGGCAATAAAGACTTCAAGGGAAACAAAAAACTCATCAACAGCTATAGAGGCGGCAAGGATACCTCCGTTGCCCTCTATTCACTTTGGATCACGGGCAAAGTTATGATTACGCGCCGTGATGGTTTCACGCGTGTCTATGATCTCACCGAACGCGTTGCCCCGCCCAAACTTGATTACGCCGCCACCGAGCAGGAAGCCGAAGATTTCTTCGCCCGCAAAAGTATCTCCTTTTTGGGATTGATGAAAGAGAAACGTTGGCGCACCGTTTTCTCAAATTATATTCAACGAAAATTGGATGTGGAAGAAGCGGATGCGCGCATCGCCGCACTCTACGAAGAGAAGGTGATTTCCCCCGTCAGCATCGAGGGGTCAAAGGAACGTTGGATCGTCCTTGACCGAGACTTGCCTCTGCTCGAGGAATTGGATGCCGGGAGAATTCCATCGGGGTGGCAGATGCTCGGTCCCAGCACGCAAGATGAGGTCACGTTCGTCGCGCCGCTTGAGATCGTATCCGCGCGTAAGAGGGCAAATCAGGTCTTCGATTTTGAATATATCTGGGAGGTCTACAAACCCCTCGTCCAACGCCGTTGGGGATACTACGTCCTGCCCATCCTGTACGGCGATGATCTGGTCGCCCGTCTTGATCCGAAATTGGACAGAAAAACGATGACGCTCCACATCAAAGGCTTCTGGCTAGAAGATGATGCGCCCGTGAGCGACCCCAATTTTGCCGATGCACTTGGCAAAGGGTTAGCGCGCTTTGCCAAATTTGTGGAGGCAAAAACGGTGGATATTGATGCGATTAAACCGAAAAAATTGCAAAATCACCTCCAAAAGTTTGTGGGGGATTTGTAGGATAAGCGTGGGGTAAGCGTCAAGCAGGCTTTTTGCCCCCATGCTAATATATAGTCAGTTCGAACGGAACAACTTCTCTTCTCCTCCTTTCAAACGAGAGCCAAGGCTGGACACCTTGGCTCTCTCGATTTAAGGGGAACTTCTCCTGCTTTTTAGCCTTGAGCGTGAATCGCGCCTCTTTCTTGCACGTCAACGGGAACCCCTTCGATTTCTGTTGGGATGAGTTCGTCAGCTTTGAGTTGGCTGGCAGGTAATTTGATGCTGACCATGACAATTATGGCAATATTTTTTGAATGTTGCCGACCTTGAATACGAAAACCAATCCCTACGCCGACCACATTGGGCTTGGCAAGAAGCATTGCTTCATGTGCTCGTTTGACAGTTTTTACTTTTTCAAGAAAGGATGAAGACTCTGTCATACTTTTCTCCTAACTGAAGGTGACGTTTAGGCTATCCAGCACAGTTTGGATGGGGCTGAGGATAGTGGATTGTTCAGACCCTGCAAAAAGAAGACCGACAGCATCGCGTGAGTTACCGTGTACGACCAATGATCCCGAATCTCCACCCTGCGACATAGGTCCAGCCACGATCTGCTCTTCAAAGGTGGCGGTGCGCCCTGCTCCGTAGCTGACATTCACTGTAGTATCCAAAACCTGAACTTGATCAGTGGTGAAGCCCGTGGTACGCCCCGATTTGCGTACGGGCATCCCTAATTCGGCATCCAGTACGCCGCTGATTTCTCCAATATTGAGAATCTCATCCAGGACTTCACTATCTATATTGGGGCGGGCAAGGGCAGCATCGACTTTATTGATAGCTAACGGGCTAATACTACTTACGTTTAGACGATGACTTGAGCCAAGGATAACGGCAATTAGATTGCCGAGTGATGCAAAAATACTGGCATAGTCACAAGTTCCTGGGGAGGTAGTGTACTGAATGGGGATAAAGCGTAATAATGTGGCGATGGTATCTGTAGAAACTTTGCCTCCATCTGTGGGGCCGGGTTGAAGAATGGCATCGCCAATATCGGCATCATTGCTATTTGCCATTACATGATTATTAGAGAGAATAAGTCGTTCGCCTGTATCTTTATCGCGAACTACGCAACCCAGTGTGCCGGCAGTAATACCATAATGTCCAATGCTGACACCACCAGGAGCTGGGCGCCAATGACCTGTAGGAGCCTGCAAAGCACGCAAATCCCCAACCTGAATTACATCTGTGCGGATATCATCCAATGCTTGGGGGACAAGCTCTTCTGAGAGCAAAGCTTCTGGAGAGAGTTTCCGTTTGACAAGCACCTTAACGCATACTTCATCAGTTTTATCACCGCGTATATCTTTGAAGCCAACACCCACCCCGACAACATTTGGCTTGGTAAGCAATGTGCTTTGATGCAGTGTTTTAGCCTCTTTGGCATTATTTAAACGAGTCATATTTTTCTCCTTCTGAAGGCAATTATGCCTTTCAAGAACTACGGGATTTTCCCCACTTCTAAAGGTCTATACTTTTCAGTGTATCATTTTTTTTGTGTTTTACAAATTTTTCCTTCTACGGAAAAATGTTGGTAGGATAAAGCAAATAATAAAAGATGCTCATAGGGGATTTCGAAGCCTCGCTTTCTGTTCTTTGAAAAGGATGTAAAATAGCCTAATGAATGATTCCCCTGAATATAAATGTCGTTCACTGATTAGTAAAAAGGAAAAAATATCATGAGCAATAACGCTTCCAACTCCCCTCAAAGTTTGCTCGGCGGTATGATTTTCGGCGGGATATTTTTTCTTGCTGGGAGCTTTATCTTTATGATTGCCACAGATATTATCCATGCAGATCCGAGCAGCTTCAACGCACCGCGTTGGGTGGTTGCCGCCGCGGGCGGGGTCTTCATGCTGGCGGGCATGATGGTTGCCGTTCAGGGCGGTTTTGGCCCTGAGGGTATGAAAACCAAGCTCTATTTATGGATACAATTCTTTTTTGGCATGGCGTTAATGGTTCTTTTCACCGCTATCCCGCTCTGGATTGGGTTTGGATTAGGCGAACGCGAATTTAACACGAGCACAACGATTGGTCCCATTACGAACAGTAGCTCAGGGAGTGATGGAATGGGGCGTTTCGTTTTTGGGGGGAGTGGCGTGTTGATGATCTTCATCACCATTGCAATGGCAATCTCGCAACTCAAGAATATATTTAAGATCAAATAAAAAAGCGCATCTCGGCTGAGATGCGCTTTTCTGGTCAAGAGAATCTTCTAAGGGATCAACCTTTAGAAGGTTTTTCTTTAGGCTCTAATCATCGTTAAGAGCATCTTGAATTCTTCAGTCGCTTTCACGGCATGTGGTTCATCAGCGGGGAGAATGATCGATTGTCCGCTCTCCATCATATAAGATTTACCAGAGATGAGAATCTCCACTTTGCCGTCTAAGACCTGCACAAGCGCGTCAAAGGGCGTTGAGTGTTCGCTCAACTCTTGCCCTTTGTCGAAGGCGAAGAGGGTCACGTTGCCCGTTTCGGCACGTAAAATCTGGCTACTGACAACCGCACCTTCCTGGTATTTGGCCAAATCAGCGATATTTAGTATTTCAGCTTTCTTTGTTTCGGTCATTTTTTTCTCCTAATATTTTATGTCATTATGAGGGGGATTGCTTCGCCGCAAATACCACTCCTCGCAATGATAAAGCTATTTAATCTCTATCGAATAATTTGCCAACGCACGCGTGAAGCGGGTTGTGCCGCTGACGACTATAATTGCTTCGTCATATTCGTCTCCCAAAGTGATGGGGATATCAGCGGCTTGGTCGGCTGAAAGTTCTATTGTTTCTACTATGGTGTCGTTTCCCTTCAAAATTAATGCAAGGCGGAAGGTCTGCGGGAGGGCATTTTGAACGCGAGCAAAGCCTGCTGATTCCCAGCCACCATCATCGGATTCAAAATCTGAGAAGTAGTCTATGGCATCAATGCGGATGTCGTCTATCAGCATCCCCTCGCCGTTGACAGCTGCGTCGGTAATGTACTCAAATCGAATTTGCACCCGTTTCCCGGCGTATGCGCTGAGATCGACATTTTCTTCTACCCAACCGCTGGTCTGGCCTGTATATGCCCAACCGTATGATGAGCCTGCCGGGTTATAGTCTGTGCCTAAGGGGGTGTTGAGTATTTCCCAACTTTCTCCATCGGTAGATGCTTCAAGATAGACGTAGTCCCAATCTTCTTCGATATCGTACCAGGTTTGGAATGACAAAGTAACGGGACCGGCAACCCCGCTAAGGTCGAACTCGCGCGTTAGGGTCATGTCCGATTCGTCGCCTTTGTTGGACCAAAAAGCGTACTCGCCAGAAAAAGCGTCTGATGGCAATAATCCCGTTTGGGTTGCCCCATCAAAATGAAAAGTATAATCTCCCGCACATTGGATGCTGATATAGTCTATGCCATATTGGTGAACAGATCTATCTTGGGAGGTTTGAGGGCAATTGCTAAAGGTTTCAGTTGCAGATGTTTGGGGGGCGGCCGGGTAATTATTATATATATAACGCCCGTCTCCTACAGAGGCATCGAGCAGGTGCATTGCGACTGCCCAGTCCATGAAGACGTCATCTGCTGTGATGATTTCTCCTGTTTGCGGATCAGTGATATTCATTGCTTCGAGGGTGTCATCTATGCTTTGGATATCATTTTTGGGATTGTTGGTCACGGCCTTGGTTGCTTCTGCGCCAAATCTATCAAGATAATAGGCGAGGTATAGAAAAGATTGCCCGTAATGTGCGCTGAAATCAGGGGATGAGTTATCTGCCCAATCGGTTAGTTGTATATCTGGTTTGTTTACATAGAGCCAATCTGCACCGCCTGAGTAATAGCCATTTAAGAATGAGCCTAATTCTGCGAAGCCTTCTCCCATCCATGAGACATCGTTGCGATCAGAAGCAGATTGGATCATATGTACAAATTCGTGGGCTAATACGCCGTAAGTGTAGGAGTTACTCAGGCTTTGTGTAGAGCTAATTACAAAAGATTCATGGGCATTAGAATGCTCCTTAATTGCGGGGTTGAATCCATCGGTTGAATTATAGACACCGGCGATATTGGAGCCAAGACCGTCTGCGTAAAAGACGTAGATATGCGGGTCGCCATCTACACCTGGATTCCATTCACTACCAAAGAATTCACGATCTGTGGGGTAAATTTCTTCTTCAAATATATCCATTAGTGTTTTTACTTCGTCAGGATCGGCATTTGTGCCATCTTCTGCCCAGAAATATGAATGAGGAGTCTCATACAGAAGTGTAGCTTCGATTTGGCGGTATTCAATTGTGTCTGAGTTTAATATCCAGAAATTGTCTTTGGCGCCAACTTCGTATGATTTGCCTTCCACGGTATTTGGTATACCGCATTTTCCTTCTAAACGACAAGCGAGTTCGTAAGGATCATTTTCTGGCACGACCGTTGTTTTTAGCGTTTCAAGCGTATCAACAGGGACTTCTTCTGCTGGAGGGCGTTCCACAACGATAGGTGCATTAGGGGTGGATGTTGATATATCAAGACTTTCATCAAAGGTATTTAGGATGTCATCACCGTTTTGATAAAGCCAAAATCCTGCACCTGTTGCGATAAGCAAACAGCAGCAGAGAAGGGCAATGACAACGCCGATAATGGTCCAAACTACCTTGGAACCAGATGAATTATTTTCTTCCATTAAGTTCTCCTAAATCTAAATGTTTTTCCTACTTACTTTTAAAAATGAACTCCATTTTAGCTTAAAAACAAAAGTCAGGCAAAAAAACTTTTTGCCTGACTTTCGAATTTGCCTAAGCTATATTTGCTTTTTTCTTTGTTTTTGGCACTTCTTCGCCTTCTATAAAGACAATTTTGTTTTCTTCGGCATCCACGTCCACTAAAATGGAGCCGCCCTTACTGAAATCGCCTTGGAGTAGTCTCATTGAAAGTGGACTCTCAACAAATTTTTGCAAGGCTCGTTTCAAAGGACGTGCGCCAAAGGCTTTATCATAGCCCTCTTCAGCCAGCCAAGTTCGAGCTGTTGAAGTTAATGCTGCTGAAATTTCAAATTCGTTTAGGCGTCCTTGAATTTCTTTCATTTGCAGGTCAACAATTTCTTCCATCTCTGCTACGCTCAAAGGTGAGAACATGATCGTCTCATCCACGCGGTTCAAAAACTCAGGGCGGAAAGCACCTTTAAGAGCCTTATCAATCTTGCCATGTGCTTCGCTTTCGTCATCGTTTTCTGACTGTGTTACAAAGCCCAAGGCACCGCTCTTGCTAACATATTCTGTACCAAGATTGCTGGTCATGATCAAAATCGTATTGCGAAAATCGACAACTTTGCCCTGCCCATCTGTCATTCGACCATCATCAAGGATTTGAAGAAGTGCATTCCACACATCGGGATGGGCTTTCTCAATCTCATCAAATAGGACGACACGGTATGGACGGCGACGGACAGCCTCTGTCAGTTGACCGCCCTCCTCATAGCCGACGTAGCCCGGAGGCGCGCCGAACAAACGCGACGCCGTATGTTGCTCCCGGTATTCTGACATATCGATTCGCACCAAAGCATCGGGGTCGTCAAACATGAACCAAGCTAAAGCTTTGGCAAGCTCTGTTTTCCCTACACCAGATGGGCCGATAAAGATAAAGGAACCAATCGGACGATTGGGGTCTTTCAACCCGGAACGTGCCCGCCGAATTGCATCGGATATGGCAGTAATCGCCGCACCCTGCCCAATGATCTTCTCATGGAGACGTTCCTCCATATTGAGTAATTTATGGGCTTCGGTCTCCATCATCTGCGTGACAGGGATTCCTGTCCACTGATTGACGACTTCGGCAATGTCGTTAACATCAACTACTTCGTCGAGTTTATGTTCTTCTTCCCATTGATCTCGCGCAACTTTGAAATCACTTTCGCAACGAAGGCGTTCTGCTTTCATCTCGGCTGCACGTTCATACTCACGCTCTGTGCCAGCCAATTCTTCTTCTGCGGTAAGACGATCAATTTCGCTTTTCATTTCTCTAAGTTCAGGGGGCAGCGAATAGAGCGCAACGCGCAATTTAGCGGCGGCTTCATCCATTAGATCAATTGCTTTATCAGGGAGATGGCGGTCAGTCACATAGCGGTCTGCCAGATTAGCTGCGGCGGTAAGTGACTCATCCGAAAAACGGACTTTATGATGTGCTTCGTAGCGGTCACGTAGACCGTGCAGCATCTTGATCGTATCTTCTACATTGGGTTCTTCGACGTAGATTGGCGCAAAACGACGCTCGAGGGCGGCATCTTTTTCGATATGTTTATGGAATTCATCTAATGTGGTCGCACCGATGCACTGTAATTCTCCGCGTGCCAAAGCTGGTTTAAGCATATTTGATGCATCCAACGCACCTTGTGCCGCGCCTGCGCCAACGACGGTGTGTAACTCGTCGATCATCAGGATGATCTCACCATCTGATTTTTGAACTTCATCGATCGCAGATTTTAGGCGTTCTTCAAACTCACCTCTAAAACGTGAACCAGCGATCATGCTGCCCAAATCAAGGGAAACAACTTGCTTGCCACCCAAAATTTCAGGAACATCGTTATCTACAATTTTCTGTGCCAAACCCTCAACGATTGCGGTTTTTCCAACACCCGCCTCACCGATCAAAACGGGATTATTCTTTGTACGGCGCGAAAGTATTTGCACCAAACGTAAAATTTCAGGATCTCTCCCTATAACGGGATCAAGTTTGCCTTCACGGGCGAGCATCGTCAAATCCCGCGAATATTTTTCGAGAACTTTGTAGCGCGTCTCCGCTTTCTTATCAGTGACTCGTGTCCCTCCACGTAAATCTTTAACTGCGCCCATTACACGATCCCGTGTAATGCCTGCGTTTTCGAGCATACGTGCAGCGGGCGTATTTCTTTCGCTTAAAACTGCCAAAAAGAGATGCTCGGTGGAGATATATTCATCCTTTAATCGGCTGGCTTCGCCGTTGGCGAGATCAATAATTCGTTTAACGCGCGGGGTAATAAAAATTTGCCCTGCGCCACCGCCAAAAATACTCGCTTTTGGGCTGGCTTTTAACGTGGTGTCAAGTTGTTCTATAAGTGCTTCAGGGCGGGTATTCAGGTTCTCAAGGATTTGTGGAACAGCACCATTGGGCTGCTCAATTAACGCCAATAAAATATGCTCAGTATCAATTTGGTTATGCCCATAACGCTGAATAATTTCTGCAGCACGCTGGGCAGCTTCTTGTGCTCGTTCTGTAAAGCGATCAAATCGCATCATGATATTTTTCCTTTTTCAAGAAGAAGGTGAATCACACCAAGTTTTAAATTTAGTAGTATCCAGTATAACAAAAAAGCATTGGTGGAATAGTGATGCCGCGTTAGAGGTGTATAAGATTTAAAAGGGTGGAGTTGAAATAGTCAGTGTTTATCTGGGGTCTTTCAATAACTTCGGCGATAAATTACTCAACGCCGCGTGCAATAAATTTAAGGTGTTTTCCCAATCTTTGATTCGGCAGAGTCCCATCGCGGTGTGAGCATAACGGCCAGGCACAGAAACAGAGCCAGTCGGGATGCCAGCGCGTGAAAGATGAATACTCCCCGCATCTGTCCCACCACCGCCGGGCTGCCGATATTGGTAAGGGATTTTCTTCGCATCGCCCGTCTCGCTCAACCAGCGGATAATGCGTGGGTCTGAGAGCGTGCGCCCATCAACGGTATATATCGCAGGTCCCGCACCGAGCTTGGTGTTGTAGCGGATGTTTTCGCTGCCGTCGTGCATCGGCATATCGTAGGCGGGCGTCGAGTCGATGGCAAGAGCCAAGTCGGGGTTTAGAGCGTGCGCCGCCACTTTCGCGCCACGCAAGCCTACTTCCTCTTGCACGGTGAAGGCAGCCAGCAAGTCGATATTCGCGGGCGCGTTCTTTAATAATTCAATCAGGATGGCGACTCCAAGCCGATCATCCAATGCTTTGGCGCGGATCGAGTCTCCAATTCGCAGAAATTTTGTAGCGAAAGTCGCCCGGTCACCGACCTTGACCTTTGGCTTGCCCAGCCCCACATCAATTCTCAATGACGTGAGCGGAATCTTGCCATTACGCTCCCCCGCGCTAACGAGGTGGATGGGTGTTGTGCCTATCACCCCAGCAATTTTTTCGCGTCCAACGATAACCGGCTTCCCCACAAGCTGACGCGGGTCAATCCCGCCGATGGTGTCAAACTGGAAGATGCCATCACTCTCTTTGTTGACCAGCATCATACCGATTTCATCCATGTGGGCGGCGAGCATCACCTTTAGACGATTTCTCCCCTTGCCACGCTTTGTGACCAGCAAATTGCCCATAGCATCGATTTTGATCTCGTCGGCAATATCTTCAATCTCCGCTCGTATAAGTTTGCGGATTTCACCTTCATCGCCCGAAACGGCGATGGCAGTAGTGAGTTTTTCTAATAATCTAAGTTGTGGGTTTTTGATTTTTAGCATGGTGTTTTTATCAAAGGTAGAGCTGCATTGCATCCGCTTTTGGATGCGTTGCAGTTCGGGTTAGCAAAGACTCGTGTGTTTTGTTTGAGCCGATGTGCAATATCATGCCCTTTAGGTATGCATCAAATGTAGATGCAATGCACATCTTACGTTTAATCATCCCAAACAATTTTCTCTAAAAAGTTATCATCTAGCATTGTAATAAATTCTGTCAATAAGCGCCCAGTACGTTGAATATCTTTTGTTGCGACAACTTCAACGGGTGTGTGCATATAGCGGATGGGAATAGAAATCACGATGGTCGGAATTCCCTCTGCCGTGATCTGCAAATCATCGCCATCGGTGCCAGAACGAGCGGGCAGAATTTCGACACTGTAAGGTATCTCCAGCTTTTCGGCAAGCTCTTTGAATTGCTCATGCAAAAATGGATGGATGACTGCGCCCAATCCAATGGTGGGCCCGCTACCGAGTTCAAAGGTTTCCCAATTGCTTGCCCCGGGACCTTTTGCAAAAGTCACATCTACCGCAATTGCTAAATCTGGACGAATTTGAAAGGCAGAAGTTTTCGCGCCTTTTAGCCCCGTTTCTTCTTGGACAGTGGCGACGGCTTGAACATCCCAGATATGCTCACGAGATTGTAACTCTTCAAGGCAGAGTGTTAATGCCGCAACGGAGGCACGATTATCAAGAGAATGTCCCGCTAATAATCCGCCGCTCATTTCGGTCGGCTCTGTGGCAAAGGAAACCGTATCGCCGATTTTGATTTTGCGAGCAACTTGGCGGGCAGAAAGCCCAACATCCACGAGAAGATGCTCGAGGGCGACCGCGCCTTTTCCCGCGCCTTCGGGCAGAAGATGTGCAGGGGGCTGGGCGATGATTCCGGGCAGCACGCCAGATTCCGCATGGACGTTTACCGCTTGCCCCGGTAGCACACGGATATCAATCCCGCCGAGATTGGTGATATGCAGAAATTCCCCATCAATCTGGTTGACGATCAATCCGATTGCATCCATATGCGTTGCAATCATTAGCGAGTGAGATTTGCCGCTTCCGTGCTTAATCCCGTGTAAGGAACCGAGTGGGCTAAGGCTGAGTTCATCTGTGAGCGGCTCCCATTTTTCTCGAATAAGTTCGGTGACAGGAGTTTCAAAGCCAGATAGCCCAGATGCGGAAAGAAGAGATTTTAGGAAGTTTGTTTTCATATAGGTGGGTATTAGCCTCCTGCCGCCTGTGTTAAAAAATCTTCGAACAAAGTATTTGTAGGGGTATTACTGGGCGTTGGCGTTAGTGTAAAAGTCTCTGTAGGAGAAGGGGTAAAGGTTGGCGTAGGAGTAATCGTAAATGTTTGGGTGGGCGTGAAAGTATGTGTCGGTGTGAAAGTTGCAGTAGGTGTCGCTGTGGGGGATGCTGTCCACGTCGAGGTGACGGGCAGGAAGGGAGTCGGTGTGGGGGTAAAAGTTGGCGTTGGGGTTGGCGTAAGTGTTGGGGTAGCGGTAATTACATCGGGGGTGGGGCTAAGGGTAGGCGATGCGGGTGTCCCCAATGTTGGGGTATAGGTAGCAACTTCGGGGGAGGGCGTCACGCTTGCGGTTGGCGTTGGCGTCGCGGGTTCTGGCGCGAGTCCAAGCGCAACAAATCCCAAACAATAGCAGGGAATAGTTGCTAGAATAATTGATGTCAAAATCAAACGGCGACGTGCGGTGGGGTTATTTCTATCGTCCATTTTTTCTCCGCCCTGATGATAACAGAAAAATATGAAGGCGTGAAACGTGAAAACCTAAAAACGCTAGGAGAGAAAAACGGTATAATCTCTTCCATGATTCCCATCACCCTAAAAATCTCTGGCTTTCTCTCCTACCGCCAAGCTGTTGAGCTCGATTTTGAAAGCTTCAATCTTGCCTGCATCTCCGGGCATAACGGCGCAGGAAAATCTTCGCTCTTAGATGCCATCACTTGGGCACTTTTTGGGCAGGCACGCAAACGGGATGATTCGCTCGTCAACCTGCAATCGAAAGCTGCTGAGGTCATTTATACCTTCGGCTACGAAAATAATACCTATCGCATCCAGCGCACCATGCCGCGCGGCAAAAAGAAAAATCTCGAATTTCAAATCGACGATGACGGTCTTTGGCGTCCGCTCACCGAAGCCACTATGCGCGCCACACAAGAGCGCATCGAGCAAACTTTGCGCCTCGATTATGAGACCTTCGTCAACGCCGCATTTTTTCTGCAAGGCAAAGCGGACCAATTCACGCAGCAAACTGCCAGCAAGAGAAAAGAAACCCTCGGCAGCATTTTGGGATTAGAAGTTTGGGATGAATACAAAGCGCGCTCTGCCAATAAGCGGCGAGATATAGAAAAAGAACTCGATATTGTGGATGGGAGAATCGCCGAAATCGATGCGGAATTAGATGAAGAAGATGCCCGAAAAGAACGTCTCTCAGAACTCGAAAGCGGACTCAGCCTTTTATCTGCTTCCCGTAAACAACAGGAATCTGTTCTCTCAAATATTCGCCGTTTAAGCGCGTCTCTAGCAGAGCAGCGCAAATTAACAGATGCGCTGGCTGAGGCATTATCCCGCTCCCAACGCGCTCAAGCAGATTTGCAATCCCGCCGTGATCAACGCGAATCGGAGCGCAATCGCTACGCCGACCTCCTCTCCCGCGCTGATGAAGTGGATGCCGCCCACAAAGCCTGGAAAACATCCCGCGAAACACTCGCAAAATGGGAGGAAACAGCCGCCCAATTCCACGAGCAGGACGCAAAAAGACAGCCCTTCTTGCAAGAAATCAACGCAGAGAAAGCTCGCTTGGAACAAGAGTTGGTTTCGTTGGAAGAGCAGGGGGCAGTAATCAGTGAGCAGAAGTCAGTAATTAGTGAGTTAGAAGACAATCTTGCTATAGCAGAAAAGGAATTTGAAGAAGCTGAGAAAAGTGTTCTTGAGCGCGATGCTTTTCAGAAAGAACAGGCAAAAACACGCGAGAAATATGCCGCTCTACAAGTGGAGAATAAACAATATAAAATCCAGATGGATGCGCTTAAAGAACGCATCGAAGAGTTTGCAGCAATAGAGACTGCTACTTGTCCACTTTGTAATCAGGATTTAAGCGATGAACATCGTGCCGAGACTTTAGCCAAAATGGAAAAAGAAGGCAAAGAAAAAGGCGATCAATACCGTGCTAATACCGCCGAGATGAACGCCATTTATGCAGAGGTTCAAGACTACGAAATACGCAATACGCAATACGAATCTGTTGAGCGAGAGCGTTTATCAGCCTCTACAAAACTGACAAAATTAAGCGAGCGTTTCGCTGCTTTGCAAGAAGAGAGAAGAAAATGGGAAGAAGAAGGGGAGAAACGACTCGGCGAAATTCAGAAAATTTTGAGTGAAGAAAACTTTGCTAAAGAAGCACGTGAGAAATTAGCAAAAGTAGATGCAGAACTTAAGAAATTGGGCTATGATGCTGCATCGCATGATGGGGCGCGCAAAAAAGAGAAAGCATTGAGTGTAGTTGAAGATGATTATAAATCTTTGGAAAATGCACGTGCCACCCTAAAACCCCTTGAAGAAGAGATCAAAAATCTTGATGACCAAATTGCCAAAATGCAAATTGAGATTGATGCACAAAGCATCGAACATGAAGGGGCGCAAGCCGCGCTAGAAGCTGCCCAATCTGAAACACCAGATGAGGACGCGGCTTATGCTGAATTGCTCGGAATGCAGGAGAAAGAGAACCAACTTCGGGATGAGGTCGGCGCGGCACGGCAAAATGTCGAGGTCCTGTCGGGGTTAAGAATCCGAAAATCGGATTATGAATCTGAACGGGAGAATCTCGCCCTCCAAATCTCTCGCTATAAAAAACTGGAACGCGCCTTTGGCAAAGATGGTGTACCAGCATTGCTGATCGAACAGGCTCTGCCAGAAATTGAAGAGAAGGCGAACGACCTGCTCGACCGCCTGAGCAACGGGCAGATGTCGGTGCGTTTTGTGACGCAATCTGCGTATAAAGATGCCAAACGCGAAGATATGAAAGAGACCCTTGATATTCAAATCAGTGATAGTGCCGGTGTGCGAGATTATGAGATGTATTCGGGTGGGGAGGCTTTTCGGGTCAATTTTGCGATTCGGCTTGCGCTCTCAAAAGCATTAGCGCAACGCAAGGGTGCGCGCCTGCAAACGCTGATTATTGATGAGGGCTTCGGCTCGCAAGACGCACAAGGGCGGCAACGCCTCATCGAAGCCATCAATCAGGTCAAGGATGATTTTGCAAAAATTTTAGTCATCACACATCTCGAATCGCTCAAAGATGCTTTCCCCTCACAGATTATTGTGGAGAAAGGGGAGATGGGGTCAGAGATACGCATAATTTAGCATGTTTCTTTCCACAATCTTCCTCCTCTTCGGCATCATTACCATCCACTGGTTGCATAACCAATATCAGCTCGATATTCTTCTTGAAATAACCCCACCGCCTAAAAATGCGCCCCTTATCTCCATTTGCGTCCCCGCGCGCAACGAAGAGCGCAATATCCGCCGCTGTGTAGAGGCATTGCTCGCGCAAGATTATCCTAATTTTGAAATTCTTGTTTTGGAAGATAGATCGACAGATTCCACCGCTAAAATTTTGGATTCCCTCCCCAAACAGGATGCGCGTTTAAGAATCATCCCCGGAGACGCTCTCCCTTTGGGCTGGGCAGGCAAGCCCCACGCTTTGGTGCAGGCTTCGGCATCTGCGCTGGGTAAATGGCTTTGCTTCATAGATGCCGATACCTTCCCTGCCCCTGAAACAATAAGCGCAGTTTACGCAAAAGCCCTCGAAAGTGAAGCTGACCTTTTTAGCATTTTTACTCACCAAGAAATGGGATCTTTCTGGGAGCGAACAATTCTCCCTCTCGTCCTGACCGCCCTATCGGCGGGATTTTCGCCGCGCAAAGTCAACGATCCCAAAAGCGACATTGCCATTGCAAACGGACAATTTATCTTCATTAAACGCACTGTCTACGATGCAATTGGCGGACACGCGGCGATCAAAGACTCAATTGTTGAAGATAAAGATTTAGCCGTACTAACAAAATCATCGGGGTACAGGCTCATCGTTGCTGATGGCGGGGATTTTGTTAGTACGCGAATGTACACCTCCCTGCCAGAGATGTGGGAAGGTTGGACGAAAAATATCTATCTCGGTTTACGCGATGATCCGCGCTTGGTGGTCTTGGGGATTTTTGGTGCTTTTCTCGCCTTTTCAGCTGCCTTGCTTCTTCCGCTTTGGGTCGGGATAGGAGTTTATTTAACGGTAGCAAGCCCAAATCAAGTCAGTTTCGTGATTCTCAGCGAGGCATTAATTTTGTGGGGGACGTTAATCTACTGGAGAATCCGAGCAAATGATGCGATGGAAATTCCCCGTTGGTATGCGTTCACAGTCCCGCTGGGCGCAGCAATTTTTGGCACGATGATGCTCACATCTGCATTCAAGGTAATTTTGGGGAAAGGAGTGGTCTGGAAAGGGCGAAGGTATAAAAGGTAAATTTATTTTCTTACGCCAATGCTCTGCGTTGGCGATTTTCTTAGCACAGAACGCAACGCAGAGCGTTGCTGGAAGAGGCAGAAGATCAAAATTCTGCCTTCAATCACTCCCACATCCCTTCTGCGAGTTGATTTAACTTTTCCTGATCAACAATATAGATACGTCGATTTTCAACGCGAATAGCACCGTTACGTTCCAGTTCTTTTAAGGAGCGGGCAATTACTTCGCGAACTGACCCCAAATATGCCGCGAGTTGATCTTGAGTGAGCCGCGAACTATGTTTACCGCTTAATGATTCTTCAGGGAGGGTATTAAGCAAACGCGCTAGACGATGTGTAACTTGGAAAAAAGCCATTTCGCTAACGCGTTGGACTAAACCACGCAGATTTCCGGCTAAATTTTCGATGATCTTTTGTGCATAGTTTGGGTAGGATAAAACCAGTTTACGTAATGCATCTACACTAATTATCCAAATTGTAGCTTTTTCCAGAGTTTCCACGTTAACCGGGTTTGCGCCGCCACCATAAACAGAAACTTCGTTGAAGGTGGCGCCTTCGTGAAGGATATTAACGATATATTGCCGCCCTTGAGGAGAGAGTCTGTATATTTTTGCACTCCCGCTTTTGAGAATATGTAAGCCTACACATTTTTCACCTTCGAGAAAAACCGTTTCTTTGCGCTTGAACTGATAAAGCCGCATATTTTCGGTGACTATATCTAAAGCAGATGAATCTAAACCCTCAAAGTAGATATTGCCACGCAATGTTTGCAGTTTTTCTGATATAGATGCAGGAAGAAGTTTCATTATTATTTATTCGTACGCTAAAATCCGATTTCCGCCGCCGCGATCGATCTCCCACGGATAGATGACGAATTTCTCAGCCACATCGGCGTAGTAATCAGGGTGGGTTTTTCCAAACAAATTACGATAGGGGTTGAAGTGTAGCACGCAAGTTTCAGGAGAGCCACCTGCCGCCAAAACACGATTTTTAACAGCCGTACTTGTACGCCCCGAACCCCAAACATCGTCCACGATCAGTACAGAACGCCCTGCCAATTGCTCATCGGCAGGGAACTGAATAAACTGGGGCCATGCCATGAGTTTGCTCTCTTCGTTCTCTATCTCGGCAGGGAAATCGACCGCCGCTGTGAGTACGTGCTCAATATCCATTGCCTCAGCAAGCAGACCGCCGGGGATAATGCCACCACGGGTGATGATGACCATCGCATTGAACTCGCGGTCAAATTTTGGGATCAGATAATTGATCAGACGATCAACGTCCGTCCACGTTATAACGATATGTTTTGATTCAGATTTCATTTTTTATCTTGGTCTTCAAGCTTTAAACATCAGTTTTTTCTGAAGTCTAAAGTCTAAGGTCTGATGTCTCTACACGCCACGCATGGTTTCTGATGTCAAAAAATCTACAACAGCGATCAAGGCTTCTTCTTCGCTTGCTCCTTCATCAAGGGCTTTTTGATAGGCAGCGACCTGACGGTCTGCGCTGGTGCCACGTTCTAAAATTGTCTTAATATGCTCAATCTCTGCGCGGCTGCCCAAATCGTCAATTACATCGTCAACGAGTTCGAGCATCTCGGGGATAAGGAATGTCATGGGGACTTCTTCTTTAATCCCAAAATCGATCAACTTGCCATGAATGCCATAACGCATGGCACGCCATTTATTCTCGGTAATATGATGTTGTCTATATTCTCGCCAACTCATATTATTTTGGCGTAATTTCAATAATTTTGCGACTATAGCTTGGATCAATGCTGCAATGGAAACGGCATCGTCCAGGCTGGTGCAAATATCAGAGATACGAATTTCAAGCGTGCCAAACTTCGGGTGCGGGCGTGCATCCCACCAGATTTTTGTCGCATCAGGGTTACCATCAGCATCAATTGCTGAGCCAACTTGCCCCAACGTATCCACCAGTGTTTGATATTCGGAAAAGGATTCAAAACTTGCTGGGATGCCGGTGCGCGGAAGCATCTCAAAAACCACGCTGCGATACGATTTTAATCCCGTATTTCTCCCTTGCCAAAAAGGTGAGCTTGTTGTCAACGCCAAAATATGGGGCAAAAAATAGCGTAACTGATTCATGATCTCTATCATACGATCTCGGTTTTCTTCCCCCCCAAATCCGATATGAACGTGCATCCCAAATGTGAGTAAACGCTCTGCCACGCCGCGCATTTTATCTAAAACTTCTCTATAACGCTCGCCCGCGTTCACATCTTGCTCAAGCCACGAAGCAAAAGGGTGCGTGCTCGCCGCGGCAATTTTCATCCCATTTTTATCTGCCAAAGTTTTCACCGTACGCCGCAAGCGGATCACCTCTTGACGCAACTCTGTCACATTTCGGCAAACCTGACTGCCCACTTCAATTTGGCTCTGCATAAATTCAGGCTTCAGCTCTTCTTCAGGAAAAATACGTCTCCCCTGCTCCAGAAGCTCTTGCACATAAGAATGCAAATCTCGCGTTTCAGGGTGGATGATTTGATATTCTTCTTCAATACCGAGCGTGAGCGGAATGCCATACATGGGAATCTCCTTTAAATAAGGGGGATAATTTCCTTCCTAGTTTACCACTCTTAGACTTGGATGCTGCGCCGCACCGAACATGATTTTGGCTTGCTACCGTTAATGAAGCATCTTCTTGAGAAGAATTATCTGCCTTCTAATGGAACTCAAACCTGTCAGGTCTCAAAGACCTGTCAGGTTTTGCCATTTTCTTTAATTTCCTAATATGACCCCACACATGACCTCCAGCACTGTAAATTATGACCTCGCATATTCTATACTGCTTTTGTTCGTACAACTTCTTGCAATGATTTGCGTAAATGATTGCAGAGTATAAAAAATAAGGTGATAGTCACTTCGCAAGTGACTGTCACCTGTTGATAAGCCAAAAAACAGGAGAAATTCCCCATGAAACGATACGCCCTTTTTACCCTTTTGATCCTCTCTATCGCATTGCTCACAGCTTGTGGTGCAGAAGCCCCCGCTACAGCCGAAGAGACAGCTCTTCCCCCAATAACGGCAGATACATCCATTATTGCCGAAGGACGACTTGAACCCGCCCAATACGCAGATATATCCTTCTCTGCTGGTGGGGTTGTTGGCGAAGTCTTCTTTGCCGAAGGTGATGAAGTCACGAAAGACGATATTCTCGCTCAGCTGGATAATGTTGACCTTCTCGAAACAGATGTGAAAAACGCCCAAGACGAAGTAGAACGCGCCGAAGCAGATATTCTGACCGAAGTCGCAGAAGCCTACGAAGCCTTGCGTGTTGCTCAACAACGCCTCGATAATTACTCTATCCCAGTTGAGTTTGATGGCATGACCCCAGAAGAAGCTGCCGCAGAAATGAAGGCTGTTGTAGATCAAGCCCGTGCAGATTATGACCCTTATTTTGGTTACGATAACCCACGTGGCTATGTCAAAATCTTGGCAGATGCCCTCGAAGATGCTTGGGCAGATTATAACCAAGCCTTGGAGTGGATGGAAAGAGAAGCCAACCTAAAATCTGCAGAAGTTCGTTTAGTGCAGGCACAGGCAGATCATAAAAATCTGCTTTCCGGTGAAGATATTGCGGCGCAGAGCAATCTTTCTACGGCAGAGTCTGCTTTGGCAGATGCTGAACTCCGCACCTCAATTGGGGGAACGGTAGCAAGCCTTGATGTCAAGGAAGGCGAATCCGTTGCTATGGGGCAGGCATCCGCTACAGTCGCCGATTTTTCTAATTGGCAGGTGGTGACCACTGATCTAACCGAATTGGATGTGGTCAACGTCTCCGAAGGACAAAAAGTGACCGTCACGTTGGATGCAATGCCCGAATCCCCATTAACAGGCACAGTGCTCTCGATTGGACAGACCTTTGCAGAAAGCCAGGGCGATGTAGTCTACGAAGTGACAATTTCTCTCGATGAAACGCACCCAAATATGCGCTGGGGCATGACTGCCTTGGTTGAATTTGTAGAATAATTTTTAACCACAAAGGCACAAAGAACACAAAGGATTTCTTTGTGAACTTCGTACCTTCGTGGTGAGGTAATAATCATGCTAACCCTACCCTTTACAAAAAACGGCAAGAAGCCAGCCGAATCAAATGGCTATCCCCTTATCTCTCTACGCGGCGTGGATAAGCTTTATAAAACAGCCGTGGGCGATTTCCCAGCTTTGGTCAATGTAGATTTGGATATCAAAGCCGGCGAATTTGTGAGCGTGATCGGCAAATCTGGCAGTGGAAAAACGACATTGCTCAATATGGTCACCGGCATCGACCGCCCATCAGCAGGTGAAGTTTGGGTGAACGAGACCGCTGTGCATGAATTAGGCGAAAATAAAATGGCCCGCTGGCGCGGGATCAATCTGGGTATTGTTTTTCAATTCTTCCAATTATTGCCGATGCTCTCTGTGATCGAAAATATCATGCTGCCAATGGATTTTTGCAAAACATTCCCAAAGAATGAGCGCAAGGATCGTGCATTAGCTTTGCTGGAGCAAATGGAATTGGCAGACCACGCTTATAAACTCCCCACAGCTCTCTCTGGTGGACAGCAACAACGTGTTGCGATTGCGCGCGGATTGGCAAACGATCCCCCTGTCATCATCGCTGATGAGCCAACCGGCAACCTCGACTCAAAAACAGCCGAGCGCGTATTTGGCCTCTTTAACGAATTAGTAGCGCAGGGCAAAACCATCATTATCGTGACACATGATAACGAGATGGCAAAACGAGCCTCCCGTGTTGCATTGATCGCAGATGGAGAGATCGTTAGTGATAAACCCAACGGAGTAAAAGCATGAGCAGCCGCTGGAAAAAAGTTTGGGCAGATTTTTGGGGCAACAAAACCCGCACCTTTTTGATGATCTTAACCATCATCGCTGGCACCTTTGCGGTGGGATTAAATAGCAATCTTGGCTTGCTAATGAATAGGGATATGGACGCAGATTTTCTCTCTGCGAACCCCTCCGAAGCGACCCTCTACGTCTCTCCTGTCGATGATGATATGCTTGCCTCCCTCCAGGAAATTGATGGCGTTGGCGAAATTGAAGGACGCAGCGATGTGACCGCTCAACTCTTGCAGGATGATGGGAATAAAGTAGTCATCAGTTTTGATGGTATCAAAGACCCTGCAGAGCTTAGTGTTAACACTCTTAAACCTGCTAATCCCAGCGATACAACTTTGCCCACACTGAATGATAAAGAAGTCTTGCTCGATAGAACGGCAAAATCTTTGGGATATGAAATCGGCGATATGCTTAGTATCGAACTCAGCAACGGGAAAGTGCGCGAATTACGCCTTGCTGGTTATGTTCATAGCGTTACCACTATTCCCTATGCCATGATGGGGCAGGCTCAAGCCTTTGTGAACCCAGAAACCCTCGAGTGGATGGGCGGCACGGCTGATTATTACACCAAACTGAATCTCAGTGTGGCAGAAAACGCCACAGATCAGCAACACGTCTCTAATGTGACGCAAGCAGTTTCTGATCGCTTTGAAAAAGCTGGTGGAACGACCTATTTCATTCTTATTTTCAATCCCGGGCATCATTTTGCATGGGACGTGACTCAAGGCGTGATCGTTGTTTTGGGTGTGCTCGGTTGGATGACTGTTGCGCTGAGTGCATTCCTCGTCGTCAACACTATCGTCTCGCTTATGTCACAGCATAGTAAGCAGATCGGTATTATGAAAGCCATCGGTGCAGATACCAGGCAGATCATGGTCATGTACACTACCCTGATTTTCTTTTTTGGTGTGGTTGCTTTCATTGTCTCTGTGCCGCTCTCATCCTTTTTAGGTGGCGTTGTCCTCGATGGTATGGCTGGCTGGCTCAATTTTGATACGGGTGCCTTTACCATCTTCCCAAAAACGGTCATTCAGCAGGCGGCAGTCGCGTTTATCATTCCTCTTCTCGCGGCATTGTTACCCATGTGGAATACAGTACGGATCACTGTTCGAGAAGCGTTAAGCGATTACGGTCTGGGTAATTCAGGCGTGAAGCAAGCCAAAAAGCAGACAAAAGATTCGAGAGTTCTCTCACGCCCGGTGCGGATATCGATCCGTAACACCTTCCGCCGTAAAATGCGCTTGGCGCTCACGCTATCCACTTTGGTTTTGGCCGGTGCTATCTTCGTCGCGGTAATGAATCTTTTTGGCACTTTCGACCAAACCATGCGGGATGTGGAAAAATACTTTCTCGCCGACATCAATATCTCATTTGACCGTGCATATCGTTATGAAAAAGTTGCCGGGATTGTCGAATCGGTGCCCGGCATCGAGAGTGTGGAGGGGTGGATGATGCTCGGCGGTGAGATCATCTCGGCGGACGAAACGACCGCGAATGAACTTGCTCTCGTTGCCCCACCAGCGGATTCGACCCTGATTGAACCGATCCTGACCGAAGGGCGTTGGCTGACGCCCGGTGATGAAAACGCGATCGTGATCGGCAATCATCTGCTCAGTGTGCGCCCCGATTTGAAAGTTGGCGATACGATCAAGCTGAATATCCTCGACAGAGAATCCGAGTGGAAGATCGTGGGCATCTACAATATCCCCGGCAATGTTGTGCCACCTTTGGTCTATGTGAATTATGACTATTTGAGCCACGCGCTCAACGCAACGGGCGATGTTTACTCACTACGAGTCATCACCAGTGAAAGTGATGAAGCAAAAGTCGCTGCCATTGGCACCCAACTGCAAACTTTGCTGGATGAAAAGCAGATCCAGGTCAGTAATATCGAGCTGGCGGCAGAATGGCGGCTTGCCCAAACCCAACAAACCGACGTGCTGGTCTATTTTATGCTTGTGATGGCAATTTTGACAGCCGTTGTCGGGGGCTTGGGGCTGATGAGCACGATGAGCATCAACACCCTCGAACGGACTCGTGAGATCGGCGTGATGCGTGCCATCGGTGCCTCGAACTTTGATATTCAAAAAATCGTCTTGGTCGAAGGCTTATTCATTGGCTTGCTCAGTTGGGGTGCTGGAATTCTTCTCTCTGCCCCGATCACCTCTGCGCTGGTCTACGGCGTGGGTGTGGCAATCTTCAAATCCCCGTTGAAATTCACCTTTGGCGTGGACGGAATTATGATCTGGCTCGCGATCACAGTGGCTTTGGCAATCCTGGCGAGTGCCATTCCCGCAAGGCGAGCTTCAAAGTTGACGGTGAGAGATACGTTGGCGTATGAGTAAAAAACTAAATAGTAAGTAAAGCTTAATAAAAAATGCCTGTAATATTATTACAGGCATTTTTTTGTGTCGAATGTTCCTTGTCTAGAAAATGAACCAAGAACCTAGCAGTTTGCAGTTCGCCTCCTACCCATATACAATTTTCAATTTACCCTATGCTTATTCTGCTATAAATATGTTCGCACATTAGAATTGAGAATTTGACTATTATGCAAGTATAAATTATATTTATCATCGTACTTCAAGTTGTCTATACAAATTTTCTATATAGGAGGAAGATCATGGCAAAGAGAGTTCAAACCACAATAGTTTCTGTGTTGCTGGTATTTGTGTTTTTAGCCGTAACTGCGTCAGGCGTAATAGCGGCCCCACCCCGGGATATTCATATTGAAGTAGATGAGATTCTTGGTACTAGTGGCGAAAATTTCAAAGCAGAAGGTTCTGCAGTTGACGATGGGATTTTGTGTGCGTCTGGAACAGTAGATGATATTAACATAGTGACATCTGGATCACAAAATGGAAAATTTTTAACTCTCCATGTGCTAAAGAAGTTTATATGCGATGATTTGAGTGGAACTTTTGACGTGCAGCTTGTCGTGAAACTAAATCTCACAACCAGAAATACTACAGCTAATTGGAAAGTTCTTAGTGGAACGGGCAACTACACACAGTTAAAAGGACATGGATCATTGGTAGGTACAACATTTGACCCTGGCGTAAGCATTTATGACGTATATGATGGCAAGATTCACTAATAAACAGGGGTAATCTCCCATCTCATTGAAACAAAATTAGATTTTTTCTGTAGAAAGTGTTTTTTGGTAATCACCATTAGCATGAACATATAATCCAACGTATTCAGTCCAGTACGGCTATTATTTTTTACTTCTCCATGTTTCTTATAAATAGGTAGGGTCTGCTTTGCGGACGTTATCCGATTTTCAGTAGGCTAATTAGTGTATAAGAATTAGAGCTATCTTAATAAAATTGCCTAGATAAAATATCTAGGTGGCCTTGAATATTCCCGTAAATATAACCATACTCCACGTGTAATTCACCGAATAGTTTATATTCTTCATTACGGTTTATTTTATTACCTGCTTTTTTCTTCTGAATCATATTATCAACCCATGTGAACAAATTGCTGTAGTCTTCAAATAATTTTTTTCTCAAATCAAGAAGCTCTTGGTTATAAATTAAATTGAAGTGAAGAAGAAGGCTGAGTGCATTTTCGTGTGCAGCATATCTTTTATCGTTGGTACTTAGAAAGCCTTGGTCTGATAACTTGAGCTTATCTTGCTGAACCATAATTGCTATATCTAAACAGTGGCTTACTGATTCATTAAGATATGCAAGGCATGTATAAATCTCTCTAGCGTGTTGATCAAAAATATTACGCTGCCTTTCTTGTTTTCGATCTTTGATTTCCCATTCTCGTTTTCTGTTATCTCTTTTTTCTTCAGTATCCAATTGAGAATAGTGTGCGCTAATCGCTCCGATTGATGAAACTATTAAAGTGAGTAACGCCCCAATTACTGCTGGAATAACCCAGGCAAATTTATCAGTGAGTAAAAGTTCCCATAATTCTGTCATAGTTTGGTTTCTCGTTTATTTATGATATGACTATTTATCTAAATTATTTATTCATCATCTGCCCACATAAGTGGGTGTAGTATCAGAAAATACATAAAGGATGCGCGGTTATCCGAGCAGGCCAATGCCTCTTCCAATAGTCTGTTGGAACAATTGATATAAGTGCCCGGCTGTGGCACTATCAACGGTCATATTTGTGACGATCCCTATTACGGTTGAAAGAGAGACGCCTTTCCAATCGAAGCGGTTTAAACGATCCAAAGCATTGCCAAGATAATCCAGTTTTTCTTTAATGAGTTCAAGATCATCTTTTACAGGATCCAGTTCTTCTCGAAGAATGTTCTCATACTGCAATAATGATTCCCGTATCTGATCTTTTTCTGCTTCTGTAAATTTTTTAGTATCTTCTTCAGCGAACGATTTGTGGGAAAGTGTTGGCGGGGCATCCTGCAATTCTTGCCACAGATCAGGCTCCACAAAACCGCTAGCTACTTTTTCTGCAGAAGATAGCCAAGAACTGAAATTTGCACAAACATCAGCTATGGAATTGTTTTTTATCCAAGAAGATAATGGATACCCATCAGATAAATACGTCCAGCAGCAGTATAGATCATCTTCTCCAATCCCAGCTTGCTGAACAATAAACTCAAGGGGGGACCCTGCGATGTTAATTTTAAATTGTTCCCCAACTGTTTTTGCTCTAAATAACGAGAGTTGAATATTGGAATTTTTCGCGATTTCCAGCAATGCGTTTTTATGAGAGTTGAAAAAACCACCAAAATCCTGAAGTTCCATAACCATACTCCTTATTCCAATGTGCTGTGGGATGGCTTTGTCTGCATCATTAATAGATGCGTGTGCCCAATCGCTTATATCCCTTCCTTACTATTTTTTGATAATCAATATTGTCGAAAGATTATTTCTTTTTGGGGATCCAAGTAAAATTCTTGAAATAATCGTCCCCCTGTGCAATTGCAAGGGTTTGAGTGCTTTTCGCTTCATGAAGGACCTTTTTAACACTTCCATATCTGCTATCACAAAGTGTGACACCAATCCTAATTGGATTTTGATTCTTGTAGCCTATACTCACCAGATTTTCATTCAATATTTTTTCCAAGCGTGTTGCGACCATTAGAGGGACATCTTCGTTAGCTATATTTTCGATCAAGATGTAAAAATTATCCTGATCAAAACTTGCGATAGTATCAGTGGGGCGTAAAGTACTTTTTAATGTTTCCACCAACTCGCGAAGGGTAGTTTCCCAAATCAAAATGTCCAATGAGTTCTTTTTGTTATGCTCTTGCATTAATATTAATCTAAATGAGAGTATCGCATAAAGATAATGATCGTTTTCTTTTGTTTGTATTAGTGAAGAAGCTAATCGATGCATAAAGAAAGATTGATTATATAGGCCCGTTTTTCTATCCCAAGGGTTTGGTCTTGTATGAGATTCTTGTGGAACACCAAAACGCCTTATAAAAAGAGATAATTGCTCAATGCTAACCGGTTTAGACAATATCAAGTCGGGTCCTGCTACTGAACCGACGGGGACATATGTGTGAGCTGTGATCACGAGTATTTTTGTTTGGTCTAATCGCTTGTCTTTGCGAATCCTTTTTAAAATCTCTCGTCCAGAACCCCCGGGGAGATTTAAGTCTAATATCACAATTTCTGGTTTACTTTTGGAAAGAAGGTCAATCGCATCTTTTTCACTAAGGGCAGTAGCTGTGCTATATCCAGCCATATCTACAACATGCCGAAATAGCGCAGCAACATCGCGATCATCTTCAATTATCAATACAAATGGTTTAGCCATAACCTATTACCCAATCCCTTTTCAATGGTTACAAATAAATAATTATTTCTCTAGTATAAGCTATATATCAAGCAAATTTGAGGGGTGAAATGTTCGCGCGCACCTTTCAAATAGCTCTCTGCATTATACAATATTTTAACAAATCCTCGGCAACAACTCCCCTGCGGGCAGATCAACTACTCGTGAGCCACCAATAGCCGTTTTTGCTACCACACGTCCTGCATGGCTTTCCACCACGCTACCGATAATCGCTGCATCTTTGCCATATTCATTTGCCTGCATCACATCGAGAACTTCATCTGCTACATCGGGCGCAACGATGGCAACCAATTTGCCTTCATTGGCAATATAAAAAGGGTCTAAACCGAGCATTTCGCAGGCGGCATTCACAGCGGTATCAACTGGCACTTTCGTCTCTTCAAACTCAATCCCCACTTTGGATACATCTGCCAATTCATTTAACACGGCTGAAAGCCCGCCGCGCGTTGCATCGCGCAGGCAGTGGATTTTTTTTGTTACTTCGAGCATTTCTGCAATCATTCCATGCAGGGGTGCGGTATCACTCATAATTTGACTTTCAAATTCCAGCCCTTCGCGTTTTGACATGATCGCCATACCGTGATCGCCCATCGTGCCGCTGACGATGATCACGTCATTGGGGCGGGCGTTTTTGGCCGCAATATCTATGCCTTTGGGAATCATTCCAAAACCAGATGTATTGATGAATATCCCGTCTCCGTGACCTTTATTGACTACTTTTGTATCCCCTGTCACGATTTGTACCCCCGCTTTTTTCGCTGCGCGCGCCATCGAAGTTACTACTGCGCCCAGCGTCTCCATTTCTAAGCCTTCTTCGAGAATGAATCCTACTGAGAGATAGCGTGGTTTTGCTCCACTCATGGCGATATCGTTGACTGTGCCGTTCACTGCCAAATCGCCAATATCGCCGCCGGGGAAGATGATCGGGCTAACGACAAAAGAATCGGTGCTGAAAGCCAAGCGTCCACCTGCGTTTAACGCACCAATGTCTAAGGCCGTCGAGTCGCCCATTTGCGCAAGCAAGTCGTTATGCAAGAGCGGCGCGAAGAGATGTCCAATTAAATCGTTCATCATCTTGCCGCCCGCACCGTGCCCCATCACAATTCGCGGGTAATTTTTTAGCGGGATGGGGCAAGTCCATCCATCAAAAATAGCATCCATAGCCCAATTGTACCTTGATTTTGTACATCAAATTCTATAAGATAAGAGCATGAAAAAAAATACGTAAAGGAAACTTAATGGACGCACTCCGAACCCTCTTTCGTATACTCAATAAATACTTCATGGTACCTGCTTTCAAAAGTGGGTTTGGCCCCTTTATGGGCAATCCTTTCTCCGGCTATATCATGGTGCTAAAAACTGTCGGGCATAAATCGGGATTGACGCGTTACGCCCCTGTCAACTATGCCATTCACGATGGGAGTATATATTGCCTTTCCGGGATGGGGAAAATAGCGCATTGGTATAAAAACCTGAGTGCAAATTCGCAAATTGAAGTGATCTTGCCATCAGGCACAGTTTCGGGGGAGGCGTTTACCATCACAGACGCAGATGAGCGGCTAAATATGATGCGCCAAATCTTGAAAAACAGCGGATTTGCAAGCTTTATGGCGGGTATCAATGCCTTCACCATTTCTGATGAAGGCTTGCTGGAAAAAGGCGAAGAAATGGTTGTCATCCGCATTGAACCAAACGGGATATTTGCGAGCGCGGTTGATCCTGGTGGAAAGCTCTGGCTTTGGTTGACGATCGCGTTCATCGTTGTACTTGTGTTTCTTTTGATCTAACCTAAAATGACAGAAAGGCTGCCTGTGAGAAATAAGTCAAATTATCGTCTTTTTGAAATTAGCAGTATCATCGTTTTTGTGATCATTACGATAATGCTTGTAATTTTCAACCCTGCAGAAGGCGTGAACGCAGTTGAAGAAAACCTTCCTGGCGTGGAGTTGGAAGCCTACGCCTATGCCATGCCGCATCGTGGCTGGGCACCGTTGACGGTCTATTTCAGTGCCTTTGGTAGCCAGCCGCAGTTGAGGGAAATCGCTAGCTACGAATGGGATTTGGATGGAAATGGTCTTTACGATACGGATGCCAGCACAAATGGGGGTTATGCCAGCTATACATACACGAAGCCGGGGGAATATCTCATCACCGTGCGCGTAACCGATGACACGGGGCGTTCATCCACCGCGCAGACGATGGTCACGGTGAAGCACCCCTCCTCGAGCAGTGTGGATTATTGGACGGTCTTTGATGATTCTCAGGTGCGAAAAGTGGAATTACAAATCACTCAAGCAAATTGGGATGCGATGTGGGAGCAACCCGAATTGAAAACCCGTGTCGAAGCGGATATTTTTCTTTTCGGTGATTTGGTTGAATCAGTTGCCGTCAGCATGAAGGGCAATGGCTCTTTGGGTGGCTCAGGGGAGAAGAAGTCATGGAAAATTGATACAGACCATTTCGTTGCCGAGCAAGAATATAAGAATTTGAAGCAGCTTCTTTTCCACAATAACTTTATGGATGCCTCGATGCTGCGTGAAAAGATGGGCTATGAGATGAGCGCCTTTGCAGGCGTTCCTGCCGGGCATACGGCCTATGTCGCGTTTTGGATAGATATTGTGGATGATGAAAACCCGTCTGAGTATTGGGGCGTGTATACGATGGTCGAGCGGCCTGATTCTAAATATGTGCGCAATCGCTTTGGAGATGATAATGGCACGGGAAATCTCTACAAGGCAGATGCGTGGTTCGAGCAGGGGGCTGCCGATCTAGCCTATTACGGAGGCGATATTGAAGGTTATCCAAAACCTCGGGGGGAAGTCGCATACGGTCTTCGTACCAATAAAGATGAAGCCGATTATAGCGACATCATCCAATTATGCTATGTAATTGATGGCATCCAATATGAATCTGAAGCAGTGTTTACGCAGGCTTTGGAGCAGGTCTTGAACGTGGATGGTTATCTGCGCTATACGGCAGTCTTGATGACGCATCAAAATTTGGATACTTATCAATATACGGGCAATAATTATTTTATTTATAACGACCTGACAACGGGCAAATTTGAGTTCGTAGCTTGGGACTTGAACAGTGCGTGGATGGGCAATCCTGAATTCCCGTTATATGGCGAAAAATGTTGTCAGGGACCGGTGCAGTGGGCGCCGCTTTATACAAAGGTTTTTCAGGTAGCGCGTTATCGTCAAGACTATGCCGCTTATGTAGATTTGCTAACTCGCTATTGGTTCAGTGATAATTATTTCCCCGCACGGGCGGCGTATTGGCAGGAGATGGTTTCTCCATATTTGGCCGGTGATAAAGCCTATGTCGGCGACTCGGCACTTTACTCTCTGGAGCAATTCACGAATGAACGCAATCAATTGGTGATTCTAACGAGCCAGCGCAGCCAGTATTTACAATCGTTGCTTTCGTCGGGGCAGTGGAGAACGATCATCCCTGAGCCAAATGTGGATTTGAATACGGAAGGCAATGTCAACGAAATACACTAAATTTTGGGATATAAAACCGCAACGTCCGTGATTTGGGTTTGGGTGCTGTTCCCAAACAGATTCTCGACGTGAAGGTTCGTGAAACTAAAAAACGCTGCATAATACAGGAGAAAAAATGAAAAAACTCAAACGAACTTTTCTCATCATTATTCTTTTGCTCTTATTTCTATTACCCACCATCGCCCTCGCACAAGGCAGCGGTTTCAGTGAAACTTTTGATGATTCCACCCTCCAAGAATGGGAAGCGCCGCATGGTGTGAGTGTCGAGAATGGTGTCCTGAAAATCAGCGATGGCGGATTCGCGCTCCACTTTGGCGATTGGTCAGAGATCACGCTGATGCTCAAATTCAAATTCTCCGGCGAAGGAGAAGGGGCGGTCAATTATTACTTCCGTGACGAGGGGCGTTATGGGTTTGTTTTCTCCGAAAATGTTCTTTATCTTGAAAAAGAGACCCCGCAAGGCATGGAAATGCTCGGCGATGCAAAAGCAGCCGTGCTTCAGCCCGATACATGGATCAATCTCAAAATTATCGTTAGTGATGGTCAGCATCAAATTTATCTAAATGATGAATTACAGGTCACCATTACAGACCCAAGCCCGCTTGAGACGGGCGCAGTCATGTTCAATTCACGCGGTCTGACGCTCGAATTTGACGACCTGAGTGTACAAGGTACCCCTGGCTTTGGCGCAATGCCCGAGGGCGAAGATTCCCCCGAAGGGGAAGAGTCACCAATGGAAGGTGAAGCCCCGCCCATCGTCGAAGGCGCACCAGAAGTCGGTGAAACGACTGCTCCAGCAACTGACACTACTCAACCCGCAACCACATCCCAAACAAAGGATAGTCTCATGCAAGAACTCTTCTCCAGCCAAGCCAACCCCACCGATCTGACCACCTTTCTCATCAATATGGTGCTGGCCGCTATCGCTGCCTTCATTCTTAGCCTCGTCTATATCCACTGGGGATCATCGCTCTCAAACCGCCGTAAATTCGCTGCCAATTTCATGCTGATGACTATCACGACCACCTTCATCATTCTTGTCGTTCGCTCCTCGGTTGCGCTCAGTTTGGGTTTGGTCGGTGCGCTCTCCATCGTCCGTTTCCGCACCGCCGTCAAAGAGCCAGAAGAGTTGGCCTATCTTTTTTTCGCCATCGGGATCGGAATCGGCTTGGGAGACAATCAACGATTGATCACTCTGCTAGCCTTAGTGATCGGAATTATCATCATCGGATTAAATAAGCTGCTCCGCCGCGCCGAAGCGGATGTGAACCTACACTTGTCCATTGCAAGTCAACAGCCTGCCAAAGTGGAGTTGGAACAGATCGAATCTGTCCTACGGCAGCATACCGCCAAAATGAAGCTCCTCCGCTTCGACGAAACAGCCGAGATGCTCGAAGCCGGATTCTTAATCGAATTTCGGGAGATGAGTCAATTAAACGAGACCAAGCAAGAATTACGAGCGCTTTCGGAGCAGATTGAAATCACCTTTATGGATAATAAGGGCGTTTGGTAGAAGAAGAAATCCAGTTCCTTAAAACTTCGTGCCCCTTCGTGTAACTTCGTGGATTCAAAAAAAATGAACAAACCTAAAATCCGAGAATACCGTTACGAGCGGAAATTCCGCGTCGAAGACCTCGATGTCGCTCAGGTGCGGATGCTCATCAAGCGGCATCCGAATATTTTTTACACGCCTTATCCGCCGCGCTATATCAACAATTTATATCTCGACGCGCCCAATATGGATAATTATCACGACAATATCGCTGGCGCGGCAGATCGACATAAGGTGCGCATCCGATGGTATGGCGATTTGCTGGGTGAAATCAAAAAGCCGGTATTGGAGTTCAAGGTCAAGGATGGTTTAGTTGGCGCAAAATACAGCTACCCTTTCCCCGCTTTTTCTTTTGATGCTGATTTCTCGCAAAAAGGTTTTCAAAAACTCATCGAAAATGCTGATCTGCCCAATGACGTTCGCTGGCAATTGCGGGGCATGAGCGTGGTTTTGTGCAATCGTTATTATCGTTGGTATTACGTCACGAAGGATGAAAAATATCGCGTCACGGTCGATAAAGAAATGCGTTATTACCATATCCGACAAGCTGGAAACCATTTCCGCCATTATTTTCTTGACCCCAAAGCCATTGTCGTGGAATTGAAATACGCCCGTGAATTAGACCCCTACGCTGATAGAATTTCAGGATTTTTCCCCTTTATTGTGACGAGAAACTCGAAATATATTACCGGTATTGAGCAGGTCTATTTATAGGAAAATCTTTCCATGCCCCGTAAAGCTGAATTCATTTCCTACAAGCCCAAAACAATTCTCAACAAACACAAACGTGCCGACCACTGGTTTTGGACGAGCTATACCGCTTATCCTTATAAAGGCTGCCAGCATGGTTGTCAGTTTTGTTATTGTCGTGAGCAGAAATTTTCTCCCTTTGATGATCCGAATGATTTTGCCTATACCATCCATGTCAAGGAGAATGCGCCACAGCTTTTGCGTAAGGCGATTGCGCGCGCGAAAACTGATTTGATCTTCACTGGCGATTACCAGCCTGCCGAAAAGAAATTTGAACTCTCCCGAAAAATGCTCGAAGTTTGCCTTGAGCGGAACTTCCCTGTCTTCATTCTTGAGCGTTCGCCCCTCATCCTGCGCGACCTTGACCTGCTGACCGAGATCAATTCAAAAGCTGTGGCTGCGACGGCCTTCAGCATTATCTCAATGCCCGATTCAGTGCATTATGATCGCATCCGCCAAATGGAGCATCTCGCTCCATCGCCAGAAAAACGCTTCGCCGCGATGGAAAAACTCGCGCTTGCTGGCATCCAGACCGGGGCTTGTATGATGCCCCTCCTGCCCGAACTTTGTGATACGGATGAAAATCTCGAATCGATCATCAAATGGACGGTCGATCACGGCGGGAGCTTTGTGCTTGCCTCGGGCTTGACTCTCTCAGACCAGCAGCGTACCTTCTTCTTTAATGTCCTTGCTGAACGTTTTCCTGACTTATTACCTGCTTACGAAAAATATTATCCAAGCGGAAAAAGTTATGGTGCAGTCGATGGGAACTGGCGCAGAAGGGCACTAAAGATACGCGAACTCTGTGAGAAGCACGGCATCAAAGACAGGATGCCACGCCCCATCATCTCTGGTGATAAGCGCGCCAAGAATAAACGCATCGTTGAGATTCTGGCAGATAAAGTCTACGTAATGGAATTGGAACTTGCTCCCAAGGATCGTATTTGGGCATATCGCAAAGCGGCATGGGCAATCGAAGATATGGAGCAAGACATAGCACTCTTTTATCGCACGATGGGATTGAAGGGTTTGCAAAAAATTGAGAATATGGATCAATCTTTGGCGAGGGAAGTGGAAAGTTTGTTGTCTGGTATGAATTAAGGCTTTGTACTGTATATTAAAAATGGAGGAGATAATCTGATGAAGAAAACTCGCGCCCTAAGTCTACTTATCATTTTGGCGTTTCTAGCTTTGGGGGGAACTTCATGCGCTCAACAGCCAGACCAATATCCCAGCGTATGGATCGATCATCCGCAAGATGGAGGTGTTTTTCCTGTTGGTGTACCTGTCACAGTAATATCTCATGCTTTTGCGCGCGCGGGAGTTGCAGAAGTGGTACTCTCAATTAACGGAGAACCTTATAGACGTGACGCACCGGCTGAAGCCGGACAGGATTTTGTTTCCCTCCAGCAAGATTGGGTTCCGGGCGAAGCGGGGATATATATTATTCAGGTTCAGGCTTATGATCGGCAAGGGCAGGTGGGGAATCCCGACAGTATTTCCATCGAAGCTAAAGGGGATACTCCAACGCAAATCCCAACACTGGTTGATACACCCCTCCCGCTTACAGCAACTCTTGTCCCGACAGAAACGCCTGTAGATACGGCGACACCTGTGCCGACAAATACCTTCCCCCCGCCTACATATACATTTACGCCTACCCTTCCGCCAGCCGATACAACATCACCTCCCGCGCCCTCACCTGCTGTCCCCGCAAGTGGATTGGAACTCACCTGCCGTTCAACACAAACTTTGGTTTGGTTGCCCGTGGATGATCCCAGCGGCATTACGGGATACTATGTGAAATTGGAGAGGGAAGCGACTCCGGGAAATTGGCAATCGGAGGGAGGGTATGGCCCTGTCACGGGCAAACAAGTGGATGCCAATGTTCAATGTGGCGGGGTCTATCGCTGGATGGTGCGTGCGCAGGATGGAGCCGGGAATTTCAGCAATTGGTCAGCGATCTCGTATTTTTCAGTCGCGATAAGTTGAGTAGGGGTTCGGGAGGATTAAGATGAATAGCAGAAATTACGCAGGAGAGGCAACTCTTGTTTCAGGCCGAAAAGCTAAAAGTAAATTACCGCTTATTCTTGGATGTTTGGGTGCCTTGGCTTTGCTTTTTTTGATTGTCATTGTAGGCGGATTTTTCTATATGACAACGAGCGCATCTGGGCAATCGGTAGTTTTCATTCGCGCGCCCCAAGATGGAGAAATACTTGAAGCCGATCAGCCTGTGCAGGTCAGCGCACTGGCGCGTGATGACCAAAAGATCACGCGCATTGAGCTTTGGGTGGACGGCGTGTTGATTGATGCGCAAGAGAGCAATACCCAAAGCGGGATTAATCCCTTCCCTTTACTGACGACTTGGTATCCGCAGGCTGGCGCGCATACGCTGATAGTGAGAGCCTTCAACGCTCGCGGAAATAGCTCTCAGGCTACCATTACTGTAGGTGCAACAGCCCTCGCTGATAGAGATTTGGATGGCATCGCGGATGATGCTGATATGTGTCCTGACCAACCCGGGAGCGAAGCAGCAGGTGGATGCCCCGACCGTGATTTTGACGGGGTCACTGACACAACAGACGCTTGTCCCGACGAAGCAGGTTTACCGCCAACAGGCTGCCCAACCCCCAGTGCAAGTGACCGCGACGGTGATGGCCTCCTCGATGCCGCAGATGCCTGCCCTGATGAAGTCGGCTCACCCCTTGCAGATGGCTGCCCCGACGCAGATGCCGACGGCGTGGCTGACGCCACAGATGCCTGCCCTACCGAGCCTGGCTCAGGTATTGATGGCTGCCCGGATGCAGATGGTGGCTTGCCCCCAGACCCAGCCCCGAGCGGCGACCCTCCTCCAATGCCTCGCCCGGGCGATGAGCCGCCCATTCCAGATGATGATGAAGAGCCTGAATCTCCGCTCTTCGAGGCATTCCCTCTTCCTGAACCTGATGAGCTTCCAGTTCAATTGGAAATCGAAGCTTATTCTCTCTACATAAGAGAGGCTGTTGAAAGAGCCTGGTGCTATGTTCAACTCGGTGATGAAGACCCTCGGCGTTACGATTTTGAACCAGAAGGTGAGCATATGTGGAATATCGCCGAAGAATTTGCAGGTGAGAACAGTGTGCATCTTCTACACGATCAGAACGAAGCACTCTCAATCTCTTTAAATTGTCTTGGCGCTAATGAAGGGGAAGAGCCAGTCGCAATGGAGGAGCTTGCTGCTGTCCATCCTCGGGAAGAATGGGATGGGCGCAGATTAGAAATGCGCCCGGAAACGGAAAATACAATTCAGGTTCGTTACCATATTTGTTCTCCTTCCTGTGGTGAAACAGTTTTGCAAACCCCACTCCTGGCACCTATCACATTAGGACCTACAGGAAATGGGCCCTATTTATTGCGTTGGAGATGGGAAGGCAATGAGAGCGAAATTGATGGGTTTTTATTTAGACGCACCTCAGATACTGGCGCAGAGGATAATATCTGGGTTTACGATCCCGGCGCACGCTCCCTTGATCTGGCAGACTATATGCCCTCATGTGGAGAAAGAATTGAGTTTTATGGGATCGTTTTTAGGCGCATTGATGGCATAAATATCTATTCGCCTCCCAGTAATACTGTCTCGTGGGCAGCCGACCCCTGCACCTACACCGCCAACGTGACCTTTACGACTTTGGATGTTCACAACCCACCCGCTGATGAGCAAGGGCTACATCAACCTGGTCCTATTTACGGAGAGTTTTGGGTCTCAAACGGAACTACCACAGAAATGCTCACCTTTGATGCCTGCTGGTGCTATTTTGGTCCCGGCTCTACGTTTTGGGGAACCTGCGAAGGATTGGAATTGCAAAGCGGCACATATTCCATCAACCGAGATATTTTTGGATGGATAGACAGAGCAAAAGCCAGTTGTCTTGGCGATGGCTGCAGAAGTAACTCCTTTCACGCGCCTTTTAGCTCATCCTTGCACATTCCTTTTGAAGATGGTGACGATCTGACCATTGGCGGTCGTGTCATGGATTGCGATGCAAGAAACGCGAATGATGTGGTCTTTGAGCAACAGGGAGGTATCAGGATCAATATAGATGATTTGGATTACCTGACAGTCCCACTTCCCTTCGGATTAAATGGTGACCACATCAACCTAAATAGTTTTATTCGAATGGGACGATGAAAAAAGTCGCGCTCCTGCTCTTGGCAACTCTGCCAATTTTTGCCTGCACCCTTAGACAGGCTCCGCCGGAACGCCCCCAGCCTGAGCCTGATACCGTTATGGATGAATTTGCCCAACCCGATACAAATCCCCTCCCCCGCTTGTGGGGGAGGGGCTAGGGGTGGGGGCAGTGGGTGGCAACGTCATCCACTCCTAGCTCTCACCTACCTCGGCGCATTTCGCCTCCCCGATGCTTCGGGCGGGTCAAATTGGGAGTACAGCGGTCATGGGCTGACACATCGTCCAGCCAGCGAGCAAGACTAAAACACGAGCGGATCACTCTTCGGGTTTGGGCATGACCAACAACTCCAAGTCTCTGAAATCAGCATCCCCGTGCGGACATCGAATATTTGGGCAGGAAACTATATTTCAATTTCGGGCAACATATCCAGGGATTTGAGTCTTCGCATGGCTCAGCGAGCCTGGATTTGGCAGCTATACCAATGTCAAATCAAAAAATGGCAGTGATCAGGGAGAGAAACCGCCATTTTTAAATCCTGGTCTTTTAAGAAGAAAGGCAGAATTCTACCAAAACCTATATTGACCAGAAAATATCTCCTTGATAAAGTTATCTTCACGTAAGTTTATATAGATTTTTGAGTTTAAAAGGGTATATGAATAAAAAAAATACAAATGATTGGCTTAGCTTAAGCGATGTCGCAAGGATGTTGGGAGTGCATTCCAGCACTGTGCGGGCATGGGCAGATCAGGGTGTCTTGCCTGTTTATCGTACCGAGGGAGGGCATCGCCGTTTTTTACAAGATGAAATTAATTTATGGATGCAAACATCCCGCCAGAAAAAGGAAGTAGATCCAGAGCGTGCCTTGCGGGATGTTCTTAAGCGAATCCGATTTAAAATTGGGGAAAATCAGCTCGAATCTGAAAAATGGTATCAGAAATTGGATAATGAAGCTCGTCTTAAATATCGAATGAGCGGTAAAAATCTTATGCAAAGCCTTGCAAGCTATCTCAGTGCTGAGGGTGAAGATGCCATTGCAGAAGCCCGATCTCTGGGCTACGAATATGCCTCACGCGGACGAAGATACGGCCTTAGCATTATTGATGCGACCTGTGCCTTTTTATTCTTTAGAAATGCGCTTTTAGAAGCGATGATCGCTGTTTACCTTGATGCGCGCGTTTCCGATACAGAATCATGGGGAGATATGCTCTCTCGCATCCATGCCTTTACAGATCAAACGATGCTTTCGTTGATGGAAACCTATCAAGCCTTTGAAAAGAATAATCGCTAAGAACTTTCATAAATTCATGCCCCGCTCATCAGAACGGGGCTTTTTGCTTTAACGGGTATAATCAACATATCTTAAATACGGAGTATCAAATGTCTCTTCTTGATCTGCCTTTTCTGCTTGAAACCCGTCGTAATCATGCCCTCGAACATGCTACGTTAAAGATCCTTTCTCCAAAATACCCTGCCCGCCCGCTGGGTGGACATTCTAACCCAACCGGATTTATGATCTTTGGGGATGTTCATACGGATGACCTCTGCGCTGCGGTAGATGAGGCCTTTGATCGTTTGCGCACGGGTGAAAATGACCTTGCCATTCATCCCGGTTGCGGAACCAACTACGCGACCTCGGGCTTGCTTGCCGGTTCTCTGGCTTGGTTCGGGCTTTCAGGTAAAGGTGCGTGGTATAAAAAACTCTGGCGCATCCCCTTCATTTTGCCTTTAGCGGTACTTGTTTGGGGGTTGAGCAAACCGCTGGGGCCCAAGTTGCAAGCTAAGGTCACGACCGAAGCGAATCTTGGGGAGATGGAAATTGTCTCGGTGCAGAAAATCCGCCCTTCTTTGCATCGTGTGATTACCAGATAATCCAATTATTACGCAAAACGCTATGGCTAAAAACACCTTACGCATCCTATATATCTACGGTGACGATGAGTTTGCTCTCGCGCAACGGCTTAAAAAAGTGAAATTGCGTGTAGATAAAGATGGGATGAATACCACCGAACTTGACGCGCGCACGATGAGAAAAGATGAGATAAATATGGCGGTCAATGCGATGCCATTTTTATCTGAGCGGCGATTGGTTTTTCTTGAAAAACCCTCGGGGGAATATAGAGGCAAAAATCAGCGCGCAGATTTCATCATGTTTTTAGAGAGTGTGCCAGAGACAACGGTTTTGGTGCTTCACGAAGAAATGGACGGCAAGAAAGCCTCCAAAAATTGGCTGGTGAAGTGGGCGCAAAAAACAAAAGAGATTGCGCGTGCTGAAGCATTTATGCTCCCGAAAGCGTGGGAAACCCGCGATTGGATTGCCCGCATCCAAAAGGAAGCCAAATCTCAGGGTGGTGAAATTGAAGGGCAAGCTGCCGCACGTTTGGCAGAGATGACGGGCACAAATACGCGCCAAGCCGCGCAAGAGATCACTAAATTGCTCACTTATGCCAATTTTGAACGCGCGATTACGCTCACAGATGTGGAGCTTTTAAGCGTGAATACCCCCCAAGGGGATATTTTTGAGCTGGTAGATGCACTCGGTAATGGCCGCGGTAAAGATGCGCAGGCGATGTTGCATCAGCTTTTGGACGAGCAAGATGCCTTCTCTATTTTCGGGATGGTTGTGCGCCAGTTTAGATTATTGCTTTTAGCACGTGAAGTGCTTGATAATCGCGGCAATATACAGGCGGAGTTGAAACAGCATCCCTTTGTGGCAAAGAAATTAGCGACGCAAGCGCGTCATTTTTCAATATCCACCCTTGAAGCGATATACAAACGATTATTGGTTATTGATGAAGAAGCAAAAACAGGCAGAGCCGCCCTGGATCTATCTTTAGATATGCTTGTAATGGAGTTAGCAGTGTAAGGAGGAAATCCACAGATTATACGGATTTTTTCAGCCTGAGAGTGCATGGCACATGTGTGATAGTTTGGAGAGGGGAACGAATTGCGTGAGCCGCCCGCCAATTTGGTGAACGCAACCCAACTTTACCCTGAAAAAACTGACTAAAAATCGCACCGCATCCCCAGAGCCGAAGGCGGGTCTGCTCTACGCGGGGTTGGGCAGACTGACTGGATAGAATCGTAACCTGTATACACAGCAACCAAGTTTTTTGGCAAAACTCTCTTCGGAGCAACCCCCACCAGAATTAGCACTGCACCGAAAAACCCAAAAGATTGCCACCGCCAGAACCGATCGCCATTTTTTGTAAATAAAAGCCTGAATTATTTTCAAGCCAATTTTCTACACACCTTTTTTGCAACATCGCCAAAAAAACTGAAGCGATAATTTAGCGAACATAATTATTTTACCCAGAAACTCTGAAAAAACCGGAGACTTTCACCAAACGAGACCCAATTTCTTGCACCCCTTCAAAAACTTTGACGAAAAATATCTACACCAGCCAACTGAACTCAAAAGATTGTAAAAAAACGAAACTTAGAAGAGAACATCTCAAAACATGATGAAATTTTGCAACTCAACTCCGCCAACGAGACCTAAAAAACACCGACTATCTTGAACTTTTGATAAATTTTGAACTCCACAAACCTATGAGCAAAAAAACATAAAAAAAGAATCTTTTTAATCTCTTTGCTGAAAAATGAAAGTCTGTATGCCCAACTAGGTGATAGGCGGAGTAAACCTCCGCCTAATACTACGTTTTGAATATTATGCTGCAAAAAACGAATCTAAACAGCCTTTTCTTAGTATTCTGCGTCAGAAAGCGCAGCATAATGTTAATTTCTAAGTATTATACGACATTTTATGTCGCCTAAATGACTCTGGGCGTCAAAATCATTTCCGGCTCAAGGTTATTTTACACCAACTTTTACCCACAAACGCTACCGATAATCTTCCCGCACAGGATAAAAAACATCCATAATTTCGCAGTCGGTCAACGCTTTTCCGCTATGTTTCACGTTAGCAGGAATTAGCGCAACCTTTCCTTTTTCGAGTAATTCTTTTTTGCCATCGAGCGTCATCTCAAACTTCCCCGCAACAACCACTGAAATCTGTTCTTGTGGGTGGGCGTGTTCGGGCAATTCTGCACCTGCTTCGATGCGCCAAAAGGATGCGGTCATATTTTCGGTGTGGGCAAATTTCCCGTGAAAGCCGGGCACGATCTCTTTTTCTGCCAGGGTTGAAAGGTCAAGAAAAGCCATTATTTCTCCTTCTTATGCGTTAGAATTTCCCTTATTCTAAACCACAAAGGATTATCCTATGAAAATTCGTTCCATCACTTATTTCTTCAACCCCGGATTTCCGCTGGACGATGCCAAACTCCGTGCCGCCGATGATTTTCTTCGCAAGGCAAAAACAGCCTACCAGAATGCGGGATACGAAGTCCAGACCACGCGTTTATCAACGCCTTCTTTCACCCAAATTTTGGGTAAAGATCAATTGGATAAAACGCCCGCGCTCGCGCATCAACTTGCTTCCGCTATGGAGAGAATGGATGCAGAGTACGCATCTCTCGGTCCTGCGCTCCCTAACTTTCCGCGTAGCTATGAGATTATCCCCGAAGCAGTTGCGGCGAGTGAAAATATCTTCTTTTCGGGAGAGATGGCATCCGCCAAAGACGGGATTTCGCTCAAAGCCATCAAAGCCTGCGCCGATGTAATTGTCAAATCTGCCACGATCGAAGCAAATGGATTTGCCAACTTGCGTTTCACTGCTCTTGCAAATGTCCCCGCTGGCGGGCCTTTTTTCCCTGCCGCGTACGCGTATCACGATAGTGATCAGCCAGCCTTCGCTCTCGCTCTCGAAGCCGCCGATTTAGCGGTAGATGCCTTCGGCGGACAGGGGACGGTGGACGGTGGACGGAAAAAGCTCATTGCAAGTTTTGAAACACATGGAAAGAAATTAACAAAAATCGCAGAATCTCTGAATCTCAACTTCTTGGGTCTCGACTTTTCTCTCGCCCCTTTCCCTGATGATGCAATCTCACTTGGCGGTGCGATGGAGAATTTTGGTGTTCCCAAAGTGGGGATGCACGGCTCACTCGCGGCGGCGGCTATTTTGGCAGAATCCATTCAAAAAGCAGACTTTTTGCACACCGGCTTTAACGGGATGATGATGCCCGTTCTCGAAGATTCGATTTTGGCAAAACGTGCCGCAGAAGGGAGTTTGACTGTCAAGGATTTGCTCCTCTATTCAGCCGTCTGTGGGACGGGCTTGGATACCGTCCCATTGGCAGGAGATGTATCAGCCGAGCAAATTGCTGCTTTATTGCTTGATCTCTCAGCCATGTCGCTTCGGTTGGCGAAACCGCTTACAGCACGGCTGATGCCAATTCCCGGCAAGCAAGCTGGAGACAAGAGCGAATTCGATTTTGCCTTTTTTGCAAATAGCCGCGTGATGAGGTTAGAATCCGAGGGGTTGCAAAATCCATTTGCGGGAGATGAGATCATCCAAATAGAAGCGCGTTAGAAGGGACCGTCATTTTTGCAGGTATAATCAGCGAAATTAATTATCCAAACGGAGGCTCTTTATGAAATTACCAGAATATGCTTATTTTAAAGGCGAGATTGTCCCCTACGCTGAGGCGAAAGTTGGGATTTTAACACACGCACTAAATTACGGGACAGGGGTTTTCGGTGGCGTGCGCGCCTATAAAAATGATGATAATGGCAAGCTATATCTTTTCCGCCCTTATGATCACTACAAACGCTTTTTGAATTCCTGCAAGATGATGCTAATGGATTTGGGTGAAACGCCAGAAAGCTTGACGCAGCATACGATTGATTTGGTCAAGAAAGGCGGCTTTAGCGAAGATGTTTATATTCGCCCTCTGGCCTATAAATCTTCTGAGATGATCGGGGTGAAATTGCATGATGTAGAGGCTGAATTTTCGATCGTGGCTTTGCCTTTTGGGAAATATGTTTCCAACGATACGAACGCCCATGTGACCGTCTCTTCATGGCGGCGTTTGGATGATAATGTTATCCCCGCGCGTGGCAAGATCAGTGGTGCGTATGCAAACTCGGCATTTATCAAAACGGATGCAGTACGCTCTGGATTTGATGAAGCTCTCGTATTGACGCAATCTGGGCACCTTTCAGAAGGAAGCGCAGAGAATGTCTTTATGGTGCGGGATGGTGTTTTGTATACTCCTGCTGTTTATGAAAATATTCTTGAAGGGATCACGCGCCGCTCTATTATGGAACTTGCTGCCAAAGAACTGGGCATGGAAGTTATCGAGCGTCCGATTGACCGCACAGAGATCTATATCTGTGATGAATTTTTCATGACGGGAACAGCCGCCCAAGTAACCGCGATCACAAAAGTGGATCATCGCCCGGTTGGTGATGGGCTTATGGGACCTGTCGCGGCGAAATTGCGCGAGCTATTCTTCGATATTCTGCGTGGGAAGAATGAGAAATATGCAGCTTGGAATCTAGAGATTTAAAATTCGGGGATTAGTTATCAGGAATCAGGAAAAGAAAAAATCTCCCCTTCCTCTGAAAGGAAGGGGAGATTTGCGTTAATAATTGTATACCCTGTTTTCTTTTAGCGCACTTTCGTAAAGCGTATCAGGGTCAGATTTGTTTCACATTCTCCTGATGTGCTAAAGCGGACTTCGTCCGAGAGGGGTAAGCCAGCCTGGTCGAAGAGACGAATATATAAAGTATTATCTGATGGGAGTGGGGCATCTCCCAATACAAATTCAAAACCAGATTTTCCATACGCCGGACTAACGCCCGCAACGGTCGTCTGATCAACGGTGCTGCCAACCAATGATCCTTGAATGCGTACCACAACGCCCAAGATAGGGCTTTTATCTGCATCTTCTACTGTTCCGCCAACACCGAGCCAATTGCAACTGGTATCAGAGTGCATAACAGTGCTGCTTATCTGCTGAATATTTGCCTCAAAGGGCATCTGCGGAGTTGCGGTTGCGGTGGGTGGCTCTGGGGTAAATGTTTCAGTGAAAAGCACTAATGGGGTAGTTGAAGGAATCGGTGTAAAAGTAGACCGAGAAGTTGGCGTAATAGATGGTTGAATAGTGGGAGTTTCTGTCCACAACTCATTTAATCCCAAGGGGGTATTTGTTGGAGAGGGGATGATCACTGGTGGGACAGGTGTATTAGGGGATAATGGATTCATCGCTGTATAAGGGTTAACAAATACCAGCAAAAAATATGCGCCCAAACAAGCAGCTGCAATCAAAAGAAGGATCGAGAAAATATCCAACATATCAATGCTGAAACTTTTCTTTTCCTCTTCTACTTCTTCAAAACTATCATCGGTGTAATCAAAATCTGCCATAAGTAATTCTCCATCCTGTTAGGGATTTGTACTCTTTTAGAGTAGGATGTTTTTTGCTAGCATCGTCAAAAAAATCTCATTCAAAGGATAAAAAACCGAGTATCTTTAATTTACTCTCTCTATTTTACTCGCTTCACGTGCATTTTGCAGCCAATTATGTAAGGCTTCTTCTTGTATCGCCAACAACGCATCAGGTGAAAATGGTCGGCTTGCTTCATATTCCAAGACCATAATAATATGAAAACCAACTTCTGTCTCTATAATTTCACTTGGTTGCCCAATCTCCAACGAGAAGGCAGCATCTTCGATGCTCTGCTCAAGCAAATAATTTCGTGGAAACCAGCCTAACTCGCCATTGGTGTTTGGGTCATAAGCCGCGGCCAAATCGTCAAAACTAACGCCAGCTTCTAATCTCGCTTGGATTTCTTCAGCCGTTTCCCGATTATAGAGCAAAATCTGCTGGGCGTGTACCTGCTCGGCAGTACTGGGGAGATCTGCAAGGATATTGTCACGCATCCACGCCGCTGAAATCGCTTTTTGGAGGGATGAAGCAAGCGATTCGCTCGTGTAGTTGTGGCTTGCCAGCCAAGTGGATAGATTTTCCTCGCCCCCAATATCTACCGCTAAAGCCTCGATCCGAGCTTCTACCTCGGCATCCGTGATCGTGAATCCATCTTCGTGTGCGGCTTGGGCTAAAAGTATTTGGTCAATTAAATCATTCAGAACGCGTTCTTCTGCTTCTTTAACTGAAACCGTTTTTCCCAAAGCCTCTTGTGCCTGTTGAAAACGGATTAGCTCGGCGTTGAATTCAGCGAGAGAAATTACATCGCCATTCACAGTCGCCGCGGCGGGAATCGCTGTCGCGGTGGGCGGGGCGGATGTTTGGGTAGCAGGAGCAAGTGTAGGGTCAGGTGCACTCTCAGCCTGTCCACACGCGGCTAAGATGGGGAGTAAAAGTAAAGCTAAAAAACGGAAGTAAGTTCGGGTATCCAAGAGAAAATTTGTCCTTAAGGCCCGAAAGGTTTCCGAAGAATTTTGCGAAAATTATGATTTCGGGGAAGAAAAGAATATTTTGTAGACCAAGACCTAAATAAAACCTTTCGGGCCTGGCATTTCGGTTTGAGATTATACCGTAAAGCAAAAACCCCGTTCATTTACGAACGGGGTTTTTGAAATCGTTTTATATTCGGCTTACATCATGCCGGGCATACCGCCCATGCCACCAGGAGGCATAGCGGGAGCGGCAGAGGCTTCGCTAGGAACATCGGTGATGAGTGCCTCGGTGGTGAGGATCATCGCGGCGATGGAGGCGGCATTTTCGAGTGCGCCACGGGTTACTTTGGCGGGGTCAATAACACCGGCTTCGATCATGTCTACATATTCTTCGGTGAGGACATTGTAGCCAATTTTGCTATCTTCTTCACGTTGAACATTGGCAACGATGACGGCGCCATCTTTGCCTGCGTTTTCAGCAATTTTGTGCATAGGAACGGTGAGTGCTTTCTCAACGATATTGATGCCGGTTTGTTCGTCATCGTTATCGCCGGAGAGACCTTCGAGGCCGACCATAGCATTGAGAAGGGCAACACCGCCACCGGGGACGATACCTTCTTCTACTGCGGCGCGAGTTGCGGAGAGTGCGTCTTCAACGCGGTGTTTCTTTTCTTTGAGTTCGGTTTCGGTTGCGGCACCCACACGGATGATAGCAACGCCACCGGAAAGTTTAGCAAGGCGTTCTTGGAGTTTTTCGCTGTCGTAGTCGCTGGTGCTTCTTTCGATTTCAACACGAATTTGCTCAACACGACCTTTAATTTGGTCTGCATCGCCTTTGCCGCTAACGATAACGGTGTTTTCTTTATCGGAGGAAACTTTTTCTGCCTGACCGAGGTCATCAACAGTTGCGGTTTCGAGGCTTCCGCCAGTCTCTTCGGCAATCACTGTACCGCCGGTGAGAATAGCAATATCGTTCATCATCGCTTTGCGGCGATCGCCAAATCCTGGGGCTTTGATAGCCAAAACATTGAGCATACCGCGCAATTTGTTGAGTACGAGGGTGGCGAGAGCTTCGCCATCAATGTCTTCAGCGAGAATTACGAGGTCGCGTTTGCCAGTTTGGATTAGTTTTTCGAGCAAAGGTACCAAATCTTGAGCAGAAGAAATCTTCTTTTCGTGGATGAGGATATAGGGGTTTTCAATCACGGCTTCCATGCTGTCAGAATCGGTGATGAAATAAGGGGAAAGGTAGCCACGATCGAATTGCATACCTTCTACATATTCGGTCTCAAACTGTAAACCTTTGGATTCTTCAACGGTGATAACGCCGTCGTTACCAACTTTGTCCATTACGTCTGCGATCAATTCGCCAATCATGCGGTCTTGCGCAGAGATGGATGCAACATTAGCAATCGCTTCTCGGCTGGTAACTTCAACAGCCAATTCGCTGATTTTTTCTGCAACAGCGTGGGATGCTTTTTGGATGCCACCTTTGAGGAGCATTGCGTTAGAGCCAGCGGCGAGGGTTTTCAAACCTTCGGTGACAATGGCGTGCGCCAAAACGGTGGATGTGGTTGTGCCGTCACCAGCGATATCGTTGGTTTTGGTGGCGGCTTCTTTAAGAAGCTGTGCGCCCATATTTTGGTAAGGGTCTTCGAGTTCGATTTCTTTGGCAACCGTCACGCCATCATGGGTGATGGTAGGGGAGCCGAAGCTACGATCGAGAGCAACATTACGACCTTTAGGGCCGAGTGTAGTTGCGACTGCATTTGCGAGTACGTCCATGCCTTCTTTAAGGCTACGACGTGCTTCTTCGCCGAATAAAAGTTGTTTTGCCATTGGTAGAGCCTCCAAATATATTGAATTAGTTTTCGATTATTGCGAGAATTTCATCCTCGCGGAGAATAAGTAAATCTTTGCCTTCATGCTTCAACGATGAGCCGCCATAGCGAGCGAATAAAATTTCATCGCCAACTACCACATCCATCGTTATCCTTTCGCCACTCGTAGCGCGTAAGCCGGGGCCTACAGCAAGCACAAATCCCCGTTGGGGCTCATCCTTCGCCGTTTCGGGCAAAGCAATTCCGCCAGCAGAGAGATCGTCCTTGATTGATTCCACGATAATGCGGTCGCCAAGTGGTTTTAAGGTTTTAGCCATCGAGCAAAAATATCCTTATACAAAATTTTAGCACCCTAAGCATCAAGGTGCTAATTTCGCTCCAAATGATACTTGCCCCCTTAACCAACGTCAAGGGATGTTAATAGACTCTTATAAAGTTCTGATATTTTTGTGGCTCATAAAGACACTCGGTTTTTTCTTTTAAGAATGAAGTCTCGTTTGAAAACAGTGCTGATGCAAAGAACGGTCTCAATAGCCAGATAAAAACCGAGTGTCTGCTTGAATAGGATAAATTAGCTTGCCCCCGTTAAATCAGCGGATGCGTGAGCGAAACACTTTTTCCCGTTTAATGAGCATCGTAAAACGCGCGTGATTTGGGCTTGGTTGCCCTTAAAAAAGTAAGTCACGCTACAAGCGTGACCTACTGATTTTCACTAAATCCCCTTTACTGAATACTGAGAACAGCTACTCACCCTTCCCGAAGACAACTACATAATAGCCGAAATCTTCAAAGAAAGCGTAGCCAATCCCGATTTCGACATATTCTGTGCTGACGAGATTCTCATCATGCACTGGCTCTTCGGTATCCAATCTCCACCATTCTTTTACTTCTTCAGGTGTAAGAGGCGGGTTGCTCCCATATACATTTTCTGTGACAAGAGCGGTGTAGCCCGCCGCAGTGGCACGCGTTTCTGGCGTAGAGCCATCTGAGCCTGTATGCACAAAGAGATTATTACAAGCTATATCTTCTGCATGTGCTTGAGCAGCATTCGACAATTCTTCGTTCCAGTCATATAAAGGCACACCGCTTTCTACTCGATAGGTATTTATGGCGGAAAAAACGCCGTCCCTTCGTGTTCCTTCGAGTATGAAATTGCACGCTTTGTTTTCCTCACCTCCATCAGATGAAGCGGTGGGTTCGACGACCACGTCAGTTCCAGAATCAACGGCGTTAAAAAGTAACCATAAACGGGAATCGCCTTCAATCTCCATTGCCAAACCAAGCGGGTTTTGAATGACAAAATTACCGCGATAAAATCCAGCCGCGCCCGGGGCAGTCAACTCAACCGAAACATCTGCGGTCTGGCCCGGATTTGTACGGGGCAAGGGGGATAATTCAGGCGCACCAAAAGAACCTTCTGAGTAATGCGTTACTGAATACCCTTCCCACCAGATACACGTGCCTGTATTTTGAACGCGCCATGTTTTTGTGAAAGTTTCCCCGATATTAACTTCACTATTATCAGGGATGGTTACATCGCTGACAAACTTCGCTGCATTGGTGCAATCGGCGGCGTTCTCTGGAGGTGCTAAAGTGGCTGTAGCCACAGGCTCTGGTGTATCTTCTGGTATCGGGGTCTCTGTTGGGGGGAGAGTTTCTGTTGCGGTCGGGGCTTCTATTGTCGGTGAAGCTGTTGGTGAGTCGGTATTTGGGGGCGTCTGCGTTCCACAGGCAGAAAGAATGCTTGCTGTGAGAATAATCAGTGAAAGTATTTTAGTAGACATGTTCTTCTCCTTATGATAGCTAATTCTATTATTCAGAAAAGTGATGCGAATTACGGGTGGATTTCCTCAATTGCTTCCAACGACAAGCACTTCTACCTTGCCGATCTCTGCCAATTCTTTGGCAAAACCCGATAAATTATCTGTATTCGGACATCTATAGCGGATTTTACCAGAAATTTCACATCCAAAACGTGGAAGAGATTAGGTGCGCATCTGCTTTTAACGTTAGGGCAATATCTTTTATAGCTGTTTTTTCACCCCTGATAACGCAGGGTATTGAGAAGTTTGCTTTGCTCAGTGGAGAATCTGTTCATTTAACGGTAGCAGGCACACGTTCTCGTGCGGTGCGGTTATTAATCCACTACCCTTTTTTATGACCGATCTGAGCACCGCCAAAAATAAGCTAAAATTATGGGAATCTTCGGGATGATTTCACAAATGAAAATTTAAGGAAATATAAATGGAAGTAGTTAGCAAAGAGAGCAAAAACAACAAAAAATTCGGTATGTTTGCAGGGGTCTTTACACCCACTGTTCTCACCATTTTGGGCGCAATTATGTATTTGCGTACTGGCTGGGTGGTCGGAAATGCCGGCTTTGGGGGCGCAGTTCTTATTATTTTGTTGGCACACGTCATCACCGTTAGCACGGGTTTGGCGGTTTCTTCTGTGGTCACCAATACGCGTGTTGGGGCGGGTGGCGCATTCGCCATCATCTCCCAATCGCTGGGGCTAGAAGTCGGGGGTAGTGTTGGCATACCGCTCTTTTTGGCGCAAGGAATCTCTATTGCCCTCTATGTTCTCGCCTTTACCGAATCTTGGCTACGGATTTTCCCCATGCATCCCGAAGCCCTTGTCGCATTCCTGACCTTCATCGCCGTCTTTGGGATTGTCTATGTCAGCGCACAATTTGCCTCCAAAACCCAATTCATTATTTTGGGGATTGTAGGATTTTCCCTCTTCTCCGTTCTCTTAACCTCTTTCCCTATTATGGGAAATATGGGATTAACCGAAACGCCCGTGTTTTGGGGTGGCTTCCGCGCCGCAAACTTTTGGGAGACTTTTGCAGTTTTCTTCCCCGCAGTAACAGGAATCATGGTCGGCATCAGCATGAGCGGTTCCCTACGCAAACCCCGAAAAGATATCCCTGTTGGCACGATGAGCGCAATTGGGCTGACACTTTTTGTTTACCTGGCATTAGCTTATTGGCTCTCTCGCATTGCCACACCCGAAGAATTAATAAATAATACAACCCTAATGGTAGATAAAGCCTTCTGGGACTGGGCAATTTTAGCTGGGATGCTGGGGGCAACTTTCTCCTCCGCATTGGGGTCATTAGTAGCCGCACCGCGCGTCATGCAGGCTCTTGCTCTGCACCAAATTATCCCCTTTAGTAAATTTTTCTCAAAAGAATCAGAAGATGGCGAACCACGTCAGGCGATGTTCTTTGCAGGGGGTGTTGGCTTTGTCGCTCTTTTAATCGCTCTCGCAGGCGGCGGTTTAGATGCGATTGCAGGCGTAATCACCATGTTCTTCCTCATCACCTACAGCATGTTAAATGTAGTCGTTCTGATCGAGCAAACCCTCGATACGGTTAGTTTTCGCCCCACTTTTAGCGTCCCGCGCATAGTGCCTTTTATCGGTGCATTAAGTTCTACTTTTGTAATGTTCCTCATCAATCCTGTGTTCAGTTTGATAGCAATTATTTTGGTTTTAGCCCTCTACGCGTATCTAACCCGCCGACACCTCGCCAGTCTTGATAGCGATGTGCGAAGTGGCCTCTTTGAATCAATGGCAGAATGGGCAGTCAAACGCACCCGCCAAATGCAAGCTGCGCGCGAACGAACTTGGAAGCCTGTTGTTCTCGCCCCTTTTCGCTCGGCAAATACACTTTCGGGCAGCTATCGTTTTTTGAAAGCCCTTACCTACCCAAAGGGAACGGTGCGTGCTTTAGGGATTTATACAAATGGCAATAAAGAGGCGTTAGAAGGGCTGGATTTGCTCACAAAAGCCTTTGTTGATGATGGCATTTACGCCAACGCAACCCTGCTTGAAGAAGATGATTTTGTTAATGGCGTGCGGATGACAACCCAGATTTTGCGCAATACTTTTTTTCGCCCTAATATCTTATTTTTGCATCTGCGCCCTGATAGTGATTTAGACGAACTACAAGATTTAATAGATAAAACCGCCGCCTACCAAATGGGCGTTGCGCTCTTGGCACGCCATCATATTATTGAATTGGGACGCGAGCAAATCATCCACGTTTGGGTTTCTAATCAGGGACCCGATTGGGAACATGATTTGCATCAGAGCAATTTAGATCTAGCCATTTTGCTTGCCTATCAACTCGCCCAAAATTGGGACGCCCGCATCACCCTAAATATGTCTGTCCCAGACGAAGAAACCAAAGAAAAAGCAAGCGAATTTCTCGCGCAACTAATCAGCTTGGCGCGTTTGCCAAAAGAAACGAAATTTTCTGTTGTAGCCTTGCCCTTTGACGAGACATTGGCCCAAACTCCCCATGCAGATTTGACCATCTTTGGTTTATCCAGAGAGCCTAATTTGAAATTTGTAAAGAAGCTATCACAGGAAATGAAAGGGTCTTGCATTTTTATTCGTGGCTCTGGTGAGGAAAGCATTTTGGCTTAGCGGTTTGGCTTGTTCTCCTTTTCTTAGGCAATTCCAAAATTCAAATTTTCCAAAAAAAAATACTAAAAACCTTCTAGCAATGCTCCGCATTGCGGCGTAGAAGTCCCCCAACGCAGAGCATTGGGGATAGGTCTGGAGAATTATTTATTTGGAACCTCCTCCTTATTCCCCCAAAGACTGGCAAATAGCCTCGCCAGCCTGAACAATGCCCATAATATCACGGTCATTGCTGTAGACGGCTCTAACTTCTCCCATCACTGTCATTGCTTCTTCGCAATAATTCTCCTGTGGGCGGCTGAGCGCGGAGAGAACAGAGCCATAAGTATAATAATAAACAACCGTATTCCCCGAAAGATCTAAGCCAATTACTTCAGAGGGTTCATCATTAGGCCCGCATCCACCGCGCCCGTCACATGATTCTTCTGCCGTACAACCGCGGATTGCGCATTTAAACGCTGGAATCGATCCCTCGTAATTGCGCGATTTAAAGTAGACAATGCCCAATTGCCCGTAAATATCAGGGTTGGCAGGGTCAATCTCGAGAGCTTTTTGGACGTTTCGCGCGGCAACGAAATATTCACCTTCTTGGGAATAAGTTTTAGCAATTGAAAGATAGGGGATAGGATCTTCGATACCTAATTGCTCATTCAGGCGGGCAGCTTTGGCAAAATATTCCAATGAGCTTTCGTAGAGTTGTGTGCGTGTTGCATCATTATTGCTACCAAAAGCAAGTCGACGATAATTTGCTCCGGCGCGGAGGTGGAGAAAGGTCAGATTTGGGGAAATGGCTATAGCCTTATCGTATTCCTGAATGGCTTGGTTATATTGTCCCAAGGATTCAAGCACATAGGCATAAATGCGGTGAACATCCATCAGGGTATTATCTTTTTCGACTGCCTGAAGGATATATTGCTCCGCTTGCCCCCATTTTTGTTCATCGACGAGAATTTCGGCGTAAAATGCAAGAGCGAGGGTGTTCTGGTTATCCAATTGGAGCGCGCGGACAGCTTCTTGCTCAGCTTCGAGTAGATAATCGGCGGCTTGTTCTTCGCCAAAGATGATGCTGTTTGCATTCCAGTTCAACACAAATGCTCGGGTGGCGTGAACTGCACTATCATCTGGAGCCAGCTCTGCTGCTTTGTTAATGGAAGCAAGCCCCTCTTGGAGTCTGTCCCGTTGTTGATCATCCGTTGTGAGTTGAGCGGATGAGTAAATCTGAATCCGTGCCAGCTTTGACCAGACTTCTGCATCGGTGGGGTCAACGCGCGTTGCTTCCTGATAGGCGGTGATGGCGGCATCCAGTTTGCCTGCTTCAAATTGAGCATCGCCTTCAAGCGCATAAGATTGTGCGACGCGTGTAGGCGTAGGCGTAGGTGTGAATGGACGCGTGATATTCCCCTGCTCAATCTGACGAATGAGCCAAACACCACCCATGATGAGAATCAGCAAAATGAAAAGGCGATAGGGGTTTGTAGATGGTTTGCGAAAGAAAATATCGGATTGGCGTTTCATGCTTCTGGAGTGGGCGTATCTTCTGCCGTTGGTGTTGGGATGATTTCTTCTGTGGCAGTGGGAGGCGCATCAAGGTTTTCCTGACAGATGCGAATTGCCTCGTTAGCGTTATAGACAGCTAGTTCGTTGCTGGGAATTGTGCCAATAATCTGCTGTGAAATTTGAAGAGATTCGCCGCACTGATTGAGACGGGCAAGAACGAGTGCGTAGGTAAAATAATATTCTGCTGTGCGGATTTTAGTATCGAGGGGGAGCGGTTCTATAGTTAGGTCTTCGCCGAGGTTGCCACCATAAATAGCAAGTGAGAGTTCTTGTGTAGCTTCAGGCCATTGGAAATTGTGATAATACATAATACCCAAACTACCGTGCGCGCTGCCATCGGCCGGATTATCTTTGACTGCTTGTTCACCATATTGGACAGCTTTTGCGTATTCGCCAATTGTCGAATATGTGCGTGAGATGAAGAGGTCGGGCAAAGGGTCGGCAGGGTTAAGGGCATTCGCTTTGGTAAATTCTTCTACCGCTTTATCGTAAACGAGCAGAGCGCGATAATTCCGTCCCAGTGCCAAATGCAGATCAGGGATATTTTCGTTGAGATTAATAGCGGCTTCATACTCACGGATCGCTTCTTCGTAGTTGCCAGTGCTTTCAAGTACATAGGCGCGAGCGCGGTGTGCTTCCATCAGATTTGGGGCAAGGCTGAGGGCAACGCGAGATTCCTCGGCTGCTAATTCTATTGCATCAAGGGGACCTGTGCCTGTGCTGAAAGTGTCTGCCAAAATTTCAGCATAATAAGCATGGGCATAGGCATTATTGGGGTCAAGCTCAAGAGCACGTTTGATCGCGGCTTCGGCGGCGAGATATTCTCCGAGAAAATCAAGTGACCAAGCTCGAACGGCATGTGCCATTGAGTTATTTGGATTGAGCAGCAAAGCATTTTCTGCGCTGGCTTGGGCTTCTTCGTATTGACCAATAAAGACCTGTACACGTGCCATCGCTATATAGGCAGAGGGATCATCGGGACGAGAGCGAATCGCTTCTTCGTAAGCGGTAATTGATTGCAAGAGTTTTCCTTGCTCAAAAAGCTCTTCCGCTTCAGAGATCAGGGATTCAGGCATGCGGGTGGGGGTGGGGGTATCGACAAAAGGAGTCAGGATTTCTGGCGCAACATAGCGATTAAAATACGTTACAGCAAAAATTGCTATAATCAAAACTATGACCCAAAACCAATTAATTCGCTTGCGACGTCGTCGCATAGACCATTTATTTCTTTTTAAATACATGGTTGCATCTTACCATTGGGGAGGGATGCACGCAAGAAGTGAACTACTAAAATGAAGGGAATATACTGTATACTTATTCTCAATATAAAAACTCTAAAAGGAGAAAAAAATGCGATTTATAATTTTTCTATTTGGCATACTCGCGGGATGGTTTTTAAAAGAAGTAGATTGGGAAAAATGGCTTGAAAAAATGCAAACCTCTCCCTCTTCTGCCCCTCAAAAGAAAATAGAAGTGAAAGCATCATCAAAAAAAACTGATGAAGTCTTCTCCGACCCACTAGAGAAAATCAAAGGAATTGGCCCTGCCATAAAAGGCAAACTCAACGCCGGCGGTGTCTTCACTTTTGCTCAACTTGGTGCGCTCACGCCACAAGAACTCGAAGAAATTGTTGGTGCAAGCATCAGGCGCATTACCAACGAAGAAGAAATTATCAACCAAGCCAAAAAACTCGCTGCGTAGCAAAATGCAATTTGATGTCTTTACCCTCCTTCCCGAAGTTTTTCCAGCTTATCTCAACAGCAGTATTTTAAAACGTGCCCAACAGAACGGGCACCTTAGTGTGGATATTCATAATATCCGTGATTGGACGCACGACAAACACAACGTCACTGATGATACTCCCTATGGCGGCGGTGGCGGGATGATTATGAAACCCGAGCCAGTTTTTGAAGCAATAGAAGATGTGATCGGCTCACCGCCCACGCGCCCAGTCATTTTGCTGACTCCCCAAGGGCGCCTCTTCACACAGGATGTGGCGGATGAACTCGCCCGAGACGCACGTGACCTTGGGCTTGCTCTCCTTTGTGGACGTTATGAGGGGCTCGATGAGCGAATCCGTACCCACCTCGTCACCGACGAGATTTCCATTGGAGATTATGTCCTCACTGGCGGAGAACTGCCTGCCATGATTCTGATTGACGCGTTAGCGCGTTTAATCCCCGGTGTGCTCGGCGACGAAAATGGCGCGGCAAACGATTCTCATGCCTCAGGTCTTCTCGAAGGCCCCCACTACACCCGCCCCAACGAGTTTCGTGGCTGGGAAGTCCCTGCTGTCTTACGCTCTGGTGATCACGGCAAAGTGGATCAATGGCGACGTGAGCAAGCCCTCCTCCGCACCCTTGAGCGCAGACCAGAAATGCTGAAAAAGATCGAACTTAGCGAAAAAGACCGAGAATTTTTAGAAACCTTAAACTTTCAACCTTAACCTTCAACTTAAAAAACGGAGAAAATATGAAATTCAGATACGGCAAAATCTTCCTGCTCGGCTTTGGCTTTTTCGGCGTCAGTGTTGTCTGGGGCGTTTATAACGCTTTCGTACCCATTTTTCTCTCCGAAAAATTTCACCTTGCCCCAGCGTGGATCGGATTCTTCATGACTCTCGATAATATCGCCGCGCTCTTTATCCAGCCGAGCGTTGGTGCGTGGTCAGACAGATTGCGGTCAAAAATTGGACGTCGGATGCCCTTCATTCTCGTTGGCGCACCCATCTCCGCAGCTGCCTTTGGGTGGATTCCGCTGGCATCTATCCTCCCCCTCTTCGTTGCTGGAACGACCACGCTTCTCTTAAGTATGGCACTCTGGCGCACGCCCGTTGTCGCATTAATGCCAGATATCACACCATCGCCCTATAGATCGCAAGCGAATGGCATCATCAACTTTATGGGCGGAATCGGCGCAATTTTCTCCTTCTTGGGTGGTGCGGCCCTCTATGAAATGAATCCCGCTTTCCCCTTTTGGATGGGTTCAGGATTAGTACTTCTCTCTGCTTTGATGGTCTTCCTCTTCATTAAGGAACCGAAGGAATATGTAGAAAGCGAAGAACAGCCTGGTTTGATTGCCAGCCTGAAAGAAGTTTGGGCAGATAACGATAAAAGTGCCATACGGCTTTTCGCGGCGATTTTATTCTGGTTTGTGGGCTACAATGCCATTGAGGCCTTTTTTACCCTATATGCAAAACACCATTTGGGGATGACACCTGCCGACGGGACGCGCCTACTAGGGCATCTCTCCCTTTTCTTCGTTCTATCCGCTTTGATTGCTGGATTTGTGGGCGGCAAGCTCGGACGACGAAACACCATTTTGGCTGGGATACTCATCTTGGGCAGCATCTTCGTGAGCCTTTACTTGCTACCGTCAAATTCACTAACACCCGTCTTGACTGTTTTGCCTGTACTCGGGAATGTATCCGTGATCAGTCTCTTCTTAATGGGTGCAGGTGTGGCTTGGGCATTGATCAATATTAATTCCCTCCCAATGGTCGTCGATATGGTAGATGATGCTCGTATTGGCACTTATACTGGTCTATACTATCTTTTCGCCACGATGGCAGCCATTTTTGGCCCCAACGTCAATGGCTGGATCATCCAACTTACAGGCAATAACTATAACTCAATCATGCTCGTCGCCCCAACATTTATGTTCCTTGCTCTCCTGATGATGTTCGGCGTGACGCGTGGTGAAGCTAAATTTGAAAACGCAGCTAATTAGACGGTGAAATAATGTTTTCAAGGGACTTTCGTCATCTTGCTGAATATTTCAATAACCTGTATACTATGCAAAATATGCGAGCACCTGTAGACTCGCATTATTCACTCTCTATTCAACCTTATATAGAAAGAGGAGAAAGAAAAATGAAAAAGTTTTATCTAGTATTTGCGGTATTTGCAATTGCCGCCCTCGCACTTTCCGCTTGCGGTGGTGCCCCAGAACCAGAAGCTCCTGTAGCTGAAGAAGCTCCCGCTGCAGAAGAAGCTCCTGCCGCAGCTAGCGATGACAACTGTGCAGACGAAGCCGTTCTCTGTGTTGGTCTCGTAACCGACGTTGGCGAAATTGATGACAAATCTTTCAACCAATCTGCATGGGAAGGTGTTGAACAAGCTCTTGAAGAATTGGGCGCATTCACAAAATATGTAGAAACCAAAGACGCAAAAGATTACGCCGCCAATATCGGTCTTTTTGCTGAAAAAGATTACGATGTTATCGTCACCGTTGGTTTCGCAATGGGAACAGCAACTGTAGAAGAAGCTGTAAAATACCCTGAAATCGACTTCATTGGTGTTGATCAATTCCAAGCTTGGGAATTTGATGGTGATGACAGCACCAACGTCGCCAATGTTGCCGGTTTGCTCTTCCCTGAAGACAAAGCTGGCTTCATGGCTGGTGCATTAGCCGCTCAAATGAGTGAAACTGGTACCATCGCTGCTGTTCTCGGCACCGACTTGGTTCCCCCCGTTGTTGCTTTCAAAGAAGGTTTTGAAGCAGGCGCACGCTATATCAACCCTGATATCAACTTGATCTCCACCTATCACCCCGGTGGTATGGATGTTGCATTTGTTGATCCCGAATGGGGCGCAACCACCTCCAAGCAAGCCATCGACCAAGGCGCAGATGTTGTCTTCGGTGCTGGCGGAAAAACCGGTAACGGCGCACTCATCGAAGTTGCTTCTCACGAAGGTGTTTACTGCATCGGCGTTGATTCTGACCAATGGGAAACCGTTCCTGAAGCACACCCTTGCTTGATCACCAGCGCAATGAAGCTTATCACCCCCGGTGTATTCAACCTGATTAGTGCATCCAATGCTGGCGAATTCCCCGGCGGCAACTATTTCGGCACAACTGGCTTGGCTCCCTTCCATGATTTTGATGCTTCTGTTCCCCAAGAAGTTAAAGACAAATTGGCTGAAATTGATGCTGGTTTATTAGACGGCTCCATCTCCACTGGTTACGGTCAGTAGAAAGAGCAAATTAAGTAAGCAAAAAAGGAGCGTGGTTTTATCACCACGCTCCTTTTCTTTTCCCTTTTCTTGAGAAAATTCCTTGACACAACCAAGCCTTAGTTATATAATCTCGGTCGCCTTCCTCATTAGCTCAATTGGCAGAGCGAGCGGCTGTTAACCGCTAGGTTCTTGGTTCGAGTCCAAGATGAGGAGCCAAGAAAAAAAGCACCTGATTTCAGGTGCTTTTTTTCTTGACCTCCCCCTTTCCTCATGATAAACTCACCGAAGTTCCACAAAATTTTATATAAAGGAGACGTGTTTTATGACTATATTAAAAGCCCTTGTTCCCTGCTATATTTGCACGTCTCGTGTCTGTATTCTGAAATAAAAATTTCAGGCTCTTTTTACTATTTCAGCGGCCACGGGCGATATCCCGTGGCCGTTTTCTATCTAAAATTAAAACGGCTATGGGTTAAAAATCCAGAGCCGTTTTGATTTAAAGAGAAGAAAATATAATGACAACTCCTATAGAAAAAATGCACAAAGGTGCCCGCAAGCAACGTCTGCGGAATGCACGCCAAAAAACTGGCAATAAAAAAACGATCAAGAAACCTCGCCGAAAAAACTGGATTTTAGATTCATCCGATGTTTGGGATGATGACAATTTTCAGACCAATGAACGGATTCTCCCTCGTGGAGAGCATGAGCGTCGCCGAAATATCGAAGAACTTGCCTTTAGCGAAACTCCTACTCAACCTGAACCTGCGCTCGCTATGGATGCGGATTCTACCAGTACAGGCTTGGTCGTTGAAGTCAGCTCCGGGCTTTGTCGCGTTGAAATTGACGATGACATCCTTGTATGTAGCCTGCGTGGCAATCTCAAAAAACAAGAAACTGGCTACTCAAACCTTGTTGCAGTGGGTGACCTCGTAACCATCACCCGCGAGGACAATGAAAAAGGCGTCGTCGAAAGCGTACTTCCTCGTCGCAGTGTACTCGCTCGCTCTCATGGAAGCGTGCTAAGCCTCCGGCAGATTATTGTTGCCAACGTAGACCAGGCACTCATCGTGACCTCATGGCGAGAGCCACATATCTGGCCCGAACTTATTGACCGCTATTTAATTGCAGCACAACGCAATAATCTCGAAGCGATCATCTGCATCAACAAAATTGATTTAATTGAAGACCAAGAAACCTTCGATACAATAGTCCAAGCCTATGCAAAGTTGGGATACAAATTTCTCCTCACCAGCACCATCACAGGAGAAGGGATTGATGAACTTCGCACCATTTTCAGCGAAAGCACCACTGTATTAGCCGGACTCTCTGGTGTAGGAAAATCATCATTGCTCACAGCAGTCCAGCCCAACTTGGATTTGCGAACAGGAAGCGTCGCGGAACGCGGTCTTTTCCGTGGACAAGGAAAGCATACAACCACCCAATCCTCGTTGTGGAAATTGGAAAATGGTGGCATCGTAATAGATACCCCCGGGATCCGCGACTTTGGAATTGCAGGAATCTCTCAAATTGAATTAGCAAGTTGGTATCCAGAAATGGTCGCTCTCTCAGGAAAGTGCCGTTACAGAGATTGCACACATATTAACGAACTAGATTGTGCGATCAAATCCGCTATTGAAACCGGAAAGATATCTCAATTACGGTATAAAAACTATGCTGCGATTCGAGAAAGCCTGCCTGCATCATGAACTGTGTATATCACAATAAAAAATGCGCCTGATCTCAGGCGCATTTTTTATTAATGTGGTTGGAGCAAAATTATTCTTTCTTTTTTTCGCTTTTGCTTTCTTTTTTAGAAGATACGGCATCTTTCTTATCAGTTGTTTTCTTTTCTGTCTTCTCACCCTTTTCTTTTTTTGTACTAGCTTCTTCTTTATCATGTTTTCGGGCATCTTTTCCCGATGGAGAACGGTTATCTGTCGCGTAAAATCCTGAACCTTTAAAGACAATCCCTACAGGGCGATAGACGCGATGCAGGCTTTTTTCTTCACATTCGGGGCATATCGTTTTTGTCGGGTCGTTAAAACCTTCTTTTTCATCAAATTGGATACCGCAATTATCGCAACGGTAAGTATATACAGGCATAACTCTTTTCCTTAATAAGTCTCAATAGCGGCGTGATTATAGCGCGCTTATATATAGGTGACAAGACTATAAAGAGTGCGTGTTATAATTTTCTAATACTTCAAACTAGAGCCTAGGAGAAAGAAAATGCTCAAAATTAGTATCGTTTATTGCGCAGTCTGACACTATACAGACAGAGCCGTCGGTCTGATGGCTGAATTGACTAGGGCTTTTGAATATGAGATCGAAGAGATTTCTCTAATTCCCTCGGACGGAGGGAAGTATGAAATTACGGTAAATGGAGATTTGGTCTACTCCAAATTAAAAACAAATCGACATGCAGAAGCAGGCGAGGTTTTAGCTCTGGTTCGCAAACTTATTTAACGAGGTTTTCATGGTAAAGAAGAAAGGTCGGGTATTTTCCGGCGCACGTCCAACAGGCAACCAACATCTGGGAAATTATCTCGGAGCAATCAAGAATTACGTCGCATTACAAGATGAATACGAAGCTCTATACTGCATCGTAGATATTCATGCTTTAACGACAGTAGAAACAACCAAAGATATTAAGCAAAACACCTACGATATGGCTCTCGATTGGCTCGCAGCAGGATTACGCCCTGAAGAGAGCATTATCTTTGTACAATCCCATGTGCCGCAAGTAACGGAATTACATCTCTACCTTTCGATGGTCACACAATTGGGAAAGTTGACTGACCTCCCCACTTTCAAAGAAAAGATTCGTGAGAACCCCAAGAACGTGAATTATGGTCTTGTTGGCTATCCCGTTTTGATGACAGCCGATATTGTTCTCTACAAAGCTGGGGTTGTCCCCGTCGGTGTGGACCAAGCTCCACATATCGAGTTTGCACGTGAAATTGTGCGCTCATTTAATTATCGCTTCAACACGAAAGCATTGATTGAACCACAAATGAAAGCGACCACCGTCCCCAAGGTTTTGGGGTTAGATGGCAAAAAGAAAATGGGCAAAAGCCTAAACAATCATATCGAATTGGCTGCTTCCCCAGAAGCAACACAAAAACGTGTTTTACAAATGGTTACAGACCCCAATCGGATGCGTCTTTCTGATCCGGGCAACCCCGATATTTGCAACGTCTTCACGATGCACAATATTTTCTCATCTCCAGAAGAAGTGGCTGAAATCAACACCGAATGCCGCCGTGCGGGGATTGGGTGTGTAGACTGCAAAAAACGCTTTGCCGCCAACCTAAACAAAAATCTCGAACCCTTCCGCACCAAACGTGCCGAACTTGACAAGAATCCTGACGCTGTTTGGGATATTCTCCACGATGGTGCAAAACGCGCTCGCAAAATCGCCGAAGAGACAATGGTTGAAGTTCGCGAAGCGATTCAATTACCCTGATTTTCTGTAGGGGCGGGTCTCAGACCCGCCCCTACGTTTATATAAACAATGCGCGCATTACTCCAAAGAGTTTCTCACGGTAAAGTATCTGTAGCTGGCAAGTCCATCGCTGAAATCGGGCATGGACTTGTTATTCTTTTAGGTGTTGGCGAAGGGGATAGCAAAGCTGAGATTGACTATCTCGTAAAGAAGATTGCCCAAATGCGCATCTTTGAAGATGAGCAAGGCAAGATGAATTTATCTGTATTAGATATTGGAGGCGAAGCAATTGTTGTTTCGCAATTTACGCTTTATGCCGATACGCACAAAGGTCGCCGCCCTTCCTTTATCCACGCTGCACCGCCGAAGATTGCCGAGCCGCTGGTGGAGCAATTTGTTGAGACACTGACTGCGCAAGGTCTAAAAACTCAGAGCGGGGAGTTTGGGGCAAATATGCTGGTTGAGATCGATAATGATGGTCCTGTCACAATTTGGTTAGAAAGGTAACTCCCCAAAAGCGTTTTTTGCTCAAAGCAAAAAATGGTGCTGTCTTATTCTCCCCTAAATTCCGCACTTAGAATTTGGGGGAGATGTCCGGAGGACAGAGGGGGCTCAATTTAACGGTAGCAAGTCCAAACCACGTGTGAATCGAAAAGTCCCCGCTCATAGAGCGGGGACTTTTATCTATCCAAATAAATTTATTTTCGCCAACGGACGATGGTCTCTTCATCCTCATCTTCATCGCGATTGCGCAGCGTAGGGAGCAGGCTGATCGCCATGAAGGGGCTAACAAGAACGAGCGTGATTAGAGCAAGAGCGGGCATATCAACCTCCTTTTGGTTTAGTTGATAATACCCGCCCACCCGCGAAAAGTTCCTTGCAAAAACCTTACAATCCAATGGCTGCAAGCATATCTTCGTTTTTGTTGAATTTGAATTCTTCGGTACCGCGTTTTTCAGCTTCTTCTTTTTCGACTTGATAGAGATGAAGTGCCGCTTCGTTCGTGACGATGGGCTTGCTGAGGCTTGCGAGTTTCTTATCGAGCGCCGAAGCAGTGGATTCTCCCCCCTCCAGCTCTGAGAGATAATCTAAAATGGCTTTGGAACCGCTAATGCCGCTTCTGCGCGCATAGCCAACAAGACCTTCGGAGGCTTTGCGCGCCCAACCGGCAAAAAAAACATCTTCGATGATGCTTTTGCTGGCAGGGTCATAAGCTTCAAAAGATTTATCATTATGAGGGTGGCGGGGGCTTTCATTTTTGACAAATTCTCCCCATTTATTGATTGGCAACCCAAAATTTTCATCCACTTTATCGCCAATGGCAAAGATGATCGTTTCAGCTTCGAGAATGCGGGTTTTTCCTGAGCCGCGCGGTTTAGTGACTCCGGCCTCGTTCAGGATGAGTTTATTATCTTCAACTTCTACACTGGAGAGCATTTGCTGGTTGTCACCAAGCATTTGCTGAGGTGAGGCCAGAAATTGAAAACGGAATTTTGTTTCAGAAACTTTGGAGGCGGCTTTGGGCAAAGCAGAAAGGATGGTTTCTTTAGCAGCTTGAGGGTTTTGCCCTACTTCAATCATATTATCGGCACAACGGGCGATTTCGGCATCAAGCGCGTCGAGGTCAAGATTCGCGGCGACGTATCCTAACTCTTTCTTGGTGAATTTGATTTCGGCAGGACCGCGACGAACGAGCGCAGTTACCTCATCTACTTTTGCCTCGCGAATAAGATAACGAGCGATGTCGATCATCACATTCCCTGCACCGACGACGATGCAGTGAGACCCAAAACGGAATTCATGTTGACTGAAAGGGGGGAGGTGATTGTAGTAGTAGACGACGTCTTTGGCGTGGTAGACGCCAGTTTGGTCTTCGCCAGGTAGCCCAAGCCATTTGGTGCCTTGCGCACCAGTGGTGACGAAGAGGGCTTGAAAGCCAAATTCCCGCAAATCATTGAGCGTGATGTCTGCATCTTCACCGATGGCTACGTTGCCAAAATAGCGCAAATTGGGCGTTTCCAGAACTTTCTGAAATTGTTTGCGCAAGCCTTTTTTCATGGCAATTTTATCGGGGTAAATGCCGTATTCGGCGAGACCGCCAGGTTTGATATCGCGGTTGAAGAGAGTCACTTCCACATCATTTTCGGCGAGAGCACGTGCGCCATAAAGCCCTGCTGGCCCTGCGCCAATCACGGCGACTTGATGTTTTTTCTTGCCCATGCGTTCCTCCAGAACTAGTTGGGTAATATTTTCATTATAGTAATTTGACTAGACAAGAGATAGTGCGTAATATCACAAACGTATGTGTAAAATATCACAATTGAATTCGTAGTTGAGAATGGGTTGACATAGATGAAAAGAGACGGCAGTTTTATGAACTACCGTCTCTTTTCCCCCTAAAGATGGGATGAGGTTAATCCCACGTCAAATAATCTATATTTAGCGTGCTACCATCATATGCTGTAACCTTGAAGTAGCCAAAGCGTCCTTGATCTGTTTCGTAGCAAATATATTGATTGACCAAAGCATTATCTAGTGTAATAGCATTGCCAGCTAATGCAGCACCAGTGCATTGGTCTATACTAGGTTGAGAACCTCCCCATTTGACTATTGTTGCACCAACTTTAGGTTCAATATAGTCGTCATTTGCAGCCACTTTATGATACCAAATATCATCAGCTCCATCATCTAAGTTACCAGAAAACGATGAAGCAATTGCCAGAGGCCCTGAAGAGTGTATTGGTGGAGGTGGCGGAGGAAGTGTTGGCGGTACGGGTACAACGATCTTGAGCCAAAACGGACCTTGAGCATCAGCGTTGATACCAAAAACGATATTATCCGGCGAACGTAGTTTGAATTTTCCCTGATAGGTTCCCGGGGTGGCGGGTGCGGTCAGATCAACTGAGATATTTACCGTTGCTCCCGGTGCGACAGTGCCTGCTGTGATCGTGGCTGTAGCGGGTGCGCCCATTTGATCACCGCTGTCAAAAAGTAGAACATACCCAGATGTCCATGTGCAGGAACCATTATTTTGAATTTGCCATGTTTTGGTGAAAGACGCACCTGCCGCAACTTCTGTATTATCTGGGTAATTGACATCTTTAACGAAGCTGGCCCGATTACATGGGATCGGCGTATTTGTTGCCGTGATGGGCGGTATAGTCGGGATAAGTGTATTTGTTGGAAGAGCTGTTGCCTCTGGTGCCGTTGTCGCACTGGGAATACCATTCACGGCAGCGGCGGTTTCTGCTGCATGAGTAAAGACAGCGTTCGCCGTGGATGCGATAATGGTCGATGCGACGGATGTTGGGTCGGCATCTCCATCGTTTTGCCCAGAAGGAAGGTTGCATGCTCCCAACAAGATCGCACTAAGGATGATAATGCTTAGTAAAAAATGTTTAGAATTCTTCATCGTGTTTTCTCCTCTATTTCTTTTTTGTTCGACGCTCTCATTATAGAAGGCTCTTGGCTAATCTACAAGTACCCAAAAGGTAGGGTGATGATTAAAATATTGTTGATCTCATCTAGTAGCAACGCTCCGTGTTGCGGTAGTTGAAAGAACCCCAACGCGGAGCGTTGGAGCAAGGAGCACAAAACCACCAGCATTTTGAGCAGCTTCTAATGAGAGTTTCTATAGGCATTTCTTTTACGCATCTCCTAAAAACAAATTACAAAGTATTTTTCATCACTCTGTGTTAAGATTGTTCCCACCTAACCAATGCTAAATTTTGGAGGAATATCATGAGCCCTGATAACCAAAATCAAGACGATATTTTTGCAAATATCCCCAAAAATGATGCACAGCCTAAAGCAAAAGTTGAGCCAACACTTGCCGCGTCACTCCCTAAAGCCGGGACAAAGGTTACTTCTTCTCAAAATGCTGAAAGTTCAGAAGACTCCTCAATGCATTCTCGTGGAGAGAAAAGTCTCCGTGCACTCTGGACAATAACAGCGATCATCTCAATGACAGTCAATATCGTTGTCATTGCCGTTTTGATTTTTTTCCTTCAAAATTATTCAGAGAGTGTTAAAACCTTTGAACTTCCCCCTGAGATTGGCGTTGATACGCCCAAAGATTTGCTTCAAGGTCTTTATGATAATTTCCAATTAATGGACGAGGCTCATATCGTAACGGACATCGTTGTAGAAGATACTATCCCTGTTCAATTTGATCTCCCGCTGAATCAAGCTACAACGGTTACGCTAAGTGAAGCTGTGACCATTAACGGCGCGTATGTTGTTATTAATACAGCAACTATTAATATTAACGCACCTGCCACAGTAACGCTCCCCGCAGGAACAAACCTGCCCATTGTGCTGGATTTGGTCGTTCCGGTAGATACCACTATCCCTATCAAATTGAACGTCCCCGTAGATATTGCCCTCGAAGAAACTGATTTGGACGCTCCGTTTGTTAACCTGAAAGAAGTAGTGCGACCTTTATACTGCCTCGTTGACCCCGACGCAAAGACAATGGGTGGCGAAGCAATTTGCCCCTGAGTTCTGCATTTCATTAGGAATCTTATGACAGAAAATTTCACCAAAACGACTCTCGCAAACGGTCTCACCGTTATGCTCAAAGAAATTCACACCGCGCCACTCATCTCCTCCTGGATCTGGTATCGCGTTGGTTCAAGGAACGAAGTAAGCGGCAAAACGGGCATCTCGCATTGGGTTGAGCATATGCAATTCAAAGGCACGCCAGAATTCCCCGCAAACGTGCTCGATAAAGCCATCTCCCGCGAGGGCGGCGTTTGGAACGCATCCACATCTCTCGATTGGACAACCTACTACGAAACCATGCCGGCTGATAAAATTGATCTCGCCCTACGCCTCGAAGCCGACCGCATGGAAAACAGTCTTTTTGATTCTGAAGAAGTTGCCTCTGAGCGCACTGTCATCATTTCAGAGCGTGAAGGCAATGAAAATAACCCCATGTTCAAACTTGGCGAAGCAGTGCAGGCTGCGGCTTTTCGCGTTCACTCCTATCATCATCGCGTTATTGGCGATATGGCAGATCTCCACAGTATGACTCGCGACGACCTCTATGCGCATTATAAAAGCTATTACGCTCCAAATAACGCAATTTTAGGGGTAGCCGGAGATTTTGATACCAAGGAAATGCTTGAGAGAATAACAGAACTTTTCGGGGGAATCCCGTCCTCACCCAGCCCGAGACAGCGACCACGCCCTGAGCCGGAAGCAAGCGGAGAGATGCGTCTGACCGTGGAAGGGACGGGTGATACGACCTATGTTCAGGCTTGCTACCACTTCCCATCAGCATCTGACCCAGACTTCTTCCCATTAACCGTGCTGGACAGTCTCCTTTCTGGAGCCAGTAATCTGAATAGATTTGGGGGCGGTATATCCAATAAAACATCCCGTCTTTATCGTGCACTGGTTGAAACAGAGCTAACAGTGGGCATGGGCGGTGGGGCACAAGCGACTGTTGATCCTTATCTTTACAGTGTCGTTATGCTCATCCACCCCGAGCGGACTCCCGAAGAAGCTCTCGCTGCGTTGGATACCGAGATTCTGCACGTTCAAGAAGAGAAAGTCTCTGCCGAAGAGGTAGCGCGCGCGGTCAAACAGGCGAAGGCTCTCTTTGCCTATGGGAGCGAGAGCGTCACAAACCAAGCTTTTTGGATGGGCTACGCAGAGATTTTTGCCGATTACGATTGGTTTTTGACTTATCTCGACAAACTTGCCGCTGTAACGCCTGATGATGTGCAGCGAGTGGCGAAAAAATATTTTCAAAAGAAAGCACGTGTGGTGGGGATTTATTTGCCAGTCAACGAGGAAATTTCTAATGAATAAGAATACTTTCCCCGGGACTGATGATATTACTCGTGTTGTACTAGAAAATGGCATCACAGTTTTATGCCGCACAAATTTTAATAGCCCTTCAGTAGTGTTACGAGGAAACCTGCCTGCCGGCTCACTTTTTGACCCCGAAGAAAAACTTGGCTTGGCAGATTTTACTACTTCCATGTTAATGCGTGGCACAGAGAATCGAGATTTTCTAGCCATATATGATTCATTAGAATCTGTGGGTGCGAGTTTTGGCTTTAGCGCAGGGATGCATACAGTTGGCTTTGGCGGGCGTGCCTTGGCAGAAGATTTACCTCTCCTGATGGGAATGCTCTCTGAAGGGTTGCGCCAGCCAACTTTCCCTGATGAGCATATAGAAAAATTGCGCTCCCAGCATCTTGCTGGTCTTGCGATTCGCGACCAGGATACAGGGGATATGGCAGAATTGATTTTTGATGAAATGCTATACGCTGGGCATCCCTACAGACATACAGGTGATGGGACACTAGAAACAATTCAGGCAATTACGCGTGATGATTTGATTGAATTTCATCAGAGTAAATATGGCCCGCGTGATATGGTCATTACGGTTGTTGGCGCGATAGAAGCGGATGATGCTATCAACCAGGTGAGAGAGATTCTAGGCGATTGGGAGAATTCTAACCAACCACCAACCCCGGCTGTTCCAGAGATGTCTCCTCTTGATGAGCGCGTGCGCCGACATTATGCCATCGAAGGCAAATCCCAAGCTGATCTAATGCTGGGATTTCTCGGTCCTAAACGACTGGATGATGATTTTATGGCTGCTTCTTTGGGCAATTCCATTCTTGGAAAGTTTGGCTTGATGGGGCGTATCGGAGACTCTGTCCGTGAAAAATCGGGCTTAGCCTATTACGCCTACTCCAGTTTGAGTGCGGGGCGTGGCCCTGGCGCTTGGTATGTTAGCGCAGGCGTGAACCCTTCCAATATTGAGAAAGCGATTGATCTAATTATCAAAGAACTGGAGACTTTCATCGAAAGTGGCGTCACTGAAGAAGAGTTGCTTGATAATCAGACCAATTATATTGGCAGTTTACCTCTTTCCTTGCAATCGAATAGCGGAGTCGCAGGTGCGCTGCTCAATATTGAACGCTACGATCTTGGCTTGGACTATTATCGCCAGTACCCCGATCTTGTCCGTGCCGTTACGCGAGATGATATTCTTACGGTTGCACAAAAATATATTGAGCCACACCGTCTCGTCATCGCTACGGCAGGACCCTAATCAGTAAGGGCGAGCTTGAGACCCACCTTTGCAAAAACATGAATTTAACAACAGGAATCGATCTTATAGAAATCGAACGCATCGCCTCTGCTGTTCAGCGGCATGGTGAACGATTCTTGAATCGCATTTTCACCAAACGTGAAATTGAAGATTGCGCAGGACGAGCAGAATCCCTTGCAGCGCGTTTTGCAGCAAAAGAAGCGGCAGCTAAAGCACTTGGTGTCGGGTTTGGCAAAGAGATCGCTTGGGATGAAATTGAAATCCAGCGTGGTAAAGAGGGCGCGCCGAAACTGATCTTTTATCGAAAAGCCGCTCACCTTGCAGAAAAGCAGAATTTCATAGCATGGTCCGTTAGCTTGAGTCATAGCCAATCTCATGCGATTGCGATGGTGGTGGGGATAGGATAGGGATAAAGAATATTGCTTAATAATTTCCCAGTTAAAAAAAAGAAGAGACCTTCAAAGCTATAGGCTTCGAAGGTCTCTTTTATGAAAATATTCAAGGAAAATCTCACAAAGGGTTGATCGGCATATTTTGAATGGTATTCTTTTTTAATAAGTTTTCCGATTCTTCGTGATTGTTTTCATTCCTCAAATATTTACTTGCAAGTTTTCTATATTTTTTTCTTATAGCGGCTATCATCAATCCCAATCCACAAGTGACCGGGTAATATAGGATGATATGAGCGAATGGCAATCTTGCCAGTTTCAGTCTCTTTCTCGGCTAACATTTTTGGGTTGACCATACATAAATCAGGGCTGCGCCCATATTTTTTACGATAATATGCGGCAGCCGTTTTCACTTTTGCTGCCAAACTTGTCTTTTTGTCGTCGTCGAACCACATCATTCCTGCTTGCATTTTTACCTCCAAAATTTGGTCGAATAGAAATATTTTTACGGTGATGGGGAAACGGGCGGGATCCAGAACTTTATCCACTTACGGTTTTCATTCAGGATGAATTCAAGTCCTGGCTCAAGTAGATGAAGAGCCGCATCGCGCGTGGGGAGAATTGATTCCGTGTCACGAGCATTTTTCACCGCCCCAAAGAGCCGTGTCCGAAATGCGTCTAACCAAGGGAGAACCTTCTTTGTGCGCCCGGCGTTTAGCGTAGTAAATGTCCACACCCGTCGATTGGGCCCCCGCAGAAGGAGCCAGCGTAAGTTTTGCTGAACTTCTTCATTCATGCCCATCATCGTTTCAAGATTATCAATTAAAAGTAGCGCAAAGCGTTTCTCCCAGCGGTTATTATGTGCCCAATCTGCTAAAGATAAGATGAAGCTATCGGCATCGTTGTGATAAGTGGGGAAGATGCCCATGCAGTTTTTTATCTCTTCAAGCCCTTTCCATTCATCAGGATGGTCGGTAATTACACCAAATTGCACATCTTTTGATTTATGAGTCAAAGGGATGGCTTGCGCGATTGTCTTCAGAAAAGCTGTTTTCCCGCTCCCTTGATCTCCTGCAATGAGAATGGGGCCTGGGGTGGGATCATTTAGATTGAGAAGAATAGGAAGCCCATCGTAGGCGGCGCCCAAAAAGAGGGCTTCGCGTGGCAGAGTCCCAAATTCGTCGAGAATCTGGTTTAGGGGTGCGGGAGCAAGTTGAACAGGCGGGCGTTCCGCTACATCCGGTTGTATATCTTCTGGAGCAAGTTCCAGCTTCAATTCTTCCAGAGCTTCAAGAGCCAGTTCGTAATTTCGTTTGAGTGAGTTCATAATAAATACCACAAAAATAGAATATATGTTCTATATTTTACAGCAAATTCCCCTTTTGTCAAGTTGCTTGCAAAAGAGGCCATGGTTTTGCAATTTTTGCTTGACTTGCCCTTAGAATCCTGATAAACTCCATCGCTGTATACCCCAAAGAGATTTTGGGGTATATCTTGCCGTCGAAGTGAGCATTTGGTATAATCGCTCTGCTTAAAGCAGAGATGCCCTCGCCGACGTAGCTCAATCGGCAGAGCAGTCGCCTTGTAAGCGACAGGTTATGGGTTCAATTCCCATCGTCGGCTTTCGCTTTAGCTTTCGCTAAGGCGATGTTTTATCTTCGTCACTGAAGATGTTGAACTCAGACTAGTGACGGCTTAACAACTTAAATCGGGCGGTTACCCAAGTGGCCAACGGGGGCTGACTGTAAATTAGCTGGCAATAGCCTACGGCGGTTCGAATCCGTCACCGCCCACTTCCCTTTCTGGGGAAAAGAGCACTAAGCCCTCATAGCTCAGTCGGTAGAGCGCGTTCTTGGTAAGAACGAGGTCATGGGTTCAAATCCCATTGAGGGCTCTAGTTGCTGGTCAGAGCATTTTTTGTAATAAGGAGAAAGAGATGGCAAAGGAAAAGTTTGATCGATCAAAACCGCACGTAAATATTGGTACCATGGGTCATATTGATCATGGTAAAACGACATTGACCGCTGCAATCACAAAATACTGTGCGTTGGCGAATGGAGAGGGTGCCTTCCGTGCCTTTGATACCATTGATAACGCTCCTGAAGAACGTGAACGTGGTATTACAATCAATATCGCGCATGTAGAGTACGAGACAGACAATCGTCACTACGCTCATGTAGATATGCCCGGTCACCGTGACTATATCAAAAACATGATCACAGGTGCCGCCCAAGTTGATGGCGCGATCGTAGTAGTCGCAGCCCCCGATGGTGCGATGCCCCAAACCCATGAGCATATCCTCTTGGCTCGTCAGGTTGAAGTCCCCGCGTTGGTTGTTTATTTGAACAAAACCGACATGATGGATGATGAAGAACTTCTTGAACTCGTTGAGATGGAATTGCGCGAGCTTCTGGACGATCAAGGCTTCCCCGGCGACACAATTCCGATTGTACGCGGTAGTGCTTTGGCAGCTCTGGAAAGCGCAAGTGAAGACCCTGATGCTCCTGAGTATGAGAGCATCAAAGAACTGATGCGCGTGGTTGATGAGTACATTCCTGAACCGGAACGTGATACTGATAAACCTTTCATGATGCCAGTCGAAGATGTCTTCTCGATCAAAGGTCGTGGCACAGTTGTGACCGGTCGTATGGATCGTGGCATCGTCAAAGTTGGTGACGCAGCCGAATTCATCGGTCTTCGTGAAGAGAATATCAAAACCACCGTAACTGGTGTAGAGATGTTCCACAAACTTCTTGATGAAGGTCGCGCAGGTGATAATCTTGGTTTATTGGTTCGTGGTATTGATCGAGAACAGGTAGAACGTGGTATGGTAATTGCCAAACCTGGCTCAATTACTCCGCAGAAGAAATTCCTTGCAGAAGTTTATGTATTGAAGAAAGAAGAAGGTGGTCGTCATAAAGCCTTTTTCAATGGCTATCGCCCGCAGTTCTACATTCGTACAATGGATGTAACTGGCGACATCACCCTTCCTGATGGTGTAGAGATGGTCATGCCTGGTGACAATGTCAACCTGACAGTTGAGTTGATTGTCCCCGTTGCATTGGAGCAAGGCTCCAAATTCGCCATTCGTGAAGGCGGTCTGACCGTCGGCGCTGGCGTTATCACAAAGTTACTTGACTAAATAAGATAGAAGGACGATCTTTAAAAAGATCGTAGAGTAAAAGTTATGTCTGGAAAAAGAGGCGTTCGCCCCGTTGTAACATTGGCTTGCGACGAATGCAAAGAGCGAAACTATACAACTGAGAAAAATCGTCGCAATGATCCCGGCCGCATTGAGCTAAAGAAACATTGCTCTCGCTGTCGCAAACATACATTGCATCGCGAAACTAAATAGACATTAGACCTAAGACATCAGACTTTCTATAGTCTGATGTCTAAAGTCTAAAGTCTAATATAGGCCAGTAGCTCAATTTGGCAGAGCAACGGTCTCCAAAACCGTAGGTTGTGGGTTCGATTCCTGCCTGGCCTGTCTAAAATAACGCCGTCCTCCCAAGAATGGTATGAGGCGGCGTTTTATCCGTCCATAGGATAAAGGAGAATCTTTTGGCTGCTAAGAAAAAAGCAAGCAAAAAACAAAATGTAATCCAACGTTATGTTCGTGAAACATCTGGAGAATTGCGCAAAGTCTCTTGGCCTTCCCGTCAAGAAGCATATCACCTGACCGTCATTGTTGTTATTACAATGATTTTTATGGGTGCATTTCTTAGTTTGGTAAGCGGTGCTTCGAGTCGATTATTAAACTTGGTTTTCGGTATTTAGCGTTTTTAGGATAAGAGGACTCTTATGGATCTTCAAAACTCGGAAGAAAGCTTCGACGATATAAAAAGTGAAAGCCTTGAAGAGTCGGATGACTCATCTGAAGCTTTGCCTTTAAATAACGCTGTCGAAACGCCCGTGGACGAGGGGCCTGCTTCTGAAGAAGAGGCATCCTCTGTTCCCGAAGAAGACCTCATCGACGAAGAAGACCCAACAGATTGGTTTGTCGTCCATTGCTATTCAGGGTACGAGAAAAAAGTTCGTCATAACTTGGAGCAGCGCATTGAGACAATGGGTATGAAAGACATGATTTTTGATGTCATTATCCCAACTCAAGAAGAAGTCGAAGTTAAAGATGGCAAACGACGCACAGTAGAACGACATATCTTCCCTGGTTATGTTTTGGTCAAATTGATTTTGACTGAAGAATCATGGTTTGTTGTTCGTAATACCCCTGGTGTAACCGGTTTTGTCGGGATGGGAAATTTGCCCACACCTCTGCGTCCTGAAGAAGTTGCTCATATTATCAAACGTATGGAAGCCGATTCACCGATGATCAACGTTACTTTCAAAGTTGGTGAACGTGTACGTATCGTTGATGGCCCATTCAATGATTTCCGCGGCGTTGTTGCAGATATTGATATGGATCGAACAAAAGTCCGTGTTATGGTCAGCTTTTTTGGTCGTGAAACCCCCGTTGAATTGGACTTTTTGCAAGTAGAAAAAGCGTAAAACACACGAAAATATCTGGATGCAATTCTCAAGCCTAAATTAAGTGTGAAGCGGTTTTAGATCCAGCTTAAAATATAATTATCAAATCCCGATAGCTTATTATCGGTAAAAAAAGTGGGAGGGTATAGATACCCGCTAAGACCACATAGGAGTAAAAATGGCAAAGAAATTTAAAGCAATTGTACGTTTACAGATTGAAGCAGGCAAGGCTAACCCCGCGCCTCCTATCGGTCCTGCATTGGCTGGTCATGGTGTCAACATTATGGCATTCTGCAAAGAATATAACGCCAAAACATCCAGCCGCCCAGGAGAGATTCTTCCTGCAGAAATTACTGTCTTCACTGATGGTTCTTTCACCTTTATCCTGAAAACACCTCCTGCCGCAGAGCTTTTGCGCAAAGCAGCAGGCGTAGATAAAGGTTCAGGTGAACCAAATCGTGATAAGGTTGGAACCGTGACACGCGACCAAGTACGCGAGATTGCTGAAACAAAAATGAAAGATTTAAATGCGATCAATATTGAAGGCGCAATGTTACAAATTGAAGGCACAGCCCGCAGCATGGGCATTATTGTTCAAGGCTAATCATGTGGGAGGGCGACAGTAGGCTTCAAGCCACAGCCCGTTTGCACCACGGAGGATAAATACTTATGGCAAAGCATGGAAAGAAATATCGAGCTGCAGCAGAAAAAGTAGATAGAGATACCTTCTACACTCCCGCTGATGCGATGAAGCTTGCAGTAGAAACATCAACCACTAATTTTGATTCAACCATCGAAGTTCACCTTCGTATGGGCTTAGATCCCCGTAAAGCTGACCAGCAAGTTCGTGATACCGTTAACTTGCCACATGGCTTAGGTAAAAAAGTTTCTGTTTTGGTCTTCGCTGAAGGTGAAGGTGCCACTATTGCTCGTGAAGCAGGTGCCGATTACGTTGCAGACGATGACGAAATGATGAAAAAGATTCAAGGTGGCTGGACAGATTTTGATGTAGCGATTGCAACTCCCCAGATGATGGGTAAAGCTGGACGTTTGGGACGTGTTTTAGGCCCACGCGGCTTGATGCCTAACCCAAAAGCAGGAACAGTTGTGCAAGCTGAAGATCTTCCTAAAGCTATTGAAGAATCAAAAGCCGGTAAGGTAGAATATCGCCTTGATAAAACAGCAAATATTCACGTTCCTATCGGTAAGGCTTCTTTTGGCGCAGAAAAATTATCAGACAATTTCGCTGCATTGATGCGCGCAGTTGTTAAATCTCGTCCTGCTGCTGCAAAAGTGTATATTGAACGTGTAACACTTGCTTCAACAATGGGCCCTGGCGTAAAAGTTGACGCGTATCAGGCCCAATCCCTATAAAGTTAAGGATAATATTTATATCCTATAACCTAAAAACCTATCACTTCGCCGAAGAAAGCAGGTGCTTTATAAAAGAGCTTAATTCCCTGCCCAGACGGAGACTAAACAAATTTCAGTCCCTTTTTTAGGGGGCAGAAAAGTCTTTGCCTGATGATGTAGATAGGTAAAGACTTTTTTTATGAAAGGAGGTTTAAATTGGCACTATCAAGACAACGTAAAGAAGAAGTTTTGGCTCAATATAAAGATTGGATGAGCCGAAGTGAAGCCTTAATTCTTTTAGAATATAAGGGTGCTTCTGTCAGCAATATGGAAGAAGCTCGCGCAAAAGTTCGTGAAGCTGGTGGCGAATTTCATGTTGTACAAAACCGATTGGCTAAGTTAGCTCTTAAAGAGAATAATTTTGAGATTCCTGAAGGATATCTTGAAAATAGCACAGCCATCGGATTCGCATTTGAAGATGTTGCATCAACAGCAAAAGCCTTGGCTGATACAGCGAAGGAAATTGAAGCATTTCAATTCAAAGGCGGTTATATGGGAGCCGAATTACTTAGCCCTGAGCAAGTAGTTGCACTCTCAAAATTACCATCCTTGCCAGAAATGCGTGCAAAATTACTTGGCACCATCCAAGCTCCTGCGAGCCAATTGGTGCGTACGCTTGCTGAACCCGCTCGCGGGCTGGCTGCTGTACTTAAAGCATATTCTGAAGAACCTGCTGCTGCGTAGTTTAAAGACTATAGTAAAAAGCAAAACAGAATTATTAAATCAAGAACGACTGAATTAAATAAAAATAGCTAAAAACTAAGGAGTTTTATAATGGCTGCTGATCTCGAAAAAATTGTTGATGAACTGGGCGCATTGAGCGTTCTCGAAGCCGCTGAATTGGTTTCACTTTTGGAAGAAAAATGGGGCGTTTCTGCTGCTGCTCCCGTCGCTGTTGCCGCCGCTGGTGGCGGTGGTGGTGAAGAAGCTGCTGCAGAAAAGACCGAATTTGATGTAGTTATCAAAGAAACTGGTCCTAAGAAAATTGATGTCATCAAGGCGATTCGCCAGTTGACCAGCTTGGGTCTCAAAGAATCTAAAGAATTGGCAGAAACTGCTGGCTCCAAGATTTTGACAGAAGTTGGCAAAGATGCTGCTGCTGATGCTAAAGAAAAACTCGAAGCTGCTGGTGCAGTGGTTGAGATTGCTTAGCTCTCCAGTATTAAATAGTAAAAAACAAAAAAGCGGCTCTGCTAAGAGCCGCTTTTTTGTTTTTATGAGTAAGTCATAATTATTTATATTACAGTCTTATCAATTTGACGAATAACCATTACAACTTTCCCTTTTATTTCAAGGGCTTCGTTTTTATTAACAAGAATAGCATCCATTGTGGGGTTAGCAGGTTGGAGCCTATAGCCATTATCTTCTTTATAAAAATACTTTAGCGTTGTTTCATCACGCTCAGGAAGCCACACAGCAACCATCTCTCCGTTCTTTGCTTCGCCACCAGTAGATTTCATTACGACAATATCGCCATCATTGATCATCGCATCAATCATTGAGTCCCCATCAACTTCTAGCGCAAAAAGCTCATCATTATCACTACGGCTAGGGAGTAAAGTTCGGGCGATATCAACTGAAGATTCCGCATCAAAATAAGTGAAGTCGGAAGCAGGTACAGGAATCGGTTCGCCCGCGACAATTCGACCTGCTACGGGTATTTTGAACATCTCTCCCAGAGGGTTGACATCCGTTAAGCTTATCCCTCTTGAGATTTTTCGTTGACGTTCGATCTTTCCCATTTTCTCAAGTTGATCTAGATAATAATTAACAACAGATGTAGATGAGATATCAGTTGCTTCACCAATTTCTCTAATGGTAGGGGGGAAACCCTCGTTTTTCTGGTGAGACTTTAAGTATTTTAAAATCTTCTTATGTCGTTCACCAAGACCTTTAGCTTTGCGTGCCATCATAACTGCCTCCAAAACAACGAAAATTCGCTCATTTGTGCTATAAAATAATACTCGAACATTCGTTCTTCGTCAAGGGTCTTTTTCAACTTGTAAAATAGTAAGATCAGCATACTTTCGGGATATGGGTTTCTTTTTGCAAAACTTCTGAAAAACAGAAGAATCTTGAATTAAAGGTAAGAAAAATCAACTCTGATATTAAAAATATTAATAAGAGCCTTGATGTTTCTTTTGTTTTCTGTATAATAGTGACGTATTTTGAAAGTTTTGTTTAAGAAGAAGAAAGAAAATATTTCCTATCTTCTCCGTCTAGGATTTTTTGCACGCCCATTTGGAAAAGATATTGCAAATGTCGCAGGAATAAGTATATGATTAAAAATCAAATAGAACGCTGGAAAACTATTTACAATGAATATCCGAAAACCTTCTGGGTTTTAATAGCAGTTTCTTTTATTGACCAACTAGGTGGAGCGTTACTCTTCCCTTTCTTTGCTTTATATATCACCGCAAAATTCAACGTTGGAATGGTCGAAGTTGGCATCCTTTTTGCACTCTTTTCCCTATCTAATTTTGTTGGAAGCATACTCGGGGGAGCATTGACAGATCGCCTTGGGCGCAAACAGGTTGTGATATTTAGCCTCGTAGCGACTGCTATTAGCAGTGTCTTTATGGGGCTTGCCAGTGAACTAGAAGTTTTTTATATCATTGCTGTTCTATCAGGTTTATTTAGTGTAGGCGGACCCGCACGTCAGGCAATGGTCGCAGATATTCTCCCCGAGAAAAGACGGGCACAAGGATTTGGTATCTTGCGTGTTTCTCACAATCTCTCCGTTGCTATCGGCCCTGCAATTGGCGGATTACTTTTGGGCATAACTTCCTATCTAAGCCTTTTCATCATTGATGCTCTTGCTAGCACAATAGTAGCGGTCTTATTCTACTTTTTTATCGCAGAGACAAAGCCAGAAGCAGATGAAACTGAAGAAGAAGAGAGCGTTTCACAATCTTTTGGTGGCTATATCGTTGTGATGCGAGATGTCCTTTTTATGCTTTTCATTGGAGTATGCATTTTGATGGGATTGGTCTACGTCAATATGAATGCTTCGCTTGGCGTCTATCTGCGTGACGAATTCGCTGTCCCCGAAGCGGGCTATGGGATGCTTTTAAGCATGAATGCGCTAATGGTTGTCCTTTTTCAATTTGCCATAACGCGGCGTATTGAAAACCGCCCACCGTTGCTCGTCATGGCAGCCGGAATGTTACTCTATACAATCGGTTTCGGGATGTATGGTTTTGTCTCAACTACCATCATGTTTATTTTGGCAATGATCATCCTCACCATAGGTGAGATGCTCATTGCTCCTGTTTCTCAAGCTCTTGTAGCAACCTTCTCTCCCGAAAAAATGCGCGGGCGTTATATGGCTGTCTTCGGCATCTCTTGGATGGTTCCCTTTGCTGTTGGCCCTTATTTGGCAGGCCTTATCATGGACAATATGGACTCACGTATCCTTTGGTATATTGTTGCCTTAGTTGGCATGATCGCTACTTTTGGTTTCATTGGGCTGCACTTCAAAATGAAGGAAAATGAACCCGCTACAGACATCAAAGTACCAATAGGAACAGTTTAGAAAAATACAGCCTCGTTTAGATAAAAAAGGAATATCTTATGAACCCCACACTTACTCAATGTCCTGTTTGCAAAGATGAACTGGTGGTCACTCGCTTACATTGTTCATCTTGCAACACAACCATTGATGGACGTTTCTTCTCAGGTCCTTTTTCAAATCTTTCTCACAAGCAAATGGAATTTGTTGAAGTTTTCGTTCGTTGTGAAGGCAAGATCACCCGAGTTGAAACGGAACTTAGTCTTTCCTATCCAACAATTCGCAACCGTTTGCACGAAGTTATCCGAGCAATGGGATATGAACCAGGGAAAGACGAGCTAAGGGATGATCTTGATGACGAGAAACGCCGTAATATCCTCGAAGACCTAAACGCAGGGCGTATCTCAGCTGAAGAAGCCATGAGTATTCTTGGTGGCGAGGAGGAATAAAATGAAAATTAAAACCCTGACCGTAAGTAAAACACCATCTTTGCACATAAATAATATTCCTGGCGATCTTCGGCTTACAGGCTGGGAGCAGAGTGATATCAAAGCCAAAACCAACGGCAAAGAACTTGAGCTAGTTGAGAAAGATGGCAAACTCACCCTTTCTTGCGATAACGACCTGATTCTCTCCGTTCCGAAAGCTGCCCAAATCAATATTAAAAAAATCAAAGGCGATGCCAGCCTGCGCAACCTCTCTGGCTCTCTCGAACTCAAACAGGTGAACGGTGACCTCGCTCTTCGGAATATTGGGGAAGCAAAACTTGGCGAGATAGGTGGAGACCTTGTTCTTCGCCACGGGAAAGGCGATTTCCAACTTGGCCAAGCACATGGCGATGCCTCCATCCGAGATTTAATGGGCAACCTGCAAGCTGGATCTTTTGACGGCGATTTTCATTTGCGTGAAATTCAGGGCAGTTTAAATGCTAAAACAGGTGGCGATGCAATACTCTTCCTCACGCCAATAGAAGAGACAGAATATACGCTAAATGCCAGTGGCGATATCTTACTTCGCCTACCTCAAGATACGGATGCAGAGCTTACCCTCTCGGCAGGCGGGGATGTGAGTCTCAATCTACCTAATATTAATGAAGATGAGGAACCGAGCACGCTCATATTGGGGTCTGCTTCCGCCAAAATGACATTATCTGCCGGTGGAGATTTACTCGTTACCACGCAATCTGACGAGTGGGAATCCCTTGCCGATTTCGATATTGGTCTGCCTTTTATCGGTGCAGATTTACCAGGCGTACCCGCCGACCTTGCCGATCAAATTTCCAAAAAAGTTGAAGCCGCCACGCGAAAGGCGATGCTGAAAACAGGCAAAGCTGGCCGCAAAGCCAGAAAAGCAGGGCGGCAAGCTCGAAAAGAAGCAAAGAAAGTGAATTTCTTTGCACATTTTTCAGATGGGGATGGGCATATTAAGCCGGCCTCTGAAGATGAGCGTTTGTTGATTTTGAAAATGCTTCAAGAAAAGAAGATTACTGCCGAAGAAGCCGAAAAACTCTTGGCTGCACTCGGCTAGGAAGGATTGAAAATGTCATCAGAAGAAAAAAAACAAATTTTAGAAATGCTCGAAACAGGAAAGATCACGCCCGAAGAAGCCATTAATTTGATGGCGGCTTTAGACGAGAATCCTGTTGAGGGCGAGATAGATGAAGATTTGGCGGAAGCAAGCCAAAAATCCACGTTTGAATCGTCAGATGCATTAAAGGATGCCGAGGCAAAAGCACGCAGCTTATGGTATATCCCCCTATGGATCGGAGTCGGTTTCACAGTCCTCGGCGGGATGTTCATCTTCTGGGCGATGCAAGCTTCTGGATTCAGTTTCTGGTTTTATTGCTCTTGGCTTCCATTTTTGCTGGGCGTTTTTCTGATTGCTCTCACAGTAGGAAGCCGTAGCTCTCGTTGGCTTTTTGTCCATATAAAAGAGGCGCCAGAATATGCCGAGAAAAATATCTCTTTTGGATTTCCTCTTCCTTTTGGTTTAGGTGCGTGGGTGCTGCGTAATTTTGGCCATTTTATCCCCGCTTTGGATGAGGCTATTGTGGTCGAACTTATCAAAGTTTTGGAAGAAAGCCCCACAGGAGAACCGCAACTTGTGATTGATGTACGTGAAGACGATGGCGAAGAAGTTCAGATTTTTATCGCCTGAAAGGAGAATATAATTATGATGGCTACAACAGAAGAACGCATGAAAATCTTAAAAATGATTGAAGAAGAGAAGATCACTGCTGAAGAGGGAGCGAAGCTGCTGTCTCTCTTGAGTAGTGGGAAAAAGGCGAAGCCCTCTGCCCATGGTCGTGTTGCTGCACCGCGCTGGTTGCGCGTTCGTGTAACGGATGTGAACACCGGCCGCTCGAAGGCTACGGTGCAAATTCCGCTCTCGCTGGTAGATGCAGGGATGAAGATTGGTGCGCATTTCGCCCCTGAACTAGAAGGAATGGAAATGGATAATGTGATGGATGCTTTTCAGCGGGGCATGACGGGGAAAATTGTTGATGTGGTAGATGAAGAAGATGGCGAGCATGTAGAGATTTTTATTGAGTAAGAAAGTATGTATATAATCAAAAAAAGCTGACGAGAAAAATTTTTCTCGTCAGCTTTGGTTTAGTAGATTAGGTGTTTTAGGGGGTACTCTCGCATTGAGCATATGTATCATTACCAGCATTCCCATAACAAATATCATTTTGATTTCCACCGATTAGGGTATCGTCTCCATTTCCTCCAATTAATATATCATTTCCTTTGTTGCCTCTTAAGGTGTCATTTCCACCTCCACCGACAATGCAGTCATCTCCGCCGCTGCCTCTTAGACGATTGCCTCCGGTATCATCCCCACTTGTTCCTAAGACTAGATCATTTTGCTGAGTAGAGTTGTCTCCATTGCTGGGAACAATAATATTGACCAAATTCATGGTGCATTCTGCTGGCTTTAGCTGGTTTGCAGTCATCGGGTGATTGGTATGGCTCAAACCACTTTCCGCAACAATATTGGTCGCTGCCATGCCGGCTATTGAGCCGATTATAATCATGAAGGCTAATAGTAATAGAACTAAAGGAAGCCATTTCTTTCTTACCAAATTGAACATTTTACTTTCCTTCTGTTGAAACGAGACGAATTTCCGAATCCTTATTGTTGTTGAGATCATCTTGCTCTAAAATCATATCAAGAAAAACCTTAATAATGTGGGGATCAAATTGGTTTCCAGCTTGCTCACGAAAATACTGATGAATTTTTTCATGCTCCCAAATATCTCTGTGTGGGCGTTTTTGATGAAGAGCATTCCATATATTGACAACGGCAATGATCCGCGCCCCTATTGGAATCTCTTCTCCTTCTAAACCTTCTGGATAACCGCTTCCATCCCAGCGCTCATGTTGATAATAGATCGATTCAGCGATGGGTTTAAGAAGTTCTGTTCCACTGAGTTGGTCACGGGCATATGCGGGGTGATTGCGAATTAATTCAAACTCTGCTTCGGTGAGTTTATTCTTTTTTTGCAATACTTCGCTGGGAACATCCATCAACCCGATCTTATGCAAATAAGCTGCCATGCGAATTTCTTCTAACTCAGCACCGCGAATATCAAGGGCGAGGGCAAGCTTATAGGCCATATCAGCAATTTGGTCAGCTTGCCCTTGCGAATATAGCTTATTGTCGACCGCCTTTGCCCAACCTTTGAGGGCATGTTCGTAGGCATCCCATACATTGTTATTATTTTTTTTCATCAAAAAGGGTAGTTGCCATTTTTGTTTAATTTTCTTCTCTTGTTTTTCTTGGATTATTTCTAGTGAAGTACTAGTTTCTTCCATTTCATAATGATAGAGTTGTTCTGCTGTTTGAACAAAAAAATGATGCTGGTTGCTATCAGGTAAATGTAAGATAGTTCGTTGGTCTTGCTCGGCTAAATTTGCTAAATCATCGAGGCTTGCAATCTCTACACGATCTGGTTTCGTTAGAAGTTGGGTGTCACGAGCCTCAATTAACATTGAACCATACCAGACACGTAAACGCTCTAATTCATTTTGTTGAGTAGCTTGGAATATACGAAATAAAGAGATAAATAGCATCAAAAGAGCCGGGAGCCCAATTAATAGCGATGCCCAACGGGCAAAAGATATTGCTATTTGCATTCCAAATATGTTTAGGTGATTTCTTTCATAAGTTACTCTGGTAAGTGCACTTACCAGAGTAGGGCTAAGTATATTATTTTCTCCAGTGTTGTTTTGCAATAGTCGAACTTCAAGGTCATCAATTTGAAAATTTAGGGATGGATTAAAGTTATCTTCTAAATTGAGTTCTGCTAGGCTTCCTACAATTTCTACTTCGGCTAAAACAGATAAGTTATAACGTCCACGTTGGACACCAGTTTCCCTTTCTAGCGTATCGATAAAAATCTGGATATCATCTAGGTCTAGTATTCCAGATGCAGTGAATACGTTTCCTGTAAAAGTTGTTTCGGGGATTAATTCAAGTGTCCGTTTCCAGCCTCTATCATCACTGACACGTGCTAGAAAATGGTAAGTTCCGTTAATCTCACTTGGGTCTGGAGAGATAAAAAGATAATCCATTGTGACAGCAAAGGATCCATTCAACTGGCGAAAAATAGGCTCACCAGATTGTACTTGAGGAGAATCGTAAATCCCCTCAGGGACATTTGCTGTATAACGAAAAAAAGCTTGTTGATTATAGGAGATGGGAGTTTCTATTTTATTGTGCAATGGTTGCCGAAATGATGCAATACCCAACACGAAAGCACCAAGAGCAAGAATGGCTAATATAAAGAGAGTTTCACCTGAATTTTGTTGAGAACTGGACATAAAATTACCTTCTCCACGTTTTTTTTTGTTTCGACGATTTTCTTTGCGGGGAGTTAGAGTTATCAAAAAAAATAAACTAAATACTAAAACAAGAATAGCAAATCCCCACGGAGAACGCAAGGTTTTAAGAGTCTTTCCTAATCGTGGAATATGTATCCATAACTTCCCTATAATATCTTCTTGGTTTGGATAATATGAATCTGTCCAGTCATTATGGTCTCCTTGCAGGGTGAATTTTCTATGTATATCAATATCAATGATACGATGAAAAACATATCCGATTTGTGGATGTTCATAGGCAACGGCATCTCCTGTTTGGTAAGTGGATTGGCTTCGTACAAGCACTAAATCACCTTGCCAAAATTTGGGTGACATACTATTACCTGATAAGATCACATAAGCAACATTTCCTCCGAACTGCATTGGAGCAAAGAGTATCCACACGGTTACCATCCCTACAAATAGGGATGCAGAAATAAAAGAGTTACGCCAAGTTTTAGGTTTGTTCACAGAAAATTATTAAAAAAGGCACGGCGGCGATGCCGTCCGTGCCTTTTTGGTAATTACTAGAAAAACAGATTATTCAACAGCAACTACTTGCAAAGTCCCCATACCGCTGACAGCTTCTGAGCTAGCAAAGGTGCAAGTCCAAGCTGTGCTAGCATTACTGCCTGTGCAGCTAAGCCAGTTTGTACCACCATCAATGGTGATTTGAACAGTATCGGCATTTGCTGTTGCGCCTAGCGGAGTAACTGTTAGGGCAAGAGCATCAACTAAGCTAGGATCACTACCATTTAAGGTATAAGAAACAGCAACATCATAACCACTGATGGCACCTGAGCCATCACCAGCACCACTATCATCTACAGTGTTTGCAGCAGCAAATCCGAAAGCAACAGCGGAAAGTATCAGAGCGAGAAGAATAACGGTGGTGGTACGAAAATTGAAAAGACGACGCATAATAAATTCTCCTAAGAATTAGATAATTGTGTAATATTCCATAACATTACATCTGAACGCAGTCTATCATGACTCCTTAGAGCATCACATTACAGGTTAATAACATTTACTTTACAGTTTTGTTAGTAAAAAAACGCACTGACTTAATTTATCTTTCTTGTTAAACTACATAAAAAGTGGAGAGTTAAATCCTCTCGATGATAACCCGCTCTGGCGTAATCTCAAATTGCCAATAGCCAGAATCACCAACTTTATAGACCAAGTGCAAAGCATCTCTTTCTCGAGTTACCGAATCTAATTTGATTGAGTGTTTAGAGCCAAAAGTCATATATTCTTCGGACCACTCGCCTTGTGCCTCAAGGTCGTAGCCTTCTGGGGCTTCTCCTAACTGCTGGATCCCTTCCTCATTGAGCAATAGACGTAAAATGGCTTCTGGGGCGTCCATAGCCCAAAGAAGGCTGGCGGTGGCTTGTGTGTTAATTTCTTCAACACGTTCTTCTTCGCTCAACTCCCATTGGATGGGAGACCAGATAGCTGGCAAATCGTCAACGTGCATGGTTTCGTGATCAATGATAGATGGCATTTTCTCTCCTCTTTTATTTAATGTGGATATAGGACCGCTTAACGCGCGTGACCTCAACTGGGGAGCCTTCGATCAACATTGTCTCGGCGTAAACGTTTTCTCCTCTCCTATTTACTATAGATGCATTAAAGCTATTCAAAAATCAGATTCCCATCTTCATCAAATTTGGAATATGGGTTATATGCCACTTCCCACAAAAAGTCGTCGGGGTCAGCGAAATAGGAACTATAACCTCCCCAAAATACTTTTTGCGGCTCTTTGACGATTTTCACACCTTTTTCTTTCAACTCTTCGATAAGCGCATCCACTTCTGCTTCGCTTCTCATATTATGTGCTAATGTGAAGCCCGAAAAACCGCTTCCTTCTGGGGAAATTTGGGCATCATCTGCCAATTCTTCGCGTGGATAGAGGGCTAAGACAATCCCACCTGCTTTGAAAAAAGTGATTTCATCTCCGCTAGATTTTGTGGGCTTCCAGCCTAAAATTTCTGTATAAAATTGATAGGAACGTTCGTAATCTTTCACGCCCAAAGTGATGATATTTAAGTTTTGTTTCATGGTTATTTCCTCATTTGTAACTTCCGAAGCCTTGCGTAGCACTTCGGAAGTTTTTTGCTCTAATCCACTGTCAGCGTCTTTGACAAATTGCGCGGAAAATCGGGGTCGTAGCCGCGAGCAACGCTCATGTGATAAGAAAGCAATTGCAAGGGCAAAACCGCCAATAACGCGCTGATATTATCATCTTCAACATCGGGGATAATGATCAAATCATCGGCGTTGTCGTGGAGACGTTTATCATCGGGACCAATCACGATGGCGCGTGCGCCACGGGCTGCAACCTCATTGATGCCGCTGATGATGAGGGGAATATCATTTTTGCCCGCTGTAAAAATAATGGGGTAGTTTTCTGTCACTGCCGAAAGGGGACCATGTTTGAATTCGGTGGATAGCATCCCCTCGCAATGCGCATAGGTAATTTCTTTGAGCTTAAGTGCCCCTTCAAGGGCGATTGGGAATGTCGCTCCATACCCAAGCGTATATAAATCGTCAACATCGTCGAGAGTGGATGCGAGCTTCTCGACCCCCGGCGCGACCATCTCCAGCGTTTTCTCCATCAACTCAGGTATTGTCTCCAGCTCTGTTAAATCTCGTCCTGCCATTTTATAGGCAAGGTAGAGGAAGTTGTAGACCTGATTGGTAAAGGTCTTCGTCGCGGGGACACTGATTTCGTATCCACATCCTAGCGGTAAACAACTGGTTGTCGTTTGGGTGAGCGTGGAGCCAATCACGTTTGCGATGCCGAAAGCAGCCATCCCCTTTTCTTCGGCAGCATGGAGGGCGTTGAGGACATCCTTTGTTTCGCCTGATTGACTGACGAAGATACCCACGTCGTCGTGATTAACGGTCGGGGCGAATTGGGAGATGAATTGGGGCGCAAGAACGGGTATCGCCGCGCGACCCGCTATTTGGGCAAGGGCAACGGATCCAGAGATGCAGGCGTGATAACTTGTCCCGCAGGCAATCAAGTAGAGGTTACGCGCGTCCCGCATTTTGGCCACGATAGAATCCAGCTCGGATGAATCATCCAGTAAATGATGCAATTCCCGCGCAACTTGGGGCTGTTCGTGAATCTCTTTGAGCATGAAATGCGGATATCCGCCCTTTTGCACAGCATCCATTGTTTCAGTGATCAATTCTGGCTCACGCTCGATAATTTTGCCATCGGTGACGGAGCGGAGTTCGACGCGGTCTGCCCAGAGAATGATGATTTCGCCATCTTGCGGGCGGATGATTTTGCGGGTGAGGGGGAGGAGCGAGGGGAGGTCGGAGGAGAGGCAGGTGAAGCCCTCGCCGATGCCGATGACGAGACCGGAGCCTTTTTTCATGGCGTAGAGTTTGTCGTCGTTGACTTGACCGATGACGAAGGCGTAATCGCCGGCGAGATCGCCATAGGCGAGGCGGATTGCGTCGATGGTCTCGTAGCCGCGCTTGACATAGCGTTCGACCGCGTGGACACAGCTCTCGCCATCATTCTCGGAGCGGACGGTGAGACCTTCGGCGATGAATTGCTCGCGCAACTCGATATTATTGACCACGTTGCCATTATGCGCGCCGACCATGAGACCGTCCGAATCAAGATGCGGTTGGGCGTTGAGTTGCGAGGGCGCACCGAAGGTTGCCCAGCGGAGTTGCGTGATGCCGCGCTGACCGCTCATCTCGGCGATATTATATTTTTCTGCGACAGTATCTACTTTGCCTTCATCTTTGCGCAGGTCAATTTTATCGCCGCTGATGGTTGCCATCCCGACTGAGTCGTAGCCGCGATAGGTGAGACGCTCTGCCGCGCTGATCAGGATTTCTCCTAGGTTTTCTTCTTTTTCTTTGACGATACCGAAAATACCGCACATTTATTTTATCTCCTAGATGGTTTGTTTTTGTGTGGGAATTATAGCTGAGAATGGGGGGAAAGATGGAACGCGGATTTAACGGATTTTCGCGGATATTTTTTAACGCGAATTACGCGAATTGGCGAGTTACACAAAAAAAGCCGAGCGAGAGATCGCTTGGCTTTTTGATCTTTTATACTGATTATGTTATCTGTTGGTGGCGGTTGACTCCACACTTTTTGAGATTGTCTTTATATTAAACTCTTCCTTGTCTTAGAAATTCTAGTAATCCAGAAGATGACACTGTTGAGCTTTTTAGTGGTTTAAATGGAGCAAATTGTTTGAATGCTTTAAAGGGTTTAAATTGTTTAAAGCCTTTGAAAGGTTCGAATTTGGTGAATGTTGGACACGTGTTTTTGGTAAAACCGATTTGTTGACCTAAATGGTTCCAAATAATCTGATCTTCAAACCATCCTAAGTGCATGCCGTTAAAAACATATAAATTGTTACTTTCATCAATATAAGCCAGAGGTTCGCCATTGAATGAAAAAATCGTTTTATTTTTAGTGTCCTCTATGTAAGCAACAGGTTCCCCTTGTGAACCAAACAATGTGATTTCTCCTTCCATTATTGTTGAAGGAAGATTTAAACCAAATCTATGACTTGTAGCGACATCCAATTAAACAAGCATTTCTTCATCGTCATGTAAGCTGAATGTGCAGAACACTCTAATATTTTTTCCTCGCAATGTGAAAATATCATCATTTTTTGACGTGATCTTGGTAAAAGCTGATGAAATTATGCTTTCTTTATCTGATAGAGTTAGAAAAGAGTATAGAGTGCTAACTTCTTGCTGTGATTTATTACTAAGGTTTTTCATCGCAAGGTTAAACTGTGGGGTGACTAATACTTTCATGATTTAACCTCCCCATATAATTGAGGGTGTGAGAAAAGTTGTGTAAATGGATTATCCTAAGAAGAAGAAAAGGAGACGATCCATGACACAGAAAAACAAAAACCAATCAAAAGATTCTCGGAAGAAAATGCCAAGCACAGAGGAAGTGC
>Ga0209042_1000113_pt1 | contig 102007 bp, 91 predicted proteins | sample SaaInlV_200m_DNA_6_FD_184649 | JGI IMG/M metagenome (GOLD analysis project Ga0209042, IMG submission 184649) | Marine microbial communities from expanding oxygen minimum zones in the Saanich Inlet - SI037_S2LV_200m_DNA (SPAdes) (version 2) | ecosystem: Environmental > Aquatic > Marine >... | reverse complement strand
GGGGGGGGGGGGGAATGGTGATGAAACCAGGGCCAATATTTTCAGCTGTTGAGGAAATAATTGGAATTCCCCCAAATTGCCCAGTAATTTTACTTACCCCCCAAGGTCGACAATTAAACCAGGGAGTTGTTGAGGAGCTTTCTCAACATCAAAGGATTGCTCTTTTATGTGGACGATATGAAGGTGTGGACGAAAGAGTTCGCCAACACTTGGTCACCGATGAAATATCTATTGGGGATTTTGTGCTTACTGGGGGAGAACTTCCCGCTCTGGCGATCATCGATGCAGTAACTCGATTAATTCCGGGTGCGTTGGGTGATCCAACCGCAACAGACGATGATTCACATGCAATGGGCTTATTAGAGTATCCCCATTTTACTCGGCCCCCCGAATATCGAGAATGGGTAATTCCAGAAATTTTGCGATCAGGTGATCATGGGAAAATTGCCCGGTGGCGGAGGGAGCAAGCCTTGAAACGGACGTTTGAACGCAGACCGGATATGTTAGAGAATATTAAATTATCCAATGACGATCAAAAATTTCTTGATAGCTTATCTTAATATTTATCAGATTTGATTTCAATGTCATCACACCCCCCTATCCTCCTTTATCCTGATGTATTTCACAAATTCCTCAACAAAAAAAAGACTGTTGCAAACATTGACCGCGACTTTTATGAATGGCATTTAGGAAGAAAAAAATATTCTTTGTGGGGAATCACAATTTCATCTAATGAAATTGAAGAACGGATAAAATCGGCTCATAAACAGCTTGGAGATTACTTATTGTCCCCTTATTCGCGCCAGTCCCATATCACCCTTTTTGTTTGTGGATTTCTTAATTATAAGGCGAAGGATAAAGATGATTATAGTTTGGAGCAATTAGACCTCCAAATAAAAAATCTTAGAAATGAAAAAATAAATCCATTTTCAATAGAAATCGGAGGAATAAATAGTTTTTTAATTTCTCCCTTTTTAGAGGTGGAAGATACTGAAAGTGGAATAAAAAAAATCAGGCATGCTTTATCGATTCGTCATAAGGAAAATCGTCAGGAAAAATACGTCCCCCACATTACTTTTGGTCTGTATTCTGGGGAATATTCAACCAAAAAAATTGCAGAAAAGTTTTCCAAATTGGGTGCAAAAACAGTATATAAAGTTGATCATATCAAATTCCTATACTATGACCCAGCAAACATAAACGGCCTTTTGAAAACCGAAAAGATATTTTGGTTTTAAGTCATAATTTGTCCAAAAAATTCCCCGAAATTACGAGGATATTAATAATTTGTAAGAATAATGAATATGTTTCTATGCATGCTTGACGCAAAAAATGCCCCATGTTAAAATCGATAGATGGTATTCCTGGCACTCTCGCAATGAGAGTGCTAAATTTTGGATTATGAAAAAAACAAACGATCTTTCCGAACGCCAAAAATTGATTCTTGGGCTTGTTGTGCAAGAGTATGTCAATACTGCCAAAGCCGTAGGATCAAAAAGTCTGGTCAAAAAGTACAGTTTGGATATCAGCTCAGCGACAGTACGAAATGAGATGATGTTCCTTTCGGATTATGGTTACCTGCGACAACCACACACATCTGCTGGGCGAATACCTACTGAAGATGGGTATCGTTTTTTTGTAGGCCAATTGATGCAAAGAGCCGATCTCCCGTCATCACTTAAACATACAATTTCGCATCAGTTTTACCAAGCCAGGCAAGATTCTAATGAATGGATGCGGCTCGCCGCATCGGTTTTGGCGCACCAGTCTAACGCTGCTGCGATCGTCACCTCCCCACATTCAGAAAAAGCCCGCTTCAAGCACCTGCAATTAATTTCTACATCTGGTCGACAAGTACTGATGGTGTTGGTATTGATGAACGGCAAAGTAAACCAACAAATGTTGGTTCTTTCTGAACCAGTTAGCCAAGACCAACTTAGTTCGGTCGCAGATCAGTTAAATGCGTTGCTCACCGGACAGGGCGTCGAAGAAGTAAGCAACTATCGCGCAGATTTTGATGCGCTGGGCACTGACATGCATCGGCTTGTCTTAGATGACATGAAACGATCCAACGAGATCGTTTCGGGCAAGGTCTACCAAGATGGGTGGACCAATGTATTATCGGAACCAGAATTTTCGCAATCTAATGCCGCACGTAGGGCATTAAATGTTCTGGAAGAACGTCCCTTATTAGAAGACCTCCTCTCACAAACCGTGATGAAATCAGAAATTGGCGGTGTGCAAGTGCTAATTGGTGGCGAGGGAAATTGGGAAGAACTAAGTGAGTGCAGTTTGGTTTTAGCACGCTACGGTGTTCCTGAACTCGGAGGGATATTAGGTGTGTTAGGTCCAATCCGAATGCCTTACGACCATACAATTTCCACAGTTAATTATGTTGCTGGTCTGCTTAGTAATATGGTCAGCGATTCAATGGGTAATGCACTTCCATCAGAAGAGTGAAACATCCTGTAATATTCTCAAAAATTCTAAGTTTATAAAGGGTAAAAATGAAAGATAAAGAAAAAGAAATCGAAGAATTAAATGAAGACGAAGCCAATAAAGATGAAAATAAAAAAGCTTTAGACCCAATGGAAGTATTACAACAAGAATTAGTGGAGGCTCAAAACGAGATTTCCTCCACCTTGGATGGGTGGCAGCGCACACAGGCTGAATTTCTTAATTATAAAAAGCGCATGGAACGTGAGAAAATTCGAATGTATGAAAATGCTTCAGCGCGAGTGATCAAAAGCTTTTTAGGTGTTCTCGACGATTTAGACCGGGCAATTGCTAACCGCCCAACTGAGGGAGAAGGTGCCGACTGGGCTGAGGGCATTGATCTGGTTTTTCGAAAAATGCTTACCACCCTGGATAATGAGGGTGTGAAGCCTATGGATGTTTTAGGGGAACAGTTTGATCCAAATTTACATGAAGCAATTATGCAAGAAGAAAGCGAAGACCATAAAAGTGGTGAAATCATTGAAGTTATTCAAAAAGGCTATTTGATCGGTGAACGCGTATTACGCCCCGCCATGGTCAAAGTTGCCAGCTAGGAGGATTTAGGAATTATGTCAAAAATCATAGGTATTGATCTTGGAACAACAAATTCAGTTGTAGCTGTTATGGAAGGTGGAGAACCGACAGTGATCCCTTCTGCAGAGGGAGAACGTTTAGTCCCCTCTGTTGTAGCAGTAAATAAAAATGGTGAGCGCTTGGTAGGTCGTCCTGCTCGAAATCAGGCCGTCATTAATCCCGAGAACACAATCTACTCGATCAAACGCTTTATTGGCAGAAAATATAGTGATGCTGAAACCCAACATGCTATCAGTCATGTGCCCTACAACATCACCAAAGCAGATAATGGTGATGTGCGGGTGGTAATGGGTGATAAAGAATATTCAGCCCCCGAAGTTTCAGCAATGATCTTGGCAAAACTTAAAGCAGATGCTGAAGCCTATCTTGGTGAAACAGTTACTCAAGCTGTAATCACTGTACCTGCATACTTTAATGACAGCCAAAGAAACGCGACCAAAGATGCTGGCAAGATCGCTGGTTTGGAGGTTCTAAGGATCATTAATGAACCGACAGCTTCATCCTTGGCCTATGGATTAGACAAAAAAGCTAATGAAATCATTGCAGTCTATGACCTGGGTGGTGGCACTTTTGATATTTCAATCTTAGATGTGGGCGAAGGTGTTTTCCAAGTCCGATCTACAAGTGGGGATACCTTTTTGGGTGGGGATGATTTTGATGACAAGATCATCACTTTCCTTGCAGAAGAATTTAAAAAGACAAACACTGTTGATCTCCGCAAAGATCGACAAGCTCTACAACGCCTCAAGGAAGCAGCAGAGAAAGCAAAGATCGAACTTTCTACTTTGATGCAAACTGAGATAAACCTACCTTATATTACTGCAGATGCTTCTGGACCTAAGCACCTTGTACTAACCCTTACCCGCTCAAAACTCGAGCAACTTACCGCTGATCTCGTTGAGCGTTCCCTGGCTCCGGTTCGGCAAGCCTTGAAGGATGCTGATCTCTCTGAAAGTCAAATTGATGAGATCGTTATGGTGGGTGGTATGACCCGTATGCCTGCGGTTCAAGAGGCAGTAAAGAAAATGTTTAATAAAGACCCTCACAAAGGAGTCAATCCCGATGAGGTAGTCGCAGTGGGTGCAGCAATTCAGGCTGGCGTTTTGGGTGGGGATGTTAAAGATATCCTCCTATTGGATGTTACCCCCCTCACCCTTTCAATTGAAACCTTGGGCAGCGTTGCTACACCGCTAATTGAACGAAATACGACCATCCCAACACGAAAAAGCCAAGTGTTTTCAACTGCCAGTGATAACCAAAACCAAGTAGAGATCCATGTGCTTCAAGGCGAAAGACCAATGGCACAAGACAATAAGTCTCTAGGTAAATTCGTACTCGATGGCATCCCCCCCGCTCCTCGCGGTGTTCCCCAAGTTGAGGTAACTTTTGATATAGATGCGAATGGTATCCTCAAGGTTACTGCTCAAGATAAAGCCACCGGACGAAGCCAAGACATTACGATCACTGCCTCCTCTGGATTGAGCGATGAAGAAGTCGATCAAATGAAAGCCGACGCAGAAGCCCACGCTTCTGAGGATGCTGAACGAAAAGGAATGATCGAGATCAAGAATAATGCGGACAGTTCGATTTACACAGCTGAAAAGGCTTTGAAAGATTTGGAAGATAAAGTGGACGATGAAACCAAAGAAAAAGTCAATCAAGCTGTTACAGCAGTAAAAGAAGTTATTGATGGTGAGGATGGCGAAACAATTAAAAAAGCCACAGATGACCTAATGGAAATCGTTCAGGGAATGGGTGCAGCTGCATACCAGGCTGAACAAGAAGTCGATGGATCATCTGAAGGTGAAAACACTGAGGCTACTGATGGCGATGAAGATGAAGATATCGTAGATGGTGAATTTAAGGACGCCGACAAATAATACCTAACCCCGAGATACTGATAATCCATGTAAGGGCGGGAGATTCCCGTCTTTACTCTTTATGAACCAAATGGGCAGACTGCATGAGTGAAAATGATTATTATGAAGTAATAGGCGTACCAAAAGACGCCTCACAATCTGAAATAAAGACTGCATTTCGTCAATTAGCGCGTAAATTTCATCCTGACGTGAGCAAAGAAACCGATGCAGAAGAACGCTTCAAAGAAATAAATGAAGCTTATGCGGTTCTCTCCGATGATGAAAAACGGGCAGCATATGACCGATATGGTCATGCCGGGTTAAATGGTTTTGGGGGTGCACCCGATTTTAGCAATCTAAATATTGATGATCTTTTCAATATGTTTGGGATTGGTGATCTATTTGGGTTCGGAGGAAGAAGTCGGGGTAATCAGAGAAGTCGTGCTAGCCGTGGCAGCCATCTTCAATATGTGGCAAACTTAGAATTTGAAGAAGCCGTCTTTGGATTAGAAAAAGATATCGAGATCACCAGAGATGAGGTTTGTGAGCGCTGTGATGGAAAAAAAGCTGAACCCGGTACCTCTACAAATACTTGTGCTACCTGCAAAGGTCATGGAGAAGTGCGGCAAGCGCGTCAAACATTATTTGGCAATATGGTGCAAGTAACCACATGCCCAACTTGTAATGGCCAGGGTGAAACAATTACTAGCCCTTGTACACAATGCCATGGCCGAGGTTATGAAAGAAAAACAAGCACTAAAAAGGTCGAGATTCCTGGTGGAGTGGATAATGGCACCCAAATTAGGTTATCCGGTGAAGGACAACCTGGACAAAATGGAGGCCCATCTGGTGATCTTTACATCATTGTCAAAGTAAGAAAGCATAAATATTTCCAACGGAAAGAAAATGACATTGTCCTCAATTTGGATATTAATGTTGCGCAAGCTAGCTTAGGCACGGAGGTGGAAGTACCTACGGTAGATGGTCCCAGTAAATTATCAATTCCTAATGGAACACAACCAGGGAAGATTCTTCGAATGAGAGGGAAAGGTGTGCCTTATTTGAGACGAGATGGACGCGGCGATCAATTGGTGATCATAAATGTGGAAACCCCCACCCGCTTAAATAAAGAGCAGCGAGAATTATTTGAACAACTTGCAGAAAGTTTAGGCACAGAAGTGAAACCACAAGAAAGAAATTTCTTAGATTCATTAAGAGATTTTTTGGGTGGATAAAAATTCTTGGCTAGAAGTTTCGTTGATTGTTAAGGGTGAACTGGCAGAGGCAGTATCGGAAGTTCTTGCGCGTTTCGCTCCTAATGGGGTGGCAATAGAAAGTACTGAAATCAAGGCAGCTCCCGATGAATATGGGGAACCAACAGGACCGCTCCGGGTGGCTGCTTATTTACCAATAGATGACAAAATTGAAGAAAACCGCCAAAAATTAGAAGAAAGTTTGTATTTCTTAGGATTAATTCAACCCTTACCTAAAACTGAGTTCAAGATCATCCAAGACAAAAATTGGATGGAATCCTGGAAAAAACATTTTAAGCCTATTCGGGTTGGCAAAAAGTTGTTGGTCTTACCCGCCTGGATCAAGAATTCTGATCCTGAAAGAATCCCAATAAAAATAGACCCCGGAATGGCCTTTGGAACCGGCACTCACCCTACAACCCAACTGAGTTTGCTCTTGTTAGAAGAATATCTGCAACCCGGGGATAATATTATAGATGTGGGGAGTGGCTCAGGGATCTTATCCATCGCAGCATTAAAATTAGGGGCAAAAACGGCGTTTGGCGTGGATATTGAACTCAACGCAAAAGCTGTTGCCACAGAAAACGCAATAATTAATGACATTTATGAAGGATATTATTTTGAAATTGGGTCTGTAGAGCAAGTAAAGGATGGTATTTTCCCCATTCGACAAGCCCCAATCGTAATTGCAAATATTCTGGCACATATTTTGATCCAATTATTAGACCAAGGGATGGGAGATCTAATTGCCCCGGATGGCATTCTTCTGCTTTCTGGGATATTGGATGTAATGGAAGAAAAATTAATGGCAGAAATCGAAAAACATGGGTTATTTTCTGTAAAACGCATTCAAATGGACGATTGGGTCGGATTGGCTTTTAGAAATAAATAATATATCACACTGTGAAGAGTATTACTTATAAATGGGGGCCCAAGGGTTTAATCCTTCCTTTTAAACTCTATCTTGGACCATTTCAAGAAAGGTGCCAGCGACCCTTGGGTCAAAGTGAACACCTGATTGTTCTTTCAAGTAATTAAATGCTTTTTCTTTTGGCCAGGCCGCTCGATAGGGTCTATCCCATAGCAAGGCGTCCCACACATCCACAATGGCAAATATCCTCGCCGCTATAGGAATATCCTCCCCTTTAATTCCTTTAGGATAACCACTTCCGTCCCATTTCTCATGGTGATAATAAGGAATATCTATAGATGGGCGTAAGAATTCGATCTTAGACAATAATTCGTTCGCCATGATCGGGTGCTGACGCATGATTACCCATTCTTCCTCAGTTAAACTACCAGGTTTATGTAAGATCTCATCCGGGATTCCCATTTTCCCTACATCATGAAGCAATGCGCCACGACGAATATGGATTAGTTCTTCACCCTCAATACCTAATTTTATTGCCAATTTCACCGTAAGGTCAACCACCCTTTCAGCATGACCCTTAATTTCTCGATCTTTTAATTCTAAGGCTTTTACCCAACCTTCGAGAGTTTCATCGTATGCATTGGTGAGATACTCATGGGATTCAATTAAATCATTATACGTTGATGCTTTGTCCAGGGCCAAAGCTGCCTGACTTCCAACCAGCTCTAAATATCCCAGCCAATCTTCTTCAGGATTAAATTCATTTTTAGAGTAGGCTTCCAACACACCCAACATCTTGTCATGAGTTAACAGTGGGACTGCAATATATAATTTGAATCCCTCCCTTTTCAAAACCTTTTTATTCATATAATTAAAACTTGTATCCTCAATTTTATTAACCAAAATTGATTTTTTCTCAATCATTGCTTTTCCGGCCAAGCTTTTTTCCGACAAGATATTAATCCGATCAAGAAGGGTATTTTTAAAACCAACTTCAGCGGAGTTTACCAATCGATTAGATTCTTTATCATATAGATATACAACAGCTGCATCTGAAGCTTTTAACTCCAAAACTTGCTCTAATATTACTTTCAAGGTCAATTGAAGATCCACACTAGAAGTTACAGTGTTTTCAATTAACCTTATAGATTCTAAACGTTTTATTTGTACCTTAACTTTTTCCTCATTTTTCTTTCTTTCCGTAATATCGATGGCCATCCCCATAACGCCATCAACTTTATCATTCGCATCAAATATTGGGGAATACCAAATATCAAAATAAATTTCCCCCAACTCAATTTCCCCTGATATCGCCTTTCCTCGCATAGCCTCTTTTAAAGAGGCGGTAATTTTGGGATAATCTTCATAAATTTTAAACGCAGAATCTCCTACAACCTGGCCTGGTTCTAGCCCCAAAACGGCAAGACTTTTCCCTTCAGAAAGGGTAAAAATACCATCACTATCTATCGTAAATAAAATCGCCTGTGTATTATTAACGATAGTAAGAAATTTATCCTCACTTTCTTTTAATGAGCTCTCTATCATTTTAAGTTTTGTAAGATTTCTGGCAATGCAATTTAGGGATACTATTTTTCCGTTGTTACCATAATTCGAATTAACTCTCCATTGAAAATAAAAAATTTCTCCTGTTGAGCCGATTAATCTGGTTTCAACGATTGTCTTTTCCCCGCTTTGAGCAACAAAATTTGTAAAACTTGCAATAGAGGTATTTCTGTCATCCGGATGAATAAAGTCGAAAGCTGAACTCCCAATAATTTTTTTTACAGGAATACCAAAAATTTCTTCCCCTATATGATTCACATATGTGATGATTCCCTTGGGATTAAGTTGAATGATTAGATCGTCAGTATTTTCAATTAACTTTTTATAGTCGACAGTTGAATTATTCCCGTTTTTTTTAAATATCATCTACTTCACCCCCCTTCCGTTTTATTATATTCAAGGTAATTCGCAAATGATTTAATTCATTAATTAATTGATTCTTGGTCTTCATTGCATCAATGTTAATTTTTCAATTAATAATATTAGTTGACTAGACTTTCTAGTATACACTTGACTTTCCCCCATTTTTTGATCATTTACTTACAGTATTGTTAGGCTCAAAAATATTAAAATCACTCTTATCTTCACGATTTTATCTGTCCACCCAGTTCGAGAGGTTTTCTGGAGGGGAATAAGAATCCATCAGATCTAATAAGGTTATTGGATCTGTATTAGTTTGAAAAAGATTATTATGTTCTTTATAGGTAAACCCCCTTTCCTTTACCTCATCAAAAAACTTTAATAGTGTATTGAAGTATCCATCAGTATTTAAAAGACCGATCGGTTTTGAATGAATTCCAATTTGAGCCCAGGTTAGCACTTCAAAAAATTCTTCAAATGTGCCAAAGCCACCGGGTAAAGCAATAAATGCATCTGAATTATCAATCATCATTGCTTTTCGGGTATGCATATCGGGCACAACTTCATAACGTGTCAGACCAGCATGAGCCAATTGGGGAGTATCAAAAATCTTTGGAATGATCCCAAACACCTCTCCCCCTGCTTCTAAAGCAGCATTTGCCACCGCTCCCATCATCCCAGTACTTCCAGCCCCATACACAACCTGGATTCCCCTTTCTGCGATTGTTTTACCAATATTCCTTGCAGCCGATAAATATTTTTCGGATATTTGATCTGATGACCCACAATAAATTGCAATTGATTTCATTTTTATCTCTCCACTTACATACATTAAGCCAAAATTATAACATCAAGAAAATGTGGAAGTTCAAATTAATTGATTTCCAAATGATTCAAATTACAAGGTGGTTAGAAGCAACTCTATACTATAATATTTGTAGGAAAAGCTTATCTTGATCGATAAAAAACTCGATAAAGTAGGAGCAATATTATGAAAAAAGTGCTTTCGATCAGTGTCGGTTCCCCTACCCGAGACCACACCACAGAAGTTGATTTTCTAGGACAAAAAATTCAGCTATCTCGCCAGGGAACGAATGGAGACCTCAAAAAAGCTATTGAACTTTACAAACATTTTGATGGAAAAGTAGATGCTTTTGGGGTGGGTGGATTAGAATTTTATTTAGGGGTGGGAGAACGAAAATATTATTTCAGGGATGCAAAAAAAATTCGCCGAGCAATAAAAATCAGCAAGGTAGGGGATGGGAATGGCATTAAGGGTTTACTTGCCCAACGCGCCCTGCTCGCATTAGAAGACCATCTCAATAATGAAGGGAAATCCCTAAATGGAATGAAGGCGCTAAAGACCACGGCTGTGGACAGATACCAAATGGCTGCGGCATTGGTAGATGCGGGTTTAGAAACTACCTTTGGAGATTTCGCTTTTTCTTTGGGGATTCCTTTAAAAATAAAATCCCTAAAACAAGTACATGTATTAGCGGGAATATTGCTCCCTGTAATTATTAATTTGCCATACATGTGGTTTTACCCACTTGGTGCACAGCAAGAAAAAGAACCAGAAAATAAATTTCCTTCCTTTTATGCAGATGCAGATGTCATCGCAGGAGATTTTTTGCAGATCAGACACCATATGCCTCCTGACATGAGTGGAAAAATAGTTGTGACGAATACTACTACTGCTGCAAATGTGGAGTTCATGCAAAAACGTGGTGTAAAAATATTAGTTACAACTACCCCACGACTAGAGGGGAGAAGTTTTGGAACCAATGTGATGGAAGGCATGCTCAGGTGCATGATCGATAAACCGGATAATGAGATTACCTCCGAGGATTTTCTTGATCTGATTAATAGGATACCCCTTAAACCTAATATTGAAATATTGAATTAATAAAAAAGAGGAGAGCTTAGCTCTCCTCTTTTTTATTTAATGAGAATAGATATTCCCCTTATTCCTCTGATATAATCCCAAAATATGAACCGTAAATACCTCATTTACACTCTCCCGCTTCTTATCATTTTAATTTTGCTTTTTGTGTTTTTCCCGAGACAAAAATCTGTTTCGTTTGCTATGGGGGGTGACATTCAAGCCTTTGAAACCAATAGCAGAAATGTCGAGGCATTTATATCTGAGATTGGAATATCACTTCATCCAGAAGATCAGATAATCCCAGAATTAGAAACAGCGATCAAGGATGGGGATCTAATTGAGATAACAAAAGCAACAACATATTTGATAACGATAGATGGGGAACCTTCTCAAATTATTACGAGTGAAAATGACCCAATATCAATCTTTGAAAAAGCAGGCGTAAAATTGTCATCAAATGATATGTTGTTGGTCAACGGTAATCTCCAATCCATAGATATAGCTTTTGAAAAAAATGCAATTATCGAAATTGAATTAATCAGGCCAATTTCATTGACAATAAACAGTGAGACTGGGGCTACTACTATTCAAACCACTGCTCTAACGGTTGGCGAGGCCTTATGGGAAGCAAACATTCTTCTAATGCAGAATGAGAAGACTTCAATCCCCCTTGACACAAAAATCAGGAAATCCACCACAATTTCGATTGTTCCTGCAAATATCTTTGAGATCAAAATTGGTGATCAAAAACAACAAATACAAGCTATTGGGGGTACGGTTGGTGTTATTTTAGCTCAGGCTGGAATTTCATTGCAAAATCTTGATTATAGTATTCCTGCAGAGGATCAGGTTCCCCCAGAAGATGGACTTATCGAGGTTGTCCGGGTTGCAGAAGTAATTCTAAGTGAACAAGAACTGATTCCTTTTTCTTCATTGACCCAACCGATGCCAGATGTTGAAATTGATAATTATCAAATTCTTCAGGTGGGCGAATACGGATTGAACTCCCAACGAATTCGTGTGCGCTTCGAAAATGGGCAAGAAGTACTTAGAACTGTTGAAGATGAATGGCAGGTAAGGGAACCCGTCCCCCGGATTGAGGGATATGGCACCTTGATTGATCTAAAAACCTTGGAAACTCCAGATGGTGTGATCGAATATTGGCGGGCTAAAGAATTTTATATCACGTCATATAAAGCTGGGACTCCTGAAACACCCCCTTGGTACGGTCGGGTTTTCTGTTATAGCCAGTTATTTGAACCCGGATTTGTTGGGGTAGATTTTGACTATATTCCATGTGGCACGAAGTTGTATATCCCCGGTTATGGATTTGCCGTGGCAATGGATACTGGCGCAATTTCAGGTGCATGGATCGATCTGGGATTCAGGGATGAAGAATACGTTGGTTGGCATCGGTTTGAAACTGTGTATTTCCTTTCTCCCCCACCTGCACCAGAAAACATACCGTATATTATTCCCCCGGGACAATTTTACGAATAATTATGCTTCTCCCATTCTTTTTTTTCCTAATATAGATTTTATTCAAGATTAGTAGTTGTCAAGAATTACCAATAATATCCCCTTGTATTTATGATTGTATCATTGTACAATTGCATCATTGTATGAATGTATCATTGAACACAAACAAAGGATAGCAGGAAAAATAATAATGCATACGATCGATATTAAAAATATTTCTAAAAGGTTTGGGACAAATCAAGCTGTTAAAGACATCTCGTTTGAGGTAAATCCTGGAGAAATCTTTGGATTGCTGGGACCAAATGGGGCAGGGAAAACAACCTGTTTAAGAATGGTCTTAGATATATTCAAACCTGATACTGGGTCAATAACTCTTTTTGGTGGATCCTTGGACGAAGGAAAGAAAGACAAAATTGGTTATATGCCAGAAGATCGGGGATTATATCAGGATATCCCCCTTGAGCGATGTCTGACTTACCTTAGCTCCTTGAAAGGAATGTCCAAGACAGAAATTAAGGAACAATTAGATATCAACTTAGAAAAATTTGGCTTGGCAGACCACAGAAAGAAAAAGGTAAAAGAACTAAGTAAAGGGATGCAGCAAAAAGCACAAATTATTGCCACGCTTCAACATAAACCAGAATTGATTATTATCGACGAACCTTTTACTGCCCTAGATCCAATCAACACTCAATTGATTAAGGATATTTTGGTGACCCTAAAAGAAGAAGGTACCACGATCATTATGTGTACTCACCAAATGCATCAGGTCGAAGAACTTTGTGACCGAATATTGTTAATGAACGAAGGGGAAAAAGTTCTTTATGGAAAGCTGAATGAAATTCGGAAACAATATTCAGGAAGTGACGTGATCATCGAAAGCCCCAACGAGGTTCCCCAAATCCCTGGAATTTCCAATATTGAAAAGGTCAATGGAACCGTAAGAGTTGGGTTAGAGAATTCTTTGAGCCCACAAGATTTGCTACAAAATCTAATTGTAAATAATATTCAGATCGAAAAATTTCAAATCGCTGTACCGAGTCTATCCGAAATTTTCATCCAAGCTGTAACAAAGGATGGAATAGATGAATAAGATTTGGAAAATTGCTATTTATGAATTTAAAAGGCATGTATTTCAAAAACGATTTATTTTCTCTATTTTAGGTATACCTCTTTTCTTTTTATTCATGGTCGGGATGATATTTCTCCTAGTTAAATTTCAAAACAATGAAAAACCAATAGGTATCATTGATCCAGGAAACAAAATCGACTCTACCATTGTGATTCCTGAGGCAGCAGATCTGGACCTACCAGTTGAAATAATTGATTTTTCTAACGAAGATGTGGCTCTAGCAGCCCTCGAGGAAGAACAAATTCAAGCTTATTTTCTACTGCCAGAAAATTATCCGGAAAATACCGAGGTTTCCGTTTATTTTTCTGAGAAACCTGGCGACAATGCCTATGACCACTTCAGAAATCTCCTTCGAGCCAACCTTCTACAGAATCAGTCAGAAAACACCATTAATCGAATTTTAGAAGGGTTTAATCCCATCATCAGAACCCCCGATGGTCTTCGAGAATTTTCTGAAAGAAATGCAATTAATTTAGCTCTTCCAGGGATTGCAGGCGCCTCATTCATGTTCATCATTTTGATGAGTGCGAATTATTTTTCCGCCATCATTGCTGAAGAAAAAGAAAACCGCACAATGGAGATTCTAGCAACGACCGTTTCCCCCTACCAATTAATGGGTGGAAAGATCTTTGGAACCATCGGGGTTGTATTAACTCAAGTGCTCAGTTGGATAATCTTATTATTTGTCGCTCAACGAATCGCAGCTGGGCAAAGTGATGCACTTTGGTTAACAGACCCAATTATAAAAACCAGGACGATATTAATGGTTATTAGCATTCTGGTGCCTGCCTATATCTTATATGTATCCTTAATTACCATGGTTGGAGCTACAGCTACGAATGTACAAGAAGGTCAACAAATTGCGGGGATGTTTATCATGCCATTGAGTTTGTCCTATATGTTTCTAGCGGTGATCATGGAAAACCCTAATAGTCCCCTTTCGGTTGCCATAAGTCTTTTTCCCCTCACTGCCCCAACAATCATGCCCTTACGAGCTGCATTTACCGTTGTCCCGACCAATCAATTAATCCTTTGTGTCGCAATTTTGATACTTTGTGCGGGAATTGCCATTTGGTTAGCAGCACGAGCCTTTGAAATCGGAATGCTTCGCTATGGAAAAAAATTACAGATACGTGAATTATTCACGAGAAAAAACAGGTTATCCTCATGAAAAAAATATTATTAGTCATACGATCTGAAGTCGTTAATATTTTTACTCGCCCCTCCTACTTAATTCTCACTTTTGGACTGCCGGTGCTCGGTTTTATTCTCTTTTTGGTCTTTACAAACTTAAATCAAAAGGAAACTCAGGCAATTTCAGAAATATTTAAAGAAAGCCCAACTACCGTTCAAACTGAAGGGTTTATTGATCAAGGAGGAATAATTAAAAATGTTCCTGAATTTCTCCAAGATGGATCATTCCAAGAATTTGAAAATGAAAATTCAGCAAAGAAAGCCTTGGAAGATACCCTGATATCGGCTTATTATTTGATAAACCCAGATATTTACGATACTGGTGAGATTATATATGTCCGACCAGACTTCAATCCCCTATCCGGAAATGGGCAAGATTGGAAAATGCGCGAATTGTTCGCCTATAATCTTTTTGATGGAGATGGTCAGTTATCTGCCTTGGTCCAGTACCCCGTCGATTTTATTGATCAACCTCTAGATCCCTCCATAACTGAGGGACAAGATAGTGAGCTCGCTTTCATAGTCCCTTATGTGACAACGATCCTCTTTTATATCGTGATCTTATCTTCGGCAAGTTTGCTATTAAACAGCGTAGTCAGCGAAAAACAGAACCGGGTTATCGAAGTGATCATGCTTTCTGTATCCCCTCATCAACTTTTAACCGGAAAGATTCTTGGATTAGGTTTTGTGGGATTACTCCAATCTTTGATCTATACAAGTGTGGGATTTACATTGCTAAAAATAAGTGGGCGATCTGTTGAGGTCCCCCCAACTCTAAATTTTTCGCCCTCAATTTTGATCTGGGGAATCATCTTTTTTGTGGTGGGTTTCTTAATCTATGCAAGTTTAATGGCTGGTTTAGGCGCCCTGGTTCCTAATATTCGAGAAGCATCTCAAGCTACGTTTGTTGTGATCGCACCGATGATCGTCCCCATGCTATTTATTTCGATCATGCTAGAACAACCACATGGGCCGATCGCCACTTTCTTAAGTCTATTTCCGCTAACCGCTCCCGTAGCGATGATGACGAGACTGGCTTCCGGTGGAGTACCACTTTGGCACCCCATATTGGCAGTAATCTTGTCACTTTTGACTGCTGCTCTAATCCTTCGAACGGTGACAGGGTTTTTCAGATCACAAACCTTGTTATCTGGGCAAGAATTTAAAATCTCACTATTCTTTAAGGCGATGATTGGGAAAATCTAAATTGTGTAAAATTTCCTAAAATAATACGAAAGAGGATTTGCGATAACAAATGACGCAAATCCTCTTTTATTATCAGGGGATCGCGCCCATAAAATCCAGGGCGTACTGAGCATCAAGGGAGTTTATATTGGCTGCATAAGCTTCTCTAAATGCATTGACCGCCCCAAATTGGTCTCCCTGGCGATAAAGCAGCCAGCCTCTCCATAACAAAGCTTCCTCAGAATTATCCGTAATGCGTAAGGCATAGTCGATGATCGTTTGTAATTCATCATTCCGATTTGCATGAAAATATGCAAAAAATGGGCCGAATTGGTATCTCAACATTCTTTGGGGAATTCCGATCGAGCGCGCCATATCATATGCCTGGGCTGCTTCTTCATAACGCTCATAAAATACCAAATTACTTCCTAAATTGAACCAAGCAAATGCGTTATCTGGGTTTTCTTTTGTTTCTTCTTCAGTTTGAAGTAAAGCAGAAACTCGATTAGTTTCCTCATCCCAATCATCGGCCAATATTTGTTTCACCAACTCTTCTTTAGCTGGAGGATATATCAGAATATAAACCCGGTTATAGGCTTCCCACCTTTCATCTGTTTTCTCAAAACTTACTTCTCTATCGGGGCCCCGAAATGAATCTTGGGCAACGAAAAAATCTGCATTATCGTCATAACCTGTAAGCAACAAATAATGGCCTGTCCATTGGTCATCGTTCGGCCAATATAATTCTTCCACTAGATCCCCCTCCTCGATCATTACTGGAATGCCATTTGCAATAAAGGTCTTGAGCAACTCAATATTCCCGCCTACTCGTACAATGGTGTTTAGCCAACCCGCATAATTCCTTGTATAGTGAACTAGTTCTTCTACATTGACATTTCTGTCGACACGTTCAGGTTTGATTAAATCAGAGACCGAAAACTGGTCTCCCTCCCATCCGTAGAAATTCAAATACATTGATATGGTCGCTGGACCACAATTATTCCAATCCTGCCTTTCCCATTCTATGGAATCAATTCCGACTACATTTGGTAACGCTGTTGGGCTTGACGCCATTGTGGGAGTCATTTCTATGACGATTGGTTTTTCGGTGGGATTTACGGCGGTCATGGTTTGGGTGGGAGGCGGAATAGGGCTTAAATTGTCACTTATTTGAGAATTCGGTTTTGGAAGATCGCCAATTGGATCGACTACACCACGAAGAAATGCTATTGCCCCATCTATCCTCCATCCAAGCCGATAATTTACTGCCGGAATTTGGCAAATTAGTACCAAAATAATTATCACTAATAGGGTCCAATAAAGGATTTTTTTGAAATTCATGGAGCGTATTGTACTCTGAAGTGTATTTTTAACAAAGCTTCGTATCGCTGAATGTTACGAGGCTAAAGTTTTGTAAACGATGTTAGGGGAGGTTATTTAAGGTCTCTTGCATTTGCTTCTTGTATTGCTTATAAGCACTTTTTCCAATCGGGGTCAATTTGACCAAGGAATGGGGCTTTTTCCCAACAAATTTCTTTTCAATCTCCACATAGTTAGCCTCCTCCAGCTTGCCAATATGGGAGGCAATATTTCCCCAAGTCAGACCGGTTAGGTGCATAAGAAAAACATAATCTGCCCGATTAACCACATATAAATAGGTCATGATCATTAATCTTGCAGGTGCATGTATCACCCGGTCAAGATCGGCTAAAGGGTGCCTCTGAATTTCACCTGACTCAGTCATATTATCCCTCCTGTGGAATCGGATAATCCCTTAAAAATTGAATGGAAACAAAGATTCCTATTAAAAGCATTACCGCTCCCGCAAACATACTAGGATAAGTATTCAACCCACGATCTTGGGCTTTTAGCATAACTCCTATGGGCATTGCCGCTCCCAACAAAAACCCATAAAGTATAAATCTGTTGGCTTGGAGTGTGTAAGCCATCAGGGTAAAGAAAAGGAACATCATCAAGCCAAATATTGCATCCATGGTCCAATTCGGGAAATTGATGATCCACTTTGGTAATTTTCCATTCAATCCCAATATAAATATGAACATTGTAAACAATTGTAATCCGATTGCCACTATAAACATTCTTAACCTTTGTGGGCTGTTGCCAAGTTTCATCTCCACCATCCCAATTCGCGGGGTGGTGATAAACCGCTTAGCCAATAAATATAAAACCATCATCAAAACAAAAACAATAATCGCAGGGGTATAGCTAGCGAGAATCGATTTGCCTTGATTCTCCAATATATCTTGGAAAGCTAAAGCCACAAAAAATGATCCAAGCAGAATTTCCCAAAAACCATCTTTAAAATGAAGTCCAAGGGCATTTCTTTCTGCAGATCCCAGAGTTAAGTTTTTATTCATTTCAACCTCCTTTTTATACTTTGAAATATCTTTGTGCTTTGTTTTTCAAAGCCAAGTCATGATTATTATACACGCTTTGTTTTTCAGAGTCAATAGGAAAACACGTCATTTTTATGGATATATGGGATTCTATTGTCATATTGATAATTCATAGTATCCAGACTATAATAGGACGTTTCAATCAAATTTCGATAAAAATTGAGTTTTTAATCTATGAAATATCATATTTGGACAGCTGGATGCCAGATGAATGTGGCAGACTCTCAAAGAGTTGCCTCATCTTTAGAGCGCCTTGGGTACGAAATCGCAGATGATAAAGATAATGCAGATGTAATCGTAATGAATACCTGTGTTGTGCGACAAAGTGCCGAAGATAAAGCCCATGGTTTCCTGACCTCCTTAAATAAACAAAAAAGAAATAACCCGAATTTGATCATCAATCTAATGGGATGCATGGTGGGAGTGAAAGGCACTGAACATTTACAAAAACGTTATCCCCATGTCGATGTATTTTCTCCCCCCTCCGATCCGGGTCCATTAATCGCCCACATCACCCAGGATGAAAGTCGTGAATTGGCCCAATCTGAGACTCAGGTGCGCAACGCCCTTATGGACGGAGATCTAATCTTACCTGCCCACGAAAACAATAACCTTGTTTCAGCTCATGTGCCTGTTGTTTTGGGCTGTTCCCATGCCTGTACTTTTTGCATCATTCCATATCGAAGAGGCATCGAACGAAGTCGCCCTGTTGGGGCAATTGTCAAAGAGGTTAGAAATTTGGTCTCTCAAGGCGTAAAAGAAATCACCCTATTAGGTCAAATTGTTGATCGCTACGGCAAGGATGTTCCCGATGGTCCTAATTTGTCTCAATTACTTAGAATTGTAGCTGAGGTGGAGGGATTAGAACGGATTCGATTTCTCACATCTCACCCAAATTGGATGACTAATGAATTATTGCAAACGGTCGCCGATATCCCAAAGGTGATGCCCCATATCGAGGTGCCAGTTCAGGCTGGAAATAATTTAGTTTTAGAAAACATGAAAAGAGAGTACACCCGGGAATCTTACATAGACCTAATTACAAGAATTCGCGAGATCATTCCAAACGTCTCAATAGCTACAGATATTATTGTCGGATTTCCTCATGAATCTGAAGAACAGTTTATGGGCACCTTCAGCCTTCTAGAAGAATTACGATTAGACGTCGCCCATTTAGCGCGTTATTCAACGAGAGAAGGCACCGTTGCTACTCGCCGCTTAGGGGATGATGTTACTGACGAAGAAAAACGACGACGGTTTAGACTTTTGGAGGACCAACAGGCTCGGATTGTAGGAGAAATCAACGCTAAACTTCTTGGGGAAACCGTTGATGTATTGTTCGAAGAGAAAGTAAAGGGCCGTTGGAAGGGGCGAACCCCAAATATGAAATTGGTTTTCGTTGAAAGTGATGATAATTTAAAGGGCAAAATTCTACCTGCGCAGATTACCTGGACTGGCCCCTACAGTATGCAAGGGCGATTATTAAATGTACAAACAGGGGAAATATCGCGTATGGAAAGCTTGCCAATAATCGGATAGCCCAAAAAAAATACATATAAAAAAACCGCCGTATTAGCGGTTTTTTTTTGTACCCTCAATTAAGATACTCGTCGTAAATGTAAAATACTGGCCCTTCCTCGTCTGGGGCAAAATCAATATGTTGACCTAAGAATTCCATCATCGTGCCATTCAAATGATAATTGATCTGAATATTTGGAGAATCATAGCCTACGCTTCTTCCTCCGATAATAATTGCGGACACAAAAACATCTATCGTTTCCTCTTCCAAATCAATACCATCAATTCTGGCATAAACCTCTCGGTTTGGACCAAACTCATGCAAATATAAAAATTCGGTACCGATCACCAACATGCTACTTCGATCTTGGCTAAACCAAACTCCTTCAAATTCAGGGGGAGTAATTTCTGGCAAAGATGTTGGTTCAACAATTACAGTTACTTCAACCATCTCCGGCTCGGGGACAGAACAGGCAGTAAAGATTCCTGAAAACAGAATAACACCAAAAGTCAAAAACCTAATTTTTCGTATCATTATTACCTCTCCTAAATTTTATTATCTTAATGGTACCGATTGATCTATGTTCTGTAAAGCAAAATATCACCCGTGGGAGGTGGTATTTTATATAATATGTTTAAAAAAAGCTTATTTTAGATCTATCTGCATCACTCCAAATATATTTCCTTCAGGGTCAGTACAGTATGCATGCATCCCAACTGAAGACACTTGGTTGGGTCCATGTATCAGTTTCCCCCATTTGCTTCGACCTGTTTAATGGTGCCCTCTAAGTCTGCTACATCATGGGTATTGATTACAGCCTGTTTAAACTCACGCCCCATTATCGCACTATCAACCCCCACCTCATCTTCGGGCCCAGTTTTGACCATCAAATAAGTTGCGTCTTTACCCCAAGCGTTTACTTCCCAATCAAATATTTTTTTGTAAAATTCACTTATTTTTTGTGGCGAATCTGCTAAAATCTCGAAATGTATGGGTCGGTTCATTATAGTCCTCCTAGACTAGGTTCAGAGTAAAAAATATTTTTCTATTCAAAATTTTTTTTACTCTGAATAATCAAACTGGTGAGTTCATTATACATCTAACTAATAATTATTAATTACTCCAATAAATCATGGTATTCTTTAATCGCTGGCATATTTACACAGGAGTATGAATATGAGTGACCAAAAGGAAATTGACCGCATTCAAGCCATACGGAAACAACAAATTGAGGCTCGAGATCCTAGTAAAAAAGACTATCAAACACAAAAAATAATCACAAAAAAATATAAGAGAATTAGAGGAAATCAAAATTTTTTTATTGACGGCTGGAAAAGTCTTTCAAAAGCCTGGAAAGGGTTTTTAATTGGCGGGTTTATTGGTTTAATTATTAATATTATCCTTCCCGGATTTGTATCAGGAACAGGCGGGGTTTTATTAGGCATAGCTGCAATCATTCTTTGCATGGCCCTAGGAATGGCCTTAGGTGGGACCTTCGACTGGCGGGATAATTTGAGAGATAATTTGGACAGGTAATCTAAATTATTAATACTTTAATAATTTGTCAGCTTATGGGTCAATTCCAAATGATTGTTAAACATAACGCCATTTGATTTTATAATTTTTTTTGGGGAATATTATTTCGTGCTATTCTCTTTTGTTTTAGTGCCCAAGATAGATTATCATTTATTAAAATTATTCAATATTTTTACAGAGATATATTTTGGAGTAACTCTATGAAATTAACGCTTAGGAAATACTTTATCCTTTTTTTTCTGGAGGGGCTTATTACCCTAATATGGATAATTGTTTTTCCAGCCAATAACAAAGATACACTAATCTTGGGTTTCTCAAAAATTCAGGCCATTATGATATTGATTCATATTATCTTTTTATTAGGGCTGGCAATCCTGAATTACAGTATCTTAAATAAACAAGATTTCTCGAGGAGCCTTAAAAATAATATCGAAAAAAACCTGGCCAATGATAGTTTTAGGACAATATTGCTTTCCATTTTATTGCTGGGATCTTTAATAAGTATTATATTTTTATGGGACAGCTTTTTTACTACTGCAAATACCCTGAATAATATAAATTTTTATCGACGCTTGATCCCTTGGGCTGCATTAATTGGCGTAGGGAGTATTCAAACTGCAATTTACCTATTCCAACGAGATTCACCTGGTTGGAAAGCTTATATAAAAAAGCACGGGGTTGCATTTATTTTGCTGATATTGATATTATTGGCTGGGGGATTTATGCACAGTTATCTTTGGGAGCTTCCAACCGAACAATGGGACAAATACGATTCCTTCAATACTGACGGTAAATTTATTCTTGAAAATCAGGACATATCTGTTTTATTTAAAGAAGGCATTTCCTTACATGAAGGCAAAAACCCATATGCACGCGTGAAATTATTGGAAGAAGATTTTCAATGGAATCATAAAAATGCGACATATTTTCCTATATTTTTTTACCTTACGTGGCTAACCCAAAGGTTAGGTCTAGGGGATATTTTTTACTGGCTAGTTTTCTGGAGGGTCGTTTTTTTGGTAGCCAATTTAGGGATTGCGGCCTTGTTATTTATGGTTATATATCATCGTTTTGATAATAGAGCTTTGGCTATATTCGCAGTCCTGTTTTGGTTATTTAATCGTTGGACCCTTCATATCACCATGATTTACCATATTGAATTTATTGCGATATTCTTTTTCCTTCTATCGCTGAGTTTATGGTCCAAAAATCAGGTTTTATCCTTATTATCATTCGGATTATCTTTGGGAATAAAGCAAATAGCAATATTCATGGTACCCATCTATATAATCTGGATTTGGCAAAAGACCGGTACTAAAAACCTGAAACAATTTTGGATATTAATCCTTGCATTGGGCAGTATCCCTCTTTTATCATCTCTACCATTTTTGATCTGGGATATGGAAAGTTTTATTAGATCAGTTTTTCTTTCGGCTACCCGAATTGCCGAAAGTCATTTTGGAATACCCGCAATTGATGCTTTATTGGAATTATCTGGATTACCCGCAAAACTCCCAATGTTAGGATTAATGGCACTTGTATATTATGCTACATGGCTAAAAAAGATTGGCCCTTTTGTTACCGGCCTTTTAATTATGGTCGTATTTGTTGACTTCAATTCAGTACTTTTTCGCCAATACATGGCTTGGGTTGTGCCCCTGGTTCCTCTTGCTGTTGTGGAATATAAAGTATTTCGGAGTGATTAATCTGCTTGTTTTTCAACATCCACCCACATCTTTTGTCCATCCGTGATGATGTGAATCCAACCATTTTGATCTGTTCGCAAAAGGGTGTAATCTTGCAATAAGTCAATCGTCTCGCTAGAGGGTAACCCCTCATAGTCACCTGCTGATACTGACAATAAAACTAATTCCGGATTTAGGTTTTGAATCCAATTTTTAGGATTCAAAGGGCCAAATCCATTATCCGCTAAAAGCAATATGTTCACTTGTCCTATCCTTTTCCCCTCATCAAGCTCTTCCAGTTCTTCAAAACTCAACCCTAGCGGCAGTAACATCCTAAAATTATCCCATTCAATTAATAATATTGCTCCTCGGCTCCCTGAGGAAATAATATTTAATCTTGCATCATTACCTAGATCAACGAATTGCTCCATTTCTGCCATCACAACTGGTATCTGTAAATTTGTAAATTTTTGATTTAATAATCTGCTCGATCGTGACGAATTTTGGGCTCCTGCCCACAAAACCTGATCAGGAAGGAATCTTTCTATGGGTTCAACCAATCCTTTTATTTGACCTTCCTCAGTGGAGGCAATCACTAAAAAATCTAATTCCCTATGAAATAAGGGGAGCCATCTTCCCAATTGATCCGATAATTGATTGGAACTTGGTCCACCATTCACCAAAATATATCGCCCTTTTGGGGATTGAATCAAAATCGCATCTCCGGTCCCCACATCCAACATGGTGACATGTAAATTGCCATCTGGTGCATTTAAAACTAACTGCCAAACAAATATGGTAATTAATCCAAAAGTCGATAAAATCCAGACTGGTTTGAAAATATTTGTTTTTTCGCGAACTAATTTTCCCCATTTTGTTATCCCAAAGAGGATTAAATAATAGGTCAAGACGAAAATCCCGGTGGCCTGACCAAAAATCAGAACTCCCCCTCTAAATTGATAAAACCATTCCACTACTCTTATAGTGTAAGTAATAAAAGGCCAGGCCAGATAAGATAATGACTGCCCCAGTTGAGCAGATATACCTCCAAAAAGGAGCCCGATCCCACCCAGGATCATCACAAATGGTTGAGCTGGAAGAATTATAAAATTTGCTGGTATTGAAATGATAGAAATTCGCTGAAAATGAAATATTAAAACTGGAAGAATTGTGATTTGAGCAGCAATCGTAAACAGAAAATATTCCCCAATGGGTCCGGACAATTGCATTGCTAATTTTTGATCAAATTTTTTCTCAATAAACTTAATAAATTCGGACTTAAAAGATTCTGCATACAATACTAAACCCAATGTTGCCATGAAAGAAAGTTGAAATCCCACATCCCATAAAAGCATTGGATTGAATATGGCCATCACAGCGGCAGTCACCCCTAAACTAATAATTCCATCTTGTCTTCTGCCAACCTGGCGAGCAAAAAGCGAAAGTCCTCCCATAATTGCGGCTCTTACTACTGCTGCATCGGCACCAACTAATATTGTATAAATTCCAATACTTATTATTGCAATAAAAGCCCCCTTCCTTTTTCCAAAAAGTCGTCCAAATAAAATCGAGAATAAACCTGCGATTATAGTAATGTTAAAACCTGATATTGCTATGATATGAGATGTACCCGTATCTATAAATGCTTGTTTTACATCCTTTGAAATACCCGTTTCAACTCCTAATAATATTCCTGCCATAATTGAAGCTTCAGGATCAGGATAAAAATTATAGATCATGTCCAAAGCATTTTCCTTTATTGAATAAATAAATTGTTTATAAGGCTTTCCAATTTCTTTTTCTAAAAGGGAGACCTCCGCATAGGGCATGATACTAAGAACACCCTGTCTTGAGAGATAATCTTTATAGGAAAATTGTTCGTTTTCGAGGGGCTCTTGGATTTTTCCAATTAATTCTACATGATCACCGTAATGAATTTCTGATCCAATGGGAATTTGTGCCAATATTATTCCCTCGACATTAATCAGTTTTGAGTACCTTTCTAACTGAATTTTTTCGACATCCACCCATAAATTTGAATAATATTCGCCTTTCTCCTGGGGTTTTCTAACCATTCCAGTTATTTTTAATATGTCTTCATTGTTGTTGTACCAAGCAATATGGCTATCTGTAATCTCTGGCAGTACCACTTGATATCTGACCCCTCCCAAAATTATTACTAACAGGATTAATGAAAAATATGAACCCATCGGTAAATTACCATTAATCGGGTGTCCCTCAATTGAAATATTGGGAAGATTTAATTTCCAATTAAAATACTTTTGATTTGTCTTTTTGATAAATATAATTAAATTATTGAAAATTTTGGGGTTAATGACAATTAATAAGGGTATAAGCGAGAATAATAACCACCCCTCAATCGGCAAATTGCTAAAATTCGATAGGAATATTCCAAAAATATATGAAAGAGATAACCACAATAAGGACATTTTCATTTTTATATATCCCCCAGGAATAACCACCTAGGTTAATCTAATTATAGCTATTTATTGAAATACAGGAAAATTTAATTCATTTGATCGGCACTAACAATTGAATGTCTAAATCCTCAAAGGTAAAACTTGGCCGGTAATACTCTAGGATGGGAAGTACAACTGCCTCAACCCAGTAATTGTTCTCCTCAGAGAAGGGGTTATCATATTGCAGGTCATCTTTAAGGATATTTGATAGGATTAGCGAAAACCTTTGGTTAGACAGATCTTCATAAAAAATTGCGAAGCGCTCTGGATCATTCGCGAAAGTACGATTAATCAAAACCTTCTTATCATAATCATCAACTAATACAACATTTTTTATATAATCGAACGTAATTAATTGCCGTTGATCCATGAAAAGTACTTCACCACCATTTAATTGCTTTTCATCTGCTTCATTTTGAATAATCTGTAATACCTCATCAACTCGATAATCATTAGGTAATATTAATGGCGTCCCACTTCTTAAGGAAAAGAAAACAGGGAAAACCAATAGTATGGTCACAAACAGAAACGGATATAATCTATTTTGAAAATTCAGGAAGATTTCCCAAATCTTTGTCCAATTAATCCCAATTAATAACACCAAAAAGATTAGGAACATATCCATGTTGTGGAGATCTCCCCCACCACCAATTTTCACACTTGCAATTAACCCAACTATCAAAAATGCCAATCCTGGAATTGCCACCCCAATGAATTGCAACCAATTGATTTGCCATTTTTTTGAACGGAATAAATATATTAATACGATTGCAACAGGCAACGCTACAATAAATAAACTTAATATAATCCCAGGTCCATAGGTTAGGTTTGGCAGCCACCGATCCCACAAAAGGATTTGTTTGAAAACCATTGATTTTTGGAAATCGTATATGACCTCAATTGATTTTTCACTTTCAGGATTGTTTATCTTATCAATAATTGTTGGAAGTATCTGGCCCCCAAAATATCCTGCAAGCCCAAATATTAGTGGACGAAATAATTTTTTTGCTTCATTTTTTACAAGAGAAGGATTATTAATCTGCAATAATGCTAACATTCCTGCCCATAATCCGGGTGCATAAGTCCAATTGAACCGTGTCATTTCTGCTAAATATGCTGAGGCAATAATTAGAATTATAGATAAACCTACATTTTTAATAGAAACAGATATTACAATAAAAATCGCACTTATAACCAATGGGGTATGAATGGGTCCCTGTCTAATAAAAAGAAATGTCCAAAGTGCAAAAAGGATTACCGACGATTTAGATATATTTCTTCTCTGAGGCCATACAAGGGCCAGTCCCAATCCAAAATACGGAAAAGATTTTATTACTGCATCCCAAAACCTAACTCCCCAAATACCAATATTTGGAATTAGATAAATCCAACCCCATACCAAAGCGCGACCCTTATCCAGGAAAGCATATATGGGATTTCCATCATAAGTAATGTATCTGTTTGATCCATATTTAATCGAATAATCCCATAATCGGTTCCCTTCAGACCATCCCAAAGAAAATGGGTAATGAGTAATTTGATTAAACAGTTGACCAAGTGAAAATAGGGTTCCAAAAATTACTGATGTAATTACTATTTTTCGAAAAAATTCTTTTAGTGTCGGTTCTTTTATTTGAATTATCACACTCCAAATAATGCAAGCTATGGAAAAAACCAATTTCACGGTTAAGGAAAAAGTTACATTTGGAGTAAGGATAAAAAGGAAAATGGTTCCTGGTAACAGTAATAAAAGAATTGAAAGAATATATCGAAGATTATTTGGGATTCGTAATAATTTTGAAAAAGTCCTTTCTTGCCAATCCGATTTATTTCCATGGTATGCTCCCCAAAAAATATATCCAAAAATCAGTACACATAAAATAATAAATACCCCAAATCGTTTGGATTTTATTAAATATTCAAATTGATTGTAGGGGATGAGAGAGAATAAAAAGTAGACAATACCCAACAAACCTAGGACCCCCATTTGAAAAAGTAGTTTATTTTCTTTGTTCATATCCTAAAAGCCAATATATGTATTAATATTAATCGAGTTCATAAGTTTAATTCATTAATAATCATAAAGCTAACAAAGCCCTTTTTCCAGAAAATAATATTTAAACATCAGAAAAATTCCCCGGGCCGTTCGAAGTTTTATTAATTTGGTAAAATTCTTTGTTGCGGATAGTGTTTTCATTGTAATTTGATTGGAGAAAAATTGACAAAAAAAGTTAAGTATATCACTTTGCCATTGTTGTTTTCAATTTATCCAATAATTTTTCTAATTTCTCAGAATATTACTGAAATAAAAACCATTGAATCATACAGGAGTTTGTTAACAGCTATATTTTTGACAATCATATTGTTTTTTTATGATTCTTTTACTTACCAAAAACTGGAATAAATCTTTTCTTCTTATAACAATCTTTACTCTCCTTTTCTATCCATACGGACATTTTTACGCAATTATTCGAGATTTGACCATTTTTAATTTCCAGATCAGAAGACATCGATATTTAGGATTTCTATGGATCATTTTATTCATTATTGCTTTTTGGTATATCAGTAAAATAGAAATCAATTTTCCATTTCTTTATCAAGTGCTTATGATCATGGTCATAGTAGCATTATCTATACTTTTATACCAAATTATAGCTTTTAAAATCCGCTATCAAAATAATTCTACAAACGCAATAAATGATAAATATACATTACCAAAAACATTGTCTGGTACAACAAGTCAACCGGACGTTTACTATATAATTTTGGATGGATATTCTCGAGAAGATTACCTAAATGAAGTATTATCTTACGATAACCGTCCGTTTCTTAATGAATTAGAGGGGTATGGTTTTTACATTGCAAACTGCAGTCAGGCAAATTATTCTTTAACCCGTTATTCTCTTGCCTCTTCATTAAATATGGAATATGTTCAATCATTTTATGATATTAGCTCTGCTCCAAATGATCGAGCTGTCGTTGAAGATATTAGTAAATATATTTAAAACAGTCAAGTAGTTTCTAATTTTGAAAATATGGGATACACAACTATCTCTTTCGATGCTTGGGAATTTAGCAAAATAGAATCAACTGATTACTTTTTTTCATATTACAATAAACCATATTCTCTGACCGAAAGATTGAACAAGTTTGAAGCATTGAGCATCAAAACCACTAGTATATCGTTCATTTTGGCGTTATTTCCTAAAATCTCTGATTTAGTATTACCCATTCTTAACCAGCCCAACCTAATCGAACGAGATGTTACCCTTTACAATTTAGATTCTCTAGAAGATAGTATTTCTATATCTGGTCCAAAATTTGTTTTTGCTCATATCGTATCCCCTCATAGACCATTTGTTTTTGGAGCAAATGGAGAATACCTTCATCAAACTCCAGATTTTTATAATGGATATACAATGGCAATAGATTATCTCAACTTTAGAATCCTTCACCTTATTCAGAAAATATTAAATAATTCACCAAACGAACCTATTATCATCATCCAATCAGACCATGGTGGAGAAATCCCTTATTTTGGAAGGGAGGGGAGAATTGCTAATCAAACGCTTTATATTTACCAAACGGAGGGGGGGAAACTCTTTATCCTGCGATCTCCCCCATTAATACTTTCAGAGTGATATTTGATTATTATTATGGCTATATATATGGATTAAAAGAGGATGTTAGTTTTTTTACAGGGATTGCTTCAACCGAAAGCCCCCCAAAGAATTTTGAATTAATTCCAAATTCTTCCCATTGTCCCACCAAATTTGAATAAATTTTAAGAATACTTCTAATTATTATTTAAACGAAAAAAGCTTCTTGGCAATGACCTACTCTCCCAGGGGGCTGCCCCCCAAGTACCATCGGCGCTGGTAGACTTAACTTCCGGGTTCGGGATGTGACCGGGTGTACCCCTACCGCGAAAATCACCAAGAAACTTGATTCACAAGTTTTATAAACCGAATAGATAAGTGCTAGATATCGAATTACAAGAGGAAAATTTCCGAATTCTCCACATCACGAGTTAAGTCCTCGATCATTAGTACCGCTTAGCTGAATACATTGCTGTACTTACACTTGCGGCCTATCAAGCAGGTAGTCTCCCTGCGATCTTACTCACTAACGTGATGAGGGATCTAATCTTGAAGCGAGTTTCCCGCTTAGATGCTTTCAGCGGTTATCTCTGCCAGACGTGGCTACCCAGCGATGCCGTTGGCACGACAACTGGCACACCAGAGGTCTGTCCACCCCGGTCCTCTCGTACTAGGGGCAGCTCTCCTCAAATCCCTTACGCCCACAGCGGATAGAGACCGACCTGTCTCACGACGGTCTGAACCCAGCTCGCGTACCGCTTTAATGGGCGAACAGCCCAACCCTTGGGACCTTGTCCAGCCCCAGGATGCGATGAGCCGACATCGAGGTGCCGAGCCACGCCGTCGATGTGAACTCTTGGGCGTGACTAGCCTGTTATCCCCGGGGTAGCTTTTATCCGGTAAGCCACGGCCCTTCCACTCGGAACCGTGGGATCACTAAGCCCTACTTTCGTATCTGCTCGGCGTGTATGCCTTACAGTCAAGCTCCCTTATGCCTTTACACTCTATGGCTGGTTTCCATTCAGCCTGAGGGAACCTTTGGGCGCCTCCGTTACCTTTTAGGAGGCGACCGCCCCAGTCAAACTGCCCACCAGGCACGGTCCCCCACCCGGATTACGGTGTGGGGTTAGGGTCAAGACATAATCAGGGTGGTATTTCACTGGTGGCTCCACCGAAGCTAGCGCTCCAGCTTCAAAGCCTCCCACCTATGCTACACAAATTATGACCGAACTCAATGCCAAGCTACAGTAAAGCTCCACGGGGTCTTTTTGTCCTGCTGCGGGTAATGGGCATCTTTACCCATACTTCAATTTCACCGGGTCCCTCGTTGAGACAGTGCTCCAGTCGTTACGCCATTCGTGCGGGTCGGAACTTACCCGACAAGGAATTTCGCTACCTTAGGACCGTTATAGTTACGGCCGCCGTTCACCGGGGCTTCAGTTCAGAGCTTCGCTTGCGCTAACCCCTCCCTTTAACCTTCCGGCACCGGGCAGGCGTCAGCCCCTATACATCGTCTTACGACTTAGCAGAGACCTGTGGTTTTGTTAACCAGTCGCCAGAGCCTGTTTTCTGTGACCTCTTTTAGCTCCAATAGAATTATTTTCACCAAAAGAGGCACCCCTTCTCCCGAAGTTACGGGGTCAATTTGCCGAGTTCCTTAACGAGGGTTCTCCCGTTCGCCTTGGTATGCTCTACCCATCTACCAGTGTCGGTTTGCGGTACGAGCACTTTAGTTTCATCACTTAGAGGCTTTTCTTGGCAACAAGGCTCAATTACTTCTGCCTCAGGGGCTCGCCATCGCGCCTCAGCTCAGCCGGCGGATTTACCTACCAGCTTCAACACCTACACGCTTAGCACCAGCACAACCAATCGCTGGCTAACCTACCTCGCTGCGTCCCCTCTTCGCTCCACCAAAGTGGTTCCGGAATGTTGACCGGATGTCCATCGCCTACGCCTTTCGGCCTCGGCTAAGGCTCGACTAACCCGACGCGGATTGACCTGCCGTCGGAAACCTTAGATTTACGGCGAACATGATTCTCACATGTTTTACGCTACTCATGCCTGCATTCTCACTTCTGTCCACTCCAGTGCTCCTCACGGTACACCTTCACCGCTGACAGAACGCTCCCCTACTGCTTTATCTATTGATAAAACCCATGGCTTCGGTATTATACTTAGCCCCGTTACATTTTCCGCGCAAGATCACTTGACCAGTAAGCTTTTACGCACTTTTTAAAGGATGGCTGCTTCTAAGCCAACCTCCTGGTTGTCACAGTAATCTCACATCGTTTCCCACTTAGTATAAATTTAGGGACCTTAACCGATGGTCTGGGCTCTTTCCCTCTCGACTACGAAACTCATCTCCCGTAGTCCGACTGCCATGCTCTGGAGTACCGGCATTCGGAGTTTGGTTGGGGTTGGTAAGCTGTAAGCCCCCGAGCCCATCCAGTGCTCTACCTCCGGTACTAAACGCATGACGCTAGCCCTAAAGCTATTTCGGGGAGAACAAGCTATCTCCTGGTTCGTTTGGCATATCACCTCTACCCACAGGTCATCCCAAGCATTTGTAACTGCTAAAGGTTCGGGCCTCCACGAGTTTTTACACTCGCTTCACCCTGCCCATGGGTAGCTCACCAGGTTTCGTGTCTAATTCCAGCGACTGTACGCCCTATTCAGACTCGCTTTCGCTACGATTACGGATGTCACTTCCTTAGTCTTGCCACTGAAATTAACTCGCAGGCTCATTCTCCAAAAGGCACGCCGTCAGGCATTATAGGGAACAACAGGTTCTACCCTGAAGCTCAACCTATCATAGCCCTCCGACCGCTTGTAAGCTTACGGTTTCAGGTTCTATTTCACTCCCCTCACCGGGGTGCTTTTCACCTTTCCCTCACGGTACTTGTTCGCTATCGGTCGCAAAGTGTATTTAGCCTTGGAGAGTGGTCTCCCCAGATTCCGACCGGATTACACGGGTCCGGCCGTACTCAGGAACATCGCTAGGGTTTCTCAGTTTTCATATACGGGACTATCACCCTCTATGGTTGGCTTTCCCACACCATTCTACTAACTGATCGACTCCATATTGCAAGTCCTACAACCCCACCCAGCAAGCTGGATGGTTTGGGCTGATCCGCGTTCGCTCGCCACTACTAACGGAATCTCGTTGATTTCTTTTCCTCTAGGTACTAAGATGTTTCAGTTCCCTAGGTTACCTTCCCTAAACCTATTTTTTCAGTAAAGGGATAACAGAGGTTCGCTCTGTTGGGTTTCCCCATTCGGAAATCCCCGTATCATAGCCTGTACACGGCTCCACGAGGCTTATCGCAGTGTCCCACGTCCTTCTTCGGCACTTTGCGCCAAGGCATCCACCGTAAGCTCTTAGTAACTTAACTCACATGTGATGCGGAGAATTCGAAAATTTTCCATACATTTCAAAAAGATTACTCTTTTAAAACGTTGTTTAACTTTCTGTTTTCTTGTTTTCTTTCGTTTAATTTGAAATATTCAAATTAGGATTCGATATCATATCTATTCAGTTATTAAGGTGCATGGCAATTGCTTGCCATCGACAGTAAACTGTCTAGAGGTAATCCTTAATTCGGATAGCTGATTAAGCTTTACCTCTAGACCTTCTACTCTTATACTTTTTGAAAAGTGCGCTGTGCAAAAAAAAGACACCCGAGCATATCGCAGGGCGTCATTTCCCAACTCACGATGATGCTTTTGGATTTTCTAAGTCTTTTCCTTCAATTGCAGCAGTTTGTTGCTCCTAGATCTAGTTGATCGTCTTACTCAATCTCAGTGGAGATGAGGGGACTCGAACCCCTGACCCCTGCCTTGCAAAGGCAGTGCTCTCCCAGCTGAGCTACATCCCCAGGTTTACCCTGGTTTTGGTGGGCCTGACAAGATTCGAACTTGTGACCCCTGCGTTATCAGCACAGTGCTCTAACCAGCTGAGCTACAGGCCCAGTATGGCAGACCTTGACAATTCAAAAGTGACAGAAAGCCAGACTTGATTTGGCCGCCTCACCACCGCAGTGAGACTCGGGATGGCCTTTCGGCTCTACCCTGTTTTTGTTTCGGAGTGGTACTTCGATCTGCATCATACTGAGCAAGCTCTGTAAATGCTGGATCTAGTACTGAGCTCCAGAAAGGAGGTGATCCAGGCGCAGCTTCCGCTACACCTACCTTGTTACGACTTCGTCCTAGTTACCAGACCCACCTTAGGCAGCTCCCTCTCGTGAGAGTTGGGATACCGACTTTGAGCGTTTCCAGCTTCCATGACGTGACGGGCGGTGTGTACAAGCCCCGGGAACGTATTCAACGCACTGTTGCTGACGCGCGTTTACTAGCAACTCCAACTTCATGTAGGCGAGTTGCAGCCTACAATCCGAACTGAGGCCGGCTTTGAGGATTGGCTCCACCTCGCGGTTTTGCGACCCATTGTACCGACCATTGTAGCGTGTGTGTAGCCCTGGATATAAAGGCCATGCTGACTTGACGTCGTCCTCACCTTCCTCCGGCTTTATACCGGCAGTCCCGTATGACACGTATAACATACAGCGAGGGTTGCGCTCGTTACCGGACTTAACCGGACACCTCACGGCACGAGCTGACGACAGCCATGCAGCACCTGTATAAGCTCCCCGAAGGGTCGTTCCGCTTTCACTTCACTACCACTTATATGTCAAACCCAGGTAAGGTTCTTCGCGTAGCATCGAATTAAACCACACGCTCCGCTGCTTGTGCGGGGCCCCGTCAATTCCTTTGAGTTTTAATCTTGCGACCGTAGTCCCCAGGCGGTGAACTTATCGCGTTAGCTACGGCACTGATGGCTTTTACCCCACCAACACCAAGTTCACATCGTTTACGGCTAGGACTACCGGGGTTTCTAATCCCGTTTGCTACCCTAGCTTTCGCGTCTTAGCGTCAGGACCGACCCAGAAGGCCGCTTTCGCCACTGGTGTTCCTCCAGATATCTACGCATTTCACCACTACACCTGGAATTCCACCTTCCTCTATCGTCCTCTAGTCTGGCAGTATTGAACGACCTCTCCGGGTTGAGCCCGGAGCTTTCACATCCAACTTACCAAACCGCCTGCACGCGCTTTACGCCCAGTAAATCCGGATAACGTTTGAATCCTACGTGTTACCGCGGCTGCTGGCACGTAGTTAGCCGATCCTTATTCACGAGGTACCGTCCTTCTTCTTCCCTCGTAAAAGAGTTTTACAACCCGAAGGCCTTCATCACTCACGCGGCGTTGCTGCCTCAGACTTTCGTCCATTGGGCAATATTCCCTACTGCTGCCACCCGTAGGTGTATGGTCCGTGTTTCAGTACCATTGTGGGAGGCCACCCTCTCAGGCCTCCTACCCGTCATAGCCTTGGTAAGCCATTACCTTACCAACTAGCTGATGGGACGCAGGCTCCTCCCAAAGCGGATTACTCCTTTAATCATAGAGCATCTAATCTCTATGATCACATGAGGTATTAGCAGTCGTTTCCAACTGTTATCCCTTACTTTGGGGCAGATTACCAACGCGTTACTCACCCGTTCGCCACTAGGAACTTCCGATATAAATACCAGAGTCCTCGTTCGACTTGCATGTATTAGGCACGCCGCCAACGTTCATCCTGAGCCAGGATCAAACTCTCCGTAGAAAATTTCGCACATCCGAAGATGTGTAAAGTTCATTCTTAACGGTTTTTTTCCGACACAAGCTGTCTTTCTATCACTTTTCAATTGTTAAGGTTCTGCGCTGTCAGTTTCGAAACAGCGGGTCTGATTCTACCAGCCCACTTTGAGCCTGTCAAGAAATTCACAAACTTCCTCTTTTAGACAGATAAAACCCCGATACTTCGAACTTCTTAGCACCGGAGTTTTTAGCGCTTTTGCACCGCTCATATTCACTTTTCAATGATTTGCCTTTCGTAGGCGAGATCATGACAACGGGACTGATTCTACCAATCCTGTTTGAAGCTGTCAAGGATTTCTATTCAAAACCAATCGACAAAATAAAATCCCATGTCACCATTTTTTGTCACACTGGGAGTTTATTGGCACGGGAGTGCCCTTCCTATTCTATTGTTAATGATCTGTCAAATGTCTGACAAGATCAGGACAACGGGGATAATTCTACCGCGATACCAATTAGAGTCAAGCGATTTGGAGACCAATTTGAATTTTTTAAGGTTTGTATTTTTTGGCACAAACTCAGTCATAAAAACATGATTCCATAACTGACGAAGATCAATAAAACACCCAAAATTAGCCCGACCAATGACATCCATCTCAATCTAAATTTAGAAAGTAATGACGCTAAGCTAACCGCGATTCCAATAACACCAAAACCCAATAAACTATCAAGGATCAAATCCAGAAAATTTAAATTTTCAACATCACCAACGAAAGACATCCACCCAATAAGTCCTACTAACCCCCCGACAAAAAGGAACAGGGAGAGGGAACTCAACCCACAACCCATAGCAGGAAAGAATTTATTTGCTTTCCCTGGTCTCTCATCTTCCAACCAATGCCCTTCTTTCTTTTCTAGATATTCGACCTCATTCAAATTATATTGCTTGAAACTCCTATATATTTGTAATGCTAAAAATAATTGATAGAGGCCAAAAATCGTCCATCCCCCCAAGCCGGGACTCGTAATATTATTTATCCCAACCCATCCTAAAGATACTGCATAAACTACAAACATGGCCGCCTCTTTAAAAACAAACGAAGCAAGACCAACAGTAATTAATATGATCCCCCAAGAAGGTGCCAAATATCCAGAAAATAAAAGGTGTATTGTACCCAAGATCAAAGAAGATCGCCCCCATGAGGCAATCCTATTTAACATTTTTTGGTTAAGAATATCAGTTTGAGAAGAATCATTTTTTAGAACATTTATCTCGTCGATTATTTCTAAATTTTTTGATTCAATTAATTCTGGAGATTTATACTTTCCAATATTTGATAAATGTTTTTTCCCTGGAATTTGGAGGGTCTCATTCTCCCCCTTTGCATTTACATTGAGGGGTATTTCAAGCCAACCTGCGATTTTTACAATATCCTTTTCCTTTGTGCTTAATTCAAATCTTTTTTCTGTTAATCCATTTTTTTGATCACTTTTTTCAATAATTAACTGATTATGGTTTTTCACAGCATTTTTATATCCCCATAAAAATGAGAGTCGGGAAAATTCATATTCAACTACTTTTGGTGCCGGGAAGCCCAATTTTGAAGTAAGGTAAATTCGTTTATGAGCAAAAATTTGTTTATTTTTATTTAATACAAATTTTTCTTTTGTTGGAATAAACAAAACTATGAAGAAGATTATCAATAAAAGAAAACCCACCATTAATGTGATTTTGAATTCAAATCCATTTGCTGCAATCCAAAATGACCCAATCAATATTGTTAGGAGTACATTTTGAAAAAGCAGTATTCCTATTAGGAGAATTGGACCTTTTGACCATAAAACAAATTCCGACACAGAGAAATTTTCTATTTGTACTTTTTTTTGAAATAATTTTGGCTGTCATCAAAAACCTCCCTTTCAAGTCTATTTCTAATATTATCCCATATTTTGACGTCCCGCTAACGCACGCAATAGAGTGTTTTGATCGGCGTACTCTAGGTCTCCGCCTACAGGCAATCCCCTCGCCAACCGTGTAACCTGTACCCCTTCGGATTCTAGTTGGGGGCGAATAAACATTGCTGTTGCGTCTCCCTCCATGCTGGGGTTTGTCGCCAATATGATCTCTTTAATTTCGCTCCCTTTTATTCGATCGATCAGCTCTTTGATCTTTAGATCATCGGGGCTTACCCCTTCTATGGGGGAAAGTACCCCATCCAATACATGATACAACCCATGAAAGCCACCTGTTCGTTCTAGAGCTATTACATCTAACGGCTCCTCTACTACACAGATTATTTCTTGATCTCTTTCTGGATGGGTACATATCTCACAAAGTTTTCGGTCGGCGGTGGTAATGTTAAAACATTGTTCACAAAAACCGGTGTTTTCTTTTAAGCTACTTAAGGCCTCAGAAAGATCATCAGCTAAATCTTCTGATCCTCTAAGCAAATAGAAAGTCAATCGAGAAGCAGTTTTTGGCCCAACACCTGGTAGCCGCGAAAAACCATCAATTAATTTTTGGACGGGTTCTGGGATCAACATTTTTCTATCCTAAATTTGGCGCGTAGGGACTCAATCGGTCTGCTGCTAACTCTCGAGATTCGTCTAAGGCCTTATTCATTGCTACCATGATCATTTCTTCTAAAGCTTTAGCATCCGAATCTTTAAAGAACTCAGGATCAATCTTCACTTCAGTGCAGCGTTGATCTCCCGTGATAGTTAATTGCATTGCTCCCCCACCAGCGGTTGCCGTAACGGTTTCATTTTTTAATTCTTCCTGAGCCGCCAAAAGTTTTTCCTGAAGCACCCTCAGTTGTTCTGCCATATCTTTGGATAATTGTGGACCTTGGGACATGCTTGTTTTCTCCTAGAACTATGCTATTCCGAATCTTTGTCTTTGGTTTTGAGATTATTGACATCCACAATTTCACCCCCCAACCGCACTCCTGTTGCAACCATTCCAGAGTTATCGACTTGTGGTGGTAGCGCTCCTTGACCAGAAGCAACAATGGCACATTCGATTTGAATTGGCATTTCAAAAATCTTTTCGGCAGCATCTTTCACAACTGAAAGATGTTCGGGTTGTTCCATTTTCTCTTTTAATAACTGGCTTGGAAAGCCTAATAGAAGAACTCCGTTTCGTAAAGTATTTGTCTTACAAGAGTTCAATAATCCACGAGTATTCGGGCTAGGTTTTTTCACAACCTCTAATAAACCCGCCCATTGCTCTCGGGTCATCTGGCTACTCTCCTGTACCTCTACAGATGCTTCAGGGCTGTTTTCCTGCTCTTTAACCGCCTTGTTAACTGCTTGTTTCACAGGCTCAGATGCGGGCTTGGATACTGCTTGGGGAGCTTTTTTCGCGGGGTTTGAGGACAATTGAACCGGAGCCTCAATGGCTTCAACGAATGCCAACTCTAAGGGCAGACTCGGCTGCCAAGATCCGCGGGCATCCACAGCTGCATGGTTGAACACCCGGATGATTCGCAATATTTCTGAGCTTTCAAATCCGTTCGCATGTTTTGCCATCACTTGGCGAGTCTCAGCTGTTGTGTCCACTTGATCGGCATTTCCTAAGCGGACCAACATCACCTTTCGTAAATAATTCACAATTTGTCTAGAAAATTGCCGGGGATCACTACCGTTATCTAAGGTAGTATGTAACTTATTTAATCCCCCACCTGCATCACCGGTCAGTATCGCATCTACCAAATCTAATACCGCTTGGTTTGTAGCAGTTCCCAAAATGGTCTGTGCTGTCTCCAAGCTGATCTTTTTACCTGTTGCAGATAATTGATCCAAAAGAGAGATTGCGTCTCGCATCCCGCCTGTCGCTTGACGAGCAACTAACTGCAGGGCTTCTTCTTCGGGTTCCATTCCTTCTTCTTGAGAAATCTTTTTTAACAATCCCACAATATCGTTCACTGGAATTCTTCGGAACTCATGTCGTTGACACCGGGACAGAACAGTTAATGGGATCTTATGCACTTCAGTGGTCGCCAAAATAAAAATGGCATGGGGAGGCGGTTCTTCTAATGTTTTCAAAAGTGCGTTAAATGCTGCGGTGGACAGCATATGCACTTCATCGATAATATATACTTTATAACGTCCTTGGTTGGGAGAGAAATTAATCTTGTCACGTAAATTGCGAACATCTTCGACACTCGTATTTGATGCGGCATCAATTTCGATCAAGTCTAAGAAAGTGCCAGCACTCACACTGCGACAATGGTCACATTCATCACAGGGGCGATTGCCAATATCTTCATTTTTACAATTTACAGCTTTCGCTAAAATACGGGCTAGAGATGTTTTGCCCGTTCCCCGAGGACCAGCAAATAAATAGGCATGTCCTTCTCGTCCGGCAGAAACAGCATTATGGATCGTTTGCACGATATGCTGCTGTCCGATAATTTCGTCCCAGCGGCCTGGCCGCCATTTTCGATATAATGCTTGGCTCATATTTTTTTGGGTGGTGAATAATTTTATAAAAAGGGTTATTTCTAGCTTAGCTTCTATTATAAGCTGGGTTGAGGATTAGTACAAATTGGAAATCTAAATACTTAAATTTATATTTGAATTTTATCTAAAACTTGATCAGCAAGCCTTACCCTTCGATTTTCTAGATCAACTTATTTTTTCGGGTCATCAACATAATACTTAAGGCACCTCGAAACTTGCTTGAGGTTCATTTTCTGCGTCTAGCAACACTACTCGCTCCCCCGAATTCCAGACGGATCCATCCAATCCCCAATAAAGTTCAATCGCAGATAAAGGACCTACCTTTGAGTACACTCTCACCGCCCCACCACTATGCAGGGTTAATCCAGGAAATGTGAATGTATTTCCTTGTTCGTCGACCAACTCCCAACCTTCCAATGCCAATTCAATTTCGCCAATATGTTGAATTTCAACATATTCAATATCAATATCTCCCGCTCCGATCACGTTTGAGATCTCAACAATATCCGAAGTCACCACGCCCGCTGCTAAGGAATCGAACCCGGGACTATCTGCCGGAATTAATATTTCGGCTGTGCCAAAGGCAGGAAGAACATCGAAGCGCAGCATCAGAGAAACTACCAACCAGGTAGTCAGGGCCGAAACAACAATATTCAATATAAGATAGAAACTTACTCTTTTAAAATTACCTTTCATCGTCTCACCTTAAGAAATCATAGCACAGAATTAGGGGACGGATTTAATTTTTAGGTTAAAATAAATTTGAAAATAGCAACGAAAATTCAACTACTAATTGGGAATTTCCCCAAAAAGACAAATATCAATGCCCTATATCATAGACGGACATAATCTCATTCCTGCCATCTCTGGAATTTCACTAGATGACCTCGAAGATGAGAAACATTTAATCCAAATTTTGCAGGAATTTTGCCAAAAAAGCAGGAAAGATGTAACAGTATATTTTGATCGTGCCGCATCGGGTCATGCAAACGCGCAGTCCTTTGGGCGGCTTACAGCACGATTTGTTCGAGCAGACATCACAGCAGACGAAGCGATCATGAAGCATCTCAGACGGCTGGGACGGGAAGGTCGGAATTGGACAGTCGTCAGTTCTGACCACGAAGTCCAAAACGCAGCAAAAAGATCTCAAGCTAGAGTTGTTTCTTCTCAGGAATTTGCAAACCAGCTAAAGCAATTCTCTACTGATAAAAAGGGCGGTGAATCCCCAAAAATAAGCGAATCTGAGGTGGACGAATGGTTAACCTTATTTAATGAAGAAGAGGAGTAATATATTCAAGACTTGCTAGAATCAAAGAACCGGACCTTTCAGTCCGGTTCTTATCAAGGAGGAGGAGAAATTAAACTTTATCAACTGAATATAGTTTAACAAATAGATCGATAACATGCTTGACGCTTAACCTACAACCAATACGCAAACCCCCTACGTTATTTATTCAAATTCCCTTCGATTGACCTACGAAGCCCTTTTTATTTACTTAAAATAGAAAACCTTTACTTTTTTGAGGTGATATTCCTACCCTCTTCGGGCAAATTCCACCAGAAGAATCCCATCGGTAAGCCCCAGTGAGTAATCAACGCTGCATTCTTCTTGATCTCAACAAGTAAAGCAAACCCGTTTATACGTCTGAAAGGATAATAATTCTATATCTGGAGAATTGAATAGTATTTATGGTTTTGAAATCTGAAATACTTTAGATTTTATTTCATTAGTTCATTCAAGACCAAAGACGCGGCGGCTTCAGACCATCCTTCTTCCGCATCAATAGATTCTAGCCAGACGACCAATGAACTAGGGGAAACAAAATCTCCTAGACGCCCCAAAACATAACCTGTAAACCAAGTTGACCATTGTTCATCACGAACCCCGTTTAGAAATCCATTTTCAAATTCTTTATGCGCCGCCCAAGCTGCATTTAAAGTTTCCACAAGGATTTCATGGCTGGGGAGATTGGTTTCCATAATGTCACCTAATATGTAAATATATTTTCTTTGAAAGATAGTTGAATAATTATCATTATATTACCAGATGATAATTAAATTTTATTAAAAAAAGAGGAGACCGTTGATGACGATCTCCTCTTTCTATTAATTAGTAGTATTTGTTTAAAGAATTTGAATTACGGGCCAAAAACTGCTTCAAAACCAGATGAAATCCATTGGTTTATTCCCCCCGCCATACTTGTTACAGAGTCAAATCCTGCTTCTATTAAAATATCTCTTCCAGTTTGGCTTCGGTTTCCAGATCTGCAAACCACCACAATCTCTTGATTGTCTGGGAGCTCATCCACCCTGCTTGCCAATTCTCCCAAAGGGATCAAGGTTGCTCCGGGAATATGTTTTTCATCCCATTCATATTGCTCACGGACATCCAAGATAAACGCTCCGTTCTCTCGGAGATCATTTGCCTCCTGAACAGATATTTCACTGGTCAAAACTTTCATGGGTGCAAAAAACGAATTGTAACTTAATAACCCTAACAAAATTACTGCCAATCCGATCATTATAGTTAACTGCTGTCTTTTCTTCTTTTTTTCCTCTGCCCTTCTTTTTTCTATATGCTTGTTTGCCATATCATTTCCTTTCATTAGTAGTATCTTAAAAGAATTCTACACCAATATTATCCGCAACCGCCACCAGATGGGCCTTTCTTGAGTTCCAGTTTTACCTTGGGTTCAAAAATGATCTCATAATGATGAGGATCAGGATCAGCGGCTGGGTGGTTTTCACCCCAAGCCGCATCAAAATCGTGAAGGAAAATTTCACCGTCTAACATTGCATATTCTATGGAATTCCATTCATCAGAAAATACATCTAACCAAAAATTAGCTCCACCTTCTAACAGGTATACGTTATGCAAATTTTGCGCCACCAGCATCTTCCAGGCTTCCGTGGCCCTTTCTTCATTATTACTCACCACAACAAAAACAGCGTTTGAGGGTTCCAAGAGTAAATCAGGTAACATCTCTGTTAACAGATCCATAGAAGTATTCTTTGCATTGGCAATATGGAAAAGGTTATAGTCTGCCTCCGAACGAACATCAAAAATATTGAGCATGATCTTATCATCATGCATCAACCCTAACAATTCACCAGGGTGTATTTGGTACGCCCGTTCTTGCAGAAGGGGTTCTTTTTCCCCAGATATGATTTTCCATTTATCTTCGGTGGTCGGTTGGCCGATAAACACAACTGCCAGGGCAATGGCTACCAATGTGCCCGCTGCATAATAACGAGCTTTGGGTGCATTGGATTGATCCATACCGCCCACATTCTTTTCTAAAATTTCTGAACCCCAGAACATGAGCAAAGCCATTATTACTACGCCGAGAACGACCCAACCCGTTTCTACGTTGAGCCATTCCATGAGTGTAAATCTACCCATATAGGATGAATAAAAGAAGTCATTAAAATATTCGACTGTCTCTCCAAAACTGAAGATGCCGAAAAGAACACCAAAAACAAAGAACAAACCGTCTACCTTGCCAGTACCTACAGCGACTAAGGATGTACCGGGGCAAAATCCCCCCACGATGAAACCAACGCCCATGATCAGACCACCAACAATACCTGGCCAAAGATAGGTGGGGTTTACCCATATCAAGTTATAGTCAAGTAATCCCAATGCCGAGGCTGTAAAAACACCGACCATCGCAACAATTATCGCGGTAAACATAACTTTTAGGACGGTCAATTCTTTGAAATAAAATTGTCGAGCTAATTTTGGTGAATTGCCAAATCCAGAAATTTCCAATGCATAGCCAAATGCAAAACCGATTGCTAAAAAGGCTAACCATGCGCCATATTGGCCAATAAGTTCATTTAAATTAAGTGGGAAAGTCATTTTATGCTCCTACCCTAATTCCATAATTTTCTAACAAAATAGGCAACAGCATATCCGCCTGCAAAAACAGCAAACATAAATGCCCAACTGCCAACTGATAGAACTGCGCCACCCGAAAGAGCCTGGCCTGAAGTACAACCCCTCGCTAATCGAGCGCCATAGCCCATGAAGCTTCCACCTAGGAATGCAAAAAACCAACGTTGTTTTTTACTAATGTTTGGTCCCTTATTTGTTTCAACTTTGATTCTTCCATTGAAAAATCCTGAAACAAATCCACCAAGCACTGCCCCAACAGTAACAAACACTACCCAACTATCAAGGGGGTTTTTTAATCCACCTGCCATTGCCAATAAATAGGGGGTATTGTTGACATGGTTCGGCACGATCAAATCCTCGAGGAAGACAATCATCCGGTTTAGACCACCAGAGGCGCCTAATCCATTTCCAGTGAAGAAAAAGGATGCAAACAACACCAACCCAAGGATGATCCCCCCCCAATATGGGTTTACATATTCTTTTGTTTCTCTTTTCGCAAACATGCGGCCAAAGAAATTCGGCTTTTTAACCTTTATCGTCGTAGTCATCTTTCTTACTCCTGTTCTTCCTTGGTGTGGATTTCTACATCATCCCATCCACTCACCATAGATTTAATTCCTGCCATGGCAGTATGCCCAGCAGTGGTTGTCAGATACACATGTGCCAATATAAATGAAGAGAATGACCAAGCTACGAGGGTATGGAAGGGGGCAAGAAAAGCTAAACCACCTAAACTCTCGGCAATACTTGGCCATCGTTGCACACCCCACATAAAGATTCCGGTGAGGATTTGCAGGGGAAGTAAAACATTTAGGATGCCAAAATAGGTCACTTTTTGTAATGGGTTCAAGCGTTTTTCTCGAGATTTTTCTTCTGGGTGCGCTTCACCTCTGAAGATTCCATAGGTGTAATATTTCACCTGTTGGATCATTTGATTGAAAAATCCTTGCGGTTGGGGGAGGAATCGCTGAATGTCGCCACTAACTAAATTGTAGAAAAGGGCTAAAGCCGCATTTGCCACCAATATTCCCGCCAAGATATTATGGACCAACACCACAAATTTGAAACTAAAGATGCCGAACATTTCAGGTTTATGTATGATCAACCCTGTAAAAGTGAGCATTAAAATTACAATCGTTTGCAGCCAATGCCAAAGTCGTTCATAAAATGTGTACATATAAATTCGCTTAGTTTTATGGTCCGTTTTAGGTGCCTTTTTGCTAGCAATCACTCTTAGAGCTCCGTGAGTGACAACACCAACCAAAACTCCTAAGAAAAGAATTACTCCAAACCAATCTACCCAGCGAACCTTGTTGTGTCCAAAGATATAGTTGCCTTGTTCTTCTGGAGCAGGTTTAAAGAAAATGGATCCATCTTCTTCAATTGAAAATTCGCCATCCGTAATCACAGAATTATCTGAAATAAATTCAGGTAACTGGCCCCTTGGTCCTTTATCAGATATTTCGAAAGCCATTGTCAATTTCGAATCCTCGCTGTGGCAAACATCACATTCTTGGATCGCCCAATCACCATTGCTGGCATTGTGGTTTATTGCATAGGCTTCTGTTTTTCCAATAATTTCAGGATTTACATACCCGATATTTTTCAATCGATTTGCTATAAACTGTTCTTTTTCATCTGTATCCAAGATCATTTCACTATTGCTAATTTTGCCATCCGCATTTTCATCAAATAGCTCAACCAACTCGTATGTTTCCAAATTAAATATTGCGATGAGATCTTCTTCGCTAATTGGATTATCCCCATCCTGCCAAGACCAAGTTGTAATTAAGTTATAGGGAGAAAACTTCATTTCACCATTTGAATTTTCTCTTAACAGAATTGCTGGGGAATATCCCGTAACCAAATCAGTGATCTTCCCCGAATCGCCTTCTACACCCCGGCAGGTCAGGTTAGTATGTCCGTCATTTTGGACTACCGTATTATCAATTGACTGAATTGCTGCAGAATATATTTGTGGGATATGGCAGGCTTGACAATTAATAGAGTCCATATGTTTATCTGCGTAAGGAAGCCAATCATGTGTGGCACTGGAATCATGACAACTATCGCAACCACGCAAATCATCTGCAACATCATCTCCTAAAATATTTTCAGTGGAGGCCCCCCGAGCAAATTCATGGGATGGCATCTCTAAATATTCACCAATTTCCAATACCCTTGGATCATATACAAGATGATCAAGGCTGTCGGCACCCTGTCCATTGGCATATACCGGATTATTTAGGGAGTAATGGCAATCCACACAATCCAACCCGCGTTCAATATGAATATCAAAAGAACGAGTCAAATCTTCTTTATTGCTCAAATTCATTGCGCTGTCATTGATGCGTTGAGCACTAAATATTTGTCCAGTTGTCGAAGTTTCTTCACCTGTGTCTTCACAACCACTAATATTTAAGGGTTCGGTACCCGTATGAACCGTGCCATGACATTGCCCACAATTTTCACTGGTGGGGTCCTGAATATTCAGGATATTTTCCTGAACCTCCCCATCGTCATTGAAAGCCTCGGCATTCCAAATAAATCCAGCTTTGCCTTCTTCAATTAATCCTGTACCAAGCAAGGTCGCTGTAGAAGCCCATTCAAATTCTCCCTGCAAAAGGGTTTCCATTCTGGCTTCATTATTGGGTTCAGAAATATGGCACAAGAAGCAATTTAACTCTGTATCTTCTCCCTCTGGCCCATAGACTTCCATATCCATTGTTGAATGGAAACTAGTACTTGTGATGAAGGCAGTATCATGACATTGTCCACATGTTTCATAGGCTGATACAGCCTGGTCAGTGAGGATTACTTTCTCGCCTTCTGAATCCAATAATGGAAACGTTGGATGCAAGGTTGATTGAGCCGCAAAGGCAGCCGAACTGACCAACAATAAGCCAATTAAAATTAGGCTAACTGGGATCCATTTAATTTTTCGTGTTTTCGTTTTTTTCATTTTAATTTCTCATCCAAAGCTTATTCGAACCTGCTTCCCCAATCCATTGGGTCACCTGGATATCCAAGGGCTTCCCAATCCAATATACCTTCTTCACTATGGCACCCAGTGCATTGCAAAGCTTCACTAGCAGGTTGGACCATATGGGTTGTCGGCCAAAACATGGTCGATTGTGCCCAACCATATTCCCCGCTAAAAGGCAATCCCGTCACCTCAGCGCCGAGTTCTGAAGCTTTTTGCCAATCAAAATCTTCCCAATACCCCCCCTCTCCTACTGTTTTGGGTTGAATAAAATAGTTGAAATTTGCATCATAGATTTGGGTTGCCAAATGCACTTTGAATGGTGCAATTTTTGCTTCAGGATCATTGATCTCTCCCTGAGGCATATTGATAGGGGTGATTTCATTCGGATCAATCACATCACCTAATAAATAACGATCTGCGATACCGTTGTACCAAAAATATTCTGGACGAACATCCTCTTCGTAAACAAAACTTCCTTTGATCTTCAAATACACATGGGAATCTGTTTCATCACGATCTTCCCCAGCTTGTGACCAATCCCATTCCATTTTTGTCGCATCTTCTAAGGCAAAAGCCGGAATATGACATGTCTGACAGGCAACCGTATCAATATGTTCATTCAAACGTGCATCTTCATGCAAGTCATTATTATGGCAATCCATACAATAGACCTGATTCTCATTGTCAAAACTGACAGATATGGACCGCCCTTGGATATTGTGTCCTTCGGTCTGATGGCAAGTGATGCATTCAAAGTCATGCAAACCCATATGCACATCGATATTTTCATTGGGGAAATAAAGGCTTGCATCTAGATCCCCGTGTTTTACTGCATTTCCACCACCACCATTAAAGTGGCAACCACCGCAATTTTCACGTGTGGGTGATCCTACACTCTTTGCCGCAGCAACTAGGTCGACAGCTTCCAGTGGATTCCCGGCTATTCCTTTTCCATATGTGCCACCCGAAGCATGACAAGCTAAACAATCCACATCTTCTTCAGTTGCAGTTTCAAAAAAGGTTTCATCTTCCCAACCATAACCCGCATGACAGGTGGTGCATTTAGGCCAGTTGCCCTGCACTCCGATGCAAAAATTGTTGATCTGATTTGCTTTTCCCACGGTCACAGGTTCATCACGACCTGGCAATTCAACCGGCTCACTTTCCCAAGACCAATGAACTGTTTCCATCATCTCTTGGCTCGAGTTTTCATGGCATTCCAAACAAGCATTGGTCACATCTTGTCCGGTTTCATAGGGACCTTCTAAAAGATATGTATGGTCAGTATGAATGGTGGCATCAGGCACAAAAGCCCAAGGATCGTCCGAGGGAGATGCTTGGCCTGGCAGCACAATAATCAGGGGGATGACCACAATCGCAATTGTGAGCAACAGCCCAATCAACCAGCTATATTTATTGTTGCGGATAAAATTACTCATAGTATTAATTCGTCCTTTATTTTGGAAAAGTGCTCATTTCAGAAATATTTTTCAATCGCCCAATCAAATCGGCGCGTTCATGAGCAATAATTTCAAAGGTTTCTGCAACCCGATGTAGCCATTCACCCAATTGATCTTGTTCCTTTGGGCTAAGCTGGCGTATTTCTTGGGCGGCAAGCTTTAGTTCTTCCTTATTTAGATTATGGTTTTTTGCAAGTGATGTAATTTTGTTTTCCATTTCCTCTTTGCTAAGTTTGGATAAAGTAAATTGTCCTGCCACTTGAATGGCAGTGAGTTTTCCATAAAGTTTGATTCGACCACGAGCGTATTGAAACCCAGCGTGGCATTGATAAAATTTGGGGGCTCGATCCTTAGTTTGAGCTAATTGTCGCCAAGACTCAATGCATGCCAGTCGACCTGAAGGACTGGCATATATTTGTTCGCAAAACGAATTGCAATTGCTAATTGGTGTAATTGGCTCTCCATTTATATCTGTAGTTACCGAGCCAATGCCGTTCATTTCTGCAAAAACATCTTGGATCACTTGAATACAATGTACGGGAAGCACTTCGTTTGGTGCATACTCTGATTGAAGGGTGTGAGCCTGGGTCGAATGAGTACCATGTTCCATCAAACTTCCAATCTCTTCACGGTGGAAGCGCCATTGGGTACCCACTTTAACTCCCTTTAACCGCCCATCTTTTAACATCCTATAGATGGTGATGCGGTCAACTTGAAGCAGGTCTTGCACTTGTTTTGTGGTTATTAATTCATCCATTTTTTACCATTTGTTATAAAATGTTATCGTTTGATATATCTAATATAATCATATTCGGATACAAGGATATGATTAGTGACAAATTTCCCAATAAACACGGGACATTTGACCTTATTCGGATAAGCGTATATGTTACAGGCAATATTTTGTGCAATTATTGGACTGTATGGGAAGGTTTTCCCCAATCACTTTCCCGTAAGTATTGAAAAACTTGTATATCAAATGAAGGTCGTTATTAAATAACTATGTATAATAATGCCCATGCTAAAAACCATCCAATGGAAAACTTTCTCCCGAGATTTTATTGTCATTCAGTTGGGCTTTGCTCTTTTTGGGTTAGCTATCGCGCTTCTCATTCAGGCCAACCTGGGCACTAGCCCCTGGGTAATCCTAGAAGTTGCAATATCTCAACTTACTGGCTTGAGCACCGGAACGATGATCGTACTAATGGGGGCTTTGATCTTGTTACTCGACATCCTCCTAAAGGAACCGATAGGCTGGGGAACGCTCACAAATATTTTGTTCATCGGTCCCTGGGTTGATGTATTTCTAAAATTACTCCCCTCTATTGAAGATCAATGGTTTATCCAAATATTGATGCTTTTTGGCGCTGCCCTATTTATGGGTGTTGCCACGGCGATCTATATTGGCGTAGATGCTGGGGCAGGACCCCGTGACAGCCTAATGTTAGGAATCAAACGGGTGACCGGAAAGAGCTTACGTGTAGCCCGTGGTGGAATAGAATTGCTGGTAGCTTTTGCTGGTTGGATCCTAGGTGGACCAATTGGTTTTGGAACAGTGATCTTTGCTCTTTTGATTGGCCCATCCGTTCAGTGGGCGTTTAAGGTATTTAAGGTAAAGACAGGAAGCAATATCAATTAGCATACTGTTTTTTAACAGGAAAATAAATTTCCTTTTTTAAAAATTCATCCACCCAAACTTTTTATGTATGATTATGGAAGATAGCAATTCTATAAGAGGAGTTTTTTATGACTACGACTCGGCAGCGATTAAGACAAGTTGTGGATTGGCGAGCCACATTTTGGGCAGGTTTTTTGGGGGGCCTGATCTCATTGGGAACCAACATGGTTCTAACTCATCTAAATCTTGGGTCCCCATGGATATTTTTACGCATGGTTGCATCCATTGTTCTCGGGGAAGGTTCTCTTCTCCCCCCATCTTACAGTCAATTTAACATCATCCTAGTGGGTATTATTGTTCACCTGCTTTTATCAGGGTTATTTGCCGCTTTGTTAACCATCATCATTCACCGCTGGGGGTTGCTGGTTGGCATTCTGGGTGGAGCCGCATTTGGATTAGCTCTATATACAATCAACTTTAGCCTGATGTCGATCTTTTTCCCATGGTTTTTTCCTTTGCAAAATTGGATGTTCGCGCTTAGCCATGTACTTTTTGGCGCATTAGTCGGGGGTATTTATGAAATGATCGAAGTTGAAATTTTTGTCCCGGCTGAGAAATAAAGGAGAAACCATGTACCGACAAAGAGTATCCCCTAAAGCAAGTAGACCTACGGGTGGTTCCCGAGGAATCCGACTTTTATTGGCCTTAGTCATGATCGGCATTTCCTTATTCTCCTTTTACAGTTCCAAAGAGGTGAATACAGTGACTGGTGAGGAACAATATATCACCATAAATAAAGAACAAGAAATAGCTATTGGACTACAATCTGCTCCTGAATTGGCACAACAATTTGGTGGCCTTTATCCAGACCAGGAACTACAAGATTATATTGATGATATTGGCTATCATTTAGTAGAAAACAGTTTCGCGAACAATGGCAATTATCCCTTTGAATTTCATTTGCTAGATGATGACCAAACCATCAATGCATTCGCCCTCCCCGGGGGCCAAGTATTCATGACCACCGCCCTCTATGATCGACTAGAAACAGAAGACCAAGTAGCAGGAGTGATTGCTCATGAAATAATGCACGTAATCGGACGTCATGGTGCTCAGCGAATTGCAAAACAAGAGTTATCACAGGGGTTAACTGGCGCTGTTGTAATGGCTTCTTATGATCCGAATAACCCCAATAGTCAGACTTCCGCCCAAGTTGCATTGATGATCGCAAATTTGGTTAATATGAAATATGGCCGAGAGGACGAAATTGAATCTGATGTTCTTGGTGTATGCATTCTTTATCAGGCAGGCTACGATCCCTCTGAGATGATAGGAGTAATGGAGATCTTAGATGAGGCTTCGTCTGGCGGGAGACCTCCTGAATTTTTTAGTTCTCACCCCAGCCCTGATAATCGGATCGGTAATATTGAAAACGCATTACAAAATTTAGATGATTGCCCATAATGTAATGGATTTAGACTCCTCGATTGTCTGGACAATATTACAACTATTAGATATACTGCATCAAGTTTTTAGGATAATGCAATGAAACAAACAAAAACAACCACCTGCCACCTTACATTCAAAGTCACTATCTCCATGATGATGACTATGTGTGACATACCAATTTAAGGCAGGAGAACTCTACTATTGTTTTAGAAAATAATTGAGGGAAGCTGCCAAATAGGCAGCTTTTTTTTTATAAAAGTTGAGAGTGTATGCTGGAAAAAAATAGGTTGGTCAAAAATAATAATAAATCGTTTGGAGCGATTTTCTCATTGCCCTTAATGCGTCCACTTCACCTATCTATGACCCACAATACGATGACTATGATGTTTAAAACTATGATGTTTTCATCTACCAAGGAGGCAATCTCACACTAGTTTTTCATCAACATGCTCAGAATAAGTTGAAAATTACGAGAGATTGCCAAAAGGCAATCTCTTTTTTATTGGATCTAAATTAATCAGGAGAAACTATGATAACCGAATCTACCAAAGCAAATGAGATCAGGAAAACTATTAAGGGTCAGCAAATTCAGCTGGCTGGCCCTTCCACCCGTGCTGTGCATGCCAACCGAAGATCTAATCCTTATCAATCGATTGGGGAGCCTATTGTCCAAACCGCGACCTATCAGTTCAAGGATTCAGCTGATCTGACTGACTTTATGGAAGCTAATCTTTGGGGTAAAAGCCCGGAGCGTACTGAATATGGGCGTTATGGAAATCCCACAATTACGGCGGTCGAAAAAAGGCTCGCTGGGTTAGAAAATGCGGAAGATGCAATTCTATTTTCCTCTGGGATGGCAGCGATAACCACAGTACTATTGGCGATTCTACCAAGTGGAGCAAACATTGTGATGACCGATGATTGTTACCGCCAAACACGTCAATTTTGTAAAACTTTCCTGAAAAGGTTGGGCATCAGTTGTACGGTTGTTCCGATGGGCGATTATGATGCCTTGGATAACGCAATAAACCCTAACACCCGCCTGCTCATATCGGAAACCCCCACAAACCCTTATTTACGTGTCCTTGATATAGAAAGATTTGTCTCAATTGCAAAGAAACATAAGGTTAAAACATTTGTAGATGCCACTTTTGCTACTCCCTTAAACATTCGTCCTCTCGATTGGGGTGTCGATCTAGTCGTGCATTCAGCGACCAAATATCTCGGTGGTCATAATGACATCCTTGCTGGCGTGGTGGCAGGCAAATCTAATATTATTGAAGGATTGCGGGGAACCTTAGGTGTATTGGGCGCGATTTCGGATCCACATTCTGCAAGTTTGCTATTACGAGGGATAAAAACCTTAGGATTGCGGATTGCCCAACAAAATTTAAATGGCTTGAAGGTTAGTCAATTTCTAGAATCTCATAATAAGATCGAGCAAGTTTGGTATCCAGGTCTACCCTCCCACCCCGATTATTTAATTGCTGAGGAGCAAATGAATGGTTTTGGTGGTGTAGTTTCATTCACAGTTAAAGGAGACCTGGATACTGCATCAAAGCTTATTGATTTGTTTGAAATTCCCCTAATTGCTGCTTCATTTGGAGGGGTCGAATCCTTGGTCGAACAACCTGCCTTGATGTCTTATTACGAATTATCCACAGAGGAACGTTTGTTTTTGGGTATTTCCAATAATCTTGTCCGTCTTTCGTTGGGAATTGAAGATACCAATGATCTGATCGCTGATCTGGAGCAAGCGCTTGAACGTATATAGGAAGTTTTATTAGGAGATTTATATGAAACAGAGAATAGTAATGAAATTTGGCGGCACTTCAGTGGGGAGCGCTAATGCGATCCGGAAGGTCGTAGCTATCATTCAAAACAATAATTCGCTTGATTATGAGATAGCGATTGTGGTTTCAGCCGCTGTAGGGATTACTGATCTTTTAAATTTATGTATTTCCCAAGCCCTTGGTGTCGAAAACGGAAACTATTCGATTACGCTATCCATCATAAAAGGCCGATTGCAAGAAATCGCTGAAAAACTCCTAAGGTTAAAACCCGATAAAGAAAATTTTTTCGATATTTTAAACAAATTTTTGGAAGAGGCTTTAGATGATTGCAAAAAGGTAAAAGGGAATGCCGAAAATTTACCTGAAATTAAAGATCGGATTCTTTCAATTGGCGAACGTGCTCAAATTTATTTAGTCTCATCCGCACTCAATCAATCTGGGCTAGAATCCGTACCCTTACAAGCATCGGACTTTATCATCACAAATAATTCTTTTCTAGAAGCAACCCCCCTTCAACCGATAACGAATGAAAAGATCAAAGAAAGGCTAGAGCCTTTTTTACTAAAAGGAATTATTCCCGTGATATCAGGATTTATTGGCTCAACGTCGGATGGGAAGCTTACTACCCTAGGACGTGGTGGCAGCGATTTTAGTGCGGCAATCATAGCTGCGGGATTGGACGCAAATGAAGTTTGGATCTGGACAGATGTGGATGGCATGATGACCACTGACCCTTCCTTGATCACCAATACCCGACTGGTCACCGAAATATCCTACAAAGAAGTATATGATCTTGCCTTCTTCGGTGCGAGGGTGCTTCACCCCAAGACAATACAACCCTTAGAAGGAAAAAAGATTCCGATACAGATAAAAAACACGTTTAAAGAAAAAAATCAGGGTACTCATATTCACCTATCAGTCAAAAACTCCAAAAGGAACCTTAAGGCTGTTACAGGAATAAAAAGAGTCAGTATCTTATCCCTCCGCAAACGCCGAAATGAAGACATGGGAACAGTGGTCTCCTTGGTTGAAACAGCCCTAGCAAATTCAAATATTCATCTATTAGGGGTTTTTCAGGATATCAACAAAGACACTACCTTTCTTGCGATTAGCCAAATAGTATCTGATGTGGATCTAAGCGAATTTGAAAAAAAACTTGGTGAACATCTTCCCGGCAGAAATTTTCCAAGATTACAACACCGCCCAAGCCAAACTTTAGTTACTGCCGTTGGGCATTTAATCCAAAAAAATCCCTTGCTATCTGCAAAATTGAAAATCACTCTGGAAAATGCGGGGGTGGTAATACAAGCAGATGCGTACCGCAATACTGAAAATAGTCTTTCTTTTTTAATATCAGAACAAGATCATTTAAAGGCTATCCAGCAATTGCATAATGAGGTGCTTTCCCATGCATGAATTAAAAAATAAAATTTCTGTCGCAATTCTTGGTGCAACTGGCATCGTCGGGCAACGTTTTGTTCAATTGCTTGCGGATCATCCCTGGTTTGAGATAACCTGCTTGGCTGGGTCAGAACGAAGCAGGGGAAAAAAATATGATGAAGCAGTGACCTGGTTATTACCCGAAGCAATTCCAGATGAAATCAGTGAAATGACTATCCAAGCTCTTAAACCGGACCTGCCCGCGAAATTAGTCTTTTCTGCTCTGCCAACCATGGCTGCACTAGAACTGGAACCCATTTTTGCGGCTGAAGGTTATGTTGTTTGTTCTAACGCAGCTGCCTTCCGGCAGGCAAAAGATGTCCCACTGCTCATTCCGGAAATTAACCCAAATCATTTAGCGCTAATTGAAAACCAACAAAAACAAAGGAGTTGGCAGGGTTTTATTGTGACCAGCCCAAATTGCTCAACTACTGGAATAGCTTTACCATTAAAACCTATTGAGCAGATTTTTGGGATAGAGTCGGTTTTTGCTACAACGTTACAGGCAATATCTGGCGCCGGTTATCCTGGGATTTCTGCAATTGATGTAAGTAATAACGTTATTCCATACATTAAGGGTGAGGAGGAAAAGATAGAAAAGGAAACAAAAATATTATTAGGACAAACGAACCAGGCTGGCAAATCCCCACATCCCGTTGTAGTCAGTGCACAATGCAACCGAGTAAATGTGCTTGATGGGCATACGGCAAACATATCTACCAAATTTGGGAAAAAACCTAAACTAAAAGAAATATACCAAACATTTGACGAGTTTAATTCTATCGCCGAAAACAATAGATTACCCAGCAGTCCCGAACAAATTTTGATTGTCGATCAGCAAGAAGGAAGACCACAGCCAAGGAGAGATTTGAACCGGGGTAACGGCATGTCCGTTAGTGTCGGGCAAATTCGACCCTGCCCGATTTTTGATTTTAAATTTACCAGCCTGGTACATAACACCATTCGAGGCGCCGCAGGTGGTGCGATCCTAAATGCAGAATTATTGGTTGACCAGGGATTTGTATCTTAATATTGTTAAAGGAGAAACTTTTGAGTTGCATCATTTCGCATCAATTAATCAAAGAAATTGAAAGACATCTTGAACTGGTATATCCTGAAGAAGGAGCTGGTTTTTTATTGGGAAAGTTGCCTAAAAGCACTTCAAGGATCATTACAAAATTGATTTTATTGGAAAACAATTGGGATGAAGGTCCTCGCACCAATAGATTTTTGATTACCCCCCAGGATGTTTTAGCAGCCGAAGACCAGGCAGATGCCCTTGGATTAAGCCTTTTGGGGGTATTTCATTCACATCCAGATTCAATAAATATACCGTCGGAATTTGACAGAAATTGGGCTTTGCCCTGGTTTTCATATTTGATTTCCTCAATTCATAACGGAAAGACCGCCAGTCATCGTCTATGGCAACTAAGTGATGATCGCAGTCAGTTTCATGAACAGAAATTATTGCAAGAAAATTCAAATCTTATTATTGCAGAATAGCTAAATAAAAAACATAAACTGGAGAAAAACACAATGGCAACGATTTCAATTCCAACCCCCTTTAGACCATTTACAGAAGGAATATCAAAGTTAGAGCTCAAAGCCAACCATGTTGGAGGGGCAGTCAGAGAGCTCGCAGACCAATTCCCAACCCTTGAACAACATCTGTTTAGTGAAAATGGAGAAATTCGTTCTTTTGTCAATCTGTTTTTAAATGGAGAGGATGTTAGGTACCTGCAGGGAGATGAAACATTGCTAAATCCAGATGACCAACTAAGGATTATTCCAAGTATTGCCGGAGGATGCGAGGTAAATAATCAATTATTTTGACAGCTAATAAAATTTCCATAGTCTAAAATTCCTCTCTATGAAACTTTTCCCTTTAGTTACCGTATACTATATTGGAGATAATAAAAAAATAATATTTTATATTGAGGAGACAAATATGGAATTAAAGACTAATAAGGAGAATATGGGCTGGGGTATTCTCTTAATATGTTTTGGATCGGCAGTCATGTTGGATCTTTATACTAATTTTTCGGATTGGTTTAAAGTTGGAATATTTTTAATTGGTGGTTTGGTCACACTTGCCATCTACCTCTCTAACAGGGAGCAATGGCTGATATTAATCTCAGCCTATATTTTGCTCGCTCTTTCTGCAATTGCAGCCCTCGCTCTATGGGACTTTTTAGACGGGGATGTCATGGGTTCATTTGTTCTGGCTATTATTGCTGCCCCCTTCTTTGCGGTGTATTTTAAGAATAAAAATAATTGGTGGGCAATGATTCCAGGGTTGATATTATCTGCCATTGCAGTACTACTTTTGCTTACTTCGATGAATGTAATAGATGAGTTTTTATTCGCCCCTTATTTCCTGTTTTCAATTGGGGTCACCTTCTTGGTCGTTTATTTCAACGACAGGAAAAATTGGTGGGCACTAATTCCTGCTTATACGATGATTATGGTTGGGTTTTTAGTAGCTTTCTTGGAAACTGGAATCCTTACAGACATGCTGATTCCTGCTTTTGTTCTGTTTTCTATTGCAATTCCCTTCTTTATTGTATATTTTAAAAATCGAGAGAATTGGTGGGCTTTGATACCTGGAGGAATTTTAGGAACTATTGCCTCTGGATTTTTATTATCTGAACCGATTGGAAAATTTTTGACCCCTGTTGTTTTAATTGTGATTGGATTTATCTTGATATTTAGACAAAACAGAAAATAATTTTATTCGGCTGCATTTACATCGTTTTCCTTTCGTTTAGATGCAAGTAGGTAGGCTGAGCCAGATAACAATCCACCACCTAAGGTTAGCCCGGTGAATATTAAATTCAACGCAGAACCAAAAAACGGAACTATTCGGATGTATTCGTCTTGCCAAGTGAAACCATGGCCTGAAAGGTAAATGTTTAATATAGCCAACATGATCGCTGAGAAAAAACCAGATACGAGCATTCCGAGGAAATAGAATAAAATAAATAACAGGGGTCGTTTGATTTTTTTCATATCATTTTAGATAAACCAGATAATATTGCTTGGTAGATTGTACACCGCAAAGCCACGTCAGTTAAGGAAAAACGATTAGAAATGTGTTTATTCATCACTGAAAACAATTGAAAGGTTATTGAAAGTTCAATTGATTAGTAACTATGCTATATTATTAACAAATAAAATTAGTTGATTTAGAAAGACCTGCACATTAATAACTGAATACTCGATAATGGCAAACTTGTTGAAAGACAAGGACGCAAAGCTATGGGTCTAAGAAATTCAGAATTGAGTTTTATGATCGCCAAGCTACCGAAGGTGTTTAGATGGGGGAAATATATTCTAGTACCTAATATTAACAAGTAAATAAATATTAAATAGTTCAATTTTAGATGGAACTTTTCCATCTAAAATCTTGTGTTTGGGGGGAAATTAAATAATTTTAATTGTTTCAAAGAAAATCAAATGATAAAGGCAAACCTGTCGAAAGGCAGGGACGCAAAGCTACGGGTCTAAAGAAGTACTTACGTACCTTAATGATCGCCAAGCCGCCAAATCCCAAAAATCTTTATTTTGAAGGGGGGATGAAGGTGTATGTGTTCCTGTCATCTGCAGACCTAAAAAGGTGAAAAGATGACGAATAATAATGTATTAAAGAAAATTTTGTTTATTAGCTGTATAGCTGTAGGTCAATTGTTTATAACTGGGGCTGAACTTCCTGATACTCCTCACTCTCTTCCGGTCACAGGAAAAATCGAAAACATATCTGAAATGGGGAATTTTTCCACAAACAAGAACTCAATTAATATTTCACGAGTCACAGTTCCTGGAAAATTTTCATATTCGGTTACCCAATCCGGAAATTCTGTTCCCAATCAAGCCGGCGTAGTAGGACAGTATGCCGAAGCAAAGGGTAATGGAAATATTGGATTATTGGCTCATAATTACCTTGCTGGCTCAAGTTTTGCCTGGATAAATTATGGGGATGAAGTACAAGTGACAAATTCAAATGGCAACATTGAATATTATGTCGTAAATAATATCCTCAGATTTAAAGCCTCGAACCCCAATGATTTTACCAAGCCTTTTATAGATGAAGGATCAGGACAAAATTACTCAGCCAGAGGTCTATTTAATATTGCCTATAAATCAGGAATGGTTACCTTTCAGACATGTATTGCTCAGGGAGGGTCTACTACTTGGGGAATCATTTTTGTTCAGGCAGTTCCGGGCAGGGGCAATGTTTATGTGCCGCCCACAGTGGTGTCAACCCCAGAGGTCGTTGAAGAAGTTACAGAACCAGTACAAATGATTGTTGCTCAATCACCCGAGGAACACATAGAAAAAACAAGTTCAAAAAATCGAAATTTCAATTTTTCGATTTCCAATATTTCTCTAAAAGGAAGTTGAGTTTCCAATATTTTCTTATCCATTTCAAAAATAGAAGGCAAACATGAATAAACCAGCGTTTTTAAAATCGTATAAAAATATTTTTATGGCAATAGGGATTATTTTCGGGATGACATTGCTAATTGGCTCGTTCATTCTTGAATCCATCATTTTGGGGGAAAGGCTCACTCTGGATTTTATTATTCATCTTCAATTACTTCATCCAATCTATACGCTTATAGAAACCGCACCCTTGATTATGGGTGCATTAGGCGGGGTAATCGGAATTCAAAGAGATAAGATTAAAAACCATGCCCAAGATCTTGAACAAAAACTCGAAAAGGCCACTAAATCAGAAGTGATCCAAAAAGAATATTTCCAAGCCCTTATTCAAAATGCACCACTCGGAATTGTATCTTTAGATAATGATCACAATATTGTTACCTCTAATCAATCCTTTGAAAACATGTTTGGCTATTCAAATTCAGAACTTTTTGAAAGCAACCTAGATAGTCTAATTACCAATGAAAAATTAAATAACTCTGCAACGGAAATAACAGAAAGAGTAAAAGAAGGCGAAGCTGTCCATTTAATCCATCAAAGGATGAGGAAAGATGGGGAGTTAATTTATGTTGAAATATCTGGTGTGCCAATACAAATTGAGGGGGAGCAAAAAGGAGTATTAGCCATATATGAAAATATTACCGAAAGGAAAATACTTCAAGAAGAATTGCAAAAAAACGAAAAAAGGTTTAGATCAGTAGTTGAAACTGCAAATGATGCAATAATTACTATAAATGGGGATGCAAAAATCACCTTTTGGAATGATGCTGCTGAGAGGATCTTTGGATACACCCAAGAGGAAATAATTGGTCAGGATGTAACGATGATCATCCCTGAAAACGCTCGAAGAAAATTTATGTCCGGTCTCTCTCAATTTGGGAATAGTGACCAATCTGATGAGATTGGAACCCCAATAGAATTAATCGGTCTCAAAAAAAATTCTCTTGAATTCCCAACCCAACTTTCATTTTCAAAATGGGAAGCCCAAGGACAAGTTTTCTTCACTGCATTGATTCGAGATATTTCCGAACAAAAGAACATAAAAAAACAAATCATCGAGAGTGAGGCTAATTTTAAAAGTTTATTTGATGATTCTCCGATTTCTTTATGGGAGGAGGATTTTTCTCCAGTTAAAAAATATATTGATACTTTGATGAATAAAGGAATTTCTAATTTTAATAATTATTTTACGGATAATCCAGACGAAATCAAAAAATGTGCACATTTAGTTAAAATTACAAAGGTTAATAATGCCACTCTCCAGCTTTTTGATGCAAAAAGCATAGAGAATTTAAGGGATGGTTTAGGCAATATATTAATTGAAGAATCAATCAAAGATTTTGGGGAAGAATTGCTTTATCTAATTGAAGGAAAAACAAAATTCAAGGTAGAAATACAACAAAAGAAAATCTCTGGTGAAAAATTATATGCGCATTTACAATTATCCATAGCTCCTGGATATGAAGATACATGGGGAAAAGTTTTTATTTCAATTACAGATATTACTGAGCAAAAAATTGCCCAAGAAAACTATAAATACATGAGCTTTCACGATGCCCTAACTGGGTTATACAATCGGGCTTATTTTGAGCGTGAGTTATCTCGATTAGAAAAAAGTAGACAATATCCGATAACAATCATTGTATTTGACATGGATAATTTAAAAGAAATCAATGATTCAGAAGGACACGCTGCTGGAGACGAAGCGATTCGTTCAGCGGCAACAATGTTTCGAGATTTGTTTCGAGAGGAAGATATGGTTGCAAGGATTGGCGGAGATGAGTTTATTGCCATCCTTCCAAAAACTAATCAGGAAAGTCATGAAGCTATAAAAGAAAGAGTTGAAGAGAATATTTATATATATAATCAAAAAATAATTGAAGACGGTTTTCGCCATCCAAATAAATTTTCACTTGGGGTTGCAACTGTGAAAACAAACCAATGTTTAAACGAAGGGTATATCTTAGCAGATCAAAGAATGTATCAAGATAAAATGAGTAAAAAGAATCTAAACCTGTCAAAGAATTTATTTAATTTCAAGTTGTCAGAATAAATTCTTGCTTAATCTGAGGGAAAAAACTAAGATAGAATCCAAATATGTCTTCCAAATTACTTGAAACTATTTATGCTTCCAAAGTTACCGCACAAACCTTATAATCAGGAATTTTTGCCTTAGGATCTCTCACATCCAAAGTCAATTCATTGGCTGCCGCTTCAGAAAAATGAAAGGGGATAAAAACCACCCCTGATTGAGATCTTTTAGATACAAGAGTTTTTACTTTGATCGCCCCCCGTCTGGAACGTACAGTAATCCAATCACCGGCCTGTATATTCAGCTTCTTCGCGTCCTTCGGATTGACCTCCACAGTGGGTTCTGGGTAAATATCGTCAAGCTTTGACCTTCTAGTCATCGTACCCCCATGCCAATGGTAGAGAACACGCCCGGTTGATAATAAGAAAGGGTATTCGTCATCTGGCAATTCTGATGAGGGTTTAAAATCTAATGGTGTGAGGGTTCCTTTGCCTTTCGGAAATGTCTTCGAGAATAAATACGGGGTCCCAGGATGATCCTCTGTTTCACAAGGCCAGTGCACACCGCTTTCTCGTCTAATCCGTTCGTGGCTTATTCCTTGAAATAGGGGCGTTAAAGATGCCATCTCTTCCCAAATCTCACTAGGAGAGTCGAAAACAAAACCAGCGCTTTCAGAAACGCCTAATCTATCTTCTACACGGAGTGCAAGATCTGATAGTATTCTCCAATCATCTCTAGCTTTTCCGGGTGCGTCAATTGCTTTTCGAATAAGCTGGACCCGACGATCACTGTTTGTAAAGGTGCCATCTTTCTCAGCGAAACTTGAAGCAGGGAAAATAATATCCGCGTATTCTGCCGTCTCATTCATAAAAATATCTTGGACTAATACAAAATCTAAATCTTTCATTACATGTCTAGCATGTTGCAGATCGGGTTCACTCATCATCGGGTTTTCCCCCATAATCATGTAGCCTTTTATCACCCCCTGCTCTGCCGCATCCACCATTTCCATGGTAGTCAAACCCACTTCTGGATTAAGCTTAGTATGCCATTTTTTTTCAAATTTTCCTCTTATTTTAGGATCGGAAACACTTTGATATCCTGGGAAAACATTGGGAAGCCCCCCTGCATCAGAACATCCCTGCACATTATTTTGACCCCTTAATGGATTCAATCCTGTACCAGGTTTTCCTAAATTTCCAGTAATTAAAGCGAGATTTGCCAGTGATAATGCATTATCTGTCCCATGAACACTTTGACTAATTCCCATTCCCCAATAAATTGCTGCGTGATTTGCCTCGGCGTATATCCTGGCAGCCTCACGGATCTTGTCAGCTGGAACCCCAGATATGTTTTCAGCCCACTCTGGTGTACATTCCTTAATATCATTTGCATATTTTTCAAAATCTTCAACTCGCTGAGATATGAATTCTAAATCATAAAGTTCTTCAACCAATATGACCTGGGCAATAGCTTGAAACACTGCCACATCTGTCCCCGGTTTTTGTTTTAACCATAGGATTGCAAATTGGGTCATTTCGATCTCCCGGGGATCGATAACGATTAATTTGGCGTTATTCTGAACTACTGCCTCTCGCATAAATGTACTGATCACTGGGTGCGTTTCAGTGGTATTGGACCCTGTTACTATAAAGGCGTCCAAATCCTTCATTTCAGCTATCGAGTTAGACATCGCAGATGTTCCTAGTGATATTTGTAATCCTGTAACCGAGGCCGCATGACACAGACGTGCGCAATGATCTACATTGTTTGTTCCCAAAACTGCACGTACAAACTTTTGAAAAATATAATTATCTTCGTTGGATGCTTTAGCCGAACAAAATGTCCCAATAACATCTTTGCCATTCTCTTTGATGATATTTGACAGGTTATCAGCAGCAAGGTCTAGTGCTTCCTCCCAGGTTGCCTCACGGAACCCTTCCAAACCAACTGGTTTTCTTGGTTTTAGGCCAAAATCTTTTCGAATTAGCGGATTTTTTAATCGAGAGGGATGATGAACATAATCAAGTCCAAATCGTCCTTTTACACAGAGTCGTCCAAAATTTGGGGCCACATCAAAGGGTGCATCCACCCGAATAATTTTTTTATTCTCAATTACCATATCAACCTGGCAACCTACCCCGCAGTATGGACACGTGCTCCTTACAGTCTTTTGTTCATTCATATCTATCTCACTTTTTAGGGGTATTCCTTCGAGCTTTTTGTTTTTCAAGTCGAATTTGGTCATAATCTAAACCTTGCTCTAAGAAAAATTCTGTTTTACTTCTTAGGGCATCTGTCGGGCAGACCGCGACACAATTTCCGCAAAAAACGCAACTTGTTTCTGGGATTGGCGAGGCATAGGAGGTTGCAATCTTCGTTTCATATCCCCGTCCCCCAACAGAAAGGGCATAAGTAAATTGAAGATCATCTCCGCAAGCCTGCACACACCGCCAACAGAGGATACATTTATCGTAATCACGGACATAAAAAGGATTATCATCTAAAACTTCATAGTTCCGTCGAACTGCACCTGGGAATCTATTCCTATCTACCCCATATGTCGCTATTTGCCCTTTAATCTCATTTGCCTGCGATAAATCTGTGCTGGCATTGAGCATCTCTAATATTGTTCTTCGAGACCTTGTGACTCTGTCAGAATTTGTGTGAATTACCATCCCATCACTAACTTGCGTAATACATGCTGGGGCCAAAACTCGCCAACCGTCCACTTCAACTACACATAGCCTACAAAGTCCCTCAGGTGTTGTGGCTTCATGGAAACAGATCACAGGGGTATTTTCACCTGCTTGGGAGATAGCTTCCATTAGGGTCAATTTTCCATCTACCTCAATATCCTGGTCATTAATCTTAATAGACACATTGCCCTTCTTAACCATTATTTCCCTCCTCAAATATATTAGGCCAAATTTCAATCGCGCTCAACACTGCTAAACCAGCGGTTTGACCCAGACCACATAGGGAGGCGTCTGTCATCGTCCACCCCACATCCTTTAACCTTTCAAGATCTCCAGGCAGTGTCTCCCCTATTTTCATTCGATCAATGATCTCAGCTTGTCTTTGAGTGCCAAGTTGGCAGGGGAAACACTTCCCACAACTTTCATGTGAAAAGAAATGGCTTAGCGAACTAAGAATTTCTCCAATATTTTGTTGATCATCAAAAACCATCACAGCTCCTGACCCCAGAGAATGACCTTCCGCTTGGGTCCCCTCAACACTTAAGGTTAGATCAATTTCATCAGGGTGCACAAATTTTCCAGCAGCTCCCCCCAATAAAACCGACTGCAACTTACGACCTTTTGGAATGCCTCCTGAAAGGTCATAAATTAATTCCCGCAAGCTTACAGGATGTGTAATCTCATAAATGCCAGGTTTTACAACATCTCCAGATACACTGAATAATCTAGGTCCGGGTGCTGCTTTTGTTCCCATCGATTTATACTCTTTTTCACCTATGCGGAATAATAATGGCACATTTGCAAAAGTCTCCACATTATTGATAACGGTCGGTTTTCCAAACAAACCATGTGTGGTTGGATATGGTGGCTTAATTCTAGGGAAACCACGTTTACCTTCGATCGATTCAAATAATGCTGTTTCTTCCCCGCAAATATACGCCCCTGCTCCACTGCGGAGTTCTATATTAAAACTAAAATTTTTTCCTAGTACATTTTTGCCCAGATAATGATTTTCCTCAGCAACTTTAATTACTTCTTCCAGTATCTGGAATGCCCGGGGGTACTCACCCCGTATATACATAAACCCTTTTTCTGCCCCTACTGCATAACCAGCAATTATCATCCCTTCGATGATGCTATAAGGATCCCCTGCTAATAAGGCCCGGTCCTTAAAGGTTCCTGGTTCAGATTCATCTTCATTGCATATGATATATTTTTCATCCCCGCCCGCATTTGCTGCTCCTTCCCATTTGATCCCAGTAGGAAACCCAGCCCCGCCGCGACCTTTTAGGTCAGAAGATTTCACAATTTCTAGAACTTCTTGTTGTGAATTTTTTAAAGCGGCTTTTAATCCATCAAAACCTTCCTTGCTAGTATATTCATTGATGTTTAGGGGATCAATATTTCCAACGCGAGTTGTCAGCACTCGGTTAGAACCAGATACTTCGCTAATAACCTCCTCAGGAGGAGTGAGCAATTTCTCAATTGTTGCATGTCCAACTCGATTTTCACCCACCAAAGCTGAGGGTGCAAAATCGCATAGTCCTAAACAGGCCACCGGCTCAAGGAAATATTTTCCTTCTGGATCTGAAGCGTTTGGTGAAGCATTAAATTCCTCAACTGCTTCCTGAATGAGCGCATTTGCTCCTTTAGAAGCACAAACTGGACTGACGCAAACCCGAATAAATTTTTCTGCGGTTGGCTTAGAATGGAGCATCGAATAGAACTCTATAACTCCAGTTATATCTGCCATTGGAATATTTAAATGAGTACTTAATTCTTCTGCATTTTCTTTCGAAATATATCCATAGTCCTGCTGGGCTTTATTTAATGCTGGTAAAAGCATTGTTCTTCCCCTCGATCCAATTTTCTTCAAATAATCAATAAATAAAATTTCTTTGCTCATAAATCCTCTTATAATTTCTCACTTAGTCGATAATTATATAAGATTTTGAAATATTATGGAGAAGATTTGTCGGATTTGATCTAGGTGAATACTTATTGAAATAATTCAATTTTTATTTCAGTTTCAAAACCAATTAGCCTCTTAATATTTATCTGCTTAAATTACTGCAAAAAATGATTTCTTATGCATATAATTGTGGATGGATGAAAGCAAAAAGAATGTTGCCCAGATAAATAATCCCTTATGGTCAGGAATTATTGGACTATTAATATATATTTTTATCCGTCTATCCCCAAATATAGATGTTTTGATTGAAAAACCTACAGAACACTTCTATATCGTTAGTGCTGCATCAATAATTGCCGCAATATTCGCGATAATAATTGGTATCAGTGGCATGAGGCTGCGGAATTTACAAGTTATATTTATTTCTTTGGCCTTCATATCCTTAACTGTTTTCTTTTCACTCCATGGCCTGAGCACTCCTGGTTTCCTTTTGCCCTTTACCCATGTCGTGGGTATTTCTGTTCAATTAAGTTTTCTGCTTATGAGTTTTTGGATGTGGTTATCCTCTCAGCCAAGTGATCTTCCAATAATAAAATTTATTGCAGGAATAAAGAAATATTTAGTCGTAGGATATACCGTTATATTATTACTACTGTCAACACTGTTTTTTATTCGTCCTGAATTATTGAACTTCATTCCAATTGATGAGTCTCCAATTAGTTATTTTATTGCAGGTGTAAGTATCACTTGGGCTTTGTTAAGTAGTTTCCGATATTGGCAATCTTATCTATATTCCCGATTCCCCTTTCAGCTCGGTCTTTCCCATATTGCTGTATTAATTGGTGTAGCTCAATTTATTGCCAGTACCGGAACTTTATGGAAAACAAGCTGGTGGTATTACCATTTTATTCTTCTAATTGCTTTATTTTTAGTAGTAATTAGCATGATTAATCAATTTTCGTTGAGCAGATCACTGAAAGGCGCGATAAGCGGCTTATTTTCTGTTGACCCGGTTGAGAGACTAGAGGCTGGGATCTCTCCACAAGTTCAAGCATTGATAAGCGCGACAGAAATTAGGGATCCATATACCGCAGGTCATTCTTTTAGAGTTGCGTTAGGAAGCGTACAATTTGGCATTGAGTTAGGATTAAAACCAGAGCAATTAAGAGCTTTGGCCCAAGGGGGGATATTACATGATATCGGAAAACTCAATGTGCCTGAAAATATTTTAAATAAACCCAGCAAATTTGATATTGAAGATTATAAAATTATTCAACAACATACGGTCGCGGGGCATGAAATGTGCAAACGTCTCGGATTTATGATCGAAGAGCTCGAAATTATTAGATTTCATCATGAAAGGTATGACGGCAAGGGATATCCAGATCAGTTAGATGGCGAATCCATTCCATTTTTAGCACGTTTGCTAAGTATCGTTGATGTATATGATGCCCTTACATCCGACCGGATTTACAGACCAGCGTTATCGGTAACTGAGGCTAGGGAGATATTAAAAAAAGAAATGGGAAAATCATTTGATCCTAATTTGCTAACTAAATGGTTGAATTTAACCACTAAAAATTACGAATAGCTTATCAGACTTAACAAAAAAAGAGCCACAATAAACGTGGCTCTTTATCAATCTAAGGGGTAAAAATTAATCGCTACTTCTTGCCCAATTCATCGCCTGCTTATAGTTGAAAACTAAGAGGACGGTCAGAACAATTGGTCCGAAGAATCCGAGCATTGCGTGTGTAATTGTGGTTACATATTCACCCAAAAATGGGAAAGAATTTAATGCAGCAGCAACAGCAAACAGTGTCAAATATCGAACACCATAATTAGTCAATTCTTCGGTATCACCAAGAAATAGTCCTGTGAGGACTGCCAGGATAACCAATACAAGGTTAAGCCAATCAGCGGTATAACTGATCAACGCGGTAACAATGACGACTACCAAACCAACCAGGTAACTCCATTTTCCTAATGTTTTCATGGTTTCATTTCTCCTATAAATCAAAAAGTGAATAAGACATCTAACACCATATAAAACACATATATCCGTAAATAGATGCGCATTATCCAAATTAAATTTTCTCAAAAACGCCTGGAAAAAAGTTATTTCTAGACATTTTTCGTAGAAATGCATAAATTTTGAACAAATTATCAGGAAAAAATGGATTTTATGGAGAAAGTTTTACAATTTTCGTTTTTCCCCCAATAGACCGATAATTATTCCACTTTGGTAACCTAATTATTTTTATTTTTCAATTATTTCTCGTTCTTCGAAATTCCCTTTCTAAAGGCTTTGATACCAGTTCCCAATTCACCAGCTAGTTTTCCAATTCGGCCAGCCCCAAATAACAATATGACAATCATTAAAATAATGACTAATTCCGTTGTACCCATTCTCATTGGTTCCTTCCTTTTTAACTATTTGGAAAACTCGAAGTTACAAGTTTTTCCATATTTTTTGTAATTAAATATGCTTCAAATCCTGACATTGATTCAATCAATTTTTTACCGTTCTTTGCATCCATCACCATCAAAGCAGTTGCCAAACCATCCGCCATCATTACGCTTGGTGCAATTATAGAAACATTTGCTAACTCGGTTGGTGAATACCCGATCCAAGGACCCGATATTAAGACTTTATATATATCATAATTAATTCTAGCTCACAATAAAGAGGGTCCCAAATAGCATTTTTTAATGGAACACAAACTGACATATCCCAATTTTGAGGATTAAAAACCTTTTAGGGCATTTTACCCGCTCCTATATTCATCGCTGATTTTCCATACTTTATCAGTAATATACGCATCATCGGAAATTGAGAAAAATTTATTTTTTTACTTTTCTTTTCCAAATATAATTAACCCCTGATAAAATTGTCTTATATTAGCAAGATGAACATTAATTATCCCTGGATAATACTTTCAATAAATATAAGGGATAAATTAATTTTACAATTATTTTTCAGGAATATTCATGTCCAAAACCGAAAAGAAAACCTTAATCACCATAATAATTATTGGGCTAATATACCTATTTCTATTTTATTTTCCAAACTCCATAGGCTCAGATGACCCCCAAATGATCGCTGTTTTTGAGCCCGACGAATCAGCTCAATTATCACCAATTTTAAACATGATTGAAAGATCTGAAACCTTGAAAAAGTCTGTTTTGAGATTCTTTTTTTACAACTACTATTTTTATGGTTTTCCCTTTTTTGCCTATTCGGCAATTCTTATTCTACCCCTGCGGTTGTTAGGAGAAAGTTCAAATTTCCCTCTAATCATGACGATTCTTCGCCAAGCGGTTAGTGTATTGCCAATGACTATTGCCCTAATATTACTTGTATATTCTCAGACAAAATTCAAATCCAGGCTAAATTCACTTTTGCTGTTTGTGTTCCTGCTATTTCTACCCGGGGTTGTTTTCAATAACCTATGGTGGCATCCCGACAGCCTTAGTTTTCTATTTATTGCTGCAACATTCTTTTTTCTTGTGAAGGATGACAATAAATTAAGTTCGGATTTCTATCTTGCCGCATTATTTAGCGGATTTGCAACAGGAACAAAATGGATAGGTATGTTTTTCTTTCTTACAATCCCAATTTACATTATTTGGTCGACAATTATAAAAAAGAAAAACATCAAAAAAGCAGTAATTTCTGCTATTCTTTTTGTCGCAATTATGGTTTCTGGAATTATCATCAGCAATCCAATCCTTGTGTTCGCAAATGCACGAACTGAGTATTTAAAGGTGTTCCAATGGCAAAGGAATGTGCTTTCTACTGGATATGAAGTTTTTTATGATCAGGGCATTTCACATATCCTGAAGATTACAGCCCAATATTTTGGAAAAATCTGGTTTATTGTGATCTTATTATTTGGTTCTATTTGGGGAATTGTAAAAGATAAAAGAAGGTTAATGAATGTGTTGATTATTTCATTTTCTATACCTTACTTCATATATCAGACCATTTTTGTGGCTAATAAAATTCAATATTTGCTCCCCCCCATGATTCCCCTTATTTCATCAGTCATTAATATTTTTGACCTTATTAGCGAATTTTGGCAAACCAAAACATCAAAATTTATTGCGTGGAAAAAAATTATTGCTGTATCCTTAGGTGCAATCCTGATTGTACAATTTGCTTTGTATATTATCAAAGACGTAAATATCTATACGGGAAAATTAGATAGAGTAAATGCAAGTTTATCTCTAGAATTTTATGAAACCTTCGAAAAGTTGGTGGTTCCCAACCTCCCAGAAGATAAAATATTCAGAATATATAAAGATGTGAGGCTTTACCTCCCCGATTCAGATCACTGGAAATCTTTTTCAAAATACGAAACGTTGGACCTTGCTTATTTCAATGAACACGGTCCTGACTTAATTTTACTCATGCAACAAAGGATTTATGATTACACTCAAGACTCTGCCTTAGAGAACGCTATTGACCCTGAACAAATGTTACGAAGCCAGGAATTTTATAATGATGCACATAACGAAGATTTTGATGGATATACATTAATTTTTAGAGACCCCTTTGGCCTTGCCTACATTAAAAACAGCCTTTATGAAGAATATTTTGAAAATTAATCGTGTCCAATAACGCAAATGTAAAATTTAGGACTTAAAAAATCTACTTTCCTTCTTAAAAATATATTTCCCTATGCAATCCCCTATCTCCCCCCATAAATTGATGGTTGCTCACACCTTATCAATCTTTAGGTATAAATTTTGTTTCCACAATACAATCTCTGTTAAAATACAATCTTCGAAAGACTTATAAATTTGAATCCTGGGAGGAAAACCTGGATTCTATTGCCCTGAGTTTTTCAACTTTTTATATTTACTTTTATGCACAAACTGATTTTAGGAAGCGCAAGTGAAAAAATTATCCTGGTATGAATATTTAACTCCCCTAATATTGGCGATTTTCCCAATATTTTCTCTGGCGCTAGAAAATTATGAGTTTATTTCTCTTCGTTCAATTTTCAGGTCAATTATATATTCACTATTAATCACGGTATTCATTTATATACTATTTAATTTAATACTAAAAAACCCAAGAAAATCAGGAATCTTAGCAGGGTTATTCATTTTATTACTTTTAACATACGGAAATGCTTACATATTACTCAAAGAACAGCTCGGAGAAGCAGCAAGGCATAGTTACGTGATCGGAATTTATTTTTTAATTTTTATTTCTTTTGGGGCATATATAATATATAAAGTTAAGAAAATTAAAGAATTAAATTTAGCAATATTTACGGGGGGACTGGCACTCACCATTTATCTTTTAGGATCCATTGGGCTTTACGAATTTCGAGAATCCCAATCTGAAAAAATATCAGAAAATAGTGAATCTTTTAGCTTTATTCAAACCGAAAATGGCGGGGCAATTCTTCCAAATATATATTTAATTCTTCTTGATGGCCATACCCGATCCGATGTGCTAAAAAATGTATATGCTTATGACAATTCGAGCTTTATAGCCCAATTGGAGGAATTGGATTTTTGGGTTGCTGATTGTTCACAATCAAATTACCCTGGAACCAAATTTTCCATGACCGCACTATTTGAAATGGATTACCTGCATAATATTTATGAAAGTTTTGCCAACCTTATACTCCCTCCACTAAATTCTACGTCAGTATTCCAAATCCTCGAAAAAAATAACTATTCAACAATCACCTTTCATAATTTTATTTTTGAGCATTTTGATATAAGGGATAATATCAATTATTCTAAAGAAGATAATTTGTTTGGAGATATAAACGAATTTGAAGGAATGGTTGTGGATACTTCAGCGCTTAGAATTTTGGTAGACATGGAAGATATTTTCCCTGAAAATTGGGTCCGGCCTTTCAAAGACAATTTTTATCTAACCCAATATCGCGATGCAATTTATGCATTGGATACTTTGCCAAAACTCCTAGAAAATGATCTGCCTATGTTTGTTTATGCCCATTTATTAGTGACCCACGACCCATTTGTTTTTAATTCAGATGGCTCATTTAGAACAATAAGACAACCTTTCACTGATAATTATGTTTATGCTGTAGATTTTATTGATAATGCCCTTCCTGGAATAGTTGAAGAAATCATCAATAAATCCAAAGAACCCCCTATAATTATCATTATGGGTGATCATGGACCTACTATAAAAGGGAATCCAATCGAAGAAAGGATTACCAATTTGTTCGCATTGTATTTTCAAGGAACCGAACCTGAAGGGTTTTACAATACAATAACCCCTGTAAATGTATTTAGATTGATTTTCAATAATATGTTTAACGCAAATTATGAGTTCATTGAAGATAATAGTTATGGGATCTGGAACATAAATGATTTGGGCAAAATTGATAACCCCGTTTTAGCACCCTGCGGCCCATAGCTTTTACAACAAACAATATGACTGCTATGAAAAAATATTTTTACATTTTTTGTTTAGTAATATTTTCAGCTTGTACAGCTGAAAATATTACTACTCAAATACCCATAACCCAAGATCCCCCAACAATTTCCATTGAAACCGAAGTTTCTGATAATGAGCTTACTCCCACCAACGATGAATTCTCCCCACTCCCACCAACAATACTCCCCCCCTTAAAACCAAGCATTATCTTATATATTGGAGATGGAATGGGGTCAGATCACCGGATCGCAGGTCAATTTTATTCAGTAGGAGAAGTTCGCCAATTAAATATGGATATGCTTCCTGTTTCCGGTTGGCTAATAACGGACTCTTATGGCGGGCAATTAACCGAATCTGCTGCAGCCGCAACAGCTCTTGCTACAGGGCATCAAACTTATAACGACATAATCTCTTTAGATATTCATGGAAAACCTCTTAAAACGATCCTTGAATATGCTCAAGATACGGGAATGTCTACAGGTATAGTCTCAAATAAATTTATTACGGATGCAACTACTGCTGCATTTGGTTCTCACGTTGAAAGCAATTCGATGGGTGCAGAGGTCGCATCACAATTCATAGAAAACAGGGTGAATGTAATTTTCGGTGGAGGGGAAAATGATTTTCTCCCAAGAGGTGTGGAAGGTTGTCATCCCGAATATGGCAAACGATTGGATGAACGAAATTTAATTGATGAGGCCATTGATATTGGATATATATTTATCTGTGATGAGGAATCGCTTCATAAAGTTTCTCCCCAAACTGATTCCCACATACTTGGATTGTTTGCAGATGAAAATATAGTCCCACCCAATTTCCCATCTTTGGAAGATATGACAAAAAAAGCTATTGACATATTATCCTTAAATCCAAACGGGTTCTTTCTAGTAGTAGAGGGAGGTATGATCGACATTGCAAGTCATTTCCAGGAGTCAGAAAACGTATTAAATAATGTAATCGGATTGGACCAGGCAGTTAAAGCCGGAATAGAATTCGCTGACAAGAACAAAGATAATACTTTAATCATCGTAACTGCTGACCATGAAACTGGCGGGTTACGAGTAGATATAAATTCAAATGGGTTAAAATCTGAAGACGGTCCATTTCGCATGCCAAACGGAACTGAGTTCTTCTTAACCTGGGCCACTGGCGGTCATACAGGTGCCAATGTCCCTGTTTCAGCATATGGTCAGGGAACTGACAGGTTAATAGGTCTCAATGAAAACACTATCGTATTTGATATAATGCTTGAGTTCCTTGGGATTCAAGCAAGGGTGGATTAGCTCATAATTAGAACAACTGAAAGAAATAAACTATAATGTCACCAGGTAAAAATAACATGGAGAATGAAAATGGAATTTATTAATTTGTACTCAACCATAAATATAAGCATGGCCTATCTAGACCCAGGATCAGGCAGTATTTTTATCCAATTACTTATTTCCGCTATTGTGGGAGCCGGGTTTTTTATTCGAGCAAAATATGGAAGCATTAAAAATATCTTCAAAAAAACCTCTGATGAACCCGAAAAAGAGGAAATGATAGATGACGAATTCGATGTCTAACGAAAGGCATTCTGCTTCATTTCGAGACCCAAGTGGATTTTTGTTCAACCGAGAGGGCATCCTTTATCGGCAAGTCAATAATAGCTACAGCCAAGAATATGACCACCTTATAGAATCGGGGTTATTCGGGGCATTAGAAAAAAATGGGCGAATTATTTCTCAAGAAGAAATTGACATTTCACCCAGCTATCCAGAAAAATCCTATAAAGTTGTTAAGCCTGATTTAATTCCATTTATCTCCTATCCATATGAGTGGTCATTTTCTCAATTAAAAGAAGCTGCCCTCGTTACCCTTACAATTCAAGAAAGAGCTTTGAAAGTTGGAATGTCGCTCAAAGATGCCAGTGGGTATAACATTCAATTTAATCAAGGGAAAGCACTTCTAATCGACACACTTTCATTTGAATTTTATAAAGAGGGAGATCCGTGGGTAGCATACAAACAATTTTGCCAACATTTTCTGGCTCCTTTAGCTTTGATGGCCAAAAAGGATGTTCATCTTAATCAACTACTCAGAAATTATATAGATGGTATTCCTCTTGAACTTGCCAGCAAACTGCTTCCAAAAAATACTAAGGTAATCCCTGGTTTGATGATGCATATTCATATGCACGCCAATGCACAAGTGAAATATGCAAACAACACCGATGAGGCACCACAAGAGAAAAAAGAGATGAGTAAGGACTCCCTATTGGGAATAATTGAAAGCCTCAAAAACACTGTAAGGAAACTTTCTTGGACGCCTGCTGGAACGGAATGGGGAAATTATTATGAAATTACAAATTATACCGATGTGGGTTTATTACATAAAAAGCAATTAATTACTGAATGGCTCACTGAGTATAAACCGAAAAATATCTGGGATTTAGGTGCAAATAATGGGTTCTTTAGTCGAATAGCTTCCAATCAGGGAATATTCACTGTATCCTTTGACATTGACCCAGCTGCGGTTGAACAAAATTTTCTCCAGATGAAAGATGCGGATGAAAAAAATATTTTGCCCCTAACTTTAGACTTGACCAATCCGAGCCCAGCAATTGGTTGGCATAACCAGGAACGCGAATCATTTATGGAGCGCGCTCCAGCCGAAATGATTTTTGCGTTAGCATTAATCCACCACCTAACAATTTCAAATAATGTCCCCTTCTCCCAGCTAGTAAACTTCTTTAGTGCTACAGGAAAATGGCTGATCATCGAATTTATTCCAAAATCTGATTCACAGGTTCAAAAATTACTTCATAGCCGATTAGACATATTTGATGAATATAACCGCGAAGATTTTGAAAGCACATTCGAAACCCAATTTGCTATTCGAAAATCAGAGAAAATCAAGGATTCTGAACGTTATTTATATTTAATGGAAAAAATTTAGATTGAGATAAATAGATTATGGATTACTTTCCTAGAAAAAAAATATGATTGCCTTTGTTCTTGGAACTTAATTTATTGCCTATCGATTGAATTCTCAACCATCTTTTGAATAAATTGGGGATATTCAAATCCATAGATATCTTTTGCTGCTTGGGGCAAGAAACTATTTGGACCGAGCCCTGGCATAATATTTATTTCTAGCACATAACAGTCATTCTCATTCATCCTGATATCCACTCTGCTATAATCCTTGGCTCCAACAATATCAAAAGTCTTTTCTGCCAAGTCTATGACCTTGTTGCGTATTTTTTCCTCTGTAACCAGAATAGTTCTTTCTAAATCTTTTTGTGCCGCTTCGAAACTAAGAATTTCTTCCTTAACATCCATTGCCTTGTAATTTATCTCTATGGGGGTAAAAAGTCTAGTTTTCCCGTCAATAATGCCTACACTGAATTCTCTCATCCCCGACCCAGTGATAAATTCTTCTACTAAAGCTGGTTGATTATTTTTTTCCAAAACCCGGATAATTATCTTGTTTAAGCCCACGTCGTCATATACAATCGAATCTTCTTTTATCCCAATATGGCCACCCTCACTAACTGGTTTCACGATCAATGGAAAACCAATTCTCTTTATATCCGCTTTAATATCAGCTTTTTGATCTTTTACAACAAAGTACCGCGGGGTAGGAATTCTATTTTTAATTAATAATTCTTTTGTGGCTGCTTTATTTAGACCAGTTTCGATGGATTCAGCACTAGAACCAAAATGAGGAATAGCAAGTTCATCTAACAATTGTGGGAGAAACCCTATTTTATTTTTTTCATCAATGTATTCAGCAATATTAAATACAAAAAGTTTTTTACGATGGTCCCACTGTAATCTTCTAATGTAATTGAACAAAGATAAAGGGTCTTTAGGGGTTAAGGAGTGAACTCGCCATTTTTCTTTAAGGCTGCGTTCTATCAAATTGTAAGTGCTAGAACTACGCCAGGGTTTATCTGTAAAAGATTTTACTAATACAATTTCCATTTTTCTCCAAACAATCTAATCTACTTTGGCTCCATGCGGGGGATACACCCAATACTCAATTCCCGCCTTCGGATCCCAATTGACCTCAAACCCCCAAATTGTCAATATTTTCTGCATCTTTGGAACAGGTGTGGGTATAGATACACGGATTCCATCTCGTAACAATTTTTTTATCGCTTTGCTAAAGTGTCCCGTACCTGGATTATTGCTGATGAGCATTGGTATAACCACCTGTCTGAGAGATGTATTTCCCTCTAAATATGTGTCTACATAAAAGTTCTCGCTAGTAAACCCATAATATGTAGCAAATTTAGAATCTAGGACAATCAGCCCATTAGGAACATCCATCGTTTCGTTAATAAAACACCTTCTGCTTTTTCACAGATTATTCAACTCATAAACATTTTAATTATTATGCTTTCCCCAAACCTATATTCTTTAGTTTTACATCCAAATAATCTTTAAGTTCAACAAAGGTTTCTTGGTCAATAATCTCATTCTCTTTAAACTCTTTAAGGAAGGTCAACTTCTTATCATAATCCTCAATATTCTCTATCTTTTCAATGCTGTATTTCAACATATTAATATGAGCATCTTGATTTCCCATTAATTCTTCTCCTATGAAGCCTTTTCCATACTCTTTCTTAACGCATTGGTTAGTTTATTTTCTATAAACTTATGATCTTCATCCATGACCAAAAAACATTCATTCAAAAATTGTTGTGTAATATTTGTCAATACATTATCATCATTCATGTTGGATTTGGACGCAGCACTCCTGCCCTTCAAGTCACGTATCAATCGGACATTAGAATAAAGGGAAACATTATTTAGCGTTTGAGATATTTCTTTCTTTCTCGCTATATAATCCTTCGCTAATTTCTTAGGCGGTTTTTGAACAAGTGTAAATGCATACTTAATTTGATTAATTGATGCAATAGGACGAACACGATTAAAATCGATATTTGCAACAGGAATCCAATATAAACTATCATCCGTTTTCACTTTTAGATACCCCTGTTTTTCTCCATCTAGTTCCCTTTTATCTTTCCCAATAACTTGACCCAATCCATAAAATATATGTACAATCCAATCCCCTTTTTTATAAGTTTTTTGTTCTGATATCATGATGTTTTCTCTTTTAAATTAATTGTTTCTTATTGTATTTTCAATCCATCTTTTATCCAGCAGGAACATAATACCAAGTCGTTTTATCTCGCGTATGCGCTCTCATAGATTTACCAACGGCCATAGAAAGAAGGTTTTCAGGGGCCTGATGGGAGAGACCCAAGTTTTCAACCGTCCTACCCATTTTCCAGTAATCTTTATTGCGAATTATCGAGGCAAGCCGAATGATACTTTCCATTCCGCGGACACGAATACCTAACATTTTCCCCAATGATGCCATTGGCACTAAACTCATTGGAATATCTTCATTGATATATCTATGATTAATAGTTGAGGGTGCTTTAATGCCCCGATACCCCTCTTGTGTACGAATCGTCTCAAATAAATCATCGCCTTGCACATCATAAGCCATCTTCAACCACTCACAAGCTGTCATTAATTTAATGCCTAAAGCAACTCCAATTTGAACCCGTTCCCGGTCAATGGCTTCCATCACCTTAGCAATCGAAGGTGTTACCCCCTCAAGATAAAACTGAAACTCACCACCGGTAGCCTCAATCCACCCTGCATTATGCAAGGTGATCGTTGGATGAAATATCGCACCAATATTATCGAGTCCAGTGTGCAATACTGTCTTTCCATTAATAAATTGAGGATAGAAAGGTTTCAAAGCTTCAAGGACCTTTTCTGTCCCAGTAGCGGGAAATGCTGCTAAGGGAACCGCATCTTTAATCTTGTGGATTAATGCCTGAGCGGGACCTTGGGATCGAGAGGCATAGATAAAGGTTTGTGTTTCCGCCACAATGACGTCGGCTGAGCACCCGTTTTTTGACAGAATTTTTCTAAACTCAAATGCACCAAATGTTCGACCAGGATTCAGCACAATGATCTGACCGTTCCTTAAAAACGGGGAAATCTTTTCAGCAATTTCTGCATGTGCAAAGGCAGGCACCACCACCATAATAATTTTACTGGCCTTCACTGCTATTTCAATATCTGAGGTCATTAAGGCGATTTCTCCAAAGTCTTGAACAGCTCCCTCATTTTTTAAGGAGATTCCGCCTCTTTCACTGATCGATTCGATATTTTTCCATGTCCGGTTGAATAATGTGACCTTAGCGCCCATTATTGCTAAATGAGCCGCCATCGCTTTTCCACCATTTCCAGCCCCCATTACGGTAATCTTCTCAGCTTTTTTCATTATTATCTCCTTTATAGTCTTTGTAAAACTCTATCTTTCTCTGTTATCGATTTTCCTGTCGTTTTTTCAACTGCCACACAGGCCCCTCGATGGTCAATCATGGTAGAGATTTCACCTCTTCCATGGGGATTGTTAAGTAATTGAGGTGCATCTAAAAATCCTTCTGTGACCGCCGCTGATAGAACTGCAGGGTCAGTTAAAGGGTCAATTGAATTACTCTGGCTAAGTTGACAAATTGCCTCTATCAACAATTTTGCGTCAGTTATTAGTTCTTGTACTCGAAGTTGAATATTTTCAGAACTGGTCAGATCAATCTGGCTTTGAAGAGCATGTTCGATTGCTTTCCGAGCCATTTTGGATGATTCGACAACCTCCAACCCTGTTACTGCATGATCTGCTTCAGGATACCCAACCACATGAACAATATCTGGCTTAAGTGCCATTTGGACATAAACAGTGGTCGCTAGGTGTGCTTTTGCCTGTTCCAAATCAACAGGATAGCTCAATAAGCCCGTACGCGTTTGTTTCCAGGTTTTAAAATTTGGTGTTTCCAGATCGGATACTAACTCCATAAGTGCCAACATTTTTGCAATGTCCATCGCAGATGAAGTCCCAGGAGGACTATTGAACATCAATTGAACAATATGATCCTTGACACCAAATGCCCTTGCGTTATAAGCAGCCAAATATGCAGAAACAACAAATATCACATCAGATGCATCTCTCATGCCCCAATGGTGGGCTTCATTGGCTTCTACTGGAATATTTCGTTCTCCATACCATCCCATTAATTTCTGGTGCTCCCGAATTGATCCTTCCAAATCCCAGGGACCGCGTCCATCCATTTTATTGAACCAAAACAGCGGCACCGCTGCCCACGCGATATTGATCGTCTCAATGTACATTTCAGCTAACTGAAGGAAATCATCCGTACCGGAATAAGTTCGCATCAGCGGGAAATTCCCGCTCCGAGACGCTTCATATAATTTTTGGTAGTCCTCGGCGGTCCGCACAGGGACCCCCCCAGCACCCATGCGTCGTTTAGTCTGGCGTTCGGGGTGAAAGAAGTTTTCCTGTGCATCCTGGTCAATTCCAAGAGAAATTACATCCACCATTTTTGAATCTGCAATTTGTTTGATACCGTCAAGCGTAGATTGCATGGTGGGCAACCCAAAATGATGACGGATCAATGGAAATGGGGATTTCCACTTAATCCGATCCACTGTCTTTTGTGGAAAACTCTGCTCTTCTTGTATTTTGATCCTTTGCCCTTTTAGGTAAGAAACTACTTCCTCAGTGGATTCAGTGCCATTAAAACAAATCTCAAAGAAATTCAACTTTTCAATTCTTTCAACAATGGGTGGCGTACCCCCAAAAGCAAAATTCACGCCTTTACTTTTTAAGGCATCTGCTTCTTCAGCAAATTCCCCTAATAATCGTTCGCCATTTTCTGGTGTAAGCCGATACGAAACACCCACTAAATCAGCTTTCTCTATTTCCGCGACCTCAAGAATTTTTTTAATCGGTGTCGCTGGCCCAAGGAAAATAACTCTCCATCCCACTTGCTCTGCAAGTCGGAGGAAATTAGACACCCCAGCCACATGAACACATTCCCCAATTGCGGCGGCGACAATTGTTTTCATTGACCACTCCTTATTCATATCAATTACTTAAATTAGATATAAACCTTTTATGCTCTCCCCTGACTACCCAACAGCAAGAGATAAACATAAAAATATGTTGAAACTAATTTCAATACCTTATTTAGAGAGGTAAAGAGGTTCAGACGATTAATCTGAGCAACAATTTTGAATTATTTATTTGAATTTCGAAGAAAAACAAAAAGACTTGGCAGGAATTACCAAATCTCAAGAATCGCCAAGTTTATTAAACCTAGTTCAATTTAACTCCCCCCGTCATTGATGAAATTATTTTCCAATGTCTCGAAATTTCTTAGAACCAATTACTCCATGTTTCTGAGGACGCCTGTTATTTCAGGGTCCAATAATCCAATTTATCTAATTATATCATGCTTCTCTGGTTGCCTTATTCCTGGCAAATTGGACTATTCTTTTCTTGGATTATGAGAACAATATCAATTTATGGGCCCGGAAGGATTCGAACCTTCAACCAAACGTTGCAGAATATACTTGTCCACATGGTAGTACTTAGTCCAATTTGACTATAGTTTCTATTCTTGAGGTGAGTTATTCTCCATAGTTTACAGGCTATATGCACCGAAATTGCACCAAATTGTATAAATTTAGGAAATGTGGCACTACTCGCCAATCGGCTAAATTGTTGGGACGATTACTGATCGTTAATCACCAAGTATTTCTTTCGCCAATTCAATCTGTTTAATAACTGTTTTTGGAGCAGTCCCCCCCACACCATCTTTTTTGTTTATCGCCTTATTAAAATCAATTATCTTTTCAATATCGTCTTCAAATTCTATAGCAATATTTTGTAAAACACGGGATGGGATTTCAGATAGTGAAACGCTATTCTCTTCGGTGTAGCGAATCAATTCCCCAACTTTTTGGTGTGCTTCACGGAAGGGAACACCTTGGTTAACCAAGTAATCAGCCAAGTCGGTTGCCAGCATTGCTTCGTTTAAATGGGCAGACATTTTTTCAGGAAAAATGATCAGAGACTCGATAACTCCAACAACCACTGAGAGGGTTAGCTTAAGATTATCCACGCTATCAAACAAGGCTTCTTTATCTTCTTGCAAATCTTTGTTATACGTTGAAGGTAAGCCCTTTAGGACAATCAATAAATTGACAAGTGCTGAAATGATCCGCCCAGATTTTCCACGGGCCAACTCCATTGAATCCGGATTGCGTTTTTGCGGCATCAGGCTGGACCCGGTGGAATAGGCTTCTCCGATTTGTAAATAATTGAAGGCTGGATTACTAAACAGGATAATATCTTCCGCTAAATGGCTAATATGCACTGCTATCAGAGAGTTAGCGAACAAGATTTCCGCTACAAAATCCCTGTCGCTTACTGCATCAAGGCTGTTCATACTGATCGCATCCATCCCCAACTCTTCCGCGATTTTAGAGCGGTCAATATCAAATGGATTGCCTGCTAAAGCACCTGACCCAAGCGGGGAAACTGCTGTTCTTGCCAGAATATCGTCCAAACGGGCTTTATCACGCTCAAACATCCAAAAAAAACTCATCAGCCAATGGCTAAATAAGATCGGCTGGGCAGGTTGCAAATGTGTAAAACCCGGCATTATTACATTAATATGTGCATTTGCTTTTTCTATTAATTTCTGCTGTAGCTCCTCAAGCAAATGCTTGATAAGCTTAATCTCTTCCATGATAAATAGACGCAAATCCAAGGCAACCTGGTCGTTCCGGCTGCGGCCAGTATGTAATTTTCCAGCTGTTTTCCCGATCAACTCAAACAAACGTCGTTCAACAGCAGTATGAATATCTTCATCCCCAGCTTTAATTTCAAATTCACCAGTATCAAATTCATCTCTAATTTTTCCGAGACCTTGTTGAATACTAATATTTTCTTTGCTGGTCAGCAATCCTGCCAAATGTAAAGCCTCGGCATAGGCCAAACTACCCTGAATATCCACAGAATATAGTCGATTATCAAATCCAATACTGTCATTGAATTTTTTCATCACGTCATTCTGATCTTCTTTGAAGCGCCCGCCCCATAATTTCATAGGAGTCTCCCGGCAGATTGAATAGCTGGATAATATCCAGTCACTCAATCTGGCAATTTTAAAGTTTAGTCACGTTTAAATTTCGAATAATCTGGGGCGCGGAAACGGCTTTTTCCTGTACCCTCAATGGAGAGAAGTGCATCAATCTTCATTGGCAGCCCCCAAAGATTGATAAAACCTTTTGCATCTTGCTGATCATAAATGTCCATCTGCCCAAAGGAGGCATAATCTTCACGGTATAAGCTATAAGGAGATTTACGTCCACAGGTGATGATATTTCCTTTATATAATTTCATGCGCACATGTCCAGTAACATTCTTTTGAGTTACTGTTACAAATCCATCCAATGCTTCTCGCAGTGGAGAGAACCATTTACCATCATAAACCAATTCAGCATAGCGCAATGCGATCATATGCTTATAGTGCAGTGTGTCTTTATCAAGACATATACTCTCAAGTTCCTGATGCGCTTTATATAAGATTGTGCCGCCAGGTGTTTCATAAATGCCATGCGACTTCATCCCAACCAGGCGATTCTCAACGAGATCTATACGACCTACTCCGTGTTTACCACCAATTTTATTTAATTGCTCTACTAATTCTACGGCCCCTAATTTTTTGCCATTAAATCCGATCGGGGTTCCTTCTTTGAATTCAACTACAATCTCTTCTGGGGTATCAGGAGAAATATGTGGACTTTGGCTAAGGGTATACATCTCTTCTTCGGGTTCTTCCCAGGGATCTTCAAGAATACCGCCTTCATGACTCATATGCCAAATATTTCGATCCCGACTATAAATAGATTTTTTTGATTGTCCCAGAGGAATATTATTTTTATCCGCATAGGCAATTGCATCCTCTCGACTGAGTATATCCCATTCGCGCCATGGGGCGATGATGCTCAAAGTAGGATTCAATGCCATTGCAGAAACCTCGAAACGTACCTGATCATTACCTTTACCTGTGCAACCATGAGCCAAACCATCTGCGCCTTCCTCTTCAGCGATCTCTACCTGGCGCTGGGCGATCAAAGGACGGGCAAATGAAGTTCCTAATAAGTATTTCCCTTCGTAGGTCGCTCCCGCTCGCATGGTAGGGAATACATATTCAGTTAGAAATCTATCGCGTAGATCTTCAATGATGATCTTGCTAGCACCGCTATTGAGTGCTTTTTCTTCAAGACCATCTAATTCTTCATTTTGGCCAAGGTCAGCTGTGTAACAAATAACCTCACATCCATAATTTTCGATCAGCCAATGCACAATGATAGAAGTATCTAAGCCACCAGAATAGGCGAGAACAACTTTCTTTGGTTTAGGTTGAATTTGCATACTTTTTTTCTCCTGTTTATTCTTTGATTGATTAGGTACGGTAATGTCTGTTGATGGTTATTAGTCATGGCTCAAATCACAAGTCCAGAGCCAATAATTGCAATCCTCTAGCCCAATATCGAGAGATATCTCCCATGGTTCAACTTGAAGCAATTTTTGACCAATGCCCAACCTCTATATCCTGTTCCTCCATATAGTCCCACTTTTATGCTCTTCATGTTCTTCTCCCATAACAAAAAAAGCCCCCGGAAATCCGGGGGCTTTTTAGTTTACTTAGAAATTACTCAAATTCTATCCAAACCTCAAATAACCAGACTTCAGTTGATAAGTCAGGTGGGTGAATCGAGCTCGAAGTCGTAAGGATAAAATTTTCATCATAATTTGTTTTTATTAAGTTGAGTGAGTTTAATCGAAAAGTGAATATCCGTCAATGACTTTCAATGACTTTCAATGACTTTCAATGACTTTCAATGACATTATCAAGAATAAAAGAAGTGGTGTATTCTATATTTTTTTAATATATAACCTCCGGGAGGAGATCATTGAAAACTGAACTATATTTGGGGCTTTACCCCTACCTATTGTGGATCCGGAAAAATTCGAACTTTCAACCAAACGTTACAGCACATTGATATCCACAGACCAGGATAGAGTCTATTATGTCTAAAGTTTCCAATTTTAAGAGTAGTTTTTGTCCATCCTGTCTACATTGTCCATGGTTTCCAGGATATCTGCAACAAAACTACACCAAACCTGCACCAATTTTGATATTGTCAGGAAAGGTGGCTCTGTATTTTTACAATATTAACTTATTTTGATTCTGAGGAAAAAATCTAGATGATAAGAAAAATATAAATCTCTTAAGTCTTTGTTAAGATAGGCAAGGTCAACTTCAGCAATGAAAACAAAAAACAGGAAATAAATCAGCGGTTTTTTTCGAAAAACTAACCTGATTGGCAACTAGTATTCCAATTATCAACATTATTTCCCTATACTATACGAATATTTTTTGTTACCTTTGAATTTTCAACTTGTATATTAAATCATTTCTTAATACTAAACTGAGATTAAAATCATCGAACTGAGCATGTAGGCTGAGGCATATTTAAAAAGCCCAAAGATTAATTTTTCCGATGAGTTGACCGCGCTAGAGACAGCCAAAAATAGCAAACCTGCTGACATGACTGCCATGATCCGGAAATACCCTATTGTGATCCCAACACCAAAAGCTGAAATCCCCATAATAGTAGCTGCCAGCACACTGGAAACAGCTATTATTTTTTTAGTAGTAGCTATCCCATATACAGATGCAAATGTCGGCACTTTTGCAAAATTATAATCTGCCAAATAACGGATGTTAAAGGTCATGATATGTGTTGGGATCCAAAACAAGACACTGGCGGCTAAAGCAATTCCAATCCAATCAATTTCCCCTATACCTAAAACCCGGCCAGCTAAAATCGGCATCCCTCCCGATAGTCCACCCCAGATGATGCTCCATGCGGTACGGCGTTTTAGCCAAATAGTATAGATTACGACATCAATGAAAAATCCAGCAAAAACAACTAAACCGAAGAGCGTGTCAAGCATCACAGCCCAACTGATGCCAAAAATAAATAATCCTAAACCTAATGATAAAGCTTCATTTGGCTGGACTAGTTTTGCAGGTAATGGTCGCCTTTGGGTGCGCCCCATTCGGGAATCTATATCCCGATCAAACCACATATTTAGCACAGTGCTGCCACTAATTGTTAATAACAAACTCCCAGTCAGAGAAAGCAATATTGGTAAGTTAGAAACTGGACACCTACTACTCATATAACCGGCTAAACCAGTAATCAATAAAAGCGTCGTTTGAAGGCTTTTGATTAACGGCCAATATTTTTTGCGAATATTTTTGACTGCCTGGTTTAGAGTTTTTCTTTTATTAGTTTGAAGCATAATCATAAATTCTCCGGGTGGGATATGAGTTGATTACAACATTGGCAAACTGTTATATGTAAATAGATTTGAGAATCGTTTTTTAATATCTTGCATGAAGAAACCTCCAAGAAAATTTGAAAATTCACCTTGATTGTAGAATTTCTATTAAAAGTTATCAGAAATAGCCAATTTAGTCTTTGATAAATAGTAAGTTCTAAAGCGGAATTTCCTCCATATTTTTAACTGGAAAAGGGGAAATAACTGGGGCTATCTAATGCCTACCCCAGATGTAAATCGACCGTATCTGGAATTGAACAAGTTTCTAAACATTCCAGACAACGGATGCATTCTGTTGATTGAGTATTCTCTGGAATAGCAGGGATATCCACAGGACATTCATTTTCACAGCGTGCACAATTAGTGCAATTATGCTTGTCAATATCGATATGGATTAGAGAAACCTTGTTAAAAATCGCTAACCCAGCCCCCAAAGGGCACAAATATTTGCAAGAAAACCGCTTATTTAGTAATGAAGACAATACAAAAACCACCATTACAATACCCAATAGTGGAGTATCCCAATGAAAACTAAAGATAGCACGTGCTGGGCAAATATCATGTAGAGGAGGATATATTGCCTTGGTGCTAACTATCAGAATCAAACCTAAGATTAAATACTTTATGTAACGTAACCATTTATCAATTTGAGGGATTATCTGAACCGGAAAACGTGCCTGGCTTTTCTTGCCCAAAGGTTTGTTTTTCTCGCCACTTAAACGCCTCGCCCAAGCAGCGAACATATCTTGCAGGGTGCCCAAAGGACAAATCCAGCCACAAAAAGCTCGCCCTGTAAACAAGGAGACCCCCAGCACTGCTAATAAAACGGAAAAGTTGAGAAGATTGGTAGTTAGGAGTGTATCTCCAGTAGTTAAATAAACCCACATAGTTTCTATCCCCCCAAAAGGGCAAAAAGCATCAAAGGCTCCGCCCTTTGGTGATTCTCCAGGCAGTAAATGTCGAAGCCCGATCAAAAATGTTAATATCACAAAACCAATTTGCATCCAGCGGCGAATAATGGAGAGATCACTTTTTTTTTGCATCATTTAATATCGACCTTGGATTTTAATGAGATGGAGCAAAACCCGTTGCCATTCCAACAATAAAAAATACAATAAAAGCAACAAGCACTATATAAGGAAAAAATTCTTTGTTTATTTTCATAATCATCCTAATTTACAAACAGCTATTTAATTCTTTGAAACAAGGTGAATGAGGTTTAATGGTCTTGGTGCTTTGGTATTTAACACCCTAAAACTGAAGCCATGTGGGAAATTACCGAAGTCTTAGTGACCTACATGCGTCAAGTTCGAGAAGTTTTATATGGCTATTCTTTTCATCCAATCGCAGGGCTGTTATCCCGTTTACTCTTGACTCATTATCAGCCAATTGAGGAGAAACCTCTTCCTAGAGATTTGACACCTGATGAAATTGCTGGCAATATCGGTACCACCCGCCAGCTGGTCAGCAAAATACTTCACCATTTTGCCAATGATGGCATGATCGAAATAAGCCACATGCAATTCATTTTTAATAATCGAGACCAGCTAGAAAAACTCGCAAAGAGGGATTAGATTAGGAGATCCAAAGCAAGAGGGCTATGGATCTCCTTTTGACAAAACAATTGAAGATTTACTCAACTGAAGCTGTTAGCAGGCGGTCCTTGAAGAATGGGATTATCAACATGACAACCAAACTCAACCCCATCAATGCTCCCAAAGCATAATCAAAAGTTACGTGGCGGACATAATGGGTTGCACCACTAACGATAAGTGAGACAAGCCCACCAATTACGGTTAAGTAATAACCTGATTTTTGGCGAGCACCTAGTTTGTAAATGGCAGCAATAAGAAGACCAGCGCTTACCCATAAACCTAACCACCCGAAATATGTAATCGCAATTCCATCAGCGAACAAAGGGCGTTTTAGATGCCCGAATAGAATCCGGAAAGCAGCATGTCCATTTGCAAAAGCTTCTGCGGCAGTGACACCCAACATTAAGAAAACCAAGAAATCAACAACTTTTTGCTTCACATCACCTTTGTCTGCCAATAAGATCATAAAGTAAGGAATTAGACCAATAGCCATAATAAAAACTGCTGGAGGGAACCCACCTTCCTTACTACCAACAAAATTCATCCATGGAACAATCATATATGCCCCACCCATGGATGGGACTGCTAAACACAAAAGGGATAATCCTCTCGCCCAAGGTTTACCATCAAATAATTTTTTAACGACAACCAACAACGCGATACCACCTATTACGCTCATGGTTCCCCAGAATGGGTAAAAGAAGCTAACTAACCATGTAGTCAAGGTCAATAATGGAGCTTTTGGATTGCCATCAGCAGTGAATTGTTCAATTCTTTCCAATTGATTGGTTAAAATCGGGTTAACCATATCAAATGCAATAAATGGAACCAAAGCAATCATCAACAAGGCGGCGATAATGACTACCGCAACAACAGTCTTACGAGTTTGAACCTTTGTTTGTTGTAACATCAATTTCTCCTTTATAATAAGTAAATGATTTGTGATAAATGTAACAAATAAAGGCTTTGTTTTCCTTGATAAATATTAAGGTTTTCTTATTTCTCTACTATATGAAATAATGAGGGTACAAATTTATGGAAAGAAGTACATTCCACCAAGCTGATATATTCAAAAATTTACCTGAACACGAGCGAATAAACTTGCTAAAAGAAGCTAGGGTTCGAAATTTATCTAAAGGGGAATATTTAGCACACCAAGAAGATATCTGGCCTTATGTGGTTTTTATCAAAAAAGGTCAACTGCGCTGGATAATGCTCTCTACAAGTGGAAAAGAACACCTTCTATTTAATTTGGAGTCTCCTGAAGTATTTTGGGCACATTCAATTTTTGACGGAAATCCTATGCCAGCAAGTTTAGTAGCTGCAAAAAAAACAACTGCGCTTATTTGGAATCAAGAAACAATATTGAGTTACTTGCGTCGCTATCCAGATGTAATGTGGGAAATCACCAGAAAATTAACTGGCATCATGCGCCAAGCGAGAGAGATCATATACGGTTTAGCTTTTAAACCAGTTGCAGGCAGATTGGCTACATTACTCATTCAACAATGTGCAGATAGCACTGGAACTTCAATAGAAAGAAATTTTACTTTGGTTGAATTAGCTTCAACTGTAGCATCATCCCCAGAAGTAGTCTGTCGTTTGCTTTACCAGTTTCAGGAAGACGGTATTCTTGAAATTACAAGGGCGAGCATCAATATTAACAACATGGAAGCTTTAGAAAACGCCAAAAAGGATTAAGTCCCAACAAATATTTTTTTGGTAAAACCGAAAAAATATTTTCTACATCGACTCCTGAGAATATAAATCAAATTTTATTTCAATTTTCCAAAATTGTGATTTTGCTTAGGGTTATTCCCCCGAATATCGAGTAGTTGCCCCGGAAGGAATCAGCTTTCAACCAAACGTTACAGCACATTGATATCCACAGACCAGGATAGAGTCTATTATGTCTAAAGTTTTCAATTTTAAGAGTAATTTTTGTCCATGGTTTCCAGGCTATCTGCACCAAAACTGCACCAAATTGGATAATTTCAGGAAAGGTGGCTTTGCTAATCAATAATGGAGATATTCTAAATAATCCATTTATAATCTAGTAAAGACAGTTTAATTCTATCTTAGTTTACTTTTATCAAAACCCATTATTACCCTAAGATTTTAGAACAATTTTTATAGCCTCATTTTTTGGATCATTTAATAAATCAAATGCTTCCTGAGCATCATTGAATGAAAACTCGTGGGTAATTAAGGACTTTAGGATAAAATTCCCCTGTTCGAGCAATTTTATCCCATCCTGAAAGTCCCAATTGTATCCCTGAGTACCCTGCAAACCTATTTCTTTTTGAACAAATATATTTGCTGGTAAATTTAATTTTTCTTGTTCAAACAATCCCAATAAAATCGCCAGTCCCCCCTTCTTTAATACTTGTAAAGCTTGAACCAATGTGACCTCAAGTCCAACCGCTTCAAAGGAAACATCGACTCCCAATCCTTCTGTTAAGTTTATGATTTTTTCAACCGTTTTTCCTTCTATATTATTAAATATACCGGTTGCACCCAAATCTTTTGCTTTATTTAACCGAAATTTGTTGACATCCACCAAAAATGTAGAAACTCCAGATTGTTTACATAGCAAATGAATGATTAATCCCACAGCTCCCGCCCCAAATATTGCCACTCGTTGCCCGATCTGAAGGTTTGCCTTCTTAACTGCATGCAAAGCTACCGATAAAGGTTCGATCAATGCCCCTTCCTCGAAAGACAAACCCTCGGGAATTTTATGAGCATATTTCTCTGGAACCACAATATAAGGAGTAATTCCTCCTTGCCCCACTCTATATTGGAAACTGATATCTGTACAAAGATGATATAAACCGCGAACACAATAGTGGCAAATATCGCAATTGATTACTGGTTCAACAGCTACTCCATCTCCGATATTCAAATTCGTTACTCTCTTTCCTACATCCACAACCTCACCCGAAATCTCATGACCTACAGCCATAGGGAGAGGAGCTGCAGGATGCAAACCCTTAAAAATATGGAGATCACTTCCGCAAATCGACGTTGCTTTAATTGCAATTTTGACATCCAAATCGCCCATCTCTGGCAATTTTTTTTCTTGGAACTCTATCTTGCCTGGTGCGGTAACAATCGCCATTGGATACTTTTCTTCCATCATTCAACCTCTGCAACTACTGAATTTGATAATAATCCGATTTTTTCAATATCAATTGAAATCAAATCACCGGGCTTTAATAATATCCTCGGATCTGGAAAATCACCAACTTTTTTAGGAGAACCCGTAAGAATAATATCCCCCGGTTCAAGCGTTGTCAGTTCCGAAATATAGCTGACTAATTCTCGAACACCAAAAATCATTTCGCCAGTGCTGGCACTTTGCACGAGCACCCCATTTAATTTTGTAGAAATTCCCAAATCCTCTGGGGAAGGAATTTCATCTGACGTAACCAGTGTGGGTCCGAGAGGACAAAAAGTGTCAAACATTTTCCCGGATGTCCACTGTGTGCTTCGTTCCTGTACATCAATTGCGCCCACGTCATTTGCGATAGTATATCCAGCTACATAGTCTAAAGCTGATTCAATGGATACTTGTTTGGCCCTTTCCCCAATTACGACTGCTAATTCCCCTTCATATTGAACTGCCTTACTGATTTTTGGAATCTTAATTGATTGGTTATGGCCAATCACTGAACTCGCAACCTTATGAAATAAGATCGGGTAATGAGGAAGATCAAGCGAATCACTATTTTTTGCTGAGGGATAATTTAATCCTACACAGATTATTTTCCCAGGTTTTGATACTGGGGATAAATAACGGATTTTTTTTTGGTAAACCAAATCACTTGGGGGCTCAATTTCATCACTTATTTCTATTAATTTTTTTGAAATCTGAGAAAATTCTGTATCCAAGGCTAAAATTTCAATAGGAGTGTTGGAAAATCTCCTTAAAAATTTCTTATTTACATCTAAATGCTCAAGAGCTGAAACCAAATCGATTACTTTCTCATTATACAAATATCCAATTCGGATTTCTTCTTCTACTTGAAACTGTAAAATTTTCACGGAATGCTCCAGAATAAGGTCGGATCAAGAAAAATTTGGATCACGTTTTTCTAAAAAAGCGTTTCGGCCTTCTTGGGCATCTTTTCCCCGGCCGGTTAACACTCTTTGTTTTTTTTCTTCTGCCAAACCTGCTTCGATCCCGTCATTAAGACCCACAATAACGGATCTTTTTGTTGCAGCAATTCCCGAGGAAGAGTTTTTTGCGATGCTTTTCGCATATTCGATAGCCCTAACGAGTAATAATTCTTCAGGAAAAACAAACTCCACCAATCCAATTTCTAAAGCTTCATTAGCGTCTATTGTCCTTCCGGTAAACAGAAGATCTAGGGCTCGACCTCGTCCTACGATTCTGGGCAGACGTTGGGTACCACTCCCAGAAGCAAAAGCACCAACCTTTACCTCAGGAAAACCAAATTTTGCAGTTTCGCTCGCAATTCGAATATCACAAGCTAAAGACAACACTGCCCCCCCGCCGAATGCAAAACCGTTGACAGCTGCAATAATTGGAAGGGGGGATTTTTCGATGGCAGCATTCAAACCTGCTTCGATGTAATCGTTTTCCAAAAGCCAGCCTACCTCTGTACTAAAATCTCTAATATCCGATCCGACAGAAAATGATTTTTCTGAGCCAGTTAGGATAATACATCTTGTTTTATTATCATTTTCCAATTCAGCTAGATTTTTTTGGAGTGCTTGTTTTACTCCAAATCGAAGAACCCCTAATGGTTCAGATTGGATTTTAATCAATGCAATTCCAGCACTAGGATAACTCAGATCAATTGCTTGCCGTTCAATTTCAGACATTAGTTATCCTCCGGCAATCCTTTGAGCCGATTCGGCAAATTCAATTGCGGCTTTCTCAATAATTCTTCTGCATAATTCATTGGCCCAGGGAGAAATAACCGCTCATCCATCAATTCAAGATCATCAGCTATTTGTGGTTTAAATCCCATATGGTCTAATATATCATTTCCAAGGTCAATTCCCGGGGCAACTTCGCTAAGGACCATTCCCTTTTCATTTACAGTGAATACTGCCCTTTCTGTAATAAATATTATTTCTTGTCCTGATTCAAAGCCAAACTTTCCGTTAAAAGAAATTTGATCCAACTGATCTACAAATTTCCCGAATTTTCCCTCGTTGTTGATCAGGGTTTTGCCATTTTGCCAAGTTATATCTAGTCCCCCCGCCGTAAAGGTACCGCTAAAAACCACTTTCTTTCCATTTTGAGCTATATTCTGAAAACCACCAATTCCGATAATCTTTTCACCAAAACGGCTGACATTTACACTGCCATTTGGATCAACCTGAGCAAACGAAAGGAATGCCAGATCTAATCCACCTCCATCGTAAAAATCAAATTGATAGGGTTGGTCTATCATCGCATCATAATTCATTGCTGCGCCTGCATCACTCCCAGAGGCTGGCGCCCCCCCAATCAGCCCCTGCTCATTTGTCAGGACAATCTGATCCAAAAAACCTTCTTCTGCTGCAATATTTGATATCCCGGTAGATACCCCCGCGCCTAAATTACAAATCGCCCCTGGGAATAATTCCATTGCAGCTCTGCGTGCAATTACCTTCCTCGCATCTAGATCCAATACTTTGATCTCTGAAAGAGGGACGCGAAGTTCCCCAGAGTAAGACGGGCTATAAGACATTTTATAGGTTTGCATCTGGTCTGGCTCTACAACGACCAAGTCCACCAACATGCCAGGTATTTTTACGTCTTTAGGATTCAATGTCCCATATTTAGCAAGTCTCTCAACTTGAACGATCACAACCCCCCCACCCCGCTTTGTTGCCTGTGCCATCGGTAGCATTTCGCCAAAGACCGCCTCTTTTTCCATTGTGATATTCCCCATTTCATCAGCAGTGGTTCCCCGCAAAAAGGCTATGTCCACATGATATGGCTTATAGAATAGCCATTCGTTCCCTTCTACTTCCATGACTTTTACCAGATCATCTTTAGCTGATTCACTTTGCCGACCACCTCCATTTCGGGGGTCCACAAATGTATGCAACCCTACTTTAGATAACAAGCCTGGTCGTCCTGAAGCCATTTCTCTCATTAATTGAGATAAAGATCCCTGGGGTAAAGTATAGGCCTCAACCTCGTCCTTTTTTGCCATCTCTTGTATTGCCGGGGTATTTACCAAAGCACCAGTTACGATTCTTTTCAAGAGGTTAGGATATGCCAATCTGCTTACCCCCTGGTCGACCATATCTCCAATCCCCACTGGATGTAATAATGTTAGATTTTGCGGTGTGTTTTCTTTGAGAAATCGTGATTGAAGTGCTTTGATCAAACCTTCAGGGACAGCATGCCCCCCCCCTGACCCACCGATCAGGATTAAATCATCGTTTTGTATATAACTGATTGCTTCTGAAAATGATACGATCTTCACTTGGTTTTCCTTACTTTGGTAATGCCGCCTTAATTTCTTTCATTTTATCGGCTTCGGGTTTTTCCTTATAATATTCGTCCAACGGGTAACAACCAGAGATCAACCCTTTTCGAGGAGCTGTCGTACAATCGCTAAATGTGCGGCAGATCTTTTTTCTAGCAAGTACATTCCCAGATAATACATCTGAGGGCATTTCTGGGTAGGATAGAACCATTCTGCCTAAGCCTACAAAATCAACCATATTATCTCGTACAACCTTTTGGGCCACATTCGGTAACCAATCCTGTAAATAGCTATAGCCAGAACCAACTATTGCCATGGATGGGCAAGCTTCCTTATATTTCGCAACAATATTGATCTGCCTTGCCACACCTACTAGGGGATCTTCGGGGGGAAGATATCCATCTGAGGGGGGGAAATAAGCAGGACGAGTAAAATGAGGATTGTAATAAGGACTTGCTGCGGATAAATTTAACAATTCTATATCTAGAGATTGGAGTAATTCTAAAAATAGGAATGGTTCGATAAGGTCTATTTTAGTCGGATCATCCTTATCTCCACCAAAAGCAAAAGGATACTTTCCATTTGCATCTCGATAGTCCATTTGTAACCCAATTCCATCATCTCCCCCGCGGAATGGGGGGAAATCAAATGCGCTCAACCGCACACCGATCATTAATTCCGGTACTTCCTGTCGTATACCTTTTACGATTTCTCTCAAAAACCGGGTGCGATTTTCAAAACTTCCCCCATAAGGTCCTGGTCTAGAGTATGCACTTAGAAACTCATGCCCCAAATAACCATGACAATGTTTGATATCCACAAATTCAAATCCAATTTCATGAGCAAGTTTGGCAGCTTGAATGAAATCCCGAATTAAACTTTCAATTTCCCCATCAGAGATTATTGAAGCTTTAGAATCAATATTAAATATTTTTGTTAATACTGGATGATCATATAAGATTCTAGGCTCTAATTTTGTTTTTTCATTAGGCCGTGCAAACCTGCCGGAATGAGTAAGTTGTAAACCTACCAATAGATCTTCGTCATCTCCATTATGCTCAATATGTGAATCAATTAAGGATATGCGAAGGTCTGCCAAACCTTTTTTAGTATAGTCGTTAATCATTAATTGGTTGGGGTTTGCTCGGCCCCCTGGGTTTACTGCAACTGCTTCTCCCCCCCAGATTAATTTTGCACCGCTTTTACCAAAATTTTGCCACCGCCGGGTTGTATCTTCTGTTGGCAAACCCTCTGTTGTTCCATCCCATCCTTCCATAGGAAGAATGGCGAAACGGTTCCCGATCTTTCTGCCATTCTTTAGAATTCTTGGTTGGGCCATAGGGCTATCAGGGCCGTGTTCCAACTTATCCTCAAGAGGCAGATTAATCCCCAATTCGTTTATATACTCCCTAAAATCTTCAGCTGTTTTAAACCGGGCCATCCGGGCATATTTTTTTACCATCACCATTCTCCTCTACAATACCGGGTTGCCTATCCTAGTCTCTTTGATCCATCCCAAACTTTGCCTGGCCTTTTGCGTAATAGATGAAAAATCTCCCGCAGAGACAGCCTCTTTGGTAACGAGTTTGCTCCCCATGCCCACACAAGCCACACCTGCATCAAACCATTCCTTTAAATTCTCTTTGGTGGGAGAAACACCCCCAGTAGGCATTAATCTTGTCCATGGCATAGGTCCTCGGATTGCTTTTACAAATTCTGGTCCACCAACTTGTTTCCCTGGGAAAATCTTGCAAATCTCAACACCTAATTCTTCCGCAGTTGAGATTTCGGTTAGGGATCCACAGCCAGGAGAATAAGCTATTTTCCTGCGATTACAAATTTTTGCGACTTCTGGATTTAATACCGGCCCGACCACAAAATTTGCACCAAGTTGTATATATAGTGAGGCAGTACCCGGGTCTAAAACTGAACCAACCCCAAGGATGCATCGTTCATCATCCTCAAATCTTCTAATTAACTCGCCAAAGACAATATGTGCTTGGTCTCCACGGTTCGTAAATTCTATACTTCTTATCCCGCCATCCAAACAAGCTTTAATTATTTTTTCCGCAGTTTCAATATTCTTATTGTAAAAAACAGGGATTAACCCTGTTTCGATCATATTCGTTAAAACTTGCATTCTGTTGTGTTTTGCCATCTTTTCTCCTCTTATCTACTTACCCGACCAGAACCATCCCCTGACATTAACTTTTCTACCTCTGCCACTGATACTAAATTAAAATCACCAAAAATTGTATGCTTCAGCGCTGAGGCTGAAACTGCAAAATTTATCGCTTTTGTTTTATCTTCACCAAAGTTAATCAAACCATAAATTAGCCCAGCCATAAAACTGTCCCCACCTCCAACTCGATCAACAATATGGGTGATCTCATAATCAGGCCCATAAACCATTTCTCCATCCTGCCATAAAACAGCAGACCAACTATTATGACTCGCCGATTTCGATCCCCGCAAAGTAATTGCGATTGATTTTAAGTTGGGAAATTTTTCTGCAAGCTTTTCGCATACGTAAAGGTATTTTTCCGGGTTCAGTTTTCCAGAGGTTACATCTGATTCTGGGGGATGAATATTAAATACTTTTTCAGCGTCTTCCTCATTCCCTATTACCACATCACAAAGGGAAACCATTTCTTCCATAACTTCATCAGGTTGTTTTCCCCATTTCCATAATTTTTTCCTATAATTCAAATCGGTTGAAACGATTAAACCATGCTTTTTTGCTGCTTTGATCCCTTCTAAACATACTTGGGCAGCACCTTCTGATATTGCGGGAGTAATGCCTGTCCAATGGAACCATTCAGCATCTTTTAAGGCTCCGTCCCAATTGATCATATTTGTCTCTACAGTTGATAATGCAGATCCAGCCCGGTCATAAACCACCTTACTGCCTCGGCTAACCGCACCATTTTCCAAGAAATAAATCCCAAGCCGATCTCCCCCAAAAATAATATGGTCTGTGCCAACGCCATACTGCCTTAAATAATTTAAACACGCCTGCCCAATATCATTGTTTGGTAATCGTGTCACATAATTTGTTTCAATTCCAAAATTAGCCAAAGAAACTGCAACATTAGATTCTCCACCACCATATATCGCATCAAATTGATTCGCTTGTACAAATCTTAAATGCCCAGGTGGTGAAAGGCGTAGCATTATTTCTCCAAAAGTAACTACTTTCGCCATTGAATTCTCCTAATTATTTCTATAACCTCGAAAGGTGGAAACCACCATCCACATTGATCACTTCTCCGGTCGAATATGGCAGAAGATCACTAGCAATCGCCATAACTGCTTTTCCAATATCCTCGGGTAAGCCCCATCTACGGATCGGTGTAATACCTTGTTCTAAAATTAATCGGTCATATTTATCTTTCACACCTGAGGTCAAATCTGTTTTGATGATCCCGGGTCGAATTTCATAGACATTAATGCCATATTCAGCTAGTCGATCTGCCCATAAAGCTGTCATCATCCCAATTCCTGCTTTGCTTATACAGTATTCAGCTCTTGCAGGGCTGCTAGTGTACGCACTTATTGAACTCACATTAATGATTTTGGGGTTGGTTATTACCTCATCCTTGATCAATTTGATCATATGATTGGCGACCAGTTGTGTGAGGAAAAATGGCCCCCGTAAATTAATTCCCATTACCTCATCATAACTTTCGGTACCCACTTCCAACATGTCGACTCGCGCGCGCGGACCTACACCAGCATTATTAACCAACAAATCAATTTGGCCGAATTCACTTAAAGTCGCATCTGTGATTTTCGAAAAAGAGTCGATTTCTCCCATGTCGGCTTGAAGCACAAACCCTTTACCACCTAATTTTTCAACCTCTTCCCTGGTCTCATTTGCCGCGGCATCATTGCTCCGATAATTGATGACTATCCGCCAACCAGCTTCAGCCAAACTAAGAGCAATTCCCCGTCCAATACCCCGACTCCCCCCCGTAACAATGGCAACTTTGCTTTTCTCCATTACTCATCCTCCAATTCAAGGGCTTTGGCTAAAGCCTCTACGAAGAAATGCTCACCCCACATGACAGACTCAGAAACACCAAGTCCTTTCCGTTGATGATAAATACCCTCTTTTAATATCCCTTCCCAACCATCAGTATGAATTGCCAAATATTTTGGGCTTGTTAAAGTATCTAAAATTACCAATGCTGCGGATATATATTGAGAAGATTTTTCATCATTGTCAATCAGTTTAGCTAAATTCAATAATCCACTTGCAGTGATGGCTGCCGCAGAACTTTCTGCAATAGCAGTTTCAACCGGTTCTTCCCAATCATTGGGCGGAACACCGGGACCATAAATAGCATCCTCCGCAAAAGAAGTTCTCTCCAAATAAAAATCGGCACATGTTTGGGCGGCATCAAGGAACCTCTCATCTTTCGAAAAACTATAGGCAGTTCCAAACCCATATATCGCCCAGCCCTGTCCACGAGCCCAAGAGGAATCATCGCGCCAACCCTGATGCGTACTTTGACGAATAAACTCACCAGTTTCAAGATTAAATAATCCCTCATGAGATGTACTGCCGTCTCCCCTTATCAAATACCTGCGGGTTGTCAAACAATGTTGATTTACTTTTTCTAACAATTTTTGATCACCGGTTTCAATTGCGGCATAATAGATAATGCCCACATTCATCATGATGTCAATAAATAATGATTCTTCTGCAACAAATGATCGCAAATACTGACCTTTTTCCTTGAATCTCTTCCCTAAGGTCTTTCCAGCCGTGAGAACAGTTTCTTTTACTGATTTATCACCAGTAAGGTCATACCACCTTTTCCAAGTGGACCAGAAGAGGAAGCCTAGATCATGTACATCTCGATCATGTTTCCGTTCTTCTATTAAAAGGGAATAATGTTTAGCTTTTTCTTCCCACCAGGAATTTCCGGTGTTTTTATAAAAAATCCACATCATACCGCCCAAAAACCCCTCACACCAATTTGTCCAGGATTCTCCATCATGTTTCCATTTACCCTTTACTGTATACATTGGAAAAAAATCAGGGGAATTAGAAATCAAATTCTTTACTTGCATTTGAGAAAATTCAAAGGCTGTCTCAAGTTTGGGTCTCAATTTTTTAATTGAAGGTTTTTGGATCATCTAATTAATTCCTAATGTTATTATTTGTCTTCCCATTCAAAAACTGAATCCAGATCAGATTCTGATACGTCAAAAACCGAATTGAATGGGGGCAATTGTTCCCTGGTAACCCATTCTGGAAGACGGTCATCTGCTTTTGTAAATCCAGCCAATTTATTAAATTTCCTTTCAAAGGTTAGACTTTCTTGACCCATTTTCTTCAGGACACCCACTTCTTCTTCCCAACCATAAATCGCATTTAGCAAGGACGGTATCACATTTTCGTCTACGCCATAGCCAAACCCAGCAAATATGCAAGCACCCAATGAATCAAACCCAGCCATTGACAGCTGCTTATCTAAGGAGAGCTCTTTTTGTCCCTTTGGATCTCGGTGATCAACATTTGCTCGAATGGTCAATCCGCATGTATGATCGGCACCTTGGGGGGATGTCGCATAGGTAATTCCCGTTCCTTTTATTGCTCGAGGATCATAAGCTGAAAATGCCTGCCCTTTTGCCACTGGGACTCTTTCAACACCGAGTACCTTTCCAGTTATTGCAGCTCCATTTCCCAATATTCTTCCCAAAGGACTCCCTGCTCGGATCTCATCAAGCAATTCTAAAACTCTCTCCCCATCCCCAAATTTTAGTATGCCTGCATCCGCGGCTACACCTAAAGCCGCGCCAACCTCAATCGAGTCCATTCCTAGATCATTGACCTCATAATTTAATTTGGCAATGAAATCCATATCAGCAATACCTAAATTTGATCCCATCAAACCAATAGTTTCGTATTCTAGAGGAGAAACTGTTATGCCTTTGTCTAAGGTAACATAAATATTGGAACTTTGGATCGCACAACCCACCATACATGGATGGGAGGGATCACAATCTCCCCCGCGATCCAATAAATTTTCTCGCATCTTTTCACCCGATAAGTTTTCAGCCCCCTCAAAAGTACCCGAGGAGAAATTTCGTGTCGGTAAAGCACCAAAGGTGTCAACCATCATAGTGAGAGCTGCTGTGCCATAATCTTTATATACTTGAGTTTGTGGATGACCAAGCAAAGCTTTTGTATATGCTTTTCGAGCTTCTTTTAATCCTTGTCCGTCAGCAACCTTGGGTTTTTCCCCTTCGCTTCCATCGATGATTATCGCCTTAATTCCCTTTGAGCCCATTACTGCACCCATCCCACCTCGGGCTGCGATTCGGGAAGGTGCTTTATCTTTATCAAGATTCTGAATTCCCGCCGCACTTAACTCCATCTCACCAGCTGGCCCAATCATTGCTATCGCGACTTTTTCTCCATAAATTTCAATTAGTTTTTTTGAGGTCTCATAGACCCCCAAACCAGCTAGTTCTTCCCCAGATTCAAATCTCACTCCCTCCTTACTCACATGGAGCACTGTCCATGACTCATCTAAAGGTTTCTCTTCGATTATTAATGCTTTGATACCCAGACGCACGATTTGTAATCCAGTACGCCCTCCAGCATTGCTTTCCTTTACTCCCCCAGTGAGAGGGCTTTTCCCCCCAATAGATATTCTGTCACAACTAGATAGATTGTAGCCAACCAGCAGGCCAGGGGCAAAAATCAATTTATTTTTATGGCCCAAAGGATTGCAGTGTGCATCTACTTCATCAACTAAAATGCTAGATAATAAAGCCCGCCCGCCTAAACGTTCCCAACGGTTTGGCACATCTTCAATTTTAAATATTTTTTCTCTTGTATTTACTCGCCAAATTTTTTTCACAAAACCTCACTCCTAATCAATAGAAAAATTGTAGTTTTATTCAATATTAATCTTTTAATCCTTAATTGCAAATAGGCCAATAAACCAACCTATGAAAATAAATACAGCAGCTGAGCCAAAACCGGCTGGTAATCCAAGGCTATCATTCAAAAAACCAGTTAAAACCGGCGCAACAGTAGCACCGCCAAAACGCGCAAAATACTGAAGTGCTCCAGCAGTCCCCCGAATCACCGGAAAACTTTCCACCATGATCTTGATTAAAACCGGTAAACAAAATCCCATAAACAATCCTGACATTAATACCATTATGAATACAAAAAATATAGCAGGGACCGACCCCGTTGGATTGCTCATCCATGCTAATAGACTAAAAGTAATAATCGTGCCCCCGGTTCCAATCAAGATAGGTAATCGAGAACTCACACGATCTGAATACTTACCACCTGAGAGTGAACCAATGATCACGCCCACAGGTAGCATTGCCAAAAGCCAACCAATTTTTCCTTCTGCCAGTCCATATTGCTCGGTTAGGAAAATAGGCAGCATCGTATGCATGGTGTACAAACCGTAAAAGTGGACAAATCCCAATACGATCGCGCCAAAAGTCTGAGGTGTACGAAAGATTTTAATCATCTCTTGCAAACCAACACGCTGAGAATTTGAAGGCAATGCGGGAATCACCCAAATTGAGGCGATCATGATCAATCCAGAAATGATCGCTAAAAGAAGGAAATCCACTCTCCAACTAAACCAGACCGCCATCGCTGCCCCCGCGAGGGGGCCTGCTGCTGCCCCAGCGGCATTAAATGTTTCGAATATACTCATTGCTTGGCCGCGTTTCCCATCAGGGAATAAATCGGCGATCAACGCAATACCAACTGATGCGGCGGCAGCTATCCCTATTGCTTGGAAACCACGGACGATTAAAATTAGCCAAATCCCATTTGCTAAATAGCCAGCTAGTGAAGCAATTGAAAAGAAACCCAGTCCGAAAATTAAGAGTTTTTTTGTATCAAATCGATCAACAATCGGTCCATAGGCAACTTGTGAAAAAGCTAAGATCATCCCGTAAACAGAAAATGTCAAGCCAATCATTGTTGTAGTTGTTAATAAGTCATTGCGCATTGTCACAATTGAGGGTGAATATATAACTTGCCCAAAAGACCGCATAAATGTGGCTAAGGAAACGACATATAGAACTTTTATCTCACTTTTCATAAATTATTTATCTCAATTGCAAAGTTAATTGGCACGTACAGCCTATAAGAATATTAGAATTAAGGAACCAAAAATTGTGAGAATTGCTCCAATCCATATTCGTTTTGTTACATTCTCTTCCTTCTTTCCAACCAATAAGGGGGCGACAAATAAAATGACAGGAACATTTAATCGCCCCAAAGACATTACAACACCCACTGGTGCTAAATCTAAGGATACCCATCGCATCCATGTGGCTAGTCCAACAAATACTCCTGCAAGAATTTGATAGAGCATTAAGGATTGAAAAATATTTACTTTTGATTGTTTTTCTCGTTGAATTATTAAAATTATTCCATAGGCAATCGTTGAGATTACCATCCCAACTGTCACTCCTAATAAGGGGGAATCCAATTCTTCTAATCCCGCGCGAATAAAAACAGCACTAAATGCAAAACAAATAGCTGTACCCAACCCAAAGATAGAATCATGCCATTTTGAGTTTCTTTCCTTTTGTAGACCAATATCTTTATTTCGCTCTGAAGTTATGACATACACCCCATAAACCACGATCGCAATACCTATAATAATCGGTAAACTTAGATATTCTTCAAAGAATATTAAACCAACCAAGGTAGCAAATAAGGGAGTTGCTCCTATTAGCGCACCCGTTCGGGCAGCACCGACCCTAACCTGACTAATATTGATAAAGGTCCACCCTAAGAAAAAATGAACAAATCCGGCTAATCCAAAATTAACATACACCCGCCAGCTAGCAGTTTTCAATAAAGATACATCTGCTGAAATAAAAGAAGCAAGTAAAAGAATTACCGAACTTACTAATAATAGAATAAAGGTAGATTTAAAAGCATTCCCGATTGCACCCATTGCCTTTCGGTTAAATACTTGGAAAAATCCAAATCCAATTCCAGCTAATGCTGCCCATAGAGCACCGATCATTGCGTTTAACTCCAAAAAATATTTTAATAAATTGCGTTTATTTCTAACTTTTTTCAACCAGATTAACTAATTTACCATTCATGTATCCAGAGATATCATCCATTGTAATTTTCAGGATTCGGTCAACAGCGCCATCTGTATACCACCCTAAATGGGGGGTGATAATCACATTTAAATCCTCAAAATCACGGAAAACGTCTCGTTCATCTTCCAACACATCAAGCCCCGCACCGGCGACATGTCCTAACCT